>Ga0180432_10002464_pt1 | contig 27652 bp, 17 predicted proteins | sample SS_ome_10_FD_132414 | JGI IMG/M metagenome (GOLD analysis project Ga0180432, IMG submission 132414) | Hypersaline lake sediment archaeal communities from the Salton Sea, California, USA - SS_1_MS_2 metaG | ecosystem: Environmental > Aquatic > Non-marine Saline and Alkaline > Hypersaline >... | reverse complement strand
CAATTTTTCTTGTCTTATAATTTGGATGAGCAGTAATTTCTGCACCCGATAATGAAACTAATTGACTGTTTTCATATTTATAAATATAGTCACCATCACTGTTTCTGAGTTGTGTATATTCTACTTCTGTTTGATAATCGTCATGTTGACTATAATCATGATCTAAAATTGTTGTTCCATCTAATTTTAAATACAACATATATTATTCTCCCTTAATTCTTACTGAATTCTAACATCTCCTGAAAATATATAATAAACGGTTGTAGCACTAGCATGGTTCACATAAAGATCAGGAAAACCACCCAACGCAACTGCTCTAGTTAAATAAGCACCAGAGGCATTAGAACCACATGCGACTGCTTGTGTTTGATTAAAATAAACATTCTTTAAATATACTCTCGTATTTGTTCTTGCGCCAGATGTAACATCACCTTGGAGATTAAATCTAAACCTTTTCTGACCATCTACGGAATAATATATAAGACCTTCGGCGTGGTTTGTTGACCAACCGTTTGTTCCTTCTGTATATATCGGCACTTGCAATCCATCCGCTTCGCTTTCATTTGCTATTCTAACAATTGCATCTTTGTCTAAAAATGCCTTTTTAAGTGAACCAAGAGCACGTAGTCTTCTCACATAATGTCTGTCTGGTTCAACCTTTCTATAGAATACATCACATATACCGCCGTTCCATTTATCTGTACCACCCTCAAATGAACCAATTTCAAAATCACCACCAGCGGCAAATGCCCATGTTCCAGACCATTGTGCTACTTCATAACTATCTACATACCATGTTACCTGTGTTACTGTACCTGGAGTATCAGCCTTGATAACAATCGCCAAATGATGCCAACCAGATGAAAGATCAGTTAAATAAATTGGTCTATGATCTAATATTAGAGCCGCACCATTTAGGAGTTGGACTGCCCATCTTCCGTCTGTATATACCTTTGAAATCCATCCAGAGTTGCCACTCTTTTGGCTAAATAATGTTCTTGCAGCGGACCATGAACTCCAATCGGATTTGTAAAAATTACCACCAACATAGAAACTACCAGTTGTTTGAAGTGCTGTACTTGCTGCTCCCGTACTTGCTATAAAATCATTTGTTCCATCAAACGCACAATATACGTTCTCACCTAAATGATTTCTCATCTGTCCGATACTTGATCCACCGCCCTCTGCGACATCTTGCCCATACCATTTTCCTGATGCAAAACTACTCACACCATTTATGTGCCAACCATGTGTATCATTTGATGTTCTAACAAAATCAATTACATCTCTATAGTCTGTATATCTATTAGAATGGAATGTTCTACTATTTGTTAAATCATCTTCCTGTTTTGGTATTCTGTAATATGTAAAATCAGAAGCAACCTCAATTTGTGGTTGTGCAAGTTCGTACCAAACTGTTGCGCCGCCAGTTTGACTTCCTGCTGTCCAAATATAAACAACCATTGCTTCAGCACCACTCGGAACAAGAATATTTCTAACTGGATTACCAGAATGACTTGCATCGTGTCCAACCCTTGTCCATTCTGTTGTGCTTACATCGGTTGGAGTAATAAAACACTCTGCCGAAGTACCAGCACTTGCTGAGAAATCTTTGTTAAAGAAATGGATAACCATAGCAAATTGGTCATTCACGAATCCAGCACCACGTTTCAAAAGGCAACTAAAACTTATTCTTTTCCCCTGAAGTGGTACAATTTTTTCCGGTCCTAAGAAACATTTAATTCCGGGATCACCTGTTCCTGATGGAAGTGCCAACCTTAAATAAGAATTAGAACCAGAGGGAGGATCGGCTGTTTCAATACTATACTCTTCTGTTGTTCCACCAATAAGTGTCCATCCACAAGGTCCGTCCACATCATAGTTTGCTCCTGTTGCCCAATATGAACCATTATGATTTTGATCAAAATTTGAGTTAGGTAAAATATTCTCATAGAAATCTGTTTCGTTTGCTTCATCAACCGCAGAGGTTGCACCAGCACCGCCTCCTATTCTCTGATAGACGGCCACCTCATTTGCAACACTACTGTAATCTGTATCAAGAAGTATTTGTGTTGAACTATGCTCTGTGTAGAATATTCCTGTTGTTAATACATCATCAATTTCGCGTGGCACTTCTTGACCGTTTGATGTAACAATAAGATCACCAAAAGGAAACCCTTCGTTTTCACCCATTGAGTAAACCCAATCAAGTGTAATTCTGGTTTTTCCATTATATACATCAACAAACATACCTTTATTTGTGCCAATATTGTTTGTCACGCCGTATGATTGATTACTAATACCACCGTTCACTGATGAAGTTGATTGTCTGTAAAAATATGCTTTATATTGATTCAAATATACGGTTCCACTATCCTGTGAATCATCAAAGATGTTTGAGAAGAACCTTATATAAAGGTGCGCCCCAGCATTGGCTGAGTCACCTAATTGGTATTCTTGAAGGTTATCTACAATTCCATATCCTCTGTCTTTTCCTAATTCATCATCCCAATTACCTGCGGAATCAGAACCAGTAATCGCATTGAATCCGACTTTAGAAATCTCATGAAGGCCATCATCCAAATATGAAACCATAAATGTACTTTGTTTTGGAATACAGGCTGCTATTCCGTCAGCCATATTGGTTGTATCGGCGAGTTCAAATGTTTCATCGTCTGTAAGACTGGATACAACTGTTTCTCTCCAAGCACCACCATTGTATTGTAATATTACATCATCTGCCGCTGGATCAAATGTTTGTTGTCTGAAATCGACACTATCTGCTGCTCCTGCACTAACATTCTCAAGGTATAATGGATTCAAAGCATACACACCAGGGATGCTCTCGCTATCACCTGAGTCCCAGTATGTAGGAATATCCACAGTATGTACACATTGAGAAACAGTTACTGACCACACATTGGCATCAATTAACGCGACAGAAAATGCCGCCTCTAAAGTAATTTCTCCAGCGATAGGAGTTTGATCTGTAATGGTTATAATTTTTCTAACATGAGGTTTACTTAATACTGCAACAGCATCACCTGACCAATCACTTGTTCCTGTTTGGGTTCCGTCTATTTCCCTATCCAACTTCACTTTTGTTGCACTTATATATTCAACAATTTTTGCCTTTTCACTATGGGTTGAACACCAAACTTCTTGACCAACCATAGTAAAATCAAAAATATTTCCAGTTGTTTCTAATTCATTTCCACTAAGTGAACCTGCTGCTGTTCCGCTTGCTTGGTATAGTCTGGCTATAACAACATCACCTGCTTTAACTGTGAATGCTGGTGATTTTGACCAAGCTAAATTGGCAACAGCATCACCACCAGCCATACCCCATGTTGATGGTTTGGATGTATCATACTGTATTCCGTATGCTTCACTTCCACCATCAAATGAAGCAGTTGTATACCCTGCGGAACTGTCAACTAAATCCTCATTTGAAAATGAATCTTCCCATTCTGATAAGTAAGATAGACCGTCTAAATTGCTACCCAATCCAGCACCAGCACCAGCACCGCCTGTTGAACCTCTAACAACAATTTCAATATCTTCCTTTGCTGGTGTATCAAAATTCCAACTTCCACCGCCACCACTATCTTGTAATTTAATAACAGCAACCTGAAGGGAACTTGTTGTGAATGAAGGTGCGGTTGTGTTTGCTAAGACTGCATCTTCATTTCCAAACACAACATAAAATTTTCCATCACTACGAAGTTCTATACCCATTTGAATATAAAAACTAGCAGTCATGGCAGGACAACTCTCAGGATTTGCGCTGAAATCACCTGTAGTGTTTCCGTTTGTTAGATCAAGAGTTGATTGGGCTGGGCTAACATCCACACCTGATATTAATGGTAATCTCCATTTGTAGGCATTTTGTGTACTATCCGCTCCATCTGATTCTAACTTTTGAACTGTTCCGGGATCAACTGTTAATGTATCACCAGAAATAGTTACGTCTAAAGGATAAGAAATCTTATCCTCCATCAACGCCCATTTGTTGTCTAACTCTTCACCTATGGTGGAACCTAGTTTTGATCGGGCAGCGTCATCCTTTATTTGAAACCCTTGTATTGTCATTGTTTATGCTCCCTTTTTGTTACTTTTCTTTCACATTTTGAAATAAATTTATCACCAAAGACTTTACAATATAAAGTCTTATCACCTTTTTTATTCAAAATGAAGCAAAGTCTTCTGCAATCCAAACAATTCTTTAATGGTTTTCCATACTTTCTCATCAAGTCACCTTAAAGAATCGTACCCTTGCGTTCTTGGGTATCGCATCAATAAAAGTCACTGTGGTTGCAGCGACATTGTTATCATAATTATACTCCACACCCTCTACTTGTCCAACACCATTTACGTCAACCTTCAACTCGTCAATTGTACCATCGTATGTTTCAGCATTTGGCAAAGTAAATACTTTATGCGCAGCATCATATCCTGCTCCAGCAGTACCTATATCAGTTGTAACAGGAACACTCTCATCGTATTGATTAATAGTGGCAGTTACGTCCGTTGATTTAGGAATGCCACCTACTAATTTTAAGAATTTTGCCATATTTCTTTCCTCTATATAGGATTTGTAGGGCGAAATTAGCTATAAATTCCGCTTTCCCTCTTAACAGGCGAGTGATTTGTTATAATGATGTTAAGATTCATTATTTTTTGTCACTCCTTTAATATGTTATCCTAAATCCTACAAATTAAATTCCAATTAAGCAATATCAATACCAGTGAAATTGCCAAGGTTGCATTCCATAAGTATCTTTTCACTTGTTGCGGCTGCGTTGTATTCACTAAGAACACCAACCATCACACAAGCATATTGATCGCCGCCACCAATTCCAGCAGCAGGATCAAGTGAGAAAGCACCGTCTTTATTCAACCAAATTGGTTTTCCATTATCGGTTGCATCGGAACCAATAACAGAGTCAGCACTTGCAAGAGCGATGTCTTTCTTGAATTTATTAACTGTAACAGTGTCACCAGCACTTACTGCACTTCCACCAACCTGTACCCAACCGATTGCATGGTATTCACCGGGAGAGTTTTCTTCATCGGATGTTGCTTTATAATAACGACCAGCAGTTTCACCACTTATTGCTTTCCTCACAATAAAAGTGGTATTGGCTGCCATTGCTTCACCAGCAACACCTTCAAAATCCAAATCTTCTGGGGATGCTGTACTGATCGCACCATCCACATACGCTTTAACTGATTGCTGTGTTGGTACATGGGCATCACTATCACTTGACATATCATCTTCGTCAATCCCAGGCAAATGTTCATTCGCAACGTAATCAGCAAATCCATCATGACTTAACGCATCTACGTATGCTTTAACTGACTGTTGTGTAGGAACGTGAGCATCACTGTCGCTCGACATATCGTCTTCATCAATACCGGGTAGATGTTCATTAGCTACATAGTCGGCAAAACCATCATGACTCAACGCATCCACATACGCCTTAACTGATTGTTGAGTAGGAACGTGAGCATCACTGTCTGAACTCATGTCATCTTCGTCAATACCGGGTAGATGCTCGTTGGCTACATAATCAGCGAAACCATCATGGGTTAGTGCGTCTACATACGCTTTAATGGACTGTTGTGTTGCGGCATGCGTTTCACTATCTGACGCCATATCATCTTCATCTTTAAAATCAATTGCGAGAGATGATCCAGCACCACCAGTAAGACCAGTACCAGCAACAGAAGCGTTTAATTCTGTTTCAGAGATTCCACCCGCTTTAACTTTTAACACATAACTTGCAGCAGAATCAAACTCAAACATTGTGGTATTAATATTAACACCAAGAGACATTACAAATGGATCACTATAACCAATACCTTTTTGAACGTCAAAAACGACTCCCGGAGGATCGAATATAATTTCTGTTGCACTTATCGCCCAACCAACTGAACAAATATGTCTTTCAGTGCCAGCAAATCCAGTTGGATCAACAACATCACCTGGGCTGTTAGGATCAACATATACTCTATATCCAGCAGTTAATCCAGAATGTCCAGCACTGATTCCACCAGCCTTTGTGATAACATTACCAGAATTACCATTGGCAATTGCTTCATCAACAATACCAATTGAGTAAACGTCCATATTACCGCCAGTTCCAGCTTTCTGTGTAATGGAACTACCAGCATAATGAACTACATCACCTTGTACTAATGCACCACCAGTATTATTTGTTTTAGTTTCAAGGAAATCCGCAGCACCAACTTGAGCATCAACATAAGCCTTAACAGATTGCTGAGTTGGAACACTCGTGTCACTATCTGAAGCCATGTCGTCTTCATCTATTGCTGGTAAATGCTCGTTGGCTACAAAGTCAGCAAATCCATCATGGGTTAGTGCATCAACGTATGCCTTAACAGATTGCTGAGTTGGAACAGCGGCATCGCTATCGCTTGCCATATCATCTTCATCTATTCCGGGTAAATGCTCGTTGGCTACAAAGTCAGCAAATCCATCATGAGTAAGTGCGTCAACATACGCTTTGATTGATTGTTGTGTGGCAACAGAAGTATCACTGTCTGAAGCCATGTCGTCTTCGTCTAATGCAGGATAATGTTCATCTGCTTCATAATCAGAGAACCCATCATGAGTTAATGTAACAACACCTGTTTGTCCATTAACACTTACAACTGCATTGGAATTAAGAGATTTCTCAAATACACTTCCATTATGAACCGCCCAGTCACCAATTGCATAAGTAATGGAACCACTACCAGCATCATATGATCCAGCAGCCGTTGCTAACCAAACATCACCAGCGTTCCCACCAGCATCAGTAAAGGTTGCAGTGGCAGGATCAAAAGAACCTTGGAAATCCATTACAGAGCTTGGAAGATTTGCGGCAGGAACTTTACCACCAGCATCAAGACCGCAATACCCGTTGTTTGCATCTTTCTCAGATGTTTCTTGTTTACCATCTAATGCTGTCTGTAAACCACTTGTTTTTGCAATTGTAAGATCACCATCACCAATATTCATATTGGCATATGGCAATGCACCTGTTACTTCAGATGTCAAATCAATATCACCAGAAGTAAACTTCTTATCACCGTCTAACTTCAACGGCTTACTTGCTGTGACACCTGCGTCAGTAATTTTGAAATTTTCGGCATTCAGGACATTCCCAGTCGCAGTAAGATCTACTGTCTTGGGAATACCTGATACCAGTTGTCTCAGTTTAGAAATGTCGGCCATGTCTTATCCCTCCGTTTAATGAATTTATATTACGATTTATCTATTTCACCAGATTTAGGCAAAATACTTAATGATATTTTAACATCAAATTTATTTTCCAACAACACTTCGATAGGTTTCTTATATTCCTTACAAGTATGACTTAAAGTCCCAATAAGATTACTCAAAACACCCTTTTTTACTGGGTCTGTCACTATAACTATTCCCTTTTCTTTGTCAAAATAAATCGAAGATTTCTCTTGTGGTTGGTTGTTTTGTTTTGTCTCTTGTTGTTTTGTCTCTTGTTGTTCATCCTCGATTTGTTCTTGTTTCGATTCAGGCTCACCTAAGTCAATTTCTTTATCGACAGCCTCTTGTGATTTCTTTACTTCATAATTTTTTCCTTTATTTTTCATAACATCTCCTATGCTTGCCCGATCAAGGCAATTTGTAAGTTTAAACCACCATCATCCCATATACCCATATATACTTCCCAGTTTCCGCTCCCAGTTGTTGGTGGTGTTACAGTCATCTTTCCATCTGCATCAGCTAACCATATCCTTGCTCCGTCTGCTGGCAACATTGCCTCAGTGAAATCATCCGCTGTTATGACACCTTGTTCTATATAACCAAATTTTTTAACCAATCCATCTGATCCATCATTTATATTATCCATAGAGATTCCTATGGCTCTGGAATTAACATCCGCAGTCCAATCAGCATAATTTATAAACCCTATTGCTGACTTTCTTACAACACGACCTTTTGATATTGGTGAACCTTGATTATTTGTATACTCTTTAACAGCAGTAGATTCAGCATTGATTACTTCTTCCAATCCTGATACTAAGTTGTTAAAAATAAGTTCACCTGTGTTTTTAAAATAAACCAAATTCTTAGATGGGTCAGGGTTAGTAACTTGACTTGCAAATTCAAGACCTTCAGGATCAATAATACCAGTTACACCTATGTCTCCATTAAATTGAAATAACTTTTGACCACCCGGACCATTCACTATAACAGGATTCCCAACTGCAATTGTCATTGTACTTCCCGCAACATAGGCGTCTTGTAGGGTTCCACCCCCACCGCCTCCTCCACCGCCTCCTCCACTTGTTCCGAATGGCATAATGCGGAAAGCAACGATTGCATTTATTGGTATTCTTCTTTTTGCTTGTATGGTTGTTACAAATTGTTCTGCTACTCCTGTTTCAGCATAATCTTGTCTGACAATATATGCGCCAGCACCAAGATTTACAACCTGACCTGATGCTATCCTAAATTGTTTGTTTCCAAGCGTATTATCTATATTTCCAAATATGGTAAATTCCGCTCCTAGTGCGTCATAGAAAAGATCTTCACGCCTAACATTTGATAAATCAACAGCGTCAGGTACAGTTACAACACCTGTACCGACATCATAAAATGTTGGGGTGAATGAAGAGACAACAAGAACTTGTTCAGTAAACCAACGATTTCCATTCACAAACATTTGTAAATCGCCAGTACCGTTTCTATAATATTTAACAGCGTTTCCGTTCCTACTATCAACAGGGAGAGTAATAGCGTCATCTATATCAACAGGTGATGTTACAATAAGAGGCTCCTCATATACCCATTGTCTTGTATATATTTCACCGTTTCTATCTACAATATTATTTCCATGACAGACAGCAATTACATAAATCCTACTGTCTGTTTTACGCAGATAATCCGGCCTTAAATCACCTACGTTTTGTGTACCTTTTAACATCGCTATATTTGTTCGTTGAATCCACGCACCTTGTGATTTTGTGAAATTAGAAAGGTCATATGGATTCCCTGCACCGTCATCTACTGTTATAATACCACCAGCAGGTACGCCCATTACATATCCAGTTAATTGTGTTGAATTTGCATCACCAACAACTACTGTGTCATTATCGTTAAAATCAGAGGTATCTTTTACGCCTATTTGACCAACAGGATTTCCATCTACAACAACTTCCTGTGGCCTGTATAATTTGGTATAAAATACATCATTATTTACAATCGCAGGGATTGAACCAGCAGGAATAATTGATATTCCATAAAACGGATCGAATATTTCAAAGTCAGCAGTCCAACTAAATGTACTCGATAGGAAATCTATTTGTCCACCACCTCTAAATATTAATCCGTTCACTCTGGTTTGATAATTAATGAAATCCTGAAGATCAACTAAATCAACATTTACGTTAAATGTAGCGTTTCCAGATCCATTTAGATCAATTCGTTTATTATCCTCATAAGAATACGAATTAATTATATTGATTGATTTGTTTGTTCCTGCACCAACCGCATCAACATGATCAACCCAACAATCATGAATAGTACACGTAGAAGTGGGATCAAATGCGGCTTTCCCAAATGTGATTGTTTCGCCAGCCGCTAATTTTACATTCTTAATAAATAATTCATCACTATTATTCTGTGATTCAAATACTATACTGCCTTCAAAATCCTGTGATCTTGAATTAAGTATTCTAACTTTAATCCATTGGCTGGATTCACTATGAGTGACCTTTAATACATTTCCACCTGACCCCAAAAGAACACAGCCATCAAGAACAATTTCCATACCCTTTGTTGCACCAGTATTATCAATCTCAATTACATCACCAGCACCATTATTTTGAATAATTAACCGATTGAGTTCAACCCTCATATATGAATCAGTTGTTGTTGCATCATATTGAATCTTCATAACTGGTGTGGCAAGATTTCCTTGAATAATTGTCCAATCGGAAAGTCCTATCCATGCTAAATTCTTATTATAGTCAATTTGTACGGTGGGCGTATATGTACCCGGAGAAAGAACTCCGATTCCTTTATCCTGTGTTTTAGTAATAGAATCAGTGAGTTCAGTTATATTGTTTACCCAAGTAAATCCACTTGGAAGATTTGATATTTCACCAACATCACCGTCCTCTAATCTCAGAACGCCGTCTTTAAATACTAAAACATTATTGTGAGCAACGGCAATTACAGCAACATCTTCATCAAGTTCACCGAATATTGCTGGCCTTAAATCACCTTCATTAATTTGTGCTTTCTGTAGGCTGATATTTGTTCTTTGAACCCATGCGCCCTTTAGTGTTGTGAATCCAGATAGATCAAGTGGTGTTCCTAATCCATCATCAACCACAATTTTTTCTAATCCGGGTGCGCCCATTATGTAACCAGTCACCCTATTTGAATCATTATCACCTATAATAACCGCATCGTTATCACTGAAATCTGTTGTATCCTCTATCCAAATTTCTCCACTTGCATTCCCGTCAATTACAACTGGTTGATCAATATAAATTTTGGTATAAAGAATATCGTCATTTACAATGCCGCCTAAACTACTTGCGGCAATAGAATATAGTCCTCTAAAGGGGTTAACTATCTGGAACTCCTGATTCCAGTCAAGAGTTCCAGATTCAAATTTGAATTGCCCTCCACCCCTCAGTATGAAAGCATTACGTTGAATCTGATACTTTTTAAAATTACTTAATATGATAGAGATACTTGAAAAATTATTTGGTACTTCAACTTGATCTGAGAAATCAAACGATCCAGGGTTGTTTCCTGTACCTGTTCCTGTATAGTTCAATAGGTACGCATAATATTCATCCAATCTTAAATCTTGTGTTGTGATTGTTATACCATAAAGAAATATTTCATAATCAGTTGGATCAATGGATGGATTAGAACTCTGTCCTAATGTTCCAACTAAATTAATGACATTATTTCCAGACAGCACAAATGAACTGGTGGCGACAGTATAAACACTTAAATCAATCGGTACTGTGATTCTTGTATATCCAGAACCACCCGAATCATCGGCTCCAACAAAAGTAACTGTAGTTGTTACAGGATTAGTTGGAACTTGATCTATTGTAACTGATTGTGCGGCGGCAAAATAACCACTCATTTCATTTGGTACATCAAAATAATTTAATCCACCATCATGCCCGAATACAATTGATTGAGGTATAATTGAAACTTCTTCATATACATCCCCAGATGCCTGTGATACAGGTGTTTTCAACCATACACGAACAACACGACCATGTTGATTAACGTCCTTACAAATATTGTCCACTTGCATTTGGAGTTGAGAACCATAATAACTTACAAAATTAGGTTCACCTCTCTCACCAATTGCTTCATTGTATAATGACCATTTTATAATACCTGTTCTAACATTTATTTCTGTATCAACGGGATAGTAATTAAACCTTACACCTGAATAATACTTGACACCAACATCATTCGGAACTAAAACTTGTTGTCTCAACAGATCATCAAGTTTAAGTATCCTACCGTGTCCATCATCTGCTTCCAATTGTGGTCCGTTCCCATCACCTGCGTTAATCTCACCCGGCGTTAAAAAATCAATTGTATCAACCAGCGTGGATTTAGCCGTAACAGGATAAGAATACACACCTGAACTCGGCACTAACTTTTGATGGTCTTCCATGATTAATTCGTGTAAGTAATCAAGAAAGTTGTCTGTAATGTGTTGCTGGGTTAAGAATTTCTTTAAAAATATATTTACTTTGCGATCACCCGTTGACATTATAAACTCTCCTTAGTTATACATCCTTAAAATTCACTATTAGGATCAATTCTATCGTGGTCGAGTGGCATTTGAAACATCTCTGCTTCGCTGCACCAGACCGTTGTTCCAGCGTATGTATATAGTCCAAATGTACCCTTTTCAAAATTAGTATCATCCACATCAAATATTTTATTGGAATCTATATACGCCTTTAATGTTGTAACACCTGTTGTTTCGTTCCTAAAACAAGTCACCATAAAAACATAATATGGAATATAAATTGGAAGATTAGCGGTTTCAATATCAATGTCCACTGAACTTGCTAATGCTGTTCTCACTCCCCCAACAACTCTTTCCATATGTGCTTTCTTTGTATTTGAATTCACTCTAAACGCATAGTAGTTATCAACATCTTGAATTAAATACCTTATTTCAAATTCATCACCTGAATAAATGGTACACCTATGTTGCACTAAATAGTTTTTCCAATCAGATGCACCTAATACATCAGCGTGTTCTAATGATAATTCAGGTAGTTTAAAATAATAAACATCATCTGTTTTTTCAACATATGCACTACCTGAAATTGTATTATATTGACCTTTTCCATCTTCAAATTCATCATAGAAATCAATATAAAGAATATTTATTCTTTCTGAAACAGGTCGCATAAGATTTAAAATACGCTTCAATATTGTTCTATCAAGTGTTCCATCATCAACAACCCTTACATCTATTTGGAATTCATCTAATTGTTCCTCTTGATACTCAACAAAATTAACTCCCGGAGATGTAATTGTTGCTAACGTGACAGCATATCTAACGTCTTTTGTAACCCTTATTCCGTCTATTCCGGCGTAGATGCCTGTTCCACCGAGTGCATCTTCACCAACAAATATATCTTCACTATTATTGATTCCCTGCCTAACAAACGCACCAGATAGATCAACATTTCCAATTCTATTGCCGTCAACCCAGACAGATGTTTCGCCGTCTGTATCTTCATCCCAATCAACAACCCAAGCAACATGATGAAATAAACCATTTGCTAATGGAACCCCAGCAGACCATGTTTGAGTTTGTGTTGTTGTTCCATCTGCAATTGTCCATGTCACTTCACTTGTTGTTGTATTGAGTTCTAATTTAACGCCTTTGTTTAGGGTAGAGTCATATTTATGAAATAAAGGAATCATTTGGGTTGTATTTGTTATAACATATCCTTCAATTGTCCAATGCCCTGAAAAATCAAATATTGATCTATGTGGAATATGAAGATAAAAAGGATTTCCAAATAAATAATAATCACTTGTAGCAAAAGGACCACCACTTTGAAATACATATGTTCCGTAAGGAACAATAGGATTTTGAAATAGTGAACCATCCTCTATTTCATCAAACGTATTAAATTGTAAAAGTAATTGAACTTCACCTAATGGGGTTGTACCAGCAACTCCTGGCCTTGAAATAATCCAAGCATCCTCACCTAACTGTTCCTCACCAATTGCTTTCTCACCAATTATCATCCTATAATCAAACCAGTTAAAAATTCGGGCATTGAATCCAGTGAACAGTTTAATTATATTCTTTAGCCCTACCTCTATACCTTTGGTTTTCCATAAAGGAACGGCTAGTAAAATAACCTTTCTTAAATCATCCTCAGATAGCGCATCTGTTATGTTTCTTAAGTCCCTTGTTAGCCCTACTATATCTTTTAAATACTGTAATAGATCAGTTGGACAGGTTTCAGGATTCACAATTTTAGAAATATCCTCTATCTTATCACGCATTCCCTCCCATATAATTTGAGGACCATAGAGGTAGCGTTCAAGAAAGTTATCCCTGTCTTTATCTGCGGTTCTAATCGGTTTATGAATGAACCGAAATATATCAAACGGAAAATTTTGATTTATCTTTGCCATTAAACCACCGTTATACTCACTGTCCCTGCGTAGGGAAGTTCTCTTAAATCAAATGCTATATCACTTGCTGGTTGACTAATAACCACGTTAGAAATATTTAAAGGATCAACCTCGTAAATGATAGCATACAATAATGCAACCCTAAAATATTGTATAGTGTCTGCTGTACTAAACTCCCACCTATATGTTACACCATCGGAATATTTAGCCTCTGGATGAATAAAATTCCTAACCGCATTCTCAATTTCTGTACGATTTCCACCATATACAGTGGCAGTTACATCAATTATCTTTTTGGTGTAATTAACCACTGTAACCTCATGATTAGTAACTAATACACCATTTATACCCTGTGTTCTATCGCCATTAAAATATGTTTCAATTTCATTTCTTTCTGATGCGGATAACTGATTTCCACCCTGCCCAACAACTATATTCTCTATTGTTTTTACTCCAAATGTTTCTTCAACCGCCTTTGCTCTGGATACAATTTTGGAACCCGCAGTGTTTGTATAGTTGCTGGTTAAGTATTCAATATCATAAGCGGTTATTCCTCTACTTAATACTCTAATAGATGCTGGACCTTCTATTTTTACTCTGGCTAAATCCTCTTCTGTTGACCCTTCTTTCGCTGTCCAGCCTGTTGCTTGCCTTGGATTCCATAGTCTATTTACAAAGGAAATACCAGCCTTATTGACTGTAATTGTACTTGATCCAACATTTCCATCCTCATCTGCACCTGTTTTATATGTAGCCTTTATGTTATCTACGCCAGCAGCAGGTATTTTTCCTCTAATATTATCTCCAAATTTTACTATTGCTGTATCATCAGCCTTCACTTCCAAAACATAATCTTTTGAATTGGAATTTGAAGAAAGGAAATTTGTCTTTTCACTCCATGCTGTGAATCCTGTTCCTTCATCAATCTCAATAACTAATGAATCAGGAATCAAAGGAGCATATGTTAAAGCAAATTCTTGGTTTGATGTCCCATCAGAACTACCAAGTGGATCTTCTGTTCTTGTTTCACCTTGTGATACTAACACTTTTAAATATTGTGCGCCTTCATCAATTAGAATACGATCTATCACAGCAGAAACAGGAGCAACTATTGAAATAATTCTGTAACGCAGAAAGTAAGCACTATACAGAGAATTAATCGTTCTGGATTCCCATTCCATATCCACATCTTCTGGCAATTGAAAATTTATTTCCTCATCTGTTGTCATATCCAATGTTTTATCTTCTATCTCAGGAAGTAATTGCCAATTGGAACCAACAACATAATCCTCTTCATCTGTACTTGGCGAAACCTGACCTAACAATTCTGTTGTTTCTATATAGTTTGTCCCTGCATCATAATATGATACACAGTCCTCAAACGCAGATGTTTCTTGTAATTTAACTCTTACAATTGTTCCTGTGCAGTCTGTTCCATCTGGAAGTAATTCTGATACATTAAATTTTAAATTTGAACCAAGATTGGTTACAGTAGTTGGATTAACATCTTCTAATTCACCATCATAATATTCCCAAACACCTGTGATACCTGATGCTGGTACATTGAAACTCATTACAATTTTATCTTCTTGAACGTGTTTATGGCCGAAATATAGACAATCACCGGGTTTAGGATCGGTGAATACAGTGAAGAATACAGCATCAGTATTCGCTGTTGCTGCGTTATCCGAAGAAAAAGAGCCACTACTAATATTGAAGTTTAATGTAACACCGTCTATTTTTGTTACTGTTATTTCAGTTGAGTCGTCAAGGTTGACCAATGAGATTTTGCTACCATATACGATAGCCTTTATTTTTCCAAATATATTATCATTTGTTGATGTATTTATTGCGTCTGCTAAATTTTGTGCTGTTGCGGCTGTGTCTATACCAGCGGTGAAATGAGTTGCATATATAAAGTTGGCTGTGTTTATAATTATTGTGTCGCCAGCATCAAATGTATTATTGACAATTTCGATTGATCCAGAATTCCAACTGAATACGTAACTCACTTCATCTGTTCTATCAATTGTATGATTTTCCACTGCCTCAAATAATACCGATGCTCTCTCTTCTGTTTCCTCAGTCCCTGATTGAGAATTTTGAGGAACAAAATCAGTTGTGGCAGTGAATACTTTTGATAATTCGTATATGACATCTGTACTCGCAGGAGTAGCCAAAGCTAAATGATAATCAATTAATCTTAGATGATTTCTTACTGATTCCAATAACTTAGCCGTAGGCAAAAGGCTCTCATTTGCTACAACATCAAGTAGAACATTATTCAAATGCCCGACCAGCGCATACGCTCTTTCTAACTGTACATATGGTTCATATTCATTTTCTTCTGTTACTTCCGGTGCATGTTCTCTTCTATACTGAATTAACATTTTCAGTATGTCAGGATAATACATATCGGAATAATCAATAGTCGGTATCTCTATTAATGTTCCAGCCATTATTTATCTCCTAATTCTTCAAACGGTGCTGCAAATTCTTTTGCTTCATTTACATCTAAATTAATATACTCAAATGAAACATGCAGTTCGCCTTCTTCTGTTTGTTGTGTATTATCTTCCTTATTAATCACAACTCCATCTGGTCCTAATTCTAGTCTATTTTTAAACGATTTCAATATATTTTCAATATCATCTCTGGCATCAAATTTAGCAGCGTCATCATTCACCCTATATATAATACGAGGATCTAAACCCAATTCTTGGAATGGATTGTCATCTTCACCCTCTTGGAGCGCAAGTACAACCAATTTATCTAATTGATTTTCTTCCTTTTGCATTTGCGCACCACCGCCTTTGTTAACATATACTGGAACTGATAATCCTATTGGCATAACGTCCTCCTATAATAACATATCGGTTAACAGGTTAAACAAAGCCGTTGCAACACACAATGCTAAATTTATTATACCCAAACCAGCCAACCCAAAACTAGCGGCTAGTGATAAAAATAATGCCTCAATATCTGGAATCCCCGGTATTTCAACTGTTAGATCACTTATAATCTTATCAATAATTAATTCAATACATTGGAAAGGCAATTTAATGAATATTGCACACAATTTAATCGCACCAGTACCGTCAATATCAGGCAAACCCGGCATTTCTGGAATAGTAAAACCCCCACCAAGATCAAATTCAGGCATATAATATGGGAAATCAATACCACCCAAGAACGCATCAATAAAGATTTGTAAAGATGGAAGCGAAGGAAGGTTTGCAGGATCAGGTGGAATGAAATCCAAAACAAAGTTTATTCCTGCCATTTGAGATAAGAATAAACCAAGACAGAAATTTGGAAGACCACCTGGTCCTGCAATGTCAGGTATGGGCAGTCCGACACCTGCAAAATCCATGCAATCCATTATAGGGTTTACAAAATCTTCTGCTGCACCCATTATGCTGTATTCCCATCCATTGGTGGACCTGTTGGTACACCTAAGTTACCGAGATGCTGATGAACTCCATAAATAGAGCCATCAATTGTTACTAAATTAGCAGTGGTGTTTAATACAAGACCCGCCGGAGTAAATTGAAATATGTTCCCTGCTGCGTCTTGTATTTTGACCCCTGTTGCACTCATTTCAAAAGTGTTTCCATTTTTATCTTCTAACTTAATTCCAGATGAATCAAATGTTTTCTTATTTGAATTCTTATCTTCAACCTCAACACCCGAACTATCCATTGTTACTTTATTTGCATTTTTATCTTCTACTTTCACCCCATCACTATCAAACGTAGCCTTATTGGTATTTTTATCCACAACCTCAATACCGCTATCATCTAAAGTAATTTTATTTCCTCTATGATCGGTCAACTCAATTAACTCACCAGCACCATCAAATTTCAATTGAGCAAACTTTCCACTTGAGTAAGTATATTTTAAATCCATTTCCTTCTGTGTATAATCGAGGCCCAACTTAAATAAATGATCTTCATTTACTGTATCATTATCTTCATCTTTATCATCACGATTTGTTACTTCTCTTGCTGTTAATTCAAGTGAACCATCTTCATAAAATTTAACTCTTGAACCAAATGTATGTTCCAGATTTATTATTTCAACACCACTATAGTCATCAAAAATAAATCTATGATTTGAGTTAGTAACCAACCCTAAACGATAAGGATAATTCTTTTTGAAGTCCCTGTGCATTGTAATGACATTTGTATAAAGACAGGCTACATATCTTGGATCAGGTTCATCCAATGACTCATCTAATTCAACAATAATTGTATCTCCAACTTTAGGAACCCAAAACCATCCTGCATTATTTTCACCAGCATACCCGAATGAAGGAAGTGCTGGAAGAGGATACTCGCCATCGTATAATGTTTCGGCCTTAAAATAAACAGCACCAACTAAAGATTGGGAACTTACTTTGGCTGTCTGTTCAAAACTGGTTGCACCAGACGCCTTTTCTACGTTCCTTGTTACAATTCCAATGTGCTGTTCTTTTCCCATTTATATTAACTCTCTCAATACTCGTCTTGCATTAAATGTGCAATTATATCCTGACGGGCTAAATTTATGCGTAACCTTATCCATAAAATACTTTCCACTAAACATTGCACCTAGCCCTTCAAATTCATGAACCTGTCTTGACTGCAAATACTGATTACCAGCGGCTTTCCCGCTACCTTTAATGAAGTCCTTTGCCATTTTCTTCATGTGCATAATCAAATAATTCTTAGCGTCTGCTTCACTTGTGAATAATCTTTTTCCAATTATTTCAGTTACTTCACCAAACGCTTTCTTTCTTACTCCGGCACCACTTGTTGCAGCATTCTTTTTTAAAAGAGTATCAGATTTATTTCCACCTATTTTTAAATCCTCTTGCCCTGCCATAAACTCATCCATTGATAATGTGTATGATATCTTTCGTGCTGCCTTTTTATCCCAAGAAAATACTTTATATCGAGTAAATTGTGTTGTGACTGAGAATTTAGGATTAAAAGAAACTAATTTTCCAATAACTTCACCATTAAAGTCTTGTGGAACAACTGGAACATCACCGCTACCGTATACATATTTAACAACCTGTTTTGTTCTATCTTTTGGTGGTTCAAAGAAAAGATTAAATCTTTTTTTCTCAGGCATCCATTTGCAGTAAAGATCAAAACTATTTAATTTTGCTAATTCCTTCAACATATCAAGATCAGATGCACCTCTTTTTATTGTTCTTACTTTCTTTCCTGTTGTTTTTCTAATACCAAACCAAGTTGAAGCATCCGCTATTCTAATATAAAAACCATTACGTTCCCCAAGTATTGAACATATTTGACTATCTCTGAAGTTTTTAAATACCTCACCTTTTTCTGATTTGCGTAGAGACAACTTCTGAAGTTGGTCGTAACAAGTGACCGAAACCGTTGGGTCGGCATTATCAGAGAAATCTGGGTCAAGGTCCATGATATAACCTGCGCCTATATCTTTTATATCAGAACCATAACCACCTCTGAGTATAACCAAGTTACCCGGACTTAGTGCTTTCATGTTTAAAATATCATCGCTTGTGCCACCTTTGATATTTCTTCTATATTTTACTTTAAATTTTAAGGAGGAGATCATCAATGCTTCATCCTCAAACGAAACCTCAGAGACCAACTTCATAAAGTTGTCGTCCATCTTTGCCCCACCAATAATTAATTCATAATACGGAGCATATGGGTCGTTTCTAATAGCCATTATACGTAAATCGTCCTATCTTCTCCACGTAACTCAAAATGATTTTTTATGTTCTCTAAATTCACAGTCGATTCTTCTAATGCTATAGACTGTGGAGTTACAGAGATTTGAAATATTTCATCTTTATCAACTAAATCAATAACATCACCTGTTTCAAGTGATAGTTTTGCCTGACTTAATGGTTTCTGATAGTATGCCCTTCTTAATATGTCACCAACAAGGGCATCACCGTATTCTATTTGAGCAATATGCTCAAATGTTTGATTTTGTTTTGTTATTATCTGTCTACCCTTAACGTGAAGTGAACCACCTGGAATAAATATCTTTCCTAAGTTTGATGATCCTCTGGAAACCGCACTAACAACGCCTAATCCGGTCTTGACGAGTGCAGCGATACTCATTCCTTGTTGCGGCGTTTCAATATCTTCTATCTTTGTTAATGCAACACTAAATGTTGCACCTCGAATTGTTCCATCTGATCTTGGTTCATCATATACAATCCCACCAACTGACTGAACAAAACAAAGACATTGAAATTCTGTGCCAGATGTGAATGTGAATATAGGAGCACGTTTAAGAACTGGATCTCTTTTTGTAAATCCTTTTAATGTTTCAATTGCTGTTTTAACATTTTTAAGTGAATGAGATGCCCAAATTCTGGTTGCAAATGTTATTGTTTCACCTTGTCCACCTAAATATTTTTTATCCGTATCTTGTTGATTAAGTGAGGGATCATTTGATAATCGCTGACCTACATTTTCAGTTAAATTTTGTGCAACAAACTGACCTTTAAAGTCTGTATTTGGAGGATCTTTCATTTTTAAACGCCAAATATTTTTGGTAGAAAGACCCAAAAACTCACCTATCCAAGTATCACCTAACATATTAGCGACACCAGGAACGGTTCGTGCTATTGTGCTTCCAACACCTGAAACTCTATTTATATCGAAAGCCATATACTACCTCCCATAACTCACTTGTGATTGACGTTCTGCCGAAGTTGTCTGCAATTGCGTTCCTTGTTTATTGCTTTCATGTCGTTCTGATTTCTGAACCATTGATCTTATTCCGTTTTCATCCACCTCATTATTCACCTGTATATTCACTTGTGGTGTAGTTGTTTGTGCTGCTGGTGTTATTACGTTTACATTTGATGGTGCAACTCTAACCTGTGTTGCAGCCAAATGCTGTTTATTAACCTGTTCAGCAACAGACATTTGCCTTCTTCTCTCTCTTTCCTCTGGTGTTAATCCTACTTGTTCTTCTGGCCTAAGGCGAGTTCTTGCCTTTTCAAAATCAATAACTGTTGCTTTCTTTCCTTCTGGTGGTGTAACAGGTTCACCCATTCCTTTAGCGACTTCACCCATTTCAATTGGTGCTTTCTTTCCTTTCCCAAAACCAAACCAACCCAAAACATCTTTTGCAACACCAGCACCAAATGTTGCTAATTTTGCAAATAAATTTATTAAATGGGCTATTGCTTTAATTGGATATACTAATACCTTCGCAATAAATCCCACAACCTTTCCTACTGTTTGACCAAAACTTGTTAAATCACTACTTGCACCTTTACTACCAAACCCTAATGTTTTAAACAATTCACTAAATGTTTCTTTAAGCATATTGATTGTTGGCATAAGGGATACTTTAATTGCTTCCCATGCTGGTTTAAATGCTTCCCAAAAACCAGCCGCAAATGTTTTTACAGCACTTGTTATACCTTCCCATCCACCCATTAGTTTATATAAACCATAAGTTAATAAAGCAACACCAGCAATAACTAATGTAATCGGACTTGCTAATAGAGCCAAAACACTACCAAGCAATCCTACTCCACTTATTACTGCTGACACAACAGGTGTCAATAATAAAAGAGCACCACCAATCATTAATATAGGTGGACCAATAGCAGCTATAGCCATTGCTACCATTGTTGCTATCTTTGCAAATGATCGAAAATTAAATCCACTTTTTGATGCTGTCTTAATCATTCCTTTAAATATATTTATTACACCAACTACGGTTTGCTTTACGAGTTTAAATCCATCAACCATACCCAACACAAACTGACCTAATCCTGTCTGCATCAGTCTTTTCTGTGCTTCAGACCAATCCTCTGTTGGTTTCATTACAGTCATTATTGCCATAGCAAAATCTGAAATAGGTTTGGTAATAGCCTGTAATGCGCCTTTTGCGTCAAACATTTTTGAAAATAATTCACCAAGGTTCAATATTGAACCTGAAACAGCAGACTTAATACTTTCCCACGCACCATATAAGTTATCAGTCATATCTGTATACATTTTCTTCGCTGCACCTTCACTCTTGTCTAACTCAGAGTATAGTTTATTCAAATTCGCTGCACCTTTATTTTGTAAAGCGAAGAATGCTCTTTGGCCTCTCAATCCAAATATTTCTGTAGCCACACCAGCCCTATTTAATAGGTCTGGATTCTTTTTCAATGCCTTTTCAAATACTGACATCACTTCAGACATTGATTTTAATCTCATCGTTCCGTCTGCGGCACGATATTTAATATCCTCCATCGAAATACCCATCTTTTCCATTAATCCCTTTGCCTTCGATGAAGGTTTAGCTAACTTATTCATCATATTAACTAATGCTGTACCACCCATTGAGCCTTTAATACCAGCATCCGCTAACGCACCCATTGAACCAATAACTTCATGTAATGGAATACCAAGATTAGCAAGGGCACCACCACCGTATTTAATGGCTTCACCTAATTGCTCAATGTTGGTATTACTTCTTGCCTGTGCTAACGCCATCATATCGGAAAGTGCTGTGGCTTGCTTTGTCTTATCACCAAACTTACCCATAATTGGAGCCAATGCACTCATACTGTCTGTAATAATATCCGATGCTGCACCTAATTCTAACGCTCCTGCACCAGCAGTATAAAGGAGGGTAGGCAAGACGCCCATTGCGTCTTTAGCACCAAACCCAGCAAGGGCTAAGTATTCCAATCCTTGTGCTGCTTGCTTAGATGTAAAAATGGTTGTTGAACCCATTTGTTTTGCTAAATCAGACATCTCGTTATAATGTTGCTTTCCATCACTCATTTTTGCTGCAACACTATCCATCTGACGTGAGAAATCCATATAGGATTTAACTGCAACCCCAATTCCAGCAGCCATACCAGTTCCCATTAATCCAACATTCCGCAACCCTGGACCCATTGCTCTAGCCTGTGCGCCTGCCTTTTTTACTCTGGTATTAAATTTATCAAAACTCTTTGACGCTCGACCTAATCCTTTTTGGAATCCTTTTTGACTGAAAGTTAAAATCGCAGATAAATTGAAAGCCATTTGTATCCTCTGTTATGCTTTGGTTGATTTCTCCATTGCCTCTTTTTCTTTTTTAAATTGTTTATCCAATCTAATTAACCACCATTGCCTTTCTTTATAACTCATTTTATTAACTCTATCTGGCGTCATTCCATTAATATGATAAAGCAATAAAAACTCCTCTTCGTACAGGTCTTCTACCGAGTAGGTAGAGACCCAATTCCGAAAAAACTCTCATATCCCCAATCTATCACTTTGAAAAATGTCTGTTTACAACGGTTACAAAACATTTCAGCCTGAATTGTTGGGCCTGCATTGTGTTTAGATATAAACAAATTTAAAAATTCAATATCAACCTTTTTTAGTTTCTTAATGATTTCCTCTATAACAACAGGGGTAGATGAATCATCTACACCAACAATACTACTCTTAAACGTAGTCTCTTTCATATACGCTTCATCAACTGCCTTTTGCATATCTGCCTTTTCCATTACATCCCATTTAGCAATACCTATTTTTAAGTTTTCTACTAACTGCTCACCTTTATCTAAGGTGACTGGTTTCTTTAATTTGTAAACAACTTCCTCTTTATAATCACCTACTTTACAATCAACATCAATATCATCAAGGCTGGCAGTAAAGTCTTCAATAGTGTTATTACAAAAAGGACAGTTAGAAACAATATTAATATCTGATCCTAATTGATCGTAACGTAGGAAAAGATACATATACAAAACATTGGCTACTGGCATTTGATTGAGTGTTAGTATCTTTTGGTTATACTCTTTTCCTTGAAAGTCTTCACCATACAAATCTTTAAGCATGAGATTTAAAATGGATGTAATAAACCTACCCATACTAGGATTCTTTTCCTTAAACTTGGCAATCTTCTTTTCCTCTTCCATTCCCCAATCTTTAAATGCGAATGATTGATCTTGTTTGCCTTTTACTTCAACTGGTAGGTTGTTTTGAAGTTCTTTGAGTAATATCTTTTTTTCTGTGGAATTGTCTTGGCTTTCCATATCCCTAATCCTCCAATTAAACGTTTGTTAGAATTAATCTAAAGCCTATATTGATTATGAGTAAGTAAATAATGTTACTTAAATCATACAACCTCAGTATATCATTGCAGATATGAGGTGTCTATGTTAAACACAGACACCCCTATCCCCCTGTAATTCTACTCTTAAAGTAGATCGTAATCATCAACAGTGAAGGTGACCTCTAATAGTGCAGGTTCCCCCTCATTAGTCATATCGGTATCTGGGTATTTAAGTTTAGATATCCATGTACCAATTAAGGAATATGACTTCACAATTGTATCATTGATTGCTTTGTAAATCATAGTTCCCGTCTTTTTGTAATTCGCTGTCACTGGATCTTGCCCTTCTTTATACCATGCTTCAATGGCCGACACCTCTGATGTATGGTGAAGAGGCAATTTGGCAACAACTTCAAAAGGTTCCGATTGACCACCACTTGCTGCGGTGCGGTCTGGCAATGTGACCTTTTGAGTTTCCTGCTCAATACCTGTTACATCCGTAAACAGTACGCTTGGTAGACCCAATACCAATAACTCATACTTATTTATCGGAGCATGATTGGGTTGAATTAAGTTCTTTAAAGTCATATTATTTACCTCCTCCGAGTCAGTTACAATTTGTTAAAAGGGGGCCTCTTTTCAGACCCCCTGGTATCTGAAATTGTTATTCAACGCTTTCAAAGATACCCATTTTGCTCATTGTAATTATAAATCTTTCCACAGTATCTGCAAGCCTTAATGAAACCTCACTGAGCATATCTCCTGCTGCCCTTGTTGCATCAGTATTAATCTCATTATCGACCTTGATTTGACACGCATCGGCAAACTCATCGCCTCGTAATGCTCGCTTCTTATACTCTGGCTCGAAATATGACCTGAGTGCCGAATGGGCAATTTTCTGTTCCTTCTCATCATTAATAGCGAAAATTATCCAATCAAAACTTTCTCTTAGGTCATTCTCGTAATAAGACATCAATTCCCTTTGATGTTTCCACTTCCATGCTGGATCAAGACTGACTGTTCTGTCACCCCAAATAATACAATTTCCAGTTTTGAACTTCAACACACCAACACCGTGTTTATTTAGTAGTTCTTCATCCAATTCTCTGTCGCCTGTTGGTAACTTAATACACTGTGGAATTGTGGCATCAATACCAGCAGCGGCCTTATGGTATCCATTATAATTCTTTGCGAACAGTGCTTCCCTTCCATGAATAGCCCCCGTTGCTGGAACCAATTTATAACCACTAATGGTTGGATGCGTCACATACATATAACTCGGAAATGATACAACCGCAAAGTCATTTCGACCAATAGTATCATTTACATAAGATTCAGCACCATCATCTGTTGTAATATTAGATGGTATTTCAATCCTGAATTGATAATTTCTTGATTCGGCATACTCAATACCAGCCTTCTGAACGGCAGTAGAGGTAACACCCGGCATCGCTATCTTCACAAGACCCATTTTCTTTCCAAACAATACATTAATGGCACAAGTTGTTGGATCAAGAGCATTAATGTAATCGTTATCCTGAATGTCTGCAACACCATCATACCCGCCACCAAGGTCTTCTGCAAACTCTACTCTGTAACTATTTCCAACTGCTGCAACAGTTAGCATATCAGCACTTGGTTTAGCTGTAATAGTGTCATATGTGTTGGAAATGATCTTGTATCCCTGTCTACGCTGTGTATCAACATTAGGATATACTGTTCCACCAACCAATGCACTTGGTTTTAATGGGTTAACATAAAGTACAAATTTATCACCCAACGCAAATGCAGTTGCTCCAGCAATGATTTTAAATCCTACCCCAAACTCATTTGGTGCAGCAAATGTTGTTCCGGTTACAGGAACAGCACCAACAACTAAGCCTAATGCTGCACTGGTGTAACTCCATTCTTGCGCCCCTGCGTCAGTACACTCAACTGTAATAACATCTGGTTGACAATCGCCACCGTAGGTTATTGCATCAACATAACCGTCACCTGTATTTCCACCATCTGCTGCTATTTCTGCGGCTTCAATTGTGAGAACAGTATCGGTTAAACCAATTGACTGCCCATGCCTGTTTGCAGGACGAACCCAGTCATATACTCCACCAGTCCAAAGGTTCTCAACCTCAATAAAATCATTATTTTCATCGTCATTAATTAGACTTTCAAAATAATATTCAGAGGTTGGGTCCATTGAAAGATCGTCATAATTAAGAACTTGTTCCTCATCTACATAAATTTCCATACCAAATTCTGTGGTTGGATTTTGTAGACCGTCCTTAATTAGAATTTCAACCATTTTTGATTCATTAAATAGTTCTAATTTCCAATGCTCATCAGCACTTCCAGTAAGAGCGTAATCCGCAGCCATATCGGAATCGGATGATACAGTAACAACACCAGCAATATCATTGGAAACAACTGTATATGATTTTCCCGGCATTGCGGCAAAACTCAGTGTTGCACCAACAAATTCATCCAGCAACATTGTCTTTCCTGTATCGAATGTTGTAGCGGTAAGACCACCAACACCAAATGCTTGATCGAATTCAACCTGTTGTTTTCCACCCCAACGTCCACCATTATGTGCTTTAACTTTCATAACATCAGGATTAATAACTGTATTGTAAAGCACAATTTGGGTTCCAGATGCAACCGTATAAACGGCTAAAGCAGCACCATCGAGTTCAATCTCATATGTTCCTGCAACTGGTGTATCTGGTGTGATTGTTTTAATACGATAAAAATCAGTACAACCATCATCATTAAATACAGCCATCCTCTCGCCAACTGCTGGCGATCCCATGTTTACATAATCAGCAGCCAGAAGATAACAATTTGCTCCACTACAGTCTTGTGCTGGATCAGCAATCAATGCCTCTTTTTTACGAGCCTTAATTGTTAATTCGGATTGTACCTCAGAACCATCGGTGATTCTAAGCAAGTAAAGTTCTCCAGCCCCACGACCTGTTTTGTAAAAATCAAATGCTGCATCAGGAACCAAAGAATCATCTATATAACTTCCAGCCTTTCTAAGAAACTCTGTCTTTGTCGCTGCTCTGAATAGTTGATTTGTTGGTCCTTTCTCCAAAATACCAATGTAAGTAGTCGTTCCAAGTGTGCCCTTCTCGATTTGTTTCTCGGCATCCTTTTCTATGACTACCGTTCCTGCGCCCAATGTTGGGCCATAGCGTCTTTGTGTCATTTTGAATCCTCCTCAAAGATTAATTTGTTTATTTAATTTGTAGACATGCTGTTTTGAAGGTAGTCAACCAGATACACATCCCTCGGCTCTTTAATGGAAGTCATTACATTCTGAACTATAAATTGTCCAGTATGGGTATTGACGTTAGATGCGTTAGGATTATTACTTGCCCTAAATACATCTCTAACAACAACTGGATAAGGTTCGTCCAGACCCCATGAATAAATGTAATGTAACTTGTTAAAGAGGCGTTGGAGTGCTTCACCCATTCGGTGTTGATCTGACTGATTGCCTGTGAAAACTGCATACTCAAATATTAAATCATTTACAGCAGGTGGTTCTAACTTAACCCCTGTTAAAGTTAATTTATTTCTAATTGCATGAATTCCTATATTACTGTTTTCTCCAACCATTGTATTCACTCTCTCTACTCTTTCAAAAACAATAGATGGAATCCTTGCAACCTCATAAAAATCCAAACTGGTATTTACGGCAATTTCAGGAAAGTATTTCATTTTTATTCCTAATACCGAATCCTGTGCCTGAACACCAGTTAATGTTAATACCCCAGGGTCATTCCCTCCCCCTCTTCTTGCTGCCCCAGGTGTATAAGAACTAAATAAATTCACTAATCTATCTGGATCGGTTGTTAAATTATATACTGACATCCCATCAGT
>Ga0180432_10002463_pt1 | contig 27653 bp, 25 predicted proteins | sample SS_ome_10_FD_132414 | JGI IMG/M metagenome (GOLD analysis project Ga0180432, IMG submission 132414) | Hypersaline lake sediment archaeal communities from the Salton Sea, California, USA - SS_1_MS_2 metaG | ecosystem: Environmental > Aquatic > Non-marine Saline and Alkaline > Hypersaline >... | reverse complement strand
GTGCCGTCGGTCCACTCGCGAAACCCTATGCCGCGCATGCAGTGGAGTACTGCTCCCACTGTCACAGTATAGCTGAGGCGTTGTGGGGGGACAAGTCTTGGGGGGATCCCGCTCACTCTCTCCGCGGGGACGCCGATCAATCTGCGTGACTGACGACGTTCCCTGGTGGCAGGTACAGTCAGCCAGGAGTCTCACCTTCGCGCCGGAAGGGACCGGCTCGTCTTCGCTTCGGTCAGCAGAGCGACCGCCTGTGGTGAGTGAACGCGCACACTTGAAATCCCATTGGGCTTCACGTATAATGGGAAGGCGTTGAGTTGGACTGGGTGCGAAGGGGGATAGCATGAAAAGGCGTTTCTTCGTCTCTGTGGTGTTGGTCCTTGTTGCGGGTGTGATCTCTGGCTGTACCGTCTTTCTGGGTCCCGAGCTGGAGGGCACCCTGACCGCCGTTGCAGGCGAGCAAAGAATCACGCAGACCCCCTTCCTGTCATTGCCCGTGCAAGAAGAGACGCCGGTGTCTCCGGCTGTTGACGTGGCCACCAGCACGGCCTTGGCCGCGCCCACGTTGACATCCACACCGGCCCCCACTCCAGTGCCCACTGAGACTCTCACGCCCTTGCCGTTACCCGTCATTGAAGGCACTTTCGATGCCATCGTCTTTGCCGTGGATAGCGCTGCCAGCGCCAGCCTGTACCCCTCCGGTTGCGGCTTCCCGGCCGGTATCAGCGCAGTGTACGCTCAGTGGCGCTACAGAGGCATGTCCGAGGGCAACCCGTATCGAGCGGTATGGTACCGGGGTCAATCGGTCATCGAAGTGACCGAGGGCTTGTGGGGCGAGACCGGGGGGAGGAAGGAGGGGTGGGCCAGATTCCTGGCCCTGGAGCGGCCGGAAGGTCTTGAGCAAGGGCAGTACCGGTTGGAGCTGTATATCGGTGACCGGCTGGCGCAGAGGGCAGAGTTCAGTGTGGGGGAGATCGTCGAGTCTTCCTTGCCTTCCGACACGCCGGTTGCCACGACGTTTGCCCGTCTCCCACCATCGTTGCCGGGCCAGACGGTGCCGGATGCCGTGTGGACTGCGGTGCGCCTGAAAGTGCTCGACGGGGAGGGTCAGGTGGCCGCGGTTGGGTCGGGAAGCATCGTCGACGGCAGGGGGTGGATTCTGACCAGCCTGCGCGTGGTGGCCGATCTCGCTGCCGGCCAGCTACGGAATCCCTCTGGTGAAGCTCTGGTGGAGACCATCCGAGATCCAGAACTGAGCCCTGACTTCTCCCATGTCGCCGTGGTTCGAAACTGGGACCTAGGGCTTGAACTTGCCATTCTGGAGATCACAGCAGATGCGTTCGGACGCGAGATCGAGGGGGATCTTTCGCTGCCCAGCGTCGGCATAGGGGGCTCGGATGCTGCTATCCTTCCGCTCTCGGCACCGCTTTCGGTTGTGGGCTTCGCTGACACGGGAGGGGGAGCGGTTGAGATCGCCCCGGGAGAGGTGACGGGGCGCAACACTCTCGAGGGGGGCCCGTGGCTCACATACGTGACGCAAGGGTCCTGTGCCAGCGGCGGCAGCATGGTACTTGACTCCCAGGGGGAGCTGGTAGGAGTCCACTCCGAGGCCAGCTCATCGGGCGCGACAACGCTGGGCTTCGCACGGCCAATCAACGAGGCCATGCCTCTCATCTCCGCGACTCTGGAAGGGGGTACTGACGCCGGCGATCTTGTCGTCCGTTGCCAGGAGTGCATACTGAATGTGATCTACACGGGTTCGGACGGCGTGAACCTGAGGGACCGACCGTCGCTGGAAGCTGGGGTGCTGAAGAGACTTCACTCAGGAGATGCGATGTGCGTGATCGCGCCGGGCCATTCCGGCTACTGGTGGGCCGTCTTCGATGGCGAGACGCGAGCCGGATGGGTTCGAGAGCGCGGCCTGAGCGGAGTCAAGCTGGCGAGGGTTGAGACTCGAGAGTTCTCCTCCGGTGTGGGGATCGGTGACATGGCCGAAGTCGTGTGCCTCAATGCGGAGGAGATGTGTAGCTGCGCCAACCTTCGAGTGGTGCCCGGCTGGCGTGGCAAGCCCGAAGGGGATTTGGTGGCCAGACTGGATGCCGGTGCCATGGTCGAGATCGTGTCCGGACCACTCGAAGCGGATGGTCTCGTCTGGTGGAAGGTACTGGAGATCGCCACCGGATTGGAGGGATGGGTGGCCGAGGTTACCGTAGGGGGGTATCGGACGCTGTTCCGGGTGGATTGAGCTGATAGGGGGAGGGAATCGACGAATTGCGTGTAGCCGTCATCGGCGCAGGGGCCATAGGGTCTCTGATCGGCGCCAAGCTGGCAGCAGCGGGTAACGACGTGACTCTCGTTGGTCGCGATGCCCTGGTGGAGGCAGTGGGGGCACGCGGCCTTCTTGTTGAGGACGGCGAGGGTTGCCTTTGTGTTCGGAATGTGAGGGCGGTGACGGCGATCGAGCACCGGTCGCCTGACGATGCAGGATTCGACTTGATAATCATCACCGTCAAGGCTCACGACACTCGTGAGGCGGTCACCGGGGTAGCCGCTCTGGCGCGCCGAGGAACTCCTGTGCTACTGCTTCAGAACGGAGTAGGGGGAGAAGAGATCGCGCGGGAAGTATTGGGGTCGTGCACCATGCTCTCGGGCGTCATCACCCTGGCCGTAGCCGTGGTGGAGCCCGGCCGAGTCCGGGTGACGACTGCCGGGGGCGGCATCGGGCTGGCGGATCATGGAGTAGGGGCATGCCTGGACTCTTCCGCCGAGCTTCTGCGGCGAGCTGGCTTCAGGGTCCGGACGTATCGCGACTATCGGGCAGTGAAATGGTCGAAGTTGCTGCTGAACATAGTTGCCAACGCATCTCCCGCGATACTGGACATGGACCCGGGCGAGGTCTTCGCCTGTGAGGAACTCGCACGACTGGAGTTGACCGCCTTTCGCGAGGCGGCAACTGTGATGCGCGCACTGGGCGTGACTCCCGTTGCACTGCCCGGCTATCCAGTACCTGTGATGGTGTGGGCTCTGACCCGTCTTCCGGCTCGTCTCCTGAGGCCGCTGTTTGGGCGGCTGGTGGCCGGGGGGCGTGGCGGCAAGATGCCATCTCTGCACATGGATCTGAGCAGAGGGAGGAACAGGTCTGAGGTGGAGTACCTCAATGGGGCTGTGGTCAAGGCGGCCGGTGACCTCGGCATACGAGTTCCGGCCAATGATGCCCTGTACTCGGTCCTGTCGAGGGTTGTCACGGGCGAGGCCAGTTGGGAAGAGTATCGAGGTCAGCCCGCGGCCCTGCTGGCCGAAGTGGATGGCCGGGCGAGCTAGAAGCGGTCTTCCGGCGGGTAGTAACTCACGGCCCAGCCACTGGGGAGTGTGAGTGGGGATGGTTGTAGGCAAACAGGGCAAGATCCTTCGGATCCTGCCCTGTTCCGTGTTTCCGCCTCCTTCGCAGACGGGCCGCGACTGAAGAGCAGGCCCGATGCTAGGCGGGAACGAACCAGACGTCGTTGGGGGTCCAGTCCACCAGCCGGCGGAACTTGGCGCGTACCGGCATCCCGATGTAGACATCCTCCAATCCACAGTCTCTGATCCTGGTCAGGAACATCGTGTCGATTCCCGGAAGATCGATGTACGCCAGAATGAAGGGAACCTCTGACAGGAATGCCTCTGCTGCGAAGTGGAGCACAGAGTAGGTGTGCACCTTGCCTTCCAGAGGGGCCTCAAACCACTCCGCTTTGGCGCCACACTTGCCGCAGTCTCGCCGCGGCGGAAGCCATGTCGCTCCGCAATCCGGGCAGCGCGTGGCCATGAGCTTCTTCTTCTTCAGGCTGGCGAAGAAGTCACTAACCTCGCCGTAGCTGTGAATGTAGTCTATCTCGTAGTGTCGATGGACCTGCAGGGGGTCGATGTTGTATAGGTGAGTCATTGTTGCCTCCTAATAATGAAACAAGGGATGATCTTCCCAGAGTACCAGGCATGCAGCCAGGCAGGCGCCTCACTTCCCGATCGAGACAAGCGGACGCGTCGACTACGCCGGTTGCTCGAGGATGTGCACGGCTATGTAGGTGCCGGTACCGGCGTGGCTGTGAATGATGCCTCGCCTCGGATTCTCGATCTGGATGTTGCCTCCGTCGATGCCTTCGCTGGGATCACTGCAGTGCTTGGCCATGGCTCCCTGCATCTGCCAGAGAGCGAAGACGCCCTGCATGATTCCGGTGGCACCCACAGGGTGGCCGCAGGCAATCAGTCCGCCGGACGGATTCACGGGCACCTGGCCCCCGATGTACGGTCCGCCCTCCTCGACCCATTTGCCGCCCTCACCGTACAGGCAGAAGCCCATGTCCTCGTAGGTCTGGAGCTCGCTGGACGCGTAGGCATCGTGGACCTCGGCGAAGTCGATCTGGTGCAGGGGATCGGTGATGCCGGTCATCTCGTATGCCTGACGAGCGGCCTCTCGCGCACCACGGAAGCTGTGCAGACCGGGCCATTCGCCCTTGAACTTGTCGTACTTAGCGGGATCTTCTCCCGGAAGCGGAATCACGTCACCATGAGGACGATCTCCCAGGCGCATGGTATCGGTGCCGCAGCCGAGTCCGGTGATCACGGCGTAGTCCCCATCCGGGCGCAGCTTCTTGGCCCATTCCTCGGTACAGAGGATCAGACAGGCGGCGCCGTCACTCATGACGCAGACCATAGGGAGCGTGAGAGGAGTGGAGATCATGCGCGCGTTCAGCACTTCCTCTATCGTCCAGCGCTGGTGCTTCTGAGCCCAGCGATTGTGAAACGCGTTGTCATAATTCTTCACGGCGATCTGGCCCAACTGTTCGCGGGTGGTACCGAACTCTTCCATGTGCCTCATGGCCATGGTGGCGTAGTAGCCTGAGTAGAAGCCTCCCACCGGGTAGTCGAAGTCCGTGTCGGACGCCAGGGCGATGAACTCGTTGCCTTTCGCGGTGTTTACCTCCGACATCTTCTCGAAGCCGTAAACCAGGCAGAGTTCGGACAGTTCGCTGGCTATGTCCATGTACCCGGCGCGGATCCCGAGGCCGCCTGTTGCGCCACCACCTTCTATTCGCATGGACGGACGAGGGCACATGGCCAGATAGTCTTGGGTAAGGGAGTCGAAGAGCAGCTGGCCTTCGAAGTGGTCAGAGAAGTAGGTGCAGATGGTGCTCTGGATATCGTGGAGATCCAGGCGACCGTTGAGGTCATTCATGGCGTAGTCTAGCGCGTCCTTCACCATTGCCTCTTGGGTCAGGAGGTTCGCCTTGGCGAACTTGGTGATGCCTCCCGAGACAACGCAAACCTTCCTCATGACGTGCACTCCTTTCTTCATCGTCGATGATGGACAAACGACCCTGTTGACTCGCTCCTCGTGCTATGCCGGTGCCTCACCTCCTCACCTGTGCTGCCGGTAGTGGATCAGGATGCCCCCGTGTGGAACGAAAGAGCCCCCAGGCCGCTCTCCAGGCGCGAATCTGAATGACTCCGCTGGGAGCGACCAAGGGGCAGACTGGACACGCTTGAATGAAGCGTGAGGGTAGCGACCATAGGGGTGGCTACTCGAGCGCCTGAGACGGTCATCCTCGACCTCTGGCGATCTGGGTATGGGAAACCTAGCCGGTTCGATACCTTCTGCCATTATACAACATCAAAGGAGGTATGTAAACCGCTGGCGCGTAGTAGGAAGGAAGGAGTGTGTCGAGTACGTGGTTGCGTATGAGTGGCGCCCAACGGCCAGTCGGCGCATCGTATCTCAGCGGCTCGTCTGTAGTGCCGGAGTGCTCAGAACGTCAGTCAAGACTTCTATGGCACGCAAGTACTCCCTGATCTCGATGTGCTCACGAGGGGTGTGATCGAGGGACGAGTCCCCAGGACCGTAGGCGACGATAGGGCACTTCCAGCGCGGGCCAACAACGTTCATGTCCGAAGTGCCGGTCTTGACCGCGAAGGCCGGCCTGCCCTCGTGGGCACGGATGGCCGGGAGGAAGGCTCGTGTGAGCGGCGAGTTCTTCGGGGCACGGAATGGCTCCTCGGCTCCTCGAAACGAAGCCCGACCGGTGGTAGCGAGCGCAGCAAGCTGCGTCTCCAGTGTGGGGATGTCGGTCCCCGGCGGGAGACGTAGTCCGATGGTCATGCGGGCGTCTTGACTGAACTCGTTGTCTTCGGTGTTAAGAGTCCTGAGGGAGGGATCCAGAGTGCCGAAGATGCCGCTAACGCCCTCGTTCTGCTGCTCCGCCAGCTTCTGCACCCGATTCCAGAAGCCCACGACGGTCTCTGCCGCCGACGGTTCGGGTCCGGCCGTGTGGCTCGTGGAGCGGGTGACGGTGTAGTCCACGAGGAGACGGCCCTTGTAGCCCAGGACTATGCGAGACCATCCTCCGGGTTCGCCGATGATCACGTAGTCGGGTCGGGGGCCCTGAAGGAGATGGTAGGCTCCCTTGGAAGTCGCGGCCTCTTCCTCCACCGCGCCGGCCACCACCAGTCGCAGACCCTCAGGGAGCCGGGCTCGCGCCGCGGCCATGATGAAGGTGGCCAACGGGCCCTTGGCATCCACCGAGCCTCGACCGTGCAGATGGTTGCCTTCCCGGCGCACCGGGATGTAACCGCGGACCGTATCCATGTGCCCCAGCAGGAGCAAGACCCGGTCTCCAGTCCCCATTTTGCCGATGGCGTTGCCCGCAGCATCGACGTGGGCATCGAACCCGAGGTGGGTCATCGCCTTTGTCAGGAGGCCGGCCATGGGGGCCTCTTCGCCCGAGGGGCTGTAGCACTCGAGCATCCGAGTCAGCAGGTAGAGAGCCCCGGCGTTCGTCGTGTCCAGTCTCTTAAGATCGATGGGCGTGGTCACGCCGTCAGCACCTCCTCGATCGTATCGGCGACTGTGCAGAGCTCCCGATGAGTGATCACGAGGGGGGGCAGAAGGCGAAGGACGGTGCGCCCCGCCGGGAGCGCCAGCACGCCACGATCCATCAGAGCCTGTAGATAGGGTTGAACTCGGGTGCGTAACTCGATGCCCACCATGAGACCGAGGCCGCGCACCTCGCGGATGCAGGCCGCTTCGATGCCTCGCAGGCGCTCCAAGAGCCAGGCTCCCTTTTCGGCCGCGTACTCGGCCAGGTGGTGCTCCAGGATGAAGCCGATAGCGGCGTTGGAGGACGCACAGGCCAACGGGTTGCCTCCGAAGGTCGACCCATGTACGCCGGGTTTGATGTTCTGCACTGTGGGGCTCAGCATGGTGGCTCCCATTGGCACCCCTCCGGCGATGGCCTTGCCCAAACAGAGGATGTCGGGCACAAGATCGTGGTGTTGGCAGGCGAAGAGTCTGCCGGTACGCCCGAAGCCGGTCTGTACCTCGTCGACGATCAAGATTGCGCCCCGCTGATCGCATAGTGAGCGCAACCCTCGGAAGTATTCGGCGCTGCCCGGGCGGACTCCGCCTTCTCCCTGTACGATCTCAACGATGACGCCGGCCACGTCTTCGGTTAGCGCGGTTTCCATCGCCTCCAGCTTGTCGTATGGCACGTGGGCGAATCCCGGGACAAGCGGCAGGAAGGGTCCTCGGTACTTCTTGTTCCAGGTCGCGGAGAGGGCACCCATGGTCCGTCCGTGGAATCCGCGCATGGCGGCGACGATGCCGGACCGGCCGGTACTCAGGCGGGCGAGCTTGATGGCCGCCTCGACCGCCTCCGTGCCGGAGTTGGACAGGTAGGTGCGAGTGAGTCCTGGCGGCGCGATCTCCGCCAGCTTCTCCAGTAGCGCTGCGCGCTGATCATTTTGAAGGATTCCTGGGCAGGTAATGAGTGTGCGCGCCTGCCGGGCAATGGCCTCGACCACGGCGGGGTTGCAGTGACCGACGATGGCCACGCCGTGCCCGCCGATGCAGTCGATGTACTCACGCCCCTGCTCGTCCCACACCTTGGCGCCCTTGCCGCGCACGATGGCCACGTCTCGCTTGGAATAGACTCCGCTGGAATAGCGCGATTCTCTTTCAATGGTATTCACGTGATGCTCCTCTTCGCCGTGGCCGAGGTTAACTCGGTCTGTGGTGACGGCCGTTGCCGAAGGTCTCTGGGCCGCCCTGCTTTGGACCGTTCCGGTGATGTCATGACCGCAGGCAACCGGGCGAGAGCTTCTCCGCTTGCGTGACAGCCCTTCGTAAGGCCCCGGGATTCGCGCCGGGCTCGCTACTGGATCAGTGTGCCCTTGCCTGCCAGAGCTGCCCGCACGGGGTGCTCGATGCGCCCGTCGGCGAGAATGACGCGCTTCACGCCGCTTCGCAAAGCCTCGCCGGCCGCCAGCAGTTTGATTCGCATGCGCCCGGCCGCGGAGGGTGCGAATTCGTCCAGGTGTGCCCGGTCGATGCGTTGGATCAGAGAGCTCTCATCCGGGTAGGAGGCCAGGAGTCCAGGCACGTTGGAGAGGATGATCAGGCATTCGCTACCCATCGAGCCTGCGATCCTTGCCGCTGCACGGTCCCCATCGACGTTGATGGCCTCGTGGTCGAGACTGATGGCCGGAGGGGTGACCACGGGCAGATAGCCGTTCTCCAGCAGCAACCGCAGAAGATCGACGTTGACTCGCTGTACCTTGCCCGTGTAGTCGTCGTGCAGTACCATACGGCGACCATCTTCCACGATCCGAAGCGACTTCTTCCTGGGCCCCTCCAGCAGGCGGCCGTCGAGTCCGCTGAGCCCCACTGCGTTGACGCCGTGTCCCTGTAGCCACTCGACTATGGTCTTGTTGATCTTCCCACAGTAGACCATCTCGAAGATCGCCAGGGTCTCTCTGTCCGTGCGGCGACTCTGGTACCCCGAGACCGAGGTTACGAAGCGCGGTGGATGGCCCAGCTTCTCGGAGATGAGATTGGTTTCGTTTGATCCCCCGTGTACCAGCACGAGCTTCCCGCCCTCTCGCACCATCGCTGCCACATCTGAGCACACCGACTCGAGCGAGATTCCTTCGCTGCCTCCTACCTTGATAACTAGCATGATTCCCCCTTACCACCGCCGATGGATCCCGGTCTAGATCGGGTGCAGGCCCGGGAACTCCAGTCCTAAGGTCTCCTCCCACCCAAACATCAGGTTCATGGCCTGCACCGCGGTGCCGGCCGCGCCTTTCATCAGGTTGTCTATTGCTGCGATCGACACGATGCGACCCGTTTGTGGGTCGAGATCGAATCCGACATCACAGTAGTTGGTACCCGCCAGTATCTTGGGATCAGGGTAGCGGTGGATGCCACGGGGCACGCGCACGATGCGAACGAAGGGTTCATCCTCGTACGTAGCGCGGTAGGCTGCCCACAGCGCCCTCACGGACAGCTCGTCGTTGAGTCGTGGAGAGGCGAAGGCGTGAGCAGTGGCGAGCACCCCGCGGACCATCTCCACCGAAGTCACCGAGAGATGTACCGAGAGCGGTCGCTCGGGACCGCCGAGCTCCTGGATCACCTCGGCTGTGTGGCGGTGACCGGTCGGGGCGAACGAGCGCACCGCGCCACTCCGCTCCGGGTGGTGGCTGCCTGGGTTGACGCTGGATCCAGCCTCGGACGACCCCACCTTGAGATCCACGATGATGTCTCTCTCTCGGTCGATCAGACCCGCCAGCACGAGAGGCATGAGGGCCAGGATCGTCGCGGTGGCGTTGCAACCCACGCCGCTGACGTACGCTGAGTCGCGGATCTCGTCGCGATGCAGTTCCGGCAGGCCGTAGGTGAATGCTTCCAACCACTGAGGGGCCTCGTGCTCTTTGCCGTACCAGCGTCGGTAGCCCGCCGGGTCCCGGAGTCGAAAGTCGGCGGACAGATCGATGATCCGCGGAGCGAGACTGGAGAACTCGTCCATGCGGCCCATTGCTGCACCGTGCGGAAGGGCCAGGAACAGACAGTCGACCGGCTCGATGCTCGACGAGCTGGTGAACTTGAGCTCAGTGCGGCCTCTCAGGTTGGGGTGCGATGCGTAGACGAAGCGACCGGAGAGTCGCTCCGAGGTGACCTGCACTATCTCCACCCTAGGATGCCCGAGCAGGAGTCGCAACAGCTCTCCTCCTGCGTAGCCCGATCCTCCCACTATGGATGTCCTCATTGCTCGGCCACCTTCAGGACGTATTCCACGATCTTCCCGGGGATATCTACGCCGGTCGTGGATATGCTGTTCCGGAACTCCATAGTGTAGTTGACCTCGTTCACCATCAGGCGTCCGTCAGGGGCTTCCAGAATGTCGATCGCCACGACGCCTCCACCGACCGCCCGGGCGGCGGCTCTCGAAAGGACATCGATCTCTGGTGATATGGGACAGTTGGTGGCGCGGCCTCCGCGGGCCGTGTTGGTGATCCAGTGGGGCGAGTTCCGGTAGATCGCGGCGATGGTCTCGTCACCCACAACGAATGTGCGGATGTCCCTTTCGGGCTTCTCGACGTACTCCTGGATGTAGAAGACCGAATGGTGATAGGAACCCAGAACAGATTTGTGCTCCAGGATCGCCTCGGCGGCCTCGCGATCGTTGATCTTGGAGAGCAGGCGGCCCCATGAGCCGACCGCCGGCTTGAGCACCACCGGATACCCCAGCGTCTCGATGGCCTCCAGGGCCGAGTGCGGTGTGAATGCCAACATGGTCCTTGGGCTGGGTACCTCGTCTTGGATCAGGGCCTTGGTGGTCGAGAACTTGTTCCCGCAGGTGTAGGCTACCTTGGAGGTGTTCACCGTTCGTACGCCCCAGGCATGGAGGAGCTCTAGGGCGTAGAGAGCGCGCGAGTGGTTGATGCATCGCTCGAGTATGACGTCGTATTCTCTGAAGCCGTCAGGATGAGCCAGATCGAAGACGATCTGGCGGTCATCCAGACGATCGTAGTCGACTCCGTGTGCGTCGAAGGCCTCGAACAGTAGCTTCTCTTCGACGCGTACGCGGGAGAGCAGAACCCCTATTCTCATGTCGTATCGTCTCCTTCGGTCTTTCGGTTCGACAGGTGTGTCCGCCCAGGCCGTGGCCCGCTCCGTGGCGCTGCCGATGCTGTGGCGGCCTGGTCTTCGCGAGTGTGCGGTCAGCGCGGGGCGCGGGTCTACTCCTGACCCGGGAAGCGCCCCGTCTGCCGGTAGTACTCTATCGCGCCGCCTGCGTCCCAGATCCGGCGCACGAATGCCGGTGGGTCGGGCAGGGCGTACGTTGCCTCCCTCGCGCGCAGTTCGGGCGCATCGAGATCGAGTCTCACCTCCTGGCCGTCGTCTACCGCGTCTGTGAGATCGATCTCGAAGAGCGGGATGCCCAGGTTGGTGGCATTGCGATAGAAGATCCTCGCAAAGCTGGGTGCGAAGATGGCGGCTATGCCCACCACCTTCAGCGCTCTGGGAGCATACTCTCTCGAGGACCCACAACCGAAGTTGGGGCCTGCGACGATCACGTCCCCTGGGCTGACCGTCTTGGCGAAGTCGGGGCGGGCCTCGATGAAGACGTGGGCGCAGAGGGTCTCTTCTGACGTCATGTAGGGAGCATAGCGCCCGGGCACGATCTGGTCGGTATCGACATCCGATCCGAGTTTCCACACGATTGCCATCTGTTTCTCCTTATACCAAGACCGCGGCCGGGTCGGTGATGCGACCGGTGAGCGCCGTGGCCGCTGCCACTTCCGGAGAGGCAACGTACACGCGTGCCTCGGGAGAGCCCATGCGACCACGGAAGTTGCGGTTGCCGGTGGATAGGCACACCTCGCCTTCCCCCAGTACCCCCATGTGTCGCCCGATGCAGGGGCCGCAGCCGGGTGTCCCCAGGGTGGCACCGGCTTCCAACAGTGTGGCCAGGGTCCCGTCGGAGATCACCGACTGCAGGATTCGACTGGAGGCCGGGATGACGAGCATTCTGATCCCTGGAGCCAGGTGTCTACCCTTCAGCAGACGAGCAGCGGAGCGAAGATCTTGGGCCCGACCATTAGTGCAGGTCCCCAGGAAGACGGTGTCGACGGCCACGCTTGCGAGTTCGCGCGCGGGAACGACCTGGTCGATCCTCGGCGGCACCGCGACCAGCGATTCCAGCTCCTGCATGTTGACCTCCACCGTTCGTGTGTAGCTCGCCCCCGGTTCGATGTTCAGCCACTCCGGAGAGGGGAAGTCGACAGCGAGACGCCCCGATGGCAGCATAAGACCGGCTTTGGCCCCCATCTCGGTGCTCATGCTCGCCAGAGTCTGGCGACTGCCCAGATTGAGAGAGTCGACCCCGTGGAACTCAACGGCCTTGTAGATCGCACCACGGCTGCCCAGGGTTCGCAGCAGGTGCATGGACAGGTCTTTGGCGCTGACCGGCCATTCAAGCCGTCCCGAGAGTGATACGCGGATCGTCTCTGGAACGCGCAGCCACGTGTGCCCGGTGGCGAAGACCAGTGCCACATCGGTTGCGCCCATGCCCGTTCCGAACGCCCCCACTGCGCCGTATGAGTTGGAGTGGGAGTCGGAGCCCACCACGATGTCGCCCGGTTTGACCCTGGCTTCCTCGATCATGACCTGGTGACAAATGCCCCGCCCGACGTCGTAGAGAGGGATTCCTTGCTCTTCGGCGAAGTGCCGCAAAGACATCTGCGCGCTGGCGGTGGCAACGTTCGCGGCCGGAGCAACGTGGTCCACGAACAGTGCCAGGCGTTCTGGCTCGTCTACGTTCTGTACGCCCAGCGATCCGCGCAGCAGTCGGAGCACCTGCGGGGCGATAGAGTCCACGGTCATCGCCGCCGATACCGGCACGACGACAAGCTCTCCGGACCGCACTTCACGACCCGCCGCGCGGGAGATGATCAACTCGGACAGGGTGGCACCCTTACTAAACTGGCAGTTCTTGGCCATGCCGCTCCTCCACACCTCCATTCTGGGGAATCCAGCTTCTGAGGATAGCGTCCACGTCATCGATGGTCAGATGCCGGTGATCGGCGATGCCTTTCAGATGGGCTGTGACGAGTTTCAGGTCTTGTTCGCTGAGCTCCAGATCGAGCTGCTCTGCCCTGGCCGCCACAGCGTTCCAGCCTGTCAGGCGGTGGGCGATGCTGATGTAGCGGGTGAGACCAAAGTCCTGGGGTTTCAGAGCCTCATAGGTTTCCGGGTTGTTGAGCACAGCCTTGGCGTGGATCCCTGCCTTGTGTGTGAAGGCCGTGATGCCGGTGATGTAGTTGTTGAACGGCACATCAATGCCTACGATCTCCGCAATCAACCGGTCCAAGGTGGGTAGATAGGGCAGCTCGTACTTGGCCTTCACCAGGTCCCGATTGGTCGCGTAGAGTCGTGCGATTAGCCCTCCCAGGGGTGTTATTCCGTTGCGCTCGCCGATGCCGAGCACGGTCGTGTCGACGTGGGTAGCCCCGGCTTCCAGCGCGCTGAAGGCATTGGCGATGGCGCATCCGCTGTCGTTGTGTCCGTGGAACTCGATGTTGGCCGACACGCGCGAACGCAACTCCTTCACCAGGCGGTAGACCTGTATTGGGGTTGCTACCCCAACGGTGTCGGCAGTGCCGATCCGGTCCACTCCGATCTCGTCCATCGCCTCGTAGATCCGGAACAGGTCGGCCTGCTCACTGCGGAAGGAGTCCTCAGTGCTGAAGCGCACCTCCAACCCCTTGTCCTGGATCAGCTTGACCACGTCCCGGCCCGTCTCGACGATCCACGCGATGTCCTTCCCGTGACTGAACTCCCTCAGAAGGGAGGATGTCCCGACGACCACGTCGATGCCGTCGACGCCGGTGGAGGCAGCGAGCCTGGCGTCGTCCATGTTGCATCTGATGTGGCTCAGAACCTTGGCGTGCAGACCCAGGGCCGCGATGGTCTTGCAGTCCGCATAGCTTTGAGGCGAAGCCACCGGCGAGGTCAGTTCGAGGTACTCTACTCCGAACCGATCCAGCGCGCGCGCGATGCGGACCTTCTGTTCCGTGGTGAGGTCGGCTCCAACGAATTGCTCCCCCTCCCGCAGCGTCGACTCGATGATGTTGAATTGCTCGATGGTCATTTGATCATTCTCCCCAGTCTTCTTCTTCCTCAGGTGCCAGGTCCAGGACGAGTGGGTCCAGGCCGAGCACTTCGAGTTCGACGCCGCATTCGGGGCAGACCACGATCTCAGCCACGAGGACGTTCTCCAACGAGAAATCCGCGGCGCACTCAGGGCACGATGCCGTCATCTATCTCACCTCCTTTCGGTTGAGATTAGAATGACTCATCGCCGGGAGCGGCGCCGCGGAATCCGGCCATTGATGGTCGCTGAAGTCAGAGACGTTCAGCTTGGAGACAACAGAAAACCAGCCGCCCTATGTGGATCTGGGTGGCTGGCTCGGCGAACGATCTATGATCTTGACGCGAGCAAGTCTAACCAGACCCGAGGCCCGGCTTCTTGACAGACTTGCTCCGCTTGGCGAGGAGGGCGGATGCCCCCATCTGGATCGGTATGGATCGTCGATGCATGATCGCTGGTAACACCCCTGAAGATATTCTGGTCCGGGACATCTCCCGGATTCCAGAGTGGCGATAGGATACTACAGAAGGTGATTGCTGTCAAAGAGCCCATTCTTGCTGCCCATGGTGCGATGAGCCTGCTGTCCCGTCGTCGCAGGATCCGCGTGCTCAGGGCCTCGGCTAGCCGGCTTGGTGATCAGGATCAAGCCGCGTGTCGAAGCCCCCCAATATGGGCTCAGCACTGGAGTCGCAGGCAGCCCATCTGTGGCTGCGCCGAAGCATTCCTTCTTGTGGCCTGGTGTCCGATGCGAACGTTCTTCTCAAACCCTATGAACGATCTCGCCGCCGACCATGGTCAGGACAACTTGCCCGCTGTCGTTCATAGCCGTGAGATCGGCATCGTAGCTGGGTGCAATCCGCCCCACGTGGTCGTCTATGCCCAACTGCCGTGCCGGATTGAGAGAGGCCATTTGCCACGCGCCGCCCAAACCGACATCGGTCCAGCGAGCGACGTTGACGACAGCTCTGTCAAGGGTCAGGGTGCTGCCAGCCAGGCTCCCCGATTCCAGCCGAGCCTCGCCGTTGCTGACGTACACTTTCATGGGTCCCAGGATATACTCGCCGTCTTCACAGCCGGTCGCAGCCATCGAGTCTGTGATCAGAAGCACGCTATCTGTGCCCTTGGCCGCAAGCACCAGGCGGATCGTTGTTGGGGCAAGGTGGACGCCGTCAGCGATGATCTCTGCCATCACCCCTTTCGTGGTCAGCACGGTTCCGACGACCCCTGGCTTGCGGTGATGCAAGGGCTCCATCCCGTTGAACAGGTGCGTCGCCTCACGTGCCCCTGCAGCAAATGCGGCCTCAGCCTGCTCGGCCGTGGCAACCGTGTGCCCTACCGACACGATGATACCATGTTCGGTGAGTGTCCTCACCGCTTCGATGCCTCCCTCTTCTTCCGGTGCCAACGTGACGATTCGCGCCACATCGCCCGCCACTTCCAGTAGACGAGCCACGTTCAGCGGAGTAGGAGGGACGCAGAAATCGGGCGATTGCGCGCCCAGCCGCTTGAGGCTGACGAACGGTCCTTCGAGGTGAACTCCCAGCACACGCGCTCCGCCTGTTGGGTTTGCCATTGCCTGCCGTGCGCTCTGTGCAGCTCCCTGTATGCGCTCAAAAGAATCCGTCAGCGTCGCCGGGAGAAAGCCGGTCACACCGTGCTGGGCATAGAACCGCGCCAGGTGCGCTGCCGCATCGCCACCATCCATCAACTCCACCCGGTCGGCGCCATGCGTATGCACATCGATGAAGCCCGGTCCCAGGGCCGCGCCACCCAGATCTATCGCTTTCACATCGGGAGTTGTTTCACCGATCCTGTAAACCGCGGCGATCTTGCTCCCCTCGACCAAGACGCTCCCGGGGCTGAGGGCCTCCGGGACGTAGAGATTGACATTCTTCAACAGAAGAGACATGAACCACTCCTTTCGACGCGCGTTAAGTGCGTGTTGTTCTTAACCTTCACCCAGTCAAATCTTGGGCTCGGTAGACTCCGATGTCACGAGAACTCCAGCAAGCGTCCTTCACTCGCCAGAGCCGATACGGTACTCCATGGGCGGATACGTTCCTTGCAGGAGCCGCCTTCCGGCGTTGCGGCGGACTCCACAGTTAGGAGCTGAGAGGCAGACAGGAGAGTGCCGGTCAGAATCGTCGACGAAGATCCGGAACCTCCATGCGCTTTCCTCATCAAGCTCACACTTGCTGCAGGGCTACTCGTCCCGTGGATAGAGGGCCCACATACGGGCCAGTTCGTCCTCCTCGCAGCGTATCTCGGTGTAGTGGGACGCCTCGCCGCCACGGATGACGCGCACGCCGCCTCCCTCCTCGACGTGGCCCACGAAGGCGAAAGATGTCCCCAATTCCGTCAATGCCTGGCTCACGCTCTCCACCCTATCCGGCGGGACGGTTGCCGCCAGGCTTCCGGAGGAGATCATCTTCAGTGGGTCGAAGCGGAAGGCCTCGGCGAAGCGAGAAACGATCGACGGTACCGGTAGCCGGACGCCACTCACCTCGATTCCGAGCCCCGAAAGATGAGCGATCTCCAGCAGCGTTTCCAGCAAGCCCCCGCGCGTCACGTCGTGCATCGAGGTCACCCCCTGGGCCGCCAGCGCCAGAGCTTCCGGTACCACGCTTACCTTGGCCATCAGGCCTCGCGCTTCGGCCAAGTCTTCATCGGACAACCCTAGCCCTCGCGCCACGTCCGCGAAGTCCTGAGCCAGGATAGACGTCCCCTCCAGAGCAAGGCCTTTGGTGATCAGAACGTGATCACCGGGGCACGCACCTGCGCTTCGCACGGGAGCACGGCCCGAAGCAGTCCCCAGAGCCGTGACGGCGACCAGGGGCCGGGAGAGGCCGGCAGAGTAACCGGTGTGACCACCTATGATCGAGGCTCCGATCTCGGTGGCCGCGCGGCTGGCGTCGCGCATGATCTGCTCCAGGGGTTCCTGGTCCTCTACTCGAGGTACCAGAACCAGCAACAGGATCCAGCGCGGGGGAATCCCACTGGTGGCGATGTCGTTGCACGCTACGTGTACGGCCAACCAGCCGATATTCCCGATGGCGCCCACGATGGGGTCCACATGGGAAACCAAGATGTCGCCTCCGACCCGCGTCAGCGCCACATCCTCCCCGAAGGCAGCGCCAAGGATAACATCAGGGTCGTCGGTCTTGGCGAAGGGAAAGACGCGGCTCTGTAAGACGTCCAGCGAGAACTTCGACATGTTCGATTCCTTTCAGAAGCTCAACCCGAGGAGAACCTCCTGACCTACACGCGCCGGCCATTTACGGATGTGGGTCACTGTTGCTCCAATCGAATCACCGCTCATCTTCCGTCTCCCCTGGGTTGCTCTTCGTGTCCCTCAGGGTGTCCAACCCCACGCCCGCTATGCGCGTCCTTCAATCCGGGCAGTATCCGAACGCAGTCGATCCGAGCCTCCTGGCTCCGACAAGTCGCGTCACTATTTCGGACACTCCACAAACCACTCCTTACCGCCAATCACACGAACTACACTAGTCACTTTCGGATTCTTGTCAATTCACGGAATTCGTGGCGCAGTCATGTGAGCATCTGTTTGCGCTGGAGTGAATCGATGCCGAAGTCGAGCAGGATCGCGGGGCGCAGGCCGGTGGCGGCCAGGTAGTTGATCGCCTGGGCTTCGTGCCTGGGGTGCAGAGTGGAGACTGCCTTGAGCTCCAGGATGATCTTGCCCTCGATCACGAAATCGGCCACGTACTCGCCCACCGATACTCCCTTGTAGGCTACGGGCATTCCACCAACTGTGCTTGGTCACCAATCGCACGAATTACGCTAATCGCTCTCGTCTTCGTGTCGATTCGTGTAGTTCGTGGCGGAGTCACCTGACCATCCGTTTGTACTCGAGGGAAGCGGCGCCTAAGCTGAAGCCGATCGGTGCCAAGCTGCTCCTCTCCTGTGACACGGAGCGTACTGGTGCTCCTTTGGCCCCATGACAGTGCCAAGGAACGCGTTGGCGGCTCGGACAAACCCTCGTTGCTGTTCGTCGAGCCGCCAGACCTGCGGAGTCCTGTCCGCGGTTTCCGAGTGGCGGCTGATGACCCCGTAGCGCTGATGCGATGCCAGGCCCAGGAGGTAGCACGCCGCATCTGGCCAAGCGAGCTGTCCTCTACGGTGTGCTCCGGCCTTGCCTGCCGCCGTGCCACCCCCTGGTCCAAGGCAGTGGTTCACAGCCCAGCGGCATCCACAACGGCGGGAACCAGCCTCTCCCAGCCGATAGGCATGATGTGCACTCCTTGACAGAGTCCCTTCATCTGCCGGATGAGCCGAGCAGCTATTTCGATGCTCTTCTCGACTCGAGCTTCTTTTCCTTTGGCCCCCGCCATTTCATCGATAAGGCTGTCGGGGACATGCACACCGGCCACATTGGCGTTCATGAAGCGGGCCATGCCGGCTGACTTGAGCAGCACAATCCCTGCCATCACCGGAACATCAAGGTGCTCGACCTGTTTCATGAACCCTTCGAACTTGCCGGGCTCATACACTGCCTGCGTCTGAAAGAACTGTGCCCCCGCTTTGAGCTTCTTCTCCATCTTCATGACCTGGAGTTCCAACGGATCGTATCCTGGATTGACTACCGCCCCGAGGAAGAAGTCCGGTTTGCCGGTCAACTCCTTGTCGGACAGATCGTGACCTTCCTGAAGGCCGGCCGCCGCCGTCAGCAGGGTCACGGAATCGAGATCGAAGACCGGTTTGGCATCCGGGTGATCCCCAAGGGAGATGTCGTCCCCGGTGAGACAAAGCACGTTCTCTATGCCCAGAGCATAGGCGCTCAGCAGGTCGGATTGCAGAGCTATGCGGTTGCGGTCTCGACAGGTCGCCTGAAAGACGGGCTCCAGCCCCCTCTTCTTCAGAAGATGGCACACGGCCAGGGATCCGAGCTTCATCACCGAGCTTTGCTGATCGGTAACGTTGATTGCATCCACTCTGGACTTCATGAGATCGGCAACCTCTAGTGCGTCCTCTACGTCGGTTCCCTTCGGAGGGCCGATCTCGGCGGTGACCACGAACTTTCCCTCTTCGAACAGCTTGCCGAGTTTCATTTATCCCCCTCCTCACCCATGACCAGCGGGCTGACTTCGAGGCTCCGTGGCCTTGCCATCTTGCTGTAGTCCTTGAACTTGGGCTCTACAAGCATCTTGTCCAACTCGCCGAGTGCCTTCAGTCGCTCGAATATCCGTATCCAGGCGCAGTCGCGTTCGGTGTCTACCTCGCACTTGCCGTTCTTCGACCCTCCACAAGGACCGTTGAGAAGTCCCTTGGCGCACTGTGTCAATGGACAGATACCTGCGAATCGGCCCAGTTCGCACTCCCCGCACTGCCGGCATTTCTCCACGAATAGGGAAGGACCTCCCCCCATGTGTCCCACGGGATCTGTCCCTGGGTAGATGGGTTTCAGAAGATCGAACTCCCCCTCGACAATGAACTCTCGCACCACTTGGAGCCCGTCACCGCAACTCAGCATCAGGATCGCGTCGCACCGTTCGACTGCATCGCGATACTGGCCCAGGCGTGCGCTGCTCCAAGGTACGTAGCACGTGAATTCTCCGAACGGTGGTGCGATGGCGGCAAGTACTTGCTTCCCATTCTGGGAGAGACTGTCTGCCATCTCCTTCACCTCTGCCTCGCCGCCGGTGTGGAACACTGTGGCGCAGCCACCGCATCCCATCAAGACTACCTTCTCCTTGCCCTCAAGGTATCCGAGGATCTCCTCGAGGGGCTTCTGCGTCTGGCCAATCATTATCCATTTCTCCTTGTGGAACGTTCTTGCATGATGATTCGCGTCGCGCAAGAGCACCTGATCGACCCATCTACCAGGCACAGCAGTGCCCAGTTCCGAGCGTAACACCACTTCTCCGTTGTTCTACCCCTCCTTCCGAACTTTCGTGCTGAACTGCTCTGTTGCTTCGCCGAGTTGTTCGCGCGCGCGTATCTTGGCGGTCCTGCTTGGCAACACGGCATCAGCGACAGCCCAGTCTGCAGTGCCACACCTCCCATCCAGTGCGGTGCAGACCGCGTCCGTTGCGCTTCTTCTCAGTGCCGCCATCCTGCGTTCACCAAGCCATTCCTTCGATTCACTCTATCCCATACCTTAGCGTTTTCCTCCTCTCTTCGTCCCGCTCTCCGAAGACATCTACGGCCAGGGGCGAAAGCTGAGTGCCTCCATATACTGATCGAGAAAATCCTTCTGCTCAGAGAGCTTGACGTGCTCGATCCGGGGCGCGATTCTCTCAGCATCTTCCCTCCTCTCGCGGCAGAGAAGCATCTGCCTGGCCCCGGTTAGGGCACCGTTGCCGACCTTGACCAGCTTCCGATTGGCGGCCGGCAGGATCCCGATGGCCACAGCGCTGTCCAGATTCACGTAGTTCGCGAAGCCTCCGGCCAGGAATACCCGGTCCAGTCCTTCTAGACCAACGCCGAATTCCCTCATCAGAACTTGCTGGTTCAGGGCTGAGCCCCCCTTGGCCAATCTCAGTTCATTGATGTCCTTCTGGGAGATGGTGATGCGGCCCCAATCCTCGGTGACCACGAACTCGTTCGATTGCTGGTACGCACGCAGCAACCTGCCGTTGTTCCCGATGATCTTCTGCCGCAGCATTTCGGCGAGCAAGTCTATCAGGCCAGAACCACATATACCCACGGGCTCAGTCCCTCCAATGGTCTCGTAGCTGACCTGCCCATCCCTTATCTGGAGGTTGCTGATCGCCCCCCTTATGCCCGCTGTGCCACAGCTCACGGTGGCCCCCTCGAAGGCACCGCCGGCAGCGTTTGAGGCTGCCAGGATACGATCGCTGTTGCCGACCGCGACCTCACCATTTGTGCCGATATCTACCACCATCGTCGGATTGGGCATTCGGTGTAGATCACAAGCCAGAACCGCAGCTACGGTGTCGGCTCCTACCTGGCCTGCTACGAGGGGAGCGCCGTATACGTTCGCATCAGTGTTGATCCGCAATCCAAGGCTGTCTGCTCTCTCGTTGATCGGGGACCTGTCTTCTGGCTCGAATGGGCTGGTACCCAGAGAATGAACGCTGCGGCCGAAGAAGATATTGCGCATGGAGGGATTACCCACCACGACGGCTTCATAGATGTGATCCGTCAGTTCTCGATTCTCGCTCCGCTCATAATCAACCAGCATGTCGTTGATCGCTTCTACGATGACTCCTTGCAGTCGGGCAAGGCCGTTCTGGTGTTGATCGGTGTACCCAATCCGCGAGATCACGTCATCCCCATAGACCGCCTGGGGATTCTTGCACGCCAAGGTGACGACTGCTTCACCGCTTTCGACATTCAGTATCTGTACCACGAGGGTGGTCGTCCCCACATCCACAGCCAGGCCCAGAAGCTCCCCCTGGTATCTCCCAAGCGCCTGCTCTCGCACGCCAGTAAGGTAGACCAGGTTTCCCTTGCGACGTATGAAGGGATCCAAAGGGACGGGGCCCTCAATGCTCTCCGTCAGAATAGCGTACTCGCCCGCGGCCTTCACGAAGACTCGGATATCCCGGTCGACAGAGATCACCTTTGCCTGACAGGCGAGTCTCTCCCCCTCTGCCAGTGAGAAAGCGCGCTCGGATCCTGTTCTTTCTGACAGACTCTCCGAGCCCTTCTCCACCCTGACCACGCACTTGCCACATTGCCCACGCCCGCCGCACGCGCTGGCTATCTGGATGCCCAGCTTCTGGGCGTGGTCCCACAAGGTGGCCCCCCGTTGGATCTCAATGCCACCCTTTCCTTTGACGTACTGGGGGAAGATCACGTTGTGCTTGGATCCCATCTGTGGATTCTCCTGTGAAGGATACTCAGGCAGATCGATATGCAGTTGGCCAGATGCACGGCCACCGGCCGCCATTGCAGAGCTTGTGCGCTCCATAACACAATCGAATCAATGGAGAGTTGAGATGCCTGAGCTTCTCCCTTCTTCTAGTGCACACCTTACGCTAGCTGCAGCGGCCGTCGACAGCCCCCTGCTCTTGTTTGTCTGCGGGCTACGGGATTCTGAAGCTTGCTACACGACGAGCTCTGCTTCCGGCACGACGCTGAGCGGTGGTGGAGCGCCTACGTCCATCCCCGGCTCATACTCGAGAACGGAGCTGATCTCGACGTTCAGCATGTGGGTTAGCCTCGACAGGGGCAATTCTGAAGGACACGCATCTTGGCACTGGCCGCAGTTGACGCACGAGTCCGCGACGTGCACGGTCCTCAGTATGGGAAACACAACGTCGGGCGGTATTGTGCCTCCAGGGACCAGTCCTCGGTGCGCTTGGAGATAGCAGTCCGTGCAGTAGCATATCGGGCAGGCATCCCTGCATCCGAAACACTTGATGCACTGGCCGAACTGCGCGGCCCAGTAGTCGAGTCTACCCTCCCTGCTCGTACCTTTCAGATCGTCGAAGTGCCGATCTTGCCACTTCCTGGCCAAGTGAATTGCCGCCTCCTGCTTCCTTGCCCGGGCTTCCAATGCGTCTGCAGATGGACTCTCCACTTCTATCGCCGCTGCTTTGATCGCCTTCTCCACCAGGTCGCGTCCCCTCTCGGAGAAGGCCTCCACAAAGGTTGCCTTTCCACTGTTCGTTCCCCACTTCCCGCAGGCGACGTCTGCCATGCTGGGGATGTTGACATCGCATCTCCTGCAGTTCTCCCTCCTTCCATAGCCCTGCTCTTCTAGCTCTGCCAGGTCTCTTGTCACCCTGGTACCGTCTCGCAGGAATACGGTCAGCTTCCCGTCCTCCATATCCTCTCTACTGACATCGCCGGGGTCTACGTCGAACTCGCTGCGGAGCATGCGTCTTGCTGTGGCCGGGGGGAGCGTCCCGGTGCATTCGAGACCGACAAGGATCAGGTTTTCCTTCTGGATCTGGTTTCTCTTGGCTAGCTCGATGATCGCCCTGATGTCGCAGGGTTTGCCGACCACGGCCACTTTCATATCGATGGCGCCGTCCAGGTACTCCTTGAGGCAGCGGGCGATGTTGGGGGAGGCACAGTGCAGCACTCCTGCTGTTTCGGTCAATTTCTCTGGATCGGTGATCAGCGTTGGGACACCTTCGTACCTGTTTCCGTCTCTGGCCTTGACGGCCAGTACGGCGTCTACGATCTCGCTCTCCAATGCGAGCTTGAGCAGAGAGGTAACCACACCTCCGTGTTCGCCATTCTGCCGAATCCTATCGTGGGAGGACCATGCGAGGTAGACGTCTTCGCTCATCGTACCGCCTCGATTCGGACTGGACAGAATTTGAACTCGGGCATCTTGGAAGGAGGACCTGCGCAAGGCCCGGTCAAGGTGTTGGGGCCGCTTTCAGAGAAGTGCCACGGCATGAACAGAACGCCTCTTCCGATGTCGGCTGTTACTTTGGCGGTCACTTTCAGCTCCCCCCTTCTCGATTTGAGGCACACCTCGTCCCCGTCTTGTATGCCTCTCTCTCTGGCATCCTGTGTGTTCAGCTCAACGAACCCGCTCGGGGCCTCGTCAGCCAGTCTTGCGGTTCTCCTCGACATGGTGCCCGAGTGGTAGTGGAAGATCAGCCTTCCGTTGGTGAGTACGTAGGGGTACTCCTCGTCAGCGGTCTCTATCGGCTCTTCGTACTCCACAGTCCGAAAATGGCCAAGGCCATCGGGAGTGGCGAACTTCTCCACAAACATGGTCGCCGTTCCGGGGTGATCGTCTGAAGGGCAAGGCCACTGGATACCCCCGGCTTCCTTGAGCCTCTCGTAGGTTATCCCTCTGTATTGGGGAACGGTCTTCCTGATCTCCTCGAATATCTCCTCCGGACAACCGTAGTCGAATCCTCCCTCCGCGTCGATCATGTCTGCAAGCTGGCAGAACACTTTCCAGTCAGGCAGTGCTTCTCCCGGAGGATCTATGGCCTTGCCTATCCGTTGTACCCTCCTGTCGACCTCGGTCACAGTTCCGTCTTTCTCCACCCAGGCGGCAGCGGGAAGGACGACGTGCGCGAGTTCGGCGGTCTCGGTCATGAAGATATCCTGAACCACCAGGAGTTTCTTGCTCGTCAGCATCTCCTTGACCCGGTTTGTGTTGGGGGCAGAAACCATCGGGTTCGCTCCGACGAGGTACAGAACGTCACAGTTATCCATCATATCCAGGTAGCTCATCCCGGGTTTGGAGGGCAGGCCTTCGATGTCCCAGTGCTCCTCGAACAGATGCGCGGTTTCCTCGTTGACCCGTTTGAAACCGGGGTAGAAGACGGCCAGTGGCCCCATGTCGCCGAATCCCTCCCCATTCAGATGGCCCCTGAGGGGGTTGACACCCGTTCCCGGCTTGCCGTAGTTTCCCGTGAGCATGGCCAGGTCGGCCAGGGCTCTGATGTTGCCTATGCCGCTGGCACGTTGGGCTATCCCTGCGTTGTACAGGATGCACGCTCTCTCGGACCGGGCGTAGGTTCGCGCTGCCTCCCCTATCGTGTCGGCGGGGACCCCTGTTATCTCCGAGAGCGCGCTTATGTCCATGGCTGCCAGATGGTCCTTCAACTCCTGAATGCCGGTCGTTCTCCGCTCGATGAAGCCACCGTCAGCCAGATCCTCATCGAGGATAGTCTTCATCATCGCGTTGGTCAAGGGGACGTCCGTTCCGGGCCTCAACTGAAGGTGGATGTCTGCCAGAGACCTGGCGGTCACCGTGGTTCTCGGATCTACGAGGATGACTTTCGTTCCTCTTTGCTTCGCCCTCAGGATTCTGCGGGCGATCAGAGGATAGGTTTCCTTCACGTTCACTCCGGCGATGAGGATGCAGTCCGCGCTTTCGATGTCTGTCTGCGAAGTGGTCATCACGCCGGAGCCTACGGTGGAGACCAGCGCGGGGACCGTCGTCGAGTGGCAGAATCTCGAGCAGTTGTCCATGTTGTTCGTCTTTAGGCCGCATCTGGCCAGCTTCTGTAGCACGTAGAGATCCTCATTGGTGAGCTTGCCGGAGTTGATGAAGCCAACTGAGTCTGGCTTCGCGTCTTTCAATCCTTTCGTGACCAGTTCAAGGGCTTCCTCCCAGGTGGTCTCCGTCAGCGATCCGTTCTTCCTCACCAGGGGTCTCTCCAGCCTGTCGTCAGCATACAGGAAATCGAAGGCGTTCCTTCCTTTCGGGCAGTTCTTCCCCTCGTTTACCGGATGCTCTTTCCAAGGCTCCACCCCAACTATCCTTCCGTCTCTGACCACCAGATACATGCCGCAACCGCATCCGCAGTAGGGACAGATCGTGGGCGCGTAGTCCAGTTTCATGGATGCCTCCCTTTGCCATTGAGGGGATTCTGACCAAGCTGCTCGACAGTCTGAGTGAAGTCCTGCACCGTTCTTTCGATCTTCCCTCGTTCGGATGAGGAGATCCATTCCAGCCTCAGCCTCTCTTCGCCGACTCCCAAGGCCGCGAGGACCGATCTCAGCTCCATTGTCCGCCTTCGCGCCAGGAGATTGCCTCTCTGGTAGTGGCACTCTCCAGGCTGGCAGCCGACTATCAGCACACCGTCCGCTCCCCTGGTCAGGGCAGCCGAGATGAGCGAGGAGTCGAGTTGGCCTGTGCAGGGGACGTTCACCACGCGGATGTGAGGAGGAAACTGGCGAAGACGAGCCAGATCGTCTTCCGCCCGCAGACACCAGTCACAGATGAAGAGTATGATCTTAGGTTCGATGTCACTCTGGAGCCACCCACCGGCTTGCATCCGCACGGCGACCTTCTCGCGGCTGAACTCTTCGACGCTAATGGCCTCGGAGGGACAGGTCGCGGCGCAGATGCCGCAGTCCATGCACTGAAGCGTGTCGACCTGCGCCACCATGTGCCCGTTGCCTGAGGCGGAAGCGGGCACCAGCTCGATGCTTCCGTAAGTGCATGCCGTAGCGCACATGCCGCAGCCGGAACAGAGTTCCTCATTCACTTTCGCGAAGGGTCCTGGCGGCTCCCGTCCCTCGCGGATTGCGATGTTGCGGATGGCCTTCATCAGATCGGAGATGTGTATCTGCTGAGGGCAGAGGGGATAGCACACGTCACACGCGGAGCAGAGCCACACCACCGGGCTAGAGAGCACTTCCTCTCTCATGCCCAGCATCACCATCTCAAGAATCTTACGGGGGTTGAAGTCGGGGTTGACTCTCCTCACCAGGCAGGCCGCCGCACACGTGCCACAGGAGTAGCAGCGATATAGGTTCTCGCCCCCTGGTTCTGCAACAACCTCCTTCTCCAGACTCCCGTCAGTCCGAACGTCTCGCATGCCACCTCCTCCTTCAATGCGCGATCCCAAGCCTGCCCCGGAATCGTTCACCTATCTCCCCCGTGTAGTTGAGCCGGGGCGATGTTTCCCATGCATGCCGTTCTGGCCGAGCGTTCTGCACGCAACTCCTGCCCTTCGCCGCGCACGCGATGGACTAGTTGCGTCCCGATCTACGTTCTCTCCCATGGCGATGTGCCCCTCCGAAGCAGGCACCCGCTGCCACTCTTGGGTCACTCTGGTGATGGACAGGCGTTGGACAGCGTGACCGTCATCACCGTGTCTCCGCTCTGGGCAGCCTGATGGAACGCACTCTGAAGGGCCTGGAAGACATCTTCTTCTTCGCCCCATACCAGAGTGTTCATCTCACCCATGCGAGTTTCCAACCCACTCTCGCGCAACGCGCGCACAGCATCGCGGATGACCGGTCCGATCGACGGCCGTCGCAGTGGATAGAGGCTGACCTGCGCAGCTATCAGGCTCATCTCTAGTCTCCCCTCGTTCCTTTGCATTCTCAGATCGCGCCGCGCTGCTCACGCCGTCGGATGCAAGGCGCCGTTCAGAAGCCGCTTGAAGCGATCCAGCGTGATGGGTTGAAACTCCACCTGCAGGGCAGTCCAGTCGAACAGCTCCAGAACGTCCTCGGCATGCTGCGCCATATACTCCTCACTCATCCCGAGCGAATCAAGAACGATGATCTTGTCGTAGAAGCCCGGGAAGTTCGCATTGGCGTCGGCGCTGTCCCAGCCGAAGTACCGCTGGTAGACCACTTTCCAGTTCGCAAGCCAGCCCGGTGTAAACCACAGGATCTTGTCTTGCCTACCCTCGCTGATCTGCTGGCGGTCCTCTACACCGGCCAGCATGTCGTAGCCGTAGTCGCCCTGCACTCTGACGATTTCCCCGCTCGCTGCTTGCAGGATCGAGTCCACGCTCTTGAGCGGATCGTCGGTGTTGAGGTAGCATTTCTTGCCGTAGACGACCATGATCCTGCTGTCGGGATGGGACTCTCGGGCTTGTTGTATTCTCTTCAGCAGGTGTTCCTCCAACCGGTCCGGCAGGGCGTGCAGGCCGGGGGGTGTGAAGAGGATTCTGGCCGAGCCGAAGAAGCCGGTCTCTGCCAGATGGGTTATCTCTGGGTGCAGCATCCCACAGCATATGATGCAGTGGTCTTGGAATGTGGAACGAGTCAGTTCAGCCATCACTCCCTCCTCTTTGCACTAGTCCAGCTTACCGATCGCTCTCCCTTGAGTGTCTGGCCCTCGGAGCGTGGCGCCCCTGCCTGCGGGCTGCTCTGGGAGAGCGAGTCGGCGGTCGTCTCATGGAGCACGATCGAACCACTCATCAGGTCGATGCTCCTGATCTGGGCTTGAAACATCCGACTCTCCCCGATGAGCGTAGTCAACCTGAGCCCATGACTCTCGGGGTTGATCCACGCGACATCGCGCATCACCTCTCTCTTCTG
>Ga0180432_10002462_pt1 | contig 27653 bp, 41 predicted proteins | sample SS_ome_10_FD_132414 | JGI IMG/M metagenome (GOLD analysis project Ga0180432, IMG submission 132414) | Hypersaline lake sediment archaeal communities from the Salton Sea, California, USA - SS_1_MS_2 metaG | ecosystem: Environmental > Aquatic > Non-marine Saline and Alkaline > Hypersaline >... | reverse complement strand
TTGTCACCATTGCTGAACACAAGTGAGTTGGTTCCTATGTTGGTGATAGAGTTGCCGCCCATGTTAATGTTATCTCCTAGAGTCAGCCCGCTGCTTGCAACCAACGGCACCGCTGAGGTGATGACTGAACCCGCGCTGTTGGTTATGATGCCGCCTTGGAGGTCAGCCGTCCCTGTCACCGCAACATCGGCAAACGTGTTCAATGTACCCGCCGCTGCGGTGTTGTTGAAGTTGATCCTGAAGAAGTCCGTAGGGCTGTACCCCTGCCAGGTTCCGGAGAAATCCCCGCTCAGAATAGGCTTCCCGTCGGAGTAGCCCCACTGCCCAAAGCACACGCCTGCCGTCATAAGAACGGCAATACCTGCCGCAAATAATCTCTTCATGATGCCCCCGCTTATTTTGCGTTATCCAGTATGATTTCGTGAAAGTTCGTGGTGGACCCGGCCCTGGTCACGGTGAACCGGATGATGCCGCCAGCTTCCCACTTCAGCGACGGGCATCCCCGGTGCTGAAGGGTGTTGGTGGTGGTGCTTTCGCTTTCCAGGATGTAGTAGCCAAAGCCGTTGTTCACGGCTATCTCGCACTGGTTGGTACCCGTGAAGGCCCCGTTCAGCGTGATGGCGTAGATCCACTTGGCGGACGTGGTGTTCGTCACAAAGTGCTGGTCGGCCGCCCAGGACGCCGTGAGGACAAGGGCCGTGTCGGCACGGGCCGGGACCGCGGCAATCAGCATGATCATGGCGACAAGGGCGATGGCCAGGGATGCGTTAATGACGTTCAGGATGGTCTTCATAGGTATGCTCCTTAGTTGCTTTCTATTCTCCACACAGCATCGTAAAATGTTACCGTTCCGGCCGTAGCACACCGCATGCGCCACTCGCAGTCGGTGTTGGCTCCTAAAGTTATGGTTCTCGTGGTGTGCAGTCTCTTGGTAAATCCACCGATAACATTGAGCGCTACTGCCTCGATATCGTTTCCCCCTGCGTCCACTGCCTGTACGCCATTGGTGAAAAACTCGGCAAAGTACGTTGCTGCAGCAGGCAACCCAATGGCCCCGGTGAACGTAAGCGTGTAGCTACCGGCGTTCGTGACAACCATATTGGTGGCGCTCACTGCATAACCGCTATCTGATCTCACAGAATGCCAGGCCGGGATGTTGGTTGGCGTCACCCCGATTGGCAGCGTATCGCTGATGGTCTTCGATGCTTCGGCTATTCTGTTGGTTGCCGGCAGCGTCACGTCCAGGTAGTACTGCCCGTTCGTGCCAACAGCCCGGGTAGTCATGTTACTACCCGCCAATAACACAAAAGATGTCAGCACGGACGTATGGGGACCGTACTCCGCCCAGTTGATCGCGGTGGTACCTGCAAACACGTTCGTGCCGCCTATCTCTGGCGCCACCAGGCTGGTCAGGACCCCGCGGCAGAACGTATGCACTTCAGTCCCGGATGTCAGTGTGATGGCGCTGTAGCCCTCTTCCCAGGATGTCTGCAGGTCATTCGTGGAGAAGCTGAACACCACATAGTTGCTGTAGCACGTCCCGGTGACAAAGTCTGTGCCGCTGACATTGTCCACGTCTTCTTCATCGGAGAAATGCAGCCTGGCTGTGTAGCTCGTCGGATTGAACTGGGTGTTTTCATCCAGCCACAGGTAAAACCAGTATTCGGGTGTGCTGCCCGCTGCCGGTGCCAGGTCATACTGCGATTCCGCGCCCATGTCGTAATAGACCACATTGGTTTCCCGGGGCCTTGACTCATAGAGGGTTGTCGCAGTTACCAGCACGGGCATTAGGCAGCATATCACAAAAGTCACGGCAAAGAGTTTTGGAGCTCGGTTCATATCACCCGTCCCACATGAAGGCGCTCAGCGCCTGCTTGTTCTGTAAATCGTTCTCAGCTTTCGCCCGCACCCAGCCGCGTTTGTAGACGCGCTTCTGGTCTGCTGCCACGCTGGGATCCGTCCAGGGCTTCTTGGGCTGTGCTGCCAGCTCTGCGACCGCGCCGCCCAGGATGGTCAGGCCCCAGCGGTCCATGACGTAGTCCGCCAGGTCATCGGCATCGGAGTCTGGCAGGAAGGCGATATCGACCATCATATGCCCGGACACTTCACCGGCGCCGGTCAGGCCGTTCATGTATCCGGATCCGGATATATCGGTGCCGGACGCACCGGCGGTCAGGACGGTGATGGTTCCGGAATCCACGTACAGCATGAATCGGGTGCCCACGGAGTCATAGCGGATAAAGCCCTGGTTGGCCTCGCGCTCCTGGCGCAAGCCGGTCATCATGACCTGCGCCACACCATCCATGTCTACGGCGTTGCTGAAATCCAGTTCCTCTACTGAGTAGGTCCCGGTGTCGATTCCGACGGTAAAGGATCCGTCTGTGATGGCGTTCCAGTCTGCGATCGTGGTAGTGCCGGCCGTGTCACAGGTCAGCAGCATGTCATCCAGCTGGTTCGGTATCTGTGAGGCCTTAAACCGGATGGTGTCGCCCTCATAGAGCCCGTAGTAGCTGCTATGGTACTTGACGGCGTTTACGCGCAGGCTGTCAATGCGCTGGATTTCCGCACTGTAGCCGTAGTTGATCTGGTAGTCCTGCTGGTAGTTTACCAGCGGTTCGTGGAATTCTTCTTTCCAGGCTTCGGTGTCTTCGCAGAACTTGCGCCCTACACGCTTGAGCGTATTAAGCACAATCCCGTCATCGCACCCAGGCAATAACGGGATCCAGTGCTTTTTCAGGCTTGCATAGCTTGTGAGTTTCGACACTTCTCATGCCCTCCACCTCCACCAGCCCACAGACATACCGTAAACGCTAGGCCGTGCGGCGCAGGTCGCGCATGACTGATACAAACTCGTCATACTCTTCCTTCGTCGCTTCACGGATCCGCGTGTACGGGTAGTGCTGAATCACGCTTGATACCTTGCGATCTTCACCAGGGATAACCTTAAACTTCCGGAATATCCCGTCATCCGCCACACCCAAGTACTTGTTCGGAATGATGACTTCCACGCCACGCTGACACTGGATCACTTCAGTGTTGTGGCCAAGAATGACATCGTTCTGCAGGTCCTGGTGCGGCTTCTCATGGAACACCACAACTGAATAGCCGTTGACCGGAAGCCCGGCCGGCGTTAGACCCTCTTCTGATTTGCGCTTGTCATCCGTCAGTACTTGGCGCGTCGGGTCTGTTGCGGTTTCGACTGGTTCAGCCCCTTCAGACTGGAGTTTGGCGGCTACCTGGCTGCCCTTGCGGACCAGTGCGTAGCCTTCCTTATCCCCCAGGGTGTACGGCATGATTTCATAGTCCCGCGGATCCATCGCACCACGTTTGACCGCATTGGTCTTAACAAGGTTGGCGCTGGCCGGGGTCTTGAACGGCTCGTTCGCATTCGTCAGTATCAGCTCTCGACTTTCCCTAATGTCAGGCATTGTTCCCTCTTTTCTTTCGTGTTGCTACTGGTGGAAAGGGAGTGCGGCTTCTCCTGCCGCACTCCCCCGGTTGTCTTCTTAGTCGTTATCCCACTGCTCGGCCTCGAAGCACTGCATCTCGCCATCCACGTTGATATCCGTGGTGGTCGCCAGGTAGAAGCCAGCCGGTGTGACGCGGCCAACTGCCAGGGCGTTGAAATCGTACATGCCACGGATGGCATACACGGTGCCGCTGGGTGCGGCGTAGTTCAACACTACTTCGTCATCTGACTTGCCCTGTCCTGCAGTTACAGACTCGATGATGAACCATTCCTTGCTCTGGTCATCGCCAATCTGGATGGGGCTACCCTCACCGATATGGACGGCGGTGCTGGCAACGTCGGCATTGAACTTGCCACTGCGGCTGCCGGCTGTGTCCAGCGTCCACTCGTTAATGTCGACGCTGTCGGCATCCTGGTCAGCGAAACGGTAGTCCCGCTGGATGCGGACCTGGTAGACGCCTTCACCGTAGACCACACTGGTCTGCAGGGTTGACGTGAGCAGGTCGCCGCCGATGTACGGACGGACGCCCGTGCCGGCGGTCAGCAGTGTCGGGGCCTGACCTGTGCCGTGACGGATAAGGCCTTCAACCATTTCCGCGGCACGCATGTTGCGGTTCCACTCGAGGGTGGCAGCTTCTGCATCCTCGGCGCCATAGATCCTAACGGCGTCGGGAAGGAAGCCACAGCAGATATATACACCTGCGCCCGTGCCGTTAAATGTTCCTGATACTTTCCTCATTGATCTTCACTCCTATTTGAGTTCTCGTTTTTGGCTCAATCTCTCTTTGCGCTTACGCGCTCAGTGTCCGATCAATCGGGCACTGCGGTACAACCGGTTTCAATCCGGATCATCCACAGCTGGTTCAGAATCAGGCACGCATGGTACTTGTTCCAGCCAACACTTCCGCGCTGTCCGATGGGGTCACCACCACGCGGGGTATCAGGCTGCAGCACACGCGGCTTCACGTTGCGCTTGCCGCGCAGCGGAACCGTTCCATAGGCGTCCTTGCCAACAATGATGATGGGGTAAACATCGCACGCTGTTGCCGAAGCGGGGTCCGCTCCATTGGCAAGCAGTGTGGCGCTGTTACCGCCAGCGGCCGCCCAGGGCGTGAAGTTGTTGGTGGCCAGGATCCGCACGCTACCGACTTTGCCGATCTCGTACTTGATCTTGCCGTCCGAATCGGCGTACTTCTCGACGGGCGTGAACCCCTGTACGTTCTCGATATCGGCCTTCATGTCCGTGTGCGTCATCGCAAAGAATGCCTCTGCGACGGGCTCAGTGGCGATCTTCGGCGTTGCCTTAATGATCTCACTGATTACGTCTGCGCGCTGGTTGTGCAGGGCGCGCTCTGCCAGCCTGAAGTCACTCCGGGTCACGGCGGACACAATGGATGAACGGCCAGCCACGCCGGCGGCGTAGACTACGTTCGTGCCACCTTTGAGCACTTCGATGTTCACCAGCTCCGTGGTATCCACAATCTGGTCACCGCAGCGCTTGGACATCGTCTGCAGCACGGGATCCGTGTGCAGGTCCTTCACGCGGTTGGTCAGGGGTACATAGTCACCGTACTCTTCCAGGACCACTTCCAGGTCATCGTAGGTGATTCTCTGGCCAGCAGGCGTCACGCCATCAGCCAAAGGTGCCGTCGCCGGCGGCAGCGAGTGGTAGCGCCGGTACGTCTTGGTGTTACCCTTGTTCATGGGCATTTCGTCGACCTGCGCGAAGCGCGCTGTGACTGCCCGCGGTGCGGCTACGCGAAGCATGGTTGCTTCGAGCCCGCCAGCTGTGTTCGGGGAAATGTCCCCGTACGTGTTCAGGTTTGCACCTGACCCCATTCTGAGTCCTACTCCATTCATGCTGTTCTCCCTCCCTCTGCTGTTTGGTGCCAACACACGGAGGCTTCCTGGAGCCTTCTGGTCATCTGGCTGCTTTCTCTACCTACATAGACTGGAACTTGATATACCGGTTGCACCGCTTGCGTGGCCGGCGCGTACACAGGACCTCGAGAGAGGATCCTGGTGCAAGCCTGCCTTTGAATAGCAGTTTGCCGCAAGATGGGCACTTGTAATCATTTTCCAGTTCTACCTTAATCGTTGGCAGCAGGGACACTTCCGTACCCCTGCCCATATTACGCGGCGGGTTGGGCTTGCTGTTCAAATCCGCCGTCATAGTCATCGCTCTCCGCACTTGGGGATTTCTTCTGTCCTGTTTGCTTCCGTAGCGTACTGCTGTGCAGGTCCCGGGTGCGCTGCGTTTCTGTACGGCTTTCCGCGGCACCTTTCTTGACCTGCTGAGCTTTGTAGGCGTCTATGACCATCGCTACGCCGTCAACATCGTAACTGGTCGCAATCTCCTGGATCCGCTCGGACTGCTTTGGCAGCCACTCTTTCCGGTATGCGTCGGACGCTTCGATCGCATGGTAGTCGGCATGCTTGCCTCGAATCTGCCGATCAAACTTCAGTTCCGCAATCTCTTCAGCCTGGGACGCCAGCTGGGCCTGGTACTGGTTGAGCATCTGCGGATCTACCTGGTTAATCCCGCTGACCTGGCTGGCCACCATCGCCTGGCTGACCGCTTTGACCAGCTGCAGGATCTCGTTGCCATAGCCGTCATCATCCTCGCCCTCAATCAGGCTCTTCAGCGTGGTCTTCTTCCCGTCTTCACCCTCAATCTCGATCGCCAGCAGGTCCTCATCCGTTAAGGGCGTCGGCTTCTTATCTTCCTGCTTGTTCGACTCGGCATAGGCATTCAGTACTTCGATGCCTTCCTGGGCACTGCCGGCGTAGACCTTCCGCTGGGTCTCCTGGTCCTGGGTTGCTACCCAGTTGAGGAAAGCGGGGGTCTGCACAGTCTGCCTGGCGGACGGGTGTACCTTCTCGACTTCCTGCAGGACGGCTTCGACGGCCGCAGCTTCGGCGGCTTCGGCCTGCTGGGTCGCATACTCTTCAGCAGCCTTCAGCTTGTCGGCTCCTGACTCACCCGTAAGTTTTTTCAGGCCTGCATCGGCTTCCTGGCTGGCCTGTGTGGCCGCTTCAAGCGCCTGCTGGGCGTCTGCCTTGTCTTTAGCACTGGTGTCATCCCCCAGGCTGTCTACGCGCCTCTGCGCGGCGTCTGCGGCTTCCTTGGCACCCTGGGCTGCCTCGGTCGCTTCCTCGATCGCCTTTACGGCTTCGGGGTCATCCTTTGGGGCACCAGACTCGTCACCCTCTGGTGCGGGGGCTGCAGGTGCTGCGGCCGCGGGGGCCGGGTCTGCGTTTGGTTCTGGCGGAGGATCCGCAGGGGCCGGCGCGGGGGCTGGCTCTTCCTTTGGCTTGGCCTCTTCGCCGTCCAGGTTACCATCGAACCCGGAACCGTACTCGTCATCGTCGCTTTCTTCACTTGCCGGCAGCACGTCCCCTGGGCCAGCAAACATTCTCAGTATGTTTTTCATCCCTATTCTCCGTTCGTTGGAGTTTCTAGTGTTCCCCTTTATCCCAAACGACAGATTGCGGCCTACTCAGACCGCCTTGCAAATGGGCGTATTGCCCTTCATCCCCGTGATGATGACAGGCGCAAACACTGCAACGTCACCGATCTTGATAATGGATCCAAGCGTGCCAAGGTTCATGACGGTCACGCGCTCACTGTCCTTGCCGCCCTCATGCAGGACCTTCACCGGGTTGGTGTCGGGCTTGGGCTCAGCCTTCTTCGGCTGGGGTTTCGGCTTCTCCGGTTTCGGCTCAGGGGGCTGGTCAGGCGGTTCCGGGGGCGGGGGCGTAGGTGCGCCTTCGCCGGCGGTCGCGGGACCTGCGGAAGGTTCTGGCGTTTCCGGTTTCGGGTCAGCAGTAGGTGCGTCTTTGTCCTTGGCCATGCTCAGTCTCCTGTTACAGTGTGCGCCTTCTTACGGCTTCCCGTTACCGGGTTGCCTGGATTTTCATATAGTCAGCTTTGAGATAGTCCGCGCCTGTGTCCGTGGTCAGGATCGCCAGGGCCGGGGAAAGCGCTTCATCATTGGGAAGCGTGGCGGATGCAGCGTTCGTGGCAATGCACGTGCCGTTCAGGTACACGTAGCTGTTACTCACGGATCCATCCGCGTACACGCCCACACGTACGAACGTTGCATCCAGCAGGTTCGTGGTGACGGTGTTCGTGGTAATCGTTCCGTTCTTGGCCTGCTGGTACTGCAGGACAGCGGACTGGTCCATGTAGAAGCCCATGAAGTCATTTCCCAGGCTTCCCAGGATGTCCGTGTCTGCGACGGTCAGACCGACAAAGGCGGTGTCTTCGCTTACGTCCTCGATGGCGATACGCGCTTCAAACCATAGGTCCTTGGTTGTGGTCACTGCGAATGACTCGCCGTTCATTTGTGCCTGTACGGCATCGTCGGCCTTGTCGTTACACGTGATGACCAGGATGCCGCCCGCGGCGTCATCGGCAACCACAATGGTCTCGCCTTCATCGCTGTCACCGTCGGTCACGCTGACCAGCCATCCGGCATGGTCGGCCGCTTCGGAAAACTTCCCGCCCTTCAGGATCGTGAGTCCGGCGGTGTTCGTATCCGCGGCGTTGGCAATGTAGCCGGCGGTAAAGAAGTCATCCATGAACTCGTAGTAGTCCTGCGGCTCTGCGGCAATGTAGGATCCGGCCCACAGCGCTGTACCCACTGTGCCGGCATGGACAATATCATTGTCCTTCATCTTCACGCCGTCGACGGTGACGCCGGCGCCGGACGTGCTCTCTGAGACCGTGTCGGCCTCGAGCGCGCCACTGTAAAGCTGGTTCAGCTGGGCGGCCGTCGCGTTGACCGTGGTGCCACCGATCCGCCAGGTTCCCCGGATGTCCATGATACATCCCTTGTTGAACCAGACGCGGCCTTTATAGGTCACGTCATGCGTGATGATTTCTGCGTGCAGCGGGCTGATGCACGCCATCATGCAAATGAGCAGGATGAATGCGGCGGCGGTCTGGTACATGCGGTGGAGTTTCTTCATGAGTGGGGTCCCTTTCCTTTGTTTACTTCGGCGTTGATCTTCTTTGCGCGTGCTGGACTATCAAGCACTTCATTGAGCGCCGCGACTCTTCCGCTTATCGTACGCCAGTCCCGGGCGATGTCATCGCTGATGGCGGGCTTTTCCTCGTTGGTCTTGCGTCGGCGGTCGCGCTCAAAGGCTGCAAGTTTCAATAGAGCTTTGCCGGGACCTATCTGGTCCAGTTTGCTAAGCTCCAGGATCTCGTCTGGCTTGAGTGCTTGCTGAATGATGTTGTTGTTCATTCTGTTCCAGTGTCAGAGGCCTCGGGACGGGTGCAAACAAAAAGCCCAATCCGGCTGGTGCACCAGATTGAGCTTGTCTTCTGCCAGGCGGTAAGAGCGACTTACCGGCCCCGTCCCTATCCTCAATAGGACATTAAACTATACCATATGTTGTATCGTGACAAGTAAAAAAACACTACGCGGCCACTTCCTCTGTCTGAATCACCGTTCCCGGGGGCACCGCGGGGGCCGGCGGCTCCAGCGATTGCAGCAGTTTCCCAGTGGTTTCAAGGGCTTTTTGGCGTGACTCCATGACGGTGGCCTGCGTGGCGGCACGCTCGTTTTCGGCCTGGGCTTGGGCCTTCTCAGTCTCTGCCTGGGTCTTCTCTATTTCCGCTTGCAGCTTCTCCAGGGTCGCCTCTTCGACGGGGTTGCCCTTTCTCTCGTTGGCCATGCGCTCAGTCTCGCTGTACTCAAACTGCGCAGGATCCAGGTCAAGCATCTTGCCTATCTCCGTGACCATGTCATCAATCTTGTAGCGTTCGCGCAGCTGTGGGTGCTGCATAATCAGTTCCATGAACCTGGTCAGCTTCTCGATACGCTGCAGGCGCGCCTGGAAGCTGGAGAAGCCCAGGGCCTTCACGGTGTAACTGCCGCGGCCTTCCTGGATGTCTGGATCCATGATAGCGACATCTACGTAATGCTCCAGCATTCCCTCTATCATTTCGTCGTAGTTCTTGACCACTTGGCCCATGTACTTGCCGGACTGCTCCGCACGGATCCCCGCGGCAAACGCGGTCTCGTCTTTCTTGCCCGGCAGACCCTGGGACGCGCGCGGGATCATGCTGTCCTCTTCCAAGAATGAGGACGCCAGGTTAATCAGGGATACCCACGCTTCCCCTACGTCTGCGATCCTCACCTGCTGCAATGCTTGGCGCGCGTCTTCGCAGTCTTCACTCAGGCGCAGGCGCATGCCCGGGAATATCCGGTCCAGCCTGTTCAGGAAATACTCATCCTTTGTCGCAAGGATAGTGGATCCGGCCATATGCTTGTTGTCGATCAGACCACGGAGTGCTGTATCCAAAACCTTTTGCATCGACTCGCAGTTATCGGCCACGCTCATGCCGCCCTGCTCTTCAAGCCGGCGCTGCCAGTATCCCTGGATGATAGGACGGTCACGGCGCTCTGTGGGTGCGTAGCGCGTTATCTCGCCGTCACTGCAGGTCACCATGCATTCGACCATTTCGGCGGAGTGTTCCTGCCTGTTGGAGTCGGTGGCCAGCGGTTCCTTTGCTGACCCTTCCAGCTGGGGGTCCTTGCCTTCCTTCATCGCCCGGGCTCTCAGGTACTTCTCGACGAGCTCTTTGGGCGCCAGTCCCCAGTACTCAATATGCAGGATGCTCTTCTTGCGGTTCTCAATGTCCCGCATGTACGGCGGTAGCTCTTCGTCCTGTAGCTTGGTTTCCTGACCCGCTGCTTCGCGGTGGGCCTTGGATATGACCTTGTCTATGGCATCGTCATTCCAGAATGCCTCACCCTTGAACTTGTTGAGCCAGTACGGGGACACAAGGGCGTACTGCCCCTGGAAGTCGCCGCTGACCATGTCCGGGGCCTCGCTGTCATAGAGCACGGTCCATCCGGATACGAACTCCCAGCCGGGTTGCTCGTAGATATCCACGTACCGTTCGTATGGGATGTTGTCCAGGTCTATGCGGCTCAGGTCGCTGACGTTCTCTGGTAGGCTCGGGCGGTATCCCGGCCGTTCCACTTCGATGATGACCTTTTTGGCAAAGGTTTCACCGTGCAACGCACCGGCAAAGGCATTCAGCGCAAAGTTCTTGTCCGCTTCGCTTTCATCCAGCCAGCGGTCAATCAGCTTCTTCAGGTCATCACGATCTTTGTCCAGCTGCTGCTGCCAATCCTCGGGCAGCTGCTGCTCGGTTATGGATGCATCCGACTCCGGGATAATCATGAACGGGAAGCGGCCGCCCTGCAGCACCATGTCTACCAGGATGGCAATGGCCCAGGTGACTTTCTGGCGCGTGTGGTTCGTGACATCGTTGCTGCGCCAGTCTTCAGTATTGCTCTTCTTGAAGTGGTTATCCGCCAGGCCCAGGAAGGCCTCGCGGTTCTTGGCCATCTTCTCAATGATCGACTTGCGGTTCTTCTTCGACTCTTCGTACCGGCGCTTTACGAATGCTGCCAGGTCTGTCACGCGGTCATTGTCACCCATAGCTCACCCTCTCGTTGCGGTTCGCGCAGGTCTACTTCTTGTCGCTGGACTGGTCATCGAAGCCGGCGCCGTAGTCGGAGTTGCTGGCGGGCTCCACGGCTACGTCATGCAGCTGAATCTCGACGCGCTGGCTGCTTCTGCTTTCGTCATCCGTGTCCCGGACCTCGACCACTTTGACTTTGCCTTTGCCGGCCAGCTGGACCATGTCGCCAGCTTTCAGCTTCTTTAAGCCGGGAAGCTTCTTGATCTCGTCTTCGTGAAACGTGATGCGCAGACCGTAGGGGTACTTTTCCTGTTCCATCATGGGTGAACAAGCGGTTTCCATTTCCTTCTTGGTCTTCTTCGGCTTCTTCATGCTTACGAGCTTCGGCATGGTCTGTATCCTTTCATGCAAAAAACCCAGCGGTGAGTTGCACCAGCTGGGTTCCTCTGTTCGTTGGATCCTGACCGGGAGCGACCCGGGCGGACCTGGTTATTTAAAAGTCGTACCCGATCCGTTCGGGCGGCGGTTCCTTCCATCGGTGATGATCAAGTCCGACAAGCGCAGCCAGCAGCGCATGGGCGGCCGGGTTCGGCCGGCTTGGGTCAACGTCATAGTTCTGCAGGCTTTTGTGTAGCTCTTCATCTTTTCGGTAGAATATCCTGTTCAGGTTCTGCCGCTCCCAATACGTGTGTGCCGCTTGCGCGTCATTCTGCCACTTGGCCTGGATGAACCGCGGCTTCGGCTGGATCATAGTTGACTTCTGGACCTGAGCGCGAAACTTCCTGTGGGTGAGGGGTTCCTGGTGGTAGTAGAACTTCTGGCCAAAGTACCGCTGCCAACACATATTGAACCAAGCGGATATGCCTTCATACTCGATCGCACCTTTCTCAGTCAGCACGTGGTCGATGCATACAAATGACCTTTCCTCGAAAACATACGCTTTTTCGGTTTCGATGTCAAGTCCCAGCAGGATGGCGAACCCGGTGATGGCCGTGCTGTCGCCGCGGTTTACCGCTATTGGCCAGCAAATACCGCCCCTTATGTAGAATTCCCCCAGGACCTTTTTTCCCGTGATAAGCGTTGTCGTTTGCCGCTTCAGGTTCTGGCTGGCCTTGTCCGGCCGTACGATCTTATCCATGGCGGTTACTCTCCGTTGGCGTAGCGGGCAGGCGTCGAACCTGCATCTTCCGGTTTTGGAGACCGGCGCTCTCCCAGTTGAGCTACCGCTACGTATTTCCTATTTCTTCGGCTTGTCACTCTTCGGCGGATCCTTTGCCGGCGGTGTCTTAGGTGCTGGCGGCTTCGGCGCCGGCGGCCGGCGCATCTGCTGCATCATCGCTGCCTGGCGGTCGCGCTGCTGGTCCCGCAACTTCGTCAGGATGGAGAATTCCTTGGCCGTCACGTGATGCCAGCGCAGGACCCCATCGCTACAGAAATCAAACACCAGGACGGCGTCGGTCTCTTCAGCTGAATCTGTGAACGTGTAAGCGATCATCGGCTGGTCATCAATCCCTGCCTTACGGCTCCAGCCCATCTGCTCGATCGTTGACGCCCGGTTCGGGAAGTGGATCGTTTTCGGTTTGCTTACGATCTTCTCCCGCACCTTTTCGGTCTCCATCAGGTTCAGTCCACACAGCAGAATCGCCAGCAGCGCCATCATGAGGCTCCATACCGCCAGTTGCTTCCCCGACTGTTCGCTGGTCCCCTGGTTCAGTTCCGTCATGTTTCCCTACCTTTCTGCCCTGTTGGGCTTGTTCGTTACGTCTGCAGTCTCTCGCCAGTCATATCCACAGCATCTACACGTGACATGATTATGGTTTGTTTCTACGGTGTGGGTCCAGTAGAAGTCATATTCTGAAGACCTGACAAGCTCGCTTGGATGCCGAGACCTCCCTGTTGACGTTATCAGCATGCCCTGCCTTTGGAACCGTATTCGCAAGTCATGGCTGCCGCATTGTGTGCACTGCTTTGCGCTTCGAGTGATCAGCGGCTTGCGCTTCCAGTCCGCCAAGATTGCGGCTTCACACGCTTGGCATAGGTGTGCTTTCCAGACGGGTACGGCTTCCTTGACTGTTGCCGGATGCCCAAACATCAAAGCCCCCGGGGCTGTCTCTACGTCAAACTCGCATTCACAACTGTTGCATATTGGCATTGTATCAGCACTCCCTCCATACGCCTTTGGTCAGCCAGCCGTGCCACTTCTTCTCGCCATCATCCAGCACGATCGACGGGGTTACGGTGATTGTCCCGTCCAGGTGCACAGTCACCTTGTGGTGCGGGATCCTGCCAGCATGGCAGCCTGGTGGCCTGACCAGCCACACGCCGTGGCTGTCCATCCCGTAGTCGCCTTCACCCAAACTCAGGTTGCCTTGTTCATCGGCGTATCTTCTCATCGCTTCCTTCTCAGGCCAGGTGTAACAGCCCGGTGTCTTTCTTCTGGTAATACTCATCCCGGCTCATGGTCAGGTATGCCGGTACATCATCCACCTGCGAGTCAAACTCAGTGACCTGGGGCAGGATGTCACGGGCGTCCCCCTCGTCTTCGTACCCCAGCGCCTGAATGGTGGCAAAGAACATATCTCGGGGATCCCGGCATGGCTCAATCTCCGTGAACATCCAGTAGCCTGGCTTCCCGCTGTTCATCGGAGTCTGCAGTACATCACCTACCTTGGGGATCCTGTGCTTGAATCCGTGTACCCGTTGGACTGCTTTGCCTGCTTCAAACTCACAGAAGCTAATCTTGTTGCCCCATCCGCCGCCCAGCTTGTATAGCCGGCGCTCCCGCTGTTCGTAAAGCTTGCGCTTTTTTTTGTCCTGCCGGCGCTCTTCCAGTTTTGCCTTCAGTCTTTGGAACATCTACCACCAGCCTTTCGCTTTATCTCTTCTTCCCGGTCAGGACGTACCGCGTCCCCTTCTCGATCCCGTCCGCCAGTCGATCCAGCGGTACGCTGGGCATCCGCTCACCCTCCGGGCATTTGCCGTCGTACAGTGCGTCTTCGATGATTCGTAACGGTGCGTTCACCAGCCTGACCGGTGCCGCTAGGATCTTGCCTATGATGTTCATGGTGTTCCTTTCGGTTGAGTCGCTGGCTTCTGGTTGGATCCTGCGCACTTTCCAGCGAATAGTACTCCGTGCTCGGGGAACGTCCCGTCCGCCTGTAACGCCATACGGTTTCCGCAGCGGTTACACTTTGCTCTTGCTACAGTCTCGCCTTCAACCCACTCCCGTGGGACCTTGACTGACTTCCCGATATCTTCAGGTGCTATGCCGCCCATCTTGCTCCTTTGGTTAATCCCGCATGGCTGCACCCCTGGAACTCCCAGGGGAATTGTAGTCCACTCAGAAAGGTGTTACGCCCTGGGCGCTGTTCCTTCATCGTGTGGTTGGTCAACAACCGTCTTTTTATTCGATCAGCCATGCGGAAAGTCTCAGTTCTGCTTGTTCATTCGAAGCGCTGCGATCGCGCAGTTACATTCCCCGCCCTTCCGGGACTGGCACCGGTCATCGTGCAGGCTCTTGTCTTGCACGCTCTCCACACAGTACTTCAGGGCAGCGTCACAGAATTGCTGCTGCTCCCACTCCGCGACGGGCCCCTGGAAACACTTGGTCATCGGCAGCCACGCACCGCTTCGGTTCCGTAGCTCGAGCGTGCGGCAGCGGTGACAGTAGCGCACCGTGAATACCAGTGACTCCCCGGCGATCGTCGCCCGGGACCACAGGTGCATATTGTTCCGGCACAGGATCCGTCCGAATTCCATGCATATTCGTGCCCAGTAGTGGTATGGCAGTTCCATCACGTTCTTTTCCCTGCCCGCGCAGCCTTCACCTTGGCTACAGCGCACTCCACGTAACGGAGCCAGAACCCGATCGTTTGTTTCGTGGTGCCATGCAGCAGCATCGTGTCTTTGTTCTTGTCATAGAACTGCGTCGGGCTGTCCCCAAACTTCACGGACATGCCACCCCAGTCGCAAAGCATTTCGATGATGTAGCAGAACGGCATGGGAAGGACCTTTGATTCGTCAGGCTGCCACATGATCCAGTACTGCCAATGGTGTGGGTTGTGCTTCTGGTGATGGTTCCACGCCAGGTCAAAGTCTGCCTTGATCTTCATTTCCTGAACCGCCGGGTAAAACCACTGGCGGTATCCCTCAAACTCATTCATGCCCAGCTTGCTGCCGTCGTGGCACTCAATCTGTGCGTTGATCGCAAACGCATACGCTTCTGGCATGTAGGCTTCCCCCGTACACAGCGGCTGCAGTGCTGCCCACACCGCCTGCACGTCAACGACGTGCTGCTTAACGTAGTCCCGATATGCCTGCTCTGATTCTTTCCTGTTCACGCTCCCCCCCTCCATGAATGTAGCCAGCTGGCCATCCAGCCGTGTGTGATAACGCCCATAATCCAGAAGACCGGAATGCAGGCAAAGCCTGCCAGCAGCAGTAGCCTGGTCACGGTCTTGTTCATCCTTCCTTGTCGCGCACGGCCCTGAGCTCCTGAACCAGCAGCAGCATCCCGCGCAGGGCCATCGTTAGTGCGGTACTCTCTTGTCCCGTCAGCATAGCGTTGGCCGCTTCCACTGTCATCTTGGCGACCGTGTCCAAGCGGTCTTCGTCTGGCTCACTTGGCGCGCAGGTGTCTTCCGGGCCTCGCTGGCGCAGGTGTTGACGGCAGTAAGCGATGCCGTTGCCTGTCAGCGTGACTGTTGAAGTCAGGGCCATAGCGTGCTGCGTTATTTGGACAAGTCCCTTTTTAGCCAGCATGGCCGCTACCCCTAGCCGGTCATCCCGCGGCCCAAGTGTCAGCGATTCATCGGAAGCGATTTGGCCCAGTACGCATTGTTCTGCAGTTGTTAGGCGGTCCATGGCGCTCATCCTCTCAGCTGGTTCCTGAATTCCTCTAGTCGAAGGCAAATGGTACCCGTAGACCCTCTGGATTATCTCGCTGTAGTGAGTCTTGGGCCAAGCGCTTATGCGCTGTTGGGATGGCCACAATTATTCCCCGCTTGATCTCCAGTACTTCGCCGTTGACTGAAAGCACCACGAGACGTGGATCCACTGCGCACTTCTTTCCGTGGAACCGCACCCAGTGGTACTTTGCCGTCTTGCGTTGGACTGGCGTGAACGGCCTGGGCGGCAGCGCCGTAGCAGCCACTCCCAGCCCCATGAATTTCAGGAACGATCTACGCTTCATCGCCGCATTCCTTCAGGTCTTTGTTGTTCACAAGCGGTTGACCGTCCAGCGTGTCTGTTGCTTCCTGGACCAGCTCTCCCATCTTCTTTTCCTCCAAGAGCCTGTCAATCTCCGCGGCGATCAACGCGCCAGCCTTCACCAGCTGCCGGATCGGATCCCCGGGCGTCGGCTTCCACCACTCGTCTGCCCAGGGCCAGCCCATCGGGGCAAGGCCGCGTGTTATATGCGTCTTCTCGCGCTGCTCGGCGGTCAGCTGCGCCTCCAGAAGTGCATCGCCAATGTAGCACCCAGCAGCCTGCGCCATCACTCCGGGCGCGTGCCCCTTGTCATGGTCAGCTGTAAAGCCTTCGCGCTCCATCTGCCGGGTTCGCTCCTGCATGATCTTCAGGGCGCCGCTGTTGGGGACCGCTTCAGCCGTCTGTTCTTCCACCGGCTCATAGCACTCCTGGAATGGGTCTGCCCGGCAGTAGCCGATCGTGCCCGCGCAGTCCCGGACAATGTAGTGACCCTTGGCCACGCCAATCTCGCCGCCCTGCAGCTGCAGCATAAGGTACCCGTCTTCGATCGTCGGTACCTGACTGCCCAGGAAGTGCGCGATATCTTCCACGTTCTCGCCGTCAAACCGGATTGCGTCTATCTCTGTTCGCTTGCTTACGTACTTCATAGTCCCGACCTTTCTACCATACCATTCCAGATAACAGTTTCTTGGGTTCGTATTCATCTTCAATCTGTCCGCAGGCCACTGCACGTTGGTACGCCTCTTCCCGTGTCAGCCATTCCCCGTCCGCGTCGATGAATCCTTGGTCATCCTGCATGACTATCTTACGCACGCCTGCCTTCACCAGGCGCAGCATGATATCTGCATGGCGCTCCCCTATGCACGTCAGGCGCCCGACCATCACCGCCGCTTTGATTACCTTACCCGCCATCGTTATGCCTCTACTTTCTTGTTGCCACCTTGACCCGACGCACTATTTCGCCAAAGGCCACCGGGTGTTGCTTCGCCCACCTTTCTGCGCTGCAAATCCGGCCGCCGTGGCCAGGCGTCCGTGCCATCGCAAAGCCCAGTTCCCGTGGCGTGCAGTTGTACTTCGCACACAGCTTGCCCCTTTGCGTACGCGAGTATGGCCGCTGACGCAATGCACCCACCTGGTCTTCTCCAGCTTGGCACTTCGATATTGCTAGGCCTGCTACGGGCGCGGCAGCCATCATGCCTAAAAAGTTCCTTCGTTTCATCGCTCAGTTTCCCCCTTGGCTTTTCGCACTTCAAACGGTGCATCGTGGTTGTGCAGCGTTACCATGTTGCCTGGGTTTAATCGGCTTCGGACAGTGAGGCCATTCTTGTGTACGCATACCTCCATTATGGCCCCAGTTAGCTCTAGATATGCAGTGCCTCCAGGCTGTGCGTGGATAGCCAACAGCGTGCGGCTTACCCTCACCCAAGTTTCTTTGTTGTCATCGTCGATAACGCGCCAGTGCCCAGGACGTAAACGTATCGGCACCAGTGCCCAGTGGATTTCCTCGAGCGCCTTGTTAAGTCGCACGACGGGCGCCGGCATGTACTTTTGAATTCCGCTCCTTGTTTCCTCGCGGCTCATCCCATTGGTGATGAAGCCGTGCTGCAGTGCGCCCACTACCAGACGAATTGCGCTCTTGTTCTTGGCAGCCCAGTTCAGTCCCTCCAGTTTCATGTCTTGGGTTGGCAGTTTCCCTGTTTCAAGCTGCATAGCCAGGGGAACGGACTCCCCCAGTTCAAACTCTGTGCATCGCATGCGCCTGACAAACCAGTATATTAGCTCTTCTCCTGGGTATTCCATCAGTTTCCACCTGCCGGATCCGGCGGCATCATGTGAATAGGCTCAACGTACGGACGGCCAGCGGCCTTGCACCATTCTTTGACCAGGTTCGGCCTGGCTTCCATCGGTACTACCACTGCATCCTTCGGGAGCTCCAGCGCGGATCCCGGACCGGACGCCGGGATAAGCGGCTGAATCTCCAGGGCCAGCCCCTGGCCACGCACGCGCACCTGCCGGACCTTCAGCGGATCCTGCAGTATGATCTTCTTCTTGTCCGGGTGCGGCCGGACCTCCGCTATCACCCAGGCCCCCGTGACCAGGTATAGCTCCTGCATGGTCGGTTCTTCAATCTTGCTTATCATCCTGTCCCTCGCTTTGTGGTTCGTCTTCCATGGCTTCCGCCTGGTGCTCAAATCCGTTGTCATATGCGCCCAGCTGGCGGTGCACTGCAAGGATACGTCTGACGCCACGTAGCCGGGCTTTCCACAGCCCGCGCTTCCACCATGGCAAGGTGGGTTCATCTAGTACGGCGGCCAGGGCCTCCGCGTTCTTTTCTGCGTGCAGCTGTGCTTGCCAGCGCTTTGTCTCGCGGTCGTTTAGCTGTGCCTCAAGGTGAGAGTAGCACTTGACCTTGTAGCGCAGCTCGTGCAGCTCTTCTGTGATGCACGATTTGTCCATGCACAGATCAAACTCCAGGAATGGCACGCCCGGCCGTTCAAACCGGTTGCACCGCTTGCATGCTTTATGGAATCTTGTCTTCATCCTGTCCCTTTCTCCGGTTACACCGATATACACCGATATCTACACCACTTTACACGCCGTGCGCCTTTTTCCGGTGTATTTCTGCCACCGTTTCTACACCAATTCTACACCGGCCCCCGTACCGTGGGCGTTATCGCACAGGCCGCTGCCTCTTCGCTTTCATCGTCCAGTCTAAATATCCAGTCGCTCATGATGATGGGGCCGAGTCGATACCCGGGCAGCACGTCCTGCAGGCGCTCTTCAAATCCCTCGTCATACTCCAGTTCCTCGCGTAGCTTCTCGAACACGCACGCCGCGCTGGCGCACACGCCATCGTCGTATGAGTAGCCAAGATAGCCTGGCGGGAATAGATGACCGCATATGCGGCACCGGGCCGTATCGTCTACCACTTCGACCCGCTCCCCTGGGTATGCGCCGGATCCAAGCGCCTGCATCATTGGGCGTATAGCCCCGGGGCTGATGTCTCCGTAGGTTTTGGGTGCTATGCTTGGCATGGTTCGCTCCGATCGTTACACCGCTCCACTCTCTGCATTCGCTCCCCTGAAACTGTTGTCGACGGCCAGCGGCCGGTCCATGCACACGTGACAGGCTTCGTCATAGATATGGTCTTCCTGCTCAGTGTCCACGTCTTCCGGGTCATCCTCATCATTGCACAGCGCCGGGATGGTCCGGATGAAGTGCTTGCACGTCTTGTAGACCAGCAGCATAGGCGGTTCAATGACTTCGTCATTCTCGTCGCGCTTGAGCCTGATTCGCTCTCTGAATTGCTGGATCTTCTGCAGGCGGCTTGAGTCACCCTTTTTGAGAATGATCCCGTAGTCCGCGAAGATGGTAGACACGGCCGCACCCTGGCCGCCGCCCATGAAGTTTGGCTGCTTCGAGAAGCAATCATGTCCCGCCAGCCGCAGGATCTTGCGCTTACTGATTCCCAGCTGCATTTCCCGCTCCAGGATCCCTTCAGCAATCCCGGACGCTGGAATCCGCAGGCCTGTGTTGGGCTGCTCCCCACAGCCGTACCACTCAGCAAAACGATACAGCCGGCCGTCACCATCCATCCACCACCAGCCCACGCTGAACGGTGCCCCAAACCCCCAGTCAAACGTGAACCATAGCTGGGCGTGCTTGGGTACCGGGAGCGGGTCGATGACGTGGTACGTCCTGGTGAATTCAAATGCCTGGCCGATAAACACGTCCCAGTCCCCGTCCAGCCACGCCTTGCGCAGTGCTGGATCCTTAATCGACTGCAGCCGGCGCGCATACTTCGGATCATTCTCGCAGTGAATCCGGTTATCCCGCAGAAAGCTCTTGATATACACGTACGACTCGCCTGCGTCATCATAGAACACCTGCCCCGCTGGCGCCTGGTCGATGAAGATAGACTTGACCTGGGAGTGTCCTGGGCCGCCCGGGTTCCCCGTGACGAACATCCGGCACGGGCCCGTGTACCCAGTCGGTGCGCGCAGGCAGCCTTTAAGCTTGTCCATGAGCGTGCTGAAGAACGGAAACGTAGGCCCTTCATCTATGCTTATCTCCCCGTATGCGTGCCCCTGGAAATCGTCCAGCTGCGCGGCTTTCTCCACGCCCGCCAGGACCACCTGTGCCCGGTTCCTGAACCGCAGGTAGTTCGTCTGCTGGTCCCCGCCTATCCGCTCGCACGGCAGGCCCTGGGCGATCATCCCGTCTATCCGCCGGCGCATTTCTGCAAACTGCTTGTACTTCCGCCTGACAATGAGCCCCGCCCAGGATGCACCCCACTGCTCCGCTCCCGTCAGCTGCCGGCCCAGTAGACAGTCCGACTTGCCGCCGCCTCGCGTGCCGCCAAACAGTGTGTAGTCGCACGGGCATACCGACGCGATTGCCTGTGGTCCGGGCTGTGGTTCCCAGTAGCTCATTCATTCCATGCACCAGTAGATTTACTGCACGCCTGCAGGTGTGCTATCGGTCCGTTGCCTCCAGCGCCTTGGTCAGGTGCTTCGTGTAGTACTTCAGCCGCTCCTGCGGTGGCTTCTCGAGTATTGAGAGACATAGGCACGGGCCAATTTCCTTGCCTTCCGGGATCCGGTGCAGGAAGAACTCATGGGCGGCGTGCACTTTCAGCTCGCCTTTCTTGTCCCGGACCTCGTATTCCGCGTACACGCGGCAGGCACCAGCCAGCGTCTGTTCCGATGGCGTGTCTGCGACTGGCCCAAGGTCCGCTTTGATCGCGCGGATCAGCTCAGGCTCTTGCACACACAGGATAGTCAGTTCGTCAGTCTTTCCCAGTAGCTTTGCCATGATTACAGTTCATTCTCTTCCGGCAGCTCCACGCTCAGCTCCGCTAGTTTCCCCTTCAGTTCATCCGCCAGCTCCTGCGCACCGTTGGCCAGTTCCCCCAGCAGGTTGATCACTGCGTCCACCGGCAGCCCGTGCCCGCTGTCCAGCTCCACGGTCTTACGGCCAAACCGCACGTGGACCTGCACCACTGGTGCGTCCGATGTTTCGGCCAGCTCCAGGATGGTGTCCGCGGCGCCGTGGGCCACGTTCTCCAGCTTCTCAATGGCCGTGCGCATGCGCTCAGCGCTCAGCGGCAACGGCTCTTTGCCCTTCAGCTCTTTAGGTGCCGGCGGCTGGGGCGTGTCTGTGGTTTCCTGTGCATCGGCGGCTGCTGCTGTGGTCTCTTCAGTCATGATCTTCCTTCCTTCCTTTGCCTCTCTTCGTGCTTCTTACGCGCTTCGGCCGCCTGCTCTTCCCACTCCGCTATGGACCTGGGCGTAGGCGGCATGTTCGTGATCTCTCCCTTGTGTATGACTTCCTCCGGGGCGTTGCTGCCGTCCATCTTGTTGCGGATCTCCGCAGCCCGCAGTGGGTCCGGCGTCTTGAACTTCAGTTGCATACACTGCGCGCCCTCAACACCCTTCACGCGCAGCTCCTGTACGTCTATCTGCGTGAGCACTACCCCGTCAGCCTTCATCCCCGCTACGTCCATCGTCCCATCTTCACGCAAGTACTTCAGTAGGTTCTGGCGGCCTATCCTGGTCAATCTCTGGCTGCGCTCCCGGGCCGTGTCCACGCTCTCATCGGCAGCCTGCTGCTGTAACCATTTCAGCCGTTCAGACACTTCATGTTTTTTCATGAGCGCCGATCCCATCTTGCTGGCAGCGTCACGTGTACCTGGCTTGTAGCCCGCGGCTAAGTAAGCTTCACCATAATTCTGCTGTTCGTGCTGATTGAAGACGGCCAGTACAAATGCTTCCCACTTCGGCTTTTTCAGTGGCAGCGATGGATCGAAAATGGCACCACGCTTCCCACTGGTCTGGTCGGCCGCGGCTTCCAGTCGCGCAATCTCTTTCTTGATCTTAGCTTCCTTCAGCCATCGGGACGCGGTCACCGCTCGAGCTTGCGGCGTCCCTTTGGATCCGGCACGGTCCAGGGCACCGGCAGCGTCACGTGGATCCGCGACATACTCACGACAAAAGCGCTTCTGCAGCGTGGTGAGTTTCGCACTGGTCTTGCGCTTAGGTTTGCGCGTGGCGGATTTCCCCTTCCGGCCCTTTTTCCCTTGGCTCGGCATGGCGCTTTACTCCCTGGTGTTACGCCGTAGTTTGGTCAATCGTTGCTATTACGATACTGGCTACTGCCCACTACCGTCAAGATATTTCCTGGTGGCGGCTCGAGGGCCTGGCAGCCCCTGTGGCTTTTCTACTGGTTTTTCAGTGGCTTCCACTGGCGGCCACGCCACGTTGCTGTAGCGCCAGCGCAGGATACCGTCGCTGCAGTAGCCGTACTCGATAAACACGCTCTGGTCCCGGCCAACCGTGTGCGCCTCGGTCAGCACCCACTGCGTAGTGACTTCAGGCTGCGGCGGCTGAACGTCCTGGCGTCCTCTGCGGATACTGTCAACCGTCAAGAATCCGACAATGCCAATAAGCAGGCCTATTACAAATGCCTTCCCGTTAATCTTCATCTACTGCTACCTCCGTGTTGTTGTGACTGCTGAAGTGAAAGATTGAACAGCGCGTAGCGCTCAAGTTTCCGCACCGTCCAGGTGTGGGTGATTTCGTACGGCTCAATGTTCACTTCATTGGGCCTTACCGGATCCCGCAGGCGGCGGCCGTCCCAGTAGATGGCGTGATAGGTCGGGGATCCGTCTGCGCGTAGCAGCTTGCGTTGTAGGACGGTCAGCACGCACTCAGGCTGGGCTTCCAGCGCTAGGCGGTTCCAGCGTACTGGCCCACTGCGCAGCTCAGTGAATGACAGCATGTAATCGTGATTGAGAAGAAAGGCCAGTATCTCCTGGTCATGGAATCCACGGGCGCCATGCGGGTGTACCCCGGTGGGATCCTCACCGCTCCCATCGTGGCCGATGAAGTCAAAGACTTCCTGCAACGTGCTGCCGGTTATCCAGGCCGCCACCCGGGCAAAGCATGTCCAGGTGTCATTCTGCACGAATGGATCTATGGCAATGTCTGTTATCATCCTATCCCCCTGTTCTGCGGTGTCATGCTGGCTGACTCAGTACTGCTTCAAACTCTTTCTTCGTTCGCTTCGATACGACCGTCAGTCCCCCGCACACTTTGCAGTACGGCCCGTAACCGGGAGTGCCCGGCTTGCGCATTTCCACTTTGCGCTTGCCGCCATCCGGGGTGTCCTGAATTACAATGCTGGCCATTCCTGACCCGTGACACTGCGGGCACTCTTCGCTTAGCTTTACTAGCTTACTTCCCATCAGTCCTCATGTTCTGTCGGGTTGCGTAGTGAATCTCCGTACCGCAACCGCGACTTTGTTCCGTCCTTTTGAGCCTTCCGAAACATACGCATGAACCGGGATAGCTCTTTCGTCCCTCGCATCTTGACGGTGATCCGCTTACCCATTTTCCCGGTTGCCTTCTCAAGTGATCGTGCTATCCGTGCGCTGGTATTCATGACCCCTCGCGTTCTGTCGTTTCTTGGGGAATCTTTGTAAGCTCTGACTCCTGCCATCCGTCACAGCCAGCGGCCGTTCCATCATCAAGCGTGTAGTCCAATGTGGTCTTACCGGGGTACTTATTGATTCCGATTACCTCCACGACTTCACCGCGCCAGTCATGGTAGTAGTCAGAGTTTTCGTTGACCTTAACCTTGTCCCCAACGTGGATTCTCTTACACTCCATCCGTCACACTCCCTGTCGTTACGTCGCGGATGCAGCATCTATGGCACAAGTGCTTTTCTCCGTCTTGGCTTATTGCCCATCCCATTCCGTCCTTGATCTTGAAATATGTGTGAAGTGGTCCTCTCGGTATCTCTGCCCGCAACCCGCATCCGTTACAAACTACAAACAGTATTCGCTCAATCATCCCTCACACTCCTTGTCGTTAAGCGTTAAATCTCGCCAGTCCCGCCGCAGACGTTGCACGGCACGTTTATCTCTGGATCTGCGCAGCAACAGGTGTCCTCCCCACAATCGTGATGGCCGCCATCGCCCCCGCAGTGCCAGCACGTTTCTGGCTCCCCGCAATAGTCCTCTATTGCTGCGTCTTCTGGATCCAGCCCGCATACCTGGCATACCATCCCGCCAACGTGTTGCGGGTTGTCGGATGGCACCCATTCGTGGTCTTCAATGTCTCTGCATCTTCTAGGCATTCGTTATGCTCCCCTGTCCCTGCCGGATGGAAATACTGAACGGTGCGTAGCGCTCGAGCTTGCGTACCGTCCAGGTGTGGGTGATTTCATAGGGTTCAATGTTCACTTCATTGGGCCTTACCGGGTCCCGTAGCCTGCGGCCGTCCCAGTAGATGGCGTGGTAGGTCGGTGACCCGTCAGCACGTAGCAGCTTGCGCTGCAGCACTGTCAGCACACACTCGGGCTGTGCTTCTAATGCGTGCCGGTTCCAGCGTACCGGGCCGCTGCGCAGCTCAGTGAATGACAGCATGTAGTCATGACTCAGAAGGAAGGCCAGTATCTCCTGGTCATGGAATCCCCGGGCGCCATGCGGGTGCACGCCCGTGGGATCCTCGCCGCTCCCATCGTGGCCGATGAAGTCAAATACTTCCTGCAGCAGACTGCCGGTTATCCACGCGGCGACTCGGGCAAAGCACGTCCAGGTGTCATTCTGCACAAATGGATCTATGGCAATGTCCGTTATCACGCGGCACCCCCGGATGGCAGTAGGGCCCTGTACTTCTTCTGCTTCACTTGCTCGAAAAACGTCTGTTCCTTTGCATGGTCATAGACGTACGGCAGGAATACCTCCAGTACCTCGACCTGCGCCAGCTCGATCATGGCCATCTGTGCGTCTACCCAGTCCGCCAGGATCTTCCAGGCTGTCCGTTCAGCCTGGGCGGGTATCTTCTTCCTGGTTTCCGCGGCCGCCCTGGGGGACAGGTTCCCTTCCAGCACACGTTCACAGGCATCGACCTGGGCGGGCAGCTTAAAGGGCATGTCCCGGCCGTCGATCGGAATGATAAACATGATGGCACACACACGCTGGTTGTCATCGTAGCGCTTCATGATATCGCGGGCACCGTTCAGCACCAGCTTGCGTTCAATGAACACGATTGACTGGCTCGCCGGGATCTTCGAAGTGTAGTTTTTCAGCGGCATGCTATTTGTCCCCCTTGTCCTGGGCGGCCAGGCATGCGTCCAGAAGCTCCTGGGCGGTCTCGTACGTGCGGCGGTTGCCGGGATACAGCCACGCCACGTAAAGCTTCTTGTCGGTTCGCTTAATGGCCCACTCGACCAGACACCGGCGGTTCTCCGGGATGGTGTCGTTTACCTGGCGGCGCATGATATCGCGCAGCTCATCATCGGTGCACTCCGTGTCAGGGTGCTCGGCAAAGTCACCATACTGCTGGTCGCGGCTGAAGTGCACAAACCTGGCGGCCTTGGCGGCTGCCGCGGTATCCTCATCCACTTCGATGATGCCCTTTCGGTATGGCAGCACCCGGGATCCACGCTCATAGTCCTGTAGCGGATCCTCGAGCGTCTTGCCCCAGCGCTGCGGAAAGTCAGGATCATCCGGATCCAGGACATCTTCCAACTCGCGCAGCTCAACACAGTAGGTACCGGACTTCGGCCGCCAGTCGATCGTATTGTCCAGCTGGCAGAGGCAATCCACAAAGCGGCGCTGCCACTCTGCCGGCATACTCTGGAGTGCGGACCTGGGGATGGTCAGGTACTGTGCATAGCTCAGTTCAAACCACCAGTGTACGGCCTCGCCGTCATCGAACATGGTGCGGCGGCTGCCGCGCAGTGCATTCGCATTCTGCACTGCCTCCACAACAGACACGCCTGGGCCCCCGCCCTTGGCAGTACGCTTTTTCTTGCTCTTGGATGCTGGTTTCTTTTTCCTGGTCATCGGCCGCGGCCCTCCATTTTAGGTTTACTCCTGAACAGTGATATGGCTCCGTGAAAGCTTGCGGCGGGGCGACCTATTACAGGTTGCCGCCGCTCAACCAGGCAAGAAGGCATGCTGGCAGACAGGCGAGAGTAAACGGGGATCCTGCCAGCACGCAACGCATAGGCCGCATGACGTATTGAATAACGATCCCCAGGCCTGAAAATGAATCTTCCCTCCCCCGTACCCCCTCCCCGGCAGGCGTATCCCGTACCGTGAATAAGAGCTACCATTTAACTTTCTCCTTCAGCCGGAAGCTTGCTACAGCGGCTGGGTTCATGATCTTCGCCCATGCCTCGTCCGTTTCCGTCATGTTGGCCAATACCTGCATGACGGCCTGCACATCCCGATCAACGGCTTTCTTCCAGAATCCCATGGCCTTATCCGTACCGTCGAATTGCTGAAGGCATGCGAGGGGGTTGTTGTATTTCTCTTCCCTCACAAATAGCAGCATCTGCGAGGATTTGTGATTGCCCGTCCCGGGCGTCCCGTGGCTTGCATCATTCCGGTACTTTCTTCTTTTCTCCCTTGGTTTCCTTCCCATTCCCGTACCGTCCTGCCGGGGAGGGGGTACGGGGGAGGGAACGTCACGTTGTGATAAATCACTTTCTTTTACGGTTACGTTCTTACGTCTTAAAGAGGGGTCTATACCAGGGTCTAGACCATCCTCTAGACCTCCCCCCATACCCTGGCCGCGCTGGGGCCCATCCCTGCCGGCTTCACCGTTTTGTTGAGCGGATCCGGTACCGCCACGTTGCGGAGCCCAGTCAGCCGGTACCTTGCCGGCCTTCACCAGGTCCTCTACGACTACCCCCAGGGTCTCCATCTGCCGCGCACGCTGCTTAGGATTGGTCAGGTATAGTACCAGCTCCTGAGCGTTTGTGCGTCGATAATGTACCCCATTCCATGACGTATCCAGCGCGACACCGCTTTCATAGCCGGCCACAACAAAGCCCGGTCGGCCCTTCACCAGTTCCGCAGGATAAATAGACTCTATAGGAGATACGTAGCCAGCTTTCGCCAGCGCGCGGCCGAAGACAAGCGGCCGGGACCAGTGCGCCCACAGTCCCATTTGCCGTTCGCTGACATCCCACAGCAGCCCGCTGTCGGTCGCCGGATCCGCAGACCACTTCTCAAACCAGCACATAAGATGTCCCCGCACTGTGTACGTATCCTCCACGGTATCCACTTCCAGGGCCTCGCACAGCAAATCAAATCGCCGTGACTGTCCCTCAACGGTACTTAGCACCAGTCCCTTCATACCGATCCCCTCAGTGTCTATTTTACAGTGAGCATCCGCACGCCATTGTCGACCTGCACCTTGGCCGCAATGAACGCCACTTTCTGCAGTGCTGGGCAATCCGGATAGGCGGTGCACCGGCATTCATTATGCGCAATGATTTCCGCCATCCTATCGAGTATCTGCTGCGCCTGCTGTTCAGGTTCGCATTTCGTTGTTGAATTACAGCCCATGATTCTTTCCTTATACAGGATCCCCAAAAGCGTCTACTTCGACATCGCGCCCGATCGTCCGGGCGTGCTGCGTCTTCGCCTGTTCCTGGAGCCTATGGCCCTGGATATAGCTCGATACGCTGCCAAGGTCATCCGGATCCAGCAGCCCCTTCTGCTTATG
>Ga0180432_10002460_pt1 | contig 27686 bp, 26 predicted proteins | sample SS_ome_10_FD_132414 | JGI IMG/M metagenome (GOLD analysis project Ga0180432, IMG submission 132414) | Hypersaline lake sediment archaeal communities from the Salton Sea, California, USA - SS_1_MS_2 metaG | ecosystem: Environmental > Aquatic > Non-marine Saline and Alkaline > Hypersaline >... | reverse complement strand
GTGATGAAACAGTCTTCTATGTATTCTGTACCGTTTATGTATAGTCCTTTTGAGTTTATTTCAAGTTTATCATCAATTTTTTCGTTAGGGTATTGCTCAATTGGTTCAATGGTTATGTTCCAAAGATCAATGTTTTCCATAATTAATTCAATATATTCTTTAGCATACCATTCCCCTTTTGAACCAAATGCCCGTCCTTTTTGTAATTCAGTATCATTATATGCATTGACTATTGTCTGGCTAAGAAACTCAGAAATAGTACGAATAATCTGATAGTCCAATTCAATATCTCCTCCTTCTATATGATTTGCTTTTACATTTTGGTTTATTGGTATGATTAACAAAGCACTTGATATAATCAACAGCGTTACGATTAATGTATAAATTTTCCTTTTCATTTTCTATCGCCTCCCCAAGCAATATGTAATAAAATTATGACTATATATCTATTTAGGCATTAATTAACTCGATAAAAAAGTTTTTAAGATATGATTGGTATGTATTATCGGGGAATCGAAGTATGAATAAAAGACTCGTTGATATTATTTTAATATTTGGAATAATTTTTTTATTCTTCTTTTCATCGATTATTCCAATTGTTATTGGAAATACTATCGATAACAAGGTTGAAGATGAATATGCAGAGAAAATTACCCATGATATTTATGACAAATATGTTTTATTGGATTCTAAAGAATATATGAATCCCTTTCAGAATGAAAGATTTGATGTTATTGAATCAGATGAAATTATACCTTTTTCCAAATCAACACAAACAGTATCAAACGATGGTCTGATGGATTCTGCGTGGCCGATGTATTGTCACGATACTCATCATACTGGCAGAAGTCCTTATAATACAGCAGATAATCCGTTTAATGAAAAATGGAGATTTCTAACTGAAGGATGGGCTGATGGTTCGCCTGTAATAGATGAAGATGGAATCATCTTTATAGGGGCTAAAGATCTATATGCGATATACCAAAATGGAACCATAAAATGGAAATATGATACACCATTTCGCATTGAATCGGCTCCGGCTCTTGATGAAAATGGGATCATTTATATTGGAACAATTTGGGCAATGCCTAATTATCTATATGCAATTTACACAAGTAATGGTACGTTAAAATGGAAGTATGAAACTGGAAATGATATTTATTCATCACCTGTGATCGGGGAAGATGGGGCAATATATTTTGGGGATGCAAGTAACTACATTAATGCCATCTGGCCAAATGGTACATTGAAATGGAGATACCAGACAGGAAATTCTGTTTTATCGTCACCTGCTATTGGAGATGATGGAACTGTTTACTGTGGAAGTCATGATGGTAATTTATATGCATTATATTTCAGCAATGGCACTGCGAAATGGACGTTTTCCACAGGAGGTTGGATACGAACTGCACCCTGTATAGCAGATGATGGAACTATCTATATTGTATCTTTAGACGATTATCTCTATGCAATCAACCCCAATGGTACAGAAAAGTGGAAAACAAGTGGATGTGCTGGGACCTCTCCCACTATTGCACAGGACGGAACCATCTATGTTGGTTATAATCACCTGAAGGCTATTTATCCTAACAATGGCACAGTAAAATGGATATTCAACCCTGGTTCAAATAGGCGTATTAGAGGAGGAACTCCTTGTAATTCAATCGATGGCACTATATTCTTTGGTACTAACATTGGTGAAATAGATGGGGGGGAGATTATAGCAGTTAATCAAGATGGTACTGAACAGTGGAGGAAAACAATAGCAAACCTTTGGGTTGAATCTGCTCCTGCAATTGCAGAAGATGGAACAATATATATTGGCTCATCCTCTGATGATGCTGGAGAATCATATGGTTATCTTTACGCATTGGGTAGAGACGATTTAGAAGCAGATGCACATGGACCATATTTTGGAATAATAAATAATCCAGTTCAATTCACTGGTTCAGCTGATGGAGGATACCCACCGTACAGTTATCATTGGGATTTTGGAGACGATGAAACATCTGAAGAACAAAACCCAACACATGAATATGATACTGTTGGTAACTATACTATAACACTGACTGTAACAGATGATAATGAAAGTATTGCAGTTGATACCACATGGGCGTTGATTCGGGAGTCAAATGATCCACCAAACAAACCAACAATAACAGGCGAAACACAAGGATACATAGGAGAAACGTATGAATACACATTCACTACAACTGACCCAGACGATGACGATATTTGGTTTTATATTGAATGGGGCGATGATAGTAATAGTGGTTGGATTGGCCCATACAACTCTTGTGACATAGTTACAAAGAGTCATACTTGGGATGAAGAAGGAACGTATACAATCAGAGCTAAGGCAAAAGACCTCTTTGATGATGAGTCAGATTGGGGAACTCTTGAGGTAACAATGCCATTGAATCAACAAGTATCACAAGAAACTCCTTTGTTTGGTTGGTTTTTACAACGTTTTCCAAATGCTTTTTCAATATTTAGAGAGCTTTTTAATATGTAAAATAACGTCACGAATGATTATTTTTCATAATGATGCATGGGCATACTAGACATAATCTTCACCATAGTTGCATTAAAATCTAATATAAGATAAGAAAATACGAAATGTTTATAAGTAATGACTGCAATGGGAGGGCAAAAATAAAACAAAGATATACCAGGGAGGTAAAACCTTATGACAGCAAAAGGAAACGAAGAAAACGTAATCTTTATAGGCAACAAACCACCAATGAGCTATGTACTTGCTGTGGTCACACAGTTTAACAGCGGCTCAAATGAAGTAATAATAAAAGCAAGAGGTAGAGCTATAAGTAGAGCTGTTGATGCAGCAGAGATTACAAGAAACAGATTTGTATCAGACGCAAAAGTAAAAGATATAGTTATTGGAACAGAATCTATAACAAACGAAGAAGGAAGAACATCAAACGTCTCATCAATTGAGATAACTCTAGCAAAATAATGAAGTATTAAAATTTCAATAATACTTCTATTTCCTTTATTTTTAATATTAGTATTAGAGTTATTTATAAAAAAATAAGATAGAAAGATAAAATGTATTATCTATCTTTATGCATATTTTATATTTTCAGAGGCTACTAGTTCTAATGCTTTATTAAAGGTTTCACTTGGACGCATCGCTTTTGAAGCAAGTTTGAAATCTGTTTTGTAGTAACCACCTAATTCTACTGATTTCCCCTGAGCATCAAGCAAATCTTTGGTTATTTTATCCTCATTTTCAGTAAGTGTTTTGTAAAGCCTTGAAAAACTTGTTTTTAGATCATTATCTTTTGTTTGTTTTGATAACGCCTCTGCCCAGTACATTGTTAAATATAAATGACTTCCTCTGTTATCAATCTCATTTACCACTCTAGAAGGTGATTTGTTTTTTAATAAAAATTTAGCAGTTGCCTGATCAAGTGCTTCAGCAAGTATCTTTGCTTTAGGATTATTTGTTGTTTTGCTTAAATGCTCAAGTGATACAGCAAGTGCGAGAAATTCACCAAGTGAATCCCATCTAAGATGACCCTCTTTCTGAAACTGTTGAACATGTTTTGGAGCAGACCCGCCAGCTCCGGTTTCATAAAGCCCACCACCGTTCATAAGTGGAACAATTGAGTACATCTTTGCACTAGTTCCAACTTCAAGGATTGGAAACAGATCAGTTAGATAATCACGCAGTACATTTCCAGTCACTGAAATTGTATCAAGGCCTTTTGCCATCCGCTCTACAGAAAATTTTGTCGCTTCAACTGGTGACATGATATGAATATCCAAACCAGTTGTATCATGATCCTTCAAATACACATTTACCTTTTTTATAAGCTCTGTATCGTGTGCTCTGTTTTTATCAAGCCAAAATACTGCGGGAAAACCTGTTTCTTTTGCTCTTCTTACACCAAGTTTGACCCAGTCTTGAATTGGGAGATCTTTTACTTGACACGCACGCCAAATATCGCCTTGTTCAACACTTGTTTCAAGTAGTGTTTCACCATTTGCAGCTACAACACGAACTTTTCCATCTTTTGGGATTTCAAAGGTTTTATCATGAGAACCATATTCTTCTGCTTTTTGTGCCATAAGACCAACGTTTTGAACAGTCCCCATCGAAGTTGGATCAAATGCTCCATGTTTTTTACAATAATCAACTACCTCTTTATAGACACCTGCATAACTACTGTCAGGGATTACAAATTTTGTATCATGAAGCTTTCCATCAGCTCCCCACATCCTACCAGAATTTCTAATTGCAGCTGGCATTGATGCATCAATTATAGTATCACTTGGGACATGCAAGTTAGTAATGCCTTTATCAGAGTTTACCATTGCAAGCCTTGGACTATTCTCATAAACTGCTTTGATATCTGTTTCTATTTCTGCTTTTTTATCAGCAGGAAGATCAGCTATTTTTGCATAAAGATCACCAAGTCCATTATTCGGACTGACGCCAATTTCTTTAAAAGTTGATGCATGTTTTTCAAATACATCTTTAAAAAATACAGAGACCACATGGCCAAAAATAATAGGATCTGAAACCTTCATCATTGTTGCTTTCAAATGAACAGAAAACAAAATATCTTTATCTTTGGCATCTTTAATTTGCTCATCAAGAAAAGCACGAAGTGCTTTTTTACTCATAACTGTTGCATCAATTATTTCGCCATCAATCAAAGGCAGTTTATCTTTTAAAACCGTGGAGGTTCCATCACTACCAATAAGCTCTATTTTTGCATCTCCTGCCGTAGTTTTTGTAATTGTTGTAGATATTTCATTAGACCTAAGATCTCCACTACTCATATGTGAAACATGGGATTTTGAATCAGATGTCCATTCACCCATCGGATGTGGATTTTGTTTTGCATATAATTTAACAGGACCCGGTACTCTACGATCTGAGTTGCCCTCTCTTAAAACAGGATTAACAGCACTTCCTTTTATCTTGTCATATCTAGATTTAATCTCCTTTTCTTTCTCATTTTGTGGATTTTCTGGATAATTTGGTAGATTATAGCCATGTCCCTGTAATTCTTTAATAGCTGCTGTAAGCTGTGGAACTGAGGCACTGATGCATGGCAATTTGATGACATTCCCCTCTGGTTTTTTTACAAGATCGCCTAAATATTCTAAATCATCAGATTGCCTTTGACTTTCATTTAGGTAATCAGGAAATTTTGCAATAATTCGTCCTGCAAGAGATATGTCTCTTGTTTCTACTGTGACATCTGCTGCTTCTGTAAATGTTTTTATGATCGGAAAAAAAGAATAAGTTGCTAAGGCTGGCGCCTCATCAACTTTTGTATATATAATCTTACCAACTTTATCACTCATTTATATCGTTCTCCATAGAGTTTTCTATTTTACTTTCTCGGGTTTATCAGGCATCATATATTCGATGTCATCCCATGGATGTCTGTATAGTCTGGATTTAAGTCGTTTCTGATCCATAATATGGCCCATGAAACCAATGCTTCTTCCAAGTACAAAGAAAGCGTTGAGAATTCCAAGATTAACAAACTCTCGTACCTCATCTCTAGAGTATCCTATTCCACGTAACATATCACAACAAAGAACTCCTATACATCCATCGACATTTAGAATTAGATTGTTTCTTTTTGATGTCGTGAGTTTTTCTACGGATAATGCATAGTCAAGTGTCTCTGTTATTGGGAAGTTTTTCTTTGCAAAATTAACCATTATAGTAACACGAACATCTGGGTTTGTGACAGATTTGATTCTGTGACCTATTCCCTGGATATTTACATTTTTACTTTTCATATCTTTTACCATAAAACTTGGTTCTTCACCTGCATATAGATATTTTGTGAAATGATCTGCTGATCCCTGGACAGCTCCACCAAATCTTGGTCCAATTGTTAGCAGTCCACTAACAAGTGAGGATATCAAATCTTTTCCCGCTCGTGATGCAATAATTGAGTTATGTGCACCAGAAACAGCTGGCCCATGATCTGCTGTGAGTAAAACAACGCGTTCAACGAACTCTCGCGCCCATGGGGGTAGATTTTTCTTAAACCACAAAAGACCTATTACTCCACCAAGACCCCATTTGTCTTTAAAGATATCACTTATCTTTACTCCACAGTATCTTAGCTCTTCACCTCGATCATCAGATATTGTTGAGATAAAATTAGCTGGTCGTCGTATAACTCCTTGTTTTAAAGCAACAGCATAATCAAGAGGTATTACTGGTGGTTTAACCTCAGGTATTGGTTTATGTTTACCACTTTTTACAAGTTTAGTATATGCTTTTTTGATTTGTTGATCAAAATCATCAAAACTCTTTGGTACGTAAGCTCCAGCTTCTTTGAGTGCTTTGTTTTTTACATCAGCTGTTTCTCGGTCTGCGCCAGCTCTTGCTCCAGCATGTCCAAATTGTACTTCAGCTGGAAATACTTTTGAGCACGTTCCAATGCACCAAGCTACAACTGGTTTTTTAATCCGTCCTTTTTTAATTGCTTCAACTATTTCGTATTCATCTGTTCCACCGACTTCTCCTAATAAAACCATCATTTTGATTTCAGGATTTTTCTCATATCTCATCATATGGTCAATAAACGTAGATCCAGGATATCTATCTCCACCAATTGCAACTCCTTCATAAACTCCATCAGTATTCATTGCAATAATATTATTCAACTCATTTGAAAGACCACCTGATTTTGATACATATGCAACGCTTCCTTGTCTATGAAGTTTTGAAGCTACAATGTTGTCAAGCATTCCAGCGGTGTTTCCTATTCTAAATCCACCAGCTGATATTCCCCCAACTGTTGCAGGACCAATTATCCATTTGTTTTTTTCTTTTGCAATCTTAATTAGCTCTTTTGTTCTTTGTTCGGGCACTCCCTCTGCAATGATTGCAACTGAGCGTATTGTTTTTGTTTCAAGTGCTTCTCTACTAGTTGGATATGCTGATCTGAAACTTGCGAAGTTTACCATAAAATCGGCTTCAGGATGCATTTTTGTTGCTTCTTTAATGGTTCGAACCATTGGGATTAGTATTTCTTTTGTTCCCCAGAAACATTTATGCATACCATCCCGTGTGGGATTTACAATTATTGAAACAGATGGTTCTTCACGTCTACATATATAATCAAAATCTAGCATACGTTGAATTGCACGTGTTTGAAAACCAAATACTATTGCTTTTGTGTTTTTATCCATAATTATATAATCAGGTCTTTTTTTTGCAGATTTTTTTGACACAGTAACCGCCTCCATTATTTTCCCCCTAAAGCCATATCAACAATACGAGTCATATGTGTTTCAGGTCCATACACATCAATTGGTACGCCAATCTCTTTTCCAAGATCTTTCATAATACGAAGCCCTTCTTGATAATTTGGTCCGCCTCGTCTTACATAGATTTTAACTTTTGTATCTTTGAGCTTCTTTTTGTAATCGCGAAGAGCCATTGTAATGCCGGTAAATGTTTTTGCAACATCTGTAAAGTTTGCAATTCCTCCGCCAACTAGTAAAAATTTTGACCGCCCTTTTGGATCCTTCTCTCGAGTCATTAAATCAAGAATTGTTTTTGCATATTCATATGTAAGATCTGTTGTTGGATTTCCACTATATTCTCCATAATTTGCAAGTTCATCTCTATATCCTAAGTCAACGATTGTATCGGTATATATTACACTACCTCCTCCACCTGCAACCATGGTCCAAACTCGGCCTTTAGGATTCAATACAGTTAGTTTTAGTGATGCACCACTTTTTTCATCCATCGTTTTAACATATTTTTCTTCTTTTGATAATTTCCTTCCAAATGGCGCTGGAAATGTAAGTCCTCCCCATTTATCACTGCTTTCAAAATGACCAGTGTCATCAATCCTTGCTACAAGATCAAGTGGAACTATTTCTTTACCAGATACAACAAATGGATTAATTTCAAGATATGCATAGTTAAGTTCTCTATAAAATTTATATAATCCTTTGACAAATTCAGCAAACATTTTCTTATGTTCTTTTGGTGTATCTTTTGGGAGTTTAGATTCTATATTGACTTTATTTATATCCTGTTCTACATCGATTTGTATTTCAGATACTGTTTTCCAAACAGATTCAATATCTACGCCACCATGGTTTGAAAAATAAATTGTGTCGCCTTGACGATTACTTTTTATTGCAACATAAAATTCTCCTTTATGAGGAATATATGGTTCAATTATAAAATGAGTCAATACGCCGTTTACTTTTCCCACCTTTGTTTCCTTATTCATGCGTTCTTTTATCCATTTCTTTGCATCTTTAAAACTAGCATTTGCTTTAATCAAACCATGTTTACCTCGTTTTCCAAATAGTTGATCAGGTTTTACTACTAGCTTTTCTGTTTTTAACCATTTATGTTTTTTCGGCAGATCATCAATTTTTGTTTTTGGATCTACCAGAACAATTTTTCCAGGGAATTTAAAATCCTTGCTTATGTAATCTGTCCAATATTTTGCAAGCATTTTTTTCCCGTCATATTCTCTTATTCCTCTTTGTGCCATATTTTATTCCTCCAAATTATTTTTAATTGGATTGATTTTTCATAAATGCAAGTGTGCCACCTGCAAGTATTATTTTCTTTTGACGATCAGAGAGATTATATTCGACTTCAAACTCTGCTCCATTGGTTTTATTTTTAACCATCAAAGTTTTACCATGGTCGATAACATCTCTAATATTTGGCAATTCCAAATCGTCTCCTTGTGAAATTTTTTCGTAATCTTTTTCATTTTTAAATATCAAGGGAACAATTCCAAAATTAATGAGATTTGCAGTATGAATTCTTTCAAATGATTTTGCAATAACTGCTTTTACACCCATAAACATAGGACATAAAGCTGCATGTTCTCTTGAAGATCCTTGTCCATAACTAAGACCTGCAACTATAATATTGTGTTTACCACTGTCCCTAATTTTTTCTGCACGATTGTGAAAGTTAGGATCTACAACTTCAAATAAAAATTCAGAATATTTTGGGACATTAGACCTATATTTCATTTTACTTCCCGCAGGAATGATATGATCTGTTGTGATTAAATCCTCAACTTTAATTGTTACTTCACCTGCTATTGTATCGGCCATTGGATCACTTTTTGGGGGATCGCCAATATTAGGCCCTCTATAAATTTTGATTTTTTCAGGATTTTTTGAAGGTGGTATAAACATGCTGTCATCAATATAGAATTTTGACGGCATTTGCACCTCTGGATATTTTATGCCCGTTTTTTCTAGATCTCGTGGATCAGTCATTTTACCTGTTATTACTGCAGCTGCTGCTGTCTCAGGGCTTACAAGATATGCTTGTGCACTTTTCGTTCCTGATCTACCTAAAAAGTTTCTATTACTTGTTCTAAGGGTAACAGCATCTGTTTTTGGAGACTGACTATTACCTATACAAAAACCACATGCTGATTCTGCAATACGTGCACCTGCAGATATTAAATCTGTAAGACCTCCATCTTGTGTAATATTTTCAAGTACTTGTTTTGAGCCAGGGGCTATTACAAAACTTACATTTGGATGTGCTTTTTTTCCTTTTAGAATTCTTGCTACAGTCATTAAATCTTTATATGAAGAATTTGTACAGCTGCCAAGACATACCTGATCAACATCCATACCTTCTAGTTCTTTTACAGTTTTAATATTTCCTGGGCTATGTGGATATGAGGTGAGTGGTATTATTTCTCCAAGATCAATTTCTATTTCTTTTTCATATTCTACATCAGGATCGGCTTTTAGTTCTAACCAATCTTTCTCTCTGCCCTGGGCTTTAAGAAAATCTTTTGTTGTTTCATCACTTGGGAAAATAGATGTAGTCACACCACATTCTGCTCCCATATTAGTTATAGTTGCCCTCTCTGGTACAGATAGTGTTTTTACGCCTTCTCCGCCGTATTCAAATACACAACCAACATTTCCTTTTGTAGTAAAAATCTCAAGCATTTTTAATACTACGTCTTTTGCAGCACACCAGGGTTTGAGTTTACCTTTGAGATTAACCTTAATCACTTTTGGGCATGTTAGATAAAATGGACCACCTGCCATTGCAACAGCTACATCAAGACCTCCAGCTCCAATTGCAATCATACCAACTCCTCCCCCTGTTGGGGTGTGGGAGTCACTGCCAAGAAGTGTTTTTCCTGGTTTACCAAATCGTTCAAGATGAACTTGATGACAAATTCCATTTCCTGCTCTTGAGTATATAATTCCGTATTTTGCAGCTACACTCTGTAGATACTTATGGTCGTCTGCATTTTCAAATCCTATTTGTACAGTATTGTGGTCGACATAACTGACAGAAAGTTCAGTTTTAACTTCTGGTACATCCATTGCTTCAAATTGAAGATATGCCATGGTTCCGGTTGCATCTTGTGTTAATGTTTGATCTATTTTTATAGCAATTTCTTTACCTGGTTCATAATCTCCTTCTACGATATGTTTTTCTAAAATTTTTTGCACTATGCCTTTTCCCATAATAATTTGCCTCCCCTTATCATCAATCTATTTGTAATCGGGATTTACAGTTAATATAAATTTAATACTTAAGTATTACTAGTGAAAAGATACTTATACCATAAATTTATTCAGGCACGTTCCCATTACATAACACTGGGAGGAAAAAAGATATGTTAATGATAGTAAGATTGTTTCCAAAAACAGACATAAGCAGGGTATGGCATTACATTGAGGCTCATATAAAAGAGGAACATAAAGATTTAGTGCCTTTATATGCAACTCAATCGGAAGGTATGATGAATGTAGGTTTAATTTTTGATGTGAAAGATGTAGATAGTCTAGCTGAATTTATCACAAAAGACATTGTTAAATGTGATGAGATAAATCATACAAAAACAATATCATTAATGAAACCTGTTTTTTTCCCAATACCAAAAAAGAAACCAGAAAACATTCAAAGATATCTTATAAGAATATATGCTCATCCAAAAAACTACAAAAAGGTTTATGATTACCTTCACAACTATAAATATCCTTATAATTTATTCCCAATATATGTATCATATTCTCTAGGGGATGAAGATATTTTAATGAGCGTTGCTGCAGATAATAAAGAAACAGTAAATAAATTTGTAAGGGAGAAGGTAAGAAGTCTCGATGGTGTTACCCAGTGTTCTTTTTACCCTGTTTTTAAAGCAAAAAGATTTGCACCACTTGAAAAAATTATTGAGGAACAGAAAAAACATCTTGATGAAAAATCTTGGAAAATGAAAAAAGAAGAATTCGATCTTGATTTTGATTGGGTTGAAAACTTTGAAGAATATGCACAAATAACAGGAGCATTCCCGGGAGATTATTAGAAAAAACAATTTAGAAAATGTAGGTGAAATATTATGGCTGAAAGTATGACTGAAGTTATTAAACCAATAAAGAAAGTCAAAACTAAAACATACATTAATTCATTAGACCAATATCAAGAAATGTATAATCAATCTATAAATGAACCAGATAAATTTTGGGCAAGAATTGCAGAGAAAAATGTAAGTTTTTTTAAAAAATGGGATAAAGTTCGAGAGTTTGATTTTAACGAAGGAAAAATCAGCTGGTATAACGGCGCCAAACTAAATGTCTGTTATAACTGTCTAGATAGACATGTTGAAATGGGACGTGGTAATGATACAGCAATTATTTGGGAAGGAAATCAACCCGGGACAGATAAAACATTTACCTATAAAGAGCTTCTTAAAGAGGTATCTAAATTTTCTAATGTTTTAAAATCAAAAGGTGTTAAGAAAGGGGATAGAGTTTGTATCTATTTGCAAATGATTCCTGAACTAGCAATTTCAATGCTTGCATGTGCAAGAATTGGAGCTATTCATTCTATTGTTTTTGGTGGTTTTTCTGCTGATTCACTACGTGATAGAATTAATGATTCGGAATGTAAGATTCTAATCACTCAAGACACCGGGGTAAGAGGATCTAAAAAGATACCAATGAAAACAACTTGTGATGATGCATTGAAAGACACACCTTCAATTGAAGCAGTGTTTGTTGTTGATCATCAAAAACAAGAAGTACCAATGGGTAAAAATGATTACTGGTGGCATGAGGAGATGGAAAAAGCAAATTCAGTTTGTCCACCAGAGGAAATGGATGCAGAAGATCCTTTATTCATTTTATATACATCTGGATCAACTGGAAAACCCAAAGGTGTATTGCACACACAAGCAGGATACCTTGTATATGCAGCTGTAACCCACAAATATATTTTTGATTATCATGAAGGAGATGTATATTGGTGCACAGCTGATATTGGCTGGATCACAGGACACTCATATATCGTATATGGCCCACTTGCCAACAAAGCAATATCAATTATGTTTGAAGGAGTACCAAACTACCCTAATTGGGGACGTTTCTGGGAAATATGTGAAAAATATGGTGTAAATATTTTCTATACCGCACCAACAGCTCTTCGAGCCCTAATGAAACAAGGTGACGATTGGGTAAAAGAGCATGATTTGGGATCACTAAAACTACTTGGAACAGTTGGCGAACCAATTAAATCAAAGGAGTGGCATTGGTATCATAGCCTTGTAGGTGGAGGCAGATGTCCAATAGTTGATACTTGGTGGCAAACAGAAACAGGTGGAATATTGATTTCTCCATTACCGGGCGTAACTGGTTTAAAGCCAGGATCTGCGACAGTACCATTCTTTGGTGTTGAACCTGTATTAATGGATGATAAAGGAAATGAAATATCTGGTAATAACGTAGAAGGAAACCTTGCAATAAAATCTGCATGGCCAGGTATGATGAGAACAGTATATGGTGATCAAAAAAGATTCAAAGAAACCTATTTCTCGACATATAAGGGATACTATTTTACAGGAGATGGATGCAAACGTGATGGTGATGGATATTTCTGGATAACGGGGCGTGTCGATGATGTTATCAATGTATCAGGTCATCGTATTGGAACTGCTGAAGTCGAAGGGGCTCTTGGAAAACATCCAAAAGTTGCAGAAGCTGCAGTTGTAGGATTTCCACATGAAATCAAGGGCCAAGGAATCTATGCATATATTACCTTGAAATCTGGTGAAATTGCAGATGATATATTAACAAAAGAATTAATTCAAAAAGTAAGAACTGAAATTGGTGCAATTGCTTCGCCTGATAAAATCCAATATACAGATGGCTTGCCAAAGACAAGATCTGGTAAAATCATGAGACGTATCTTACGAAAAATTGCAGATGGAAAAATTGAAGATGTTGGTGACACAAGCACACTTGCAGATCCATTAGTAGTTGATTCATTAATTGAAAACAGACAATAAAGAGAAGTTTCACTCTCTTTTTTTTATTTTTTTTAAATACATTTTATAAACAATTGTTTGTTACAAACATTGAATTCCGGGGGAAGGTGTTTATTCATGGGAAATCCCGACTTTAAAAAAATTGAGAAAGGAATTATTGAGCTAATCAAAAAAGCAGAAACAGAACTTCCAAAAGATGTTATAAAGGCTTTAGAATCTGCTTATGATATTGAAGAAGGTGTTGCAAAAATCCAGATTGATGCAATTCTTAAAAATATTGAGCTTGCAAAAACCTCTCAAAGACCTATGTGTCAAGATACGGGTATTCAAACTTTTTTTGTTGATGTTGGTGTTGATTTTCCACAAATATTCATTTTAAAAGAATTAATTACAAGTGCTGTAAAGAAAGCAACAAAACAAATTCCTTTAAGACCCAATACTATGAATCCGTTTTCTGGAGAGAATCATAAGGATAACACAGGTAGCTATATTCCTTATATTACATGGGATTTTGTTGAAGGTAGTGATGTTCAAATAATTGCTTTTCCTAAAGGCGGCGGCAGTGAGAATATGAGTAAGCTTGCTATGCTTAAACCAGGTGTTGGACTAGAAGGAGTCAAAGATTTTGTTGTCGAGGAGATGATTAAAGCAGGTGGACAGCCATGCCCTCCGACAGTTGTTGGTGTTGGTGTTGGTGGAGGCGCTGATCTTTCATTGAAGCTTGGAAAGAAATCTCTTCTTAGGCCCGTCGGAGTTCGTCATAAAAATAAAACTATTGCTGCCATAGAAGAAGAATTGATTGATAGGATTAATAGTAGTGGCATTGGTCCTATGGGTCTTGGTGGAAAAACAACTGTTCTTGATGTCCATGTTGAGTTTGCACATAGACATCCAGCAAGTCTGCCTGTTGGAATTGCTGTTCAATGTTGGGCTGATAGAAGGGCATCTATGGTTATTAATGCTGATGGATCTTGGGAGGTGAAGTAATATGAAGTATCATTTAGACTTACCTGTTAAATCTGATGATATTAAAAAACTTCATGTTGGTGATACTATATATATCTCGGGATATGTTTTTACAGCAAGAGACGAGGCTCATCATATGATGCTTAAAACAGATAAAAAAGATTTATCTTTTAATCCTTCAGATATGGCATTATATCATTGTGGACCTCTGATGAAAAAAATTAGGGATAACTGGCAGGTTGTCTCTGCAGGTCCTACAACTAGTTCTAGGATGGAAATATTTGAGGATAAATTTATAGAAAAATTTGCAGTAAATATAATTATTGGAAAAGGCGGTATGGGTGAGAGAACCCAAAAAGCTCTTAAAACGAATTCTGCAGTTTATACTGCGTATACAGGTGGTGCTGGTGCACTTGCTGCTGATAGAGTTCAAAGCGTTCCAGCGGTTTATTGGCTAAATGAACTAGGTATGCCCGAGGCTGTTTGGATATTTAAGGTCCAGGATTTTGGTCCATTAGTAGTTGCAATGGATAGCCATGAAAATTCTATATACTATAGGGATTAACTATAAAAACAGGGTACTTATTGTGTATTAAAAAATTATAAAGAGACATGTATAATCTATGATTTGGATAATAATTGGAATTTTATTAATTATTTTACTAATAGGAGTCTCTGCATTTTTCTCCATGTCTGAAATGACTTTTGTATCTTTAAATAGGGCTGTAATTATTGATAAGGCAAATAAAGGAGATAAAAGAGCTGTAATTCTTGCTAAATTGATTAAACAACCAGAGAATGTTATCAGTGCAATTGTAATAGGTAATAATCTTGTGAATATTTTTGCTTCAGTTATCGCTGGTACAATTACAACACTTTATTTCGGAAATATTGGTATTGGTATTGCAACTGTGGCTATGACTCTTTTAATAATAATTTTTAGTGAAGTAACTCCTAAAGCATATGGTATTAATAATGAAAAATTAGCATTGCATGTTGCAAGACCCCTTTTTATTATAACTAAATTATTTCATCCACTTGTAGTTTTAGTCACAGCTATTTCAAATGGCATATTGCGTGCATTTGGTAGCCCTGTTAATAGAAAATCTATTGTTACAGAGGAAAAGATTAAGGCTATGATGCGTCTAGGTGAGGAAGAAGGAACTATTGAAAAAGATGAAAGAGAACTGGTTGATGAAGTATTTGATTTTGATGATACGCGAGCATATGAGGTATATGTACCAAAAAAAGATGTTGTATTTTTACAAGAAAATGATACAATTAAAGAATTAATTACTCAATCTATAAAAACTGGCTATTCTCGTTTTCCTGTTTATAGAAAGAATCAAAATGATATCATTGGAATGGTACATATCAAAGATACTTTAATTATTGAAGATGAAAACATTCCAGTTAAGAATATTATAAGAGATATCCTAAAAATTGATCAATCCATGAAAGTTGACGATGTTTTACGTGAGATGAAAAAAAGAAGAACGCACCTTGCATTGCTAATGGATAAGAAAGGTAAAACAAAAGGACTTATTAGTATGGAAGATTTAATGGAAGAAATCTTTGGCGATATCTCTGATGAACATGATAATAATATTTCTTAGTTTTTTTTAAAATCGGGTAACAAATGTAAAGAGAGTTGGTAACAATTGTACAATAAGACTTTATAAACATTAATCACAAAAATATATATTGAGGAGATTTAGATGATAGATAACAAAACCCAAATAAAACAACTATATGAAGATGCTGTTTATTTGCATTGTATTCATAATGGGCGAAATGTAAGTAGACCATCGGTTAGAATTTTTTGGGAAGATGAGGAATTTTAATTATTTCTTGTATTTAATTATTAGATTTATGTTTTTTTTGGTGACATAGATATTTTTTTATTGTTTTTTCTAGATTAAATCTGATAGTTTTTTTATATTGTTGTTTGTTATCGTTTTTTTGGGTTTGGTTAATGATTAAGGGATGTAATTTTAAATCTAAAATTATGCATTATGATTCACCTGTTTGTAATCTGACACCTGCTGATTTTGTATGCCCTGGTGAGGATAGATGTATTTTATATAAGATTTATTTAAAATTGGAAAAAAATCAAGGATGAATAGATATAATTTTTATTAATTTTTTTTATTCATATCTGCCAATTTTTAGACTTGGATCACCAAGAATATCAATTATTATTTTTATATGATATTATAATTCTGAATATGCTTTTGCATCAAGCAAATCCTTAATTTCTGATTTATCTGTTATCTTAAGCTCAACTAACCATCCATCATCATAAGGACTACCATTAATTATCTCAGGAGATTCATCAAGTTTTTCATTAATTTTTACAACCTTACCACTAACAGGAGCGTATATTTCTGAAACTGATTTTACTGATTCAACAACACAAAGCTCGCCGCCCTTATTTACCTCCTTACCAATTTCAGGTAGTTCAACAAAAACTATATCTGTTAATTCTGCTTGAGCATGATCAGTAATACCAACTACTGCATTATCATCCTTTATTCTTATCCACTCATGTGACTCGGTATATTTTAAATCCTCTCTCACTTCGTCTGCCATAAAAACCAAATCCTGTTATTTTTATTTATTTTTTAAACATTTCCTAATAATTTTGTACCCAGTCCTTTGGTACAATCGGCGGTCGGAGAACCTTTGCTTTAACTGGTTTCCCTCTTACAATAATATCAACTACACTATCTTTTTCTCTATAATCTGGATGAACATATCCCATTGCAATACCAACATTTAAACAAGGTGATAAAGTTCCACTGGTAATTATCCCTACTTTATCATTATCTACCTGTATATCACATCCATGTCGGGGTATACCTTTTTCAATGCATTTAAAACTTGTAAGGCGCTCATAATTGCCTTGTTCTTTTTGTTTCAAAATCGCATCCTTACCTATAAAATCATGGTCCCAATTAATTGCCCATGACATAACAGCTTCAAGAGGAGTTCTACCATTTTTAAATTCATTTCCTGCAAGTATAAATCCTTTCTCAAGTCTCAATGTATCCCTTGCGCCAAGGCCAATTGATTTAATACCAAATTCTTCTCCTGCTTTTAGAATTTTATTAAATAACTCTTTTGCATTATCTACTGGAGTTATCTGTAGTTCAAATCCAAGCTCACCTGTATATCCAGTATGAGAAATTATACAATCTATGCCTGATATGTCAATATATTTACATCCAAAAAACTTGATTTGTGTTAAATCAACTTTAGTAAGTTTCTGAAGTGTATCTCTTGATTTTGGTCCTTGTATTGCAAGGATTACAAAATCGTTTGAAACATTTTCAACATCTGCATCAAGATCATATTCTTTAGCTTTATCTTTTAGCCATTTAGTAACTATCTCATCCATCCCTGCATTTGGAATCATCATAAACTTGTTGCCAAGGTGCATAAAAATTGTGTCATCAATTACAGAGCCATCTTCTCTAAGTATAGCAGTATATTGACTTTTTTCATCAGGAATTTTTGAAGCATCTTCGAGGGTCGTAAGACTGATAAGTTTTTCTGCATCCTTTCCAGAAATCCATATATTACTCATATGGGATACATCAAAAAGACCAACGTTTTTTCTAACAGCCATGTGCTCTTCTTTTATTGATGAATAATAGATAGGCATTTCAAATCCTGCAAATTCTGTAAATTTTGCACCTAACTCTTTATGTATGTCATATAAAGGGGATTTTTTTGTCATATTGATCGAGCAGGGAATATAATAAACTATAGTTTAAGGTTTCGACAAACTATTTATCAAACACTTATCAATACATTAAATTAATGAAGTCTACTAATATTGAAGGAGTCTTTAAAAAAAATAATAAATTTTTCACTGAAAACTTGAAGTGTTGTAAAGGACTTAAAGTATATAATGAAAGATTAATCAATCACGACGATAAAGAATTTAGATCATGGAATCCGTATCGTAGCAAACTTGCAGCAGCTCTATTAAAAAATTTTAAATTTGATATTAAACCATATTCAAAGATTTTATATCTTGGAGCTGCAACTGGCACAACTATTAGTCATTTATCTGATATTGTTAAAGATGGTGTCATATATGCTGTTGAAAGCTCCCCAATTGCCTTAAAGGAATTGATACAGCTTTGTAAAAAAAGAAGGAATATCATACCTATTTTGGATAATGCAAATCATCCTGATAGATACAGTTTTTATATTAATACAATTGATATAATCTATCAGGATATATCTCAAAGGAATCAATCAGAGATTTTTATAAAAAATATCAATAGATATCTAAAACCAGACGGAATTGCAGTTATTATGGTTAAGGCGCGTAGTATTGATGTTTCATTAAAACCAAAAGAGGCTTTTAAACTAGTTGAGGATAAATTAATTGATAATAATTTAAAAATCTCTCAGACTATTGATCTATCTCCATATGAGAAAGATCATGCAGCAATACTTGTATCATTTTAATATTAACGAAACACCTATTATTCTTTCTAAGATATGGGCAATATAATTATGGCAGCAACATTCAAATCTAAAACTACAATTCGTCTTGCGAAATTCTTTTTTCCATTTATATTAGGATTCGGCGTATTTGGCAGTATTGGTTTTTTTTTAGAAGAAAGTTTAAGAATCAAGTATTGGCCTCTTATATCTGGATATTTTTTCCCACCACTAGGTAAAGAATCAATTATTCCAATTGGCGTAACAGCTGGAATTCATCCAATTATAATGGCTTTGTCAATTGCGTTTGTAGATATTGTTGTTGCACTGTTTCTTGTTTGGAATTATGATCTTGCAAAAAAGATACCCATAGTTGGTAAATTCATAAAAAAAATAGAAGATAAAGGAAACACTGCTGAAGAAAAATATGGCTGGATTAAACCTCTTCGCTTTATAGGAATTATACTTTTTGTAATGGTTCCTTTCCAAGGATCAGGGGGACTTGTGGGATCAATAGTTGGACGACTAATAGGTATGAAACCCTGTAATACTTTATATGCAATTTCAATTGGAGCAATAACTGGTTGTCTTTTAATTGCTATGTTTTCAAAAGCTTTTTTAATATTTGCTGAAATAAATACAACACTTACAATCGCACTGATTATTATTGTTGCAATAATTATTCTATCATTTTTTTTATACAATAGATTCAAAAAGAAAAAAAATTCTAAATAGAAATATTTATCTCTGTAAGCATTTTATTAATTATATAATAAGGCATTTCATTAAGGAATTTTTTATAATTATTATTTGGTACAATGTTTTTGTTACTTATATTCTTGGCTTTTTCGAGATGTTTTTTAATTTCATTAAGATAAAGTTGTTTAATTTCAGGAGAATTTTTTTCAATTTTTTTCTTTATAGTTTTTGCCTTCATCGTACCATTTTTAATTGATTTCTTCTCAAGTCTTGATAGAAGTGGTAATACAACACTGTCTAACATTTCACCTTTTTCCAGGTCCACTAAATCGTCTGCTAATTGATATGCAAAACCAACTTCTCTTCCATATTCTGCCATAAGCTCAGATAATTCATCTGGTGCTTTTGCCCAAATAGCTGCTACCTTACATGCTGCTGAAAAAAGTGTTGCTGTTTTTAAATCAATGATCCTACTATATACCTGGAAGAATTTTGAATCTGCAGAAACATTTGTATCTGTGAGATCTTTGCTGTTGAAATTTACTTCACTTAACTGACCGTCAAGAGTTCCATTCCATGCGTCAATATAGAGTTTAGCAAATTTATTTCCATGTGAAACCGCTATATCTAGGCCAATTACTAGCATTTTGTGGCCAACTAATATTGCATTATCAATTCCTGATTTTATGTAAAAGGCAGGCTTACCTCTTCGATCTAAATCTCCATCGATAATATCATCATGAACAAGTGATGCACCATGGGCTAATTCTACACCCACTAATCCTTCTAAAAAATTTTGATACATTTCTTGAGATTCATTTCCACTGGTACATACTTTAAAAGAAATAGATGCTAACAAAGGTCGAAGTCGTTTCCCACCTCTTAAAATCGTTAATATCTTTTCATCTATAATCATATCGTTTATTTTTTTCTCTATGTCGCTGTGCGTATTTTGTAGAAACGATTCGAGTGATAGCAATTGTTCAGTCATTATATCTACCATATTTATCGGTTAAGGAATCGACCTTGATATTAATTTCTATGTAATATACTCTTCTATTGTTTATTATAGTTTATTTTAATAATTATAGCACATTATCCTTTTAATGATTTCGCTATGAGATATATCTCTGAGCTGCTTTTACGTGATGCAGTTGGTGTATATATTTTTATCATACTAAAACGTTGTTTAACAATGTTGATAAAATGTTTTGTATCTTCTCCTTCAAATATCTTACAGACAAAATTTCCCCCTGTTTTCAGCATTTTATCTGTTATGTCAAATGCTTTTTTACAAAGCCAAATGCTTCTTGCCTGATCAACTGAATAGTTACCGGTGATATCTGGGGACATGTCTGATAATACTACATCTGCCTTTTTGTTACCAATTTGTTGTTTCATTTCTTCTCTTGTCTCTTGATTTGTTATGTCACCTTGTATGAGAATGACACCATTTAGGGGTTTGATTGGTAATAAATCTAAACTTAATACTAAACCTGATTCTCCAACTGCTTCTTTTGCAACTTGACTCCAGCCACCTGGGGCTGCCCCTAAGTCTATTACAATGTCCCCCTGATTAAATATTTTATATTTTTTTTGTATTTGTTTAAGTTTAAATGCAGAGCGAGCTCTATATCCAACTCGCTTTGCTTCTTTGTAATAATGTTCCCGTTTTTTTTCTGTATACCAGCGAGTCATAATTTATAATATTATATCGATATCGAGTCTTTCTGCTAGTTCTTTGTATCTGTTTCTGATGGTAACCTCTGTAACTCCAGCAACATCTGCAACTTCTCTTTGAGTTCTACGTTCGCCACAAAGAATTGACGCAATGTAGATCGATGCTGCAGCAACACCAGTTGGCCCTCTACCACTTGTAAGCTCTTTATCAGCAGCATCTTTTAGAATTTCAATTGATTTTGCTTGTACATCTCCACTTAGCTTTAGTTCACTACAGAATCTTGATATGTAGTCCTGTGGTGATGTTGGCATTAATTTAAGACCTAGCTCCCTTGCAATAAACCTATAAGTTCTACCTATTTCTTTTCTAGATACACGTGATGATGCTGCGATTTCATCTAGTGTTCGCGGGACATTACATTGACGACATGCCGCATATAGCGCTGATGCGGAAACTCCTTCAATGCTCCTACCTCTTATTAGATTTTTTAGAACTGCCTTTCTATATATCATAGCAGCAGTTTCTCGAACTGTTCTAGGTAGTCCCATACCTGATGCCATTCTATCCAATTCAGAAAGTGCAAATGCTAAGTTTCTCTCTGTTGCATCAGAGATTCTAATTCTTCTTTGCCATTTTCGTAGACGATATAATTGCGCTCTGTTTCTTGTTGGAATAGATTTACCATAAGAATCTCTATTTTTCCAACCGATCATTGTGCTAAGACCCTTATCATGAATAGTATATGTCATTGGAGCTCCAGTGCGTGCTCTTTTTTCTCTTTGATCAGAATCAAACGCTCTCCATTCTGGACCATGATCTATAAATGCTTCATCAATAACAAGTCCACAATCTTCACAAACAAGCTCTGCTCTTGAATAATCCTTACTAAGATGTGTACTACCACATTCAGGACATTGAACAATTTCTTCAATACTTTGTCTTTTATCTTTTTTCTTTTTTGATTGAACTTGAACCACTATTAGACGCCCCCAAAAGTTTTTTATACTTTGCGATACGTTTTTAAGGCAAATAACCTAACTTATATATAAACATTACTATCATATTTCTCTTTTTATTGGAGAATTTTAATAGAGAATAAATATTTGTTTTAAATATTGGGTACTGTATAATGGGTGGTTGTTTAAATTCGGTTGTTGAAAAATGGTTGGCATTTGATATTTTTCTCCCGTTCAATAGGAGTACTTTCACCTATCCTGCAGGAGTGCTTATAAGGATTGTAACAGATATGAATTTGCATATAATAATATGATGAATTTGGTTTAATAAGTGACCAAGGGAAGCGGCTACTTCCCAAGGTCTGGAGTACCGATAGTATGAGTATCAATACCCCAAGTGAAAATGAGAATCAAGAAGTTAAGCCTTTTTGTTGTAAGTTCTGTAGTAGCGAGAATTACATAAAATATGGAGTTAGAAATGGCAAACAGAATTACCTTTGTAAGGATTGCAATCGAAAATTTGTTGATAATCAATATTTTGAATATCTGAAAGCAAATCCAAAGATTATCTGTGCTACAATGGATTTGTATTTTAAAGGAATCTCTCTTCGAAAGATCAGTGACCACTTAAAACAATTTTATGATCTCAATGTACACTTCACAACAATTTTTAATTGGATAAGAAAGTATGTTATCATTATGGATGAGTATGTCCGTCAATTTAGACCTAATTTAGGTGGTATTTGGAATGTAGATGAGATGATGATCAAAATTGATGGAGACTGGTTTTATCTATGGAATGTGATTGATGATGCTACTCGTTTTCATCTTGCCAGTTATGTGAGCAAAAGAAGAACAATAGGTGATGCTCGGATGGCATTACGTACTGCTAGAAAACGAAATCATGAAAAAAGACCAGAAATTATAATAACTGATGGTTTGAAATCATATAACCAAGCAATCAAAGAAGAATTCTTTTCATATAAAAACAAGACAATTCACATTGGAAATGTTGGAATACAAGGTAGAAAAGATGGAGAGGATTATTTTGATAATAATATTGTTGAACGACTTCAGGGAACAATACGTGAACGTAACAAAACTCAGCGAGGATTGAAATACGAATATTCTTCTTTTATAAGGGGACATCAGGTTTATTATAACTTTATTAGACCACACGCATCTTTATTTGGAAACACACCTGCAGAGATTGCTAATATTAACCTTAATCTTGGTGTTAACAAATGGGAGAAAATATTAAAACAATCTGTAATAAAATCTAGAAAAAATAAGTAAATAGAAAAATAATAGAAAGAATTGATGATTATATCAGTGGTTGTTTTTCACCACCGCCATATCTATCCCAGAGTTTACCAGTTAATGCACCCCAGATTAGAGAAGTGACCAAACCTAATCCAACACTTTGGAAATAAAATTCATACATATTCTCTTGGGATGATGTTAAGAGAAAACCTACTATAATTCCAACTATTATCCAATATATAATTGCAAACACAATACCCTTTTTTAAACTCGATGAACCAGGCAATTTATTATATACTGCTGCATAAATAATACCGAATATTCCACCACTTACAATTCCCCAAATAATTCTATTCCAAAAAAATACCATAAAGGCTACCATATACCCTGTTGTATCTATATTTATACTAGATATTTCTGGAAAGGAATCTTTAAATAAAATCACAATTGCAAAGGACAATATCGCTCCAATTGCCCCAATAATGATTCCTGCGATCCCACCTGCTTTTGCTCCTCTATTATAATCAAACATATCCTATCTCTCCTCAATTATTAATCTTGTATGTTTTTCGTTTTCTGATAAATCCCACCAATTATCATAATTATTCCTAGAAAATAACAGATACCTGTAACTATTATTACATTACCATGTCTTCCGATAATTCCACCGCCAGGCATTAGTGACAAAACTGTAATCCATATTCCGATTATTAAGAAAACAACACCCAAAACAATTGTTTCTTTATATTTAGATTTTTTTTCTTTTTTCATCTCATCTCCTTACAATTTGTAAACATGGAATTGTTTATAAAATATATGATAACTTACTTATTTTTCAATAAACAGGTCTATTACAAAACAACACTTAATTTTAAGCAATAATTAACTCAGAATTTAATCAAGATATTCTATAATTTAAGAAAATATTATTAACTATCTTTTCTAGATCCTATTTAACCCAAAATATAAAACCTAATAAAAGATTTCATACTAGCCAGGATGGGATGATAAATGAATAATTCAGGATTGGAATATAATATCTCTTCTTATGTAAAGGGTAGACCAACAATCAGTCTCTTTTTTAATACCTTATTTTGCTATTTGATTCCTTCAGCAATACTGTTTTATGCATTTTATGAAATCTATATCAAATATTGGCAATCAGAACAGATTCCTTTTTTTCAGTATTTATCTATTATAATTCTTATAGTAGGAATTTCAGTTTTAGTTCTTGGTATACTGAATTTACGCCCAACGACAATTCATTTAAATAAAGATGAAATGATTATCACTGTAGGTAAAAAAACTAGAAGAGCTTCTTGGTTTGATGTAGAGGAAGTTCGAAGTAGTATTGGAATAACCTTATCCCTAGGAAGGGCTGTTGATATAGATCTACCTGTAGTTATTATTAAAACAAACAATTGGAAATATAAAACAAGGAGAAGAGTTTTCAAACCAAGTGATATTAAAGAACTATTTAGGCAAATTGTAGAACGGGCCATTTCAAATAGTACAGTTATTGTTGACGAACAAGGTTGGCTTCCCCAGACAATGCAAACCTCAAGTATTATCAAACAAGGATTACCAGCTCAATTACGCATATATTATTTAATTAAGAAAATTGGAATAGTTATTATTGTACTGGGGGGAGTTATTGCTATTTTTGGTTTAGTAGATATATTATTTTTCAATGTTGGTGGCCCTATTGTTGTCCTTGGTGTGATATGTATTTTACTTAGTTTACTTGGAATTGGAGATGAAAAACAAAAATTAGAGAAAAGGAAAAATCGAAATAAACGTTAATTTTTCTGGTATTCCTTTAGCAAGATTATGATTCTATTATTTCAAATTCGATATGATCAACATTAAACTCATTCAATTTTATGATAAATTTTATCTTGATATTCCAAATTAAAAGTAAGTGTTTTATTGTTATTAGAAAATGTGAAATCAATACAGCTTCTATAGTTATCGAATTGTTCATCTAAAGTTGTACAAATTTTTCCATTTTTTACTTCCCATGTACCTATCCATCCAAGAGCAGTCGTGTAATATCTTCCATCAGAAGAATAAGAAATATTAGCTCCATATTCAGAATCAGCAAGTTCCCAATCACCAAAAAATCTACTATCTAAATAACCTTCGTTATTATTTTCTCTCGAATCTTGTTCAGTACATCCGCTAATTCCAACAATTAGTAAAACAAACGTTATTCCAATAATCATTAATTGTTTTTCCATACCATCTCCTCATTTATCAAATCAATTAATTATTTATAAAATCATCTACCCACCAAAATTCAACAACCTGAAATCAACAACCACTAATTCAACACAAGGAAATATTGGGTAGTGTTGAATTAGTGGTTGTTGATTTTTGGCGGGTAGGTAGATTTATAAAAAAAGAACTGATTTAATAATTGAGAGGATCTAGTCATATTTCTTTGATTTGTTGTAATTAGTTTTTTAAAACTAAATTTTTACAAGAGGTAGTTCACCTTCAACTCCGTCATAAATGGTTGGAAATGGGATTATGAAATACCCTCTTGATTGAATAAATGCCTGTATTTGAAGTGGAATAAACAAGAAAATTATTATTGCATAAGGCCTAAATTTTCTCCTACCATATCTAAATCCTTCCTCAGCAGAAACCCATCCATTATTATCATTGTCGATTCCATTTTGAAAAGCATCTCCAACAAATCTTGCAAAACTAATTACATTTACCTCAATACCATCCTCAACAATAGAAGCAGAGAATCCTCCTCCTAATCTACGAGTTGACATTAATATCACTCTGTTTTGGTTATCAAGATTAGATTTTAAAAACTCTGTATATTGAAAAATATTGTTTTCTTTTGGAAATATTGATTTTCTTCCAACAAAGCCTCCAGAAAGACAACAATCAAAAATTAGACACATTTGCTTACAATCTATGAGATTGAGTTTTTCATCGAGTTCATCAACAAATATTGGATTATGTCCCCATGTTGCTATTCCATATTTTCTATTGATAAGGGTGCCATTATAGGTGCCATGACCTGTAAATGAGAATAGTATAATATCCTGAGAATTAGAATTTACTGCCAACCAATCCAAAGCATCAAGAATGTTTTCTTTTGTAGCCTCTTCTCTCTTAAGAAGGATAATATGGGATTCATTCCAATTTGGTTTATCAATAATTGAATTATAGATAGATGTTATATTAGTAGTATTAGTAGAAATAATAACTGCCCAATATTCAGTCTCAAGTTTATAACTAACACTCTTTTCATTATCTATTTTTGTGTTATCTGTTGCAACAGATCCGATTCCGCATAAAAATAGCATATAAATACAGCTTATGGCAAGGATCTTTTTCATAATTCTATCTCCTATATCTTATCAGATTATTATATAGTAATTAGGAATATTTATATTTGGTTATGCAATTTTCGCGTAAATTAAGAAAATATTAAATAAATATAATTAAATACACGAATTAATGAGTATTATTTCAGAGAAAGACAAGGAAATCCTATATAAGCTTGATAACAACTCAAGAATACCATTACGGCAGTTAGCAAAAAATGTAAACTTGCCTGAGAATACATTAAGATATCGAATTGAACAATATGAAGGAAAAATTATAAAAAACTATTATGCCCGAATTAATTCATATAACTTGGGATTTAATTCTATAAAATTTTATACAAAATTAAAGAATGTCAACTCCTTGATAAAAAAAGAAATGATAACATATTTCTGTAAACATAAGGATACATGGGTTGTAACTGATATTGAAGGAGAATTTGATTTAACAGCGATATTTTGGACTAAAAACATTCATGAATTTTTTGTATCATGGCAACAAATTCTATATAAATTCTCAAAATACTTATTAAATCCAACACTCTACTTTAATATAGAAGCAATATCTTTTAGACCAACTTATTTAATTAATACAGACAAAAGACCAGATAATGAACCATTTGAGATAACAAAAACCAGTTCAATCATAAAAATTGATAACATTGAAAATAATATATTACAATTACTTTCTTCAAATGCAAGACTTCCAACAGTTAAAATTGCATCAAATTTAAACTTAACAAGTAACATTGTCAATAATAGAATTAAAAAATTGATGAAAAAAAATATTATCCAAGCATATAATCTCAATTTTGATATCTCAAAATTGGGATATATGGGAGTTAAAGTAGATCTTTTTTTAACCGAATATAAATATCAAAATAAGGTAATAAGTTATATTAAAAAATGTCCTTATCTTGTTTGCATAATGAGATCAATTGGCCCTCCCCATATTGAATTAGAATTAAATGTTAAAAGCTTCCAACATTTTCATGATATAATGTTTGATCTAGTT
>Ga0180432_10002459_pt1 | contig 27688 bp, 55 predicted proteins | sample SS_ome_10_FD_132414 | JGI IMG/M metagenome (GOLD analysis project Ga0180432, IMG submission 132414) | Hypersaline lake sediment archaeal communities from the Salton Sea, California, USA - SS_1_MS_2 metaG | ecosystem: Environmental > Aquatic > Non-marine Saline and Alkaline > Hypersaline >... | reverse complement strand
GCGATGCGCCGACAACTCCAAAGCGGTCGTAGGCTCAAACTTCGAGTGTCGAGTAGCCGGTGTTTCTGGATATGCGCTCCTCATGGAGTTGCTTGCCCATATTGTGGTTCAGAATGGTGTACCAGCTCTGCCTACGGGAACCACAGGTCAGATTAACCGAACCTTTGGTGGTGCTATTGCATGGCCAGGGGCGGCAGCTAGTATCAATGACGCCAATGGTGGTTGGGTAACAAGGGGATAATATGGCTAAGATAAAGAAATTGAAGCCGGGTGAGCAACTGTCCAAAGCTAAGATCAAGACTCTGAAGGATAAGAAAGAGCTTATCTGTAGGCACTACGGGGACACTGTGTATCGTGAAGCACTTCGGGGTAGGCTTCCTCCTCCTGCTATCAAAGAGTTGCTAGAGCGTGAAGATGGTTAACGATGAAACCAGAGGTCTTGGTAAACAGATTAGTGATCTGAATACTACCGTTGCGTCTGGTTTTGCCACGTTGAACACTCGCGTCGATCTTATGAAAGAGTCCCATGATCGTGTAGCTACGAAGGTCGATGAGATGAAGACCGCTCAAGATGGTTGCCCTGCGCGTACTGGTCTTAATGGTATCAATGCTCGTTTAGGTAAACTGGAGAAGAAGTCCAGTGATAACAAGATAAATGTTCGAGCCGAACTAGCCAAAGCTCGCGAGGACCAGACAGGCAGCATTGAGGAAGCAGCGTTGATCGCGGCGAAGGCGGTAGTGGCTCCCAGGTCCAACGGTATCCTTGGAACCTTCGGCTGGCGTGGGTTGTTCCAGGTGCTCTTCTACCTGCTTGCTGCGGCGTTTATCGCAGGGATGTATGTTCGCGGTGCCGACGAAGCACAAGTCGAGCAAGTCATTCAGAACGTCCGCGAGATAAACCGGGCAGTCGATAAAGTGAAACAAGACATGGAGGAGCCTATCGCGGTTCCGGTGCCCGTGACTCCCGCTGAGTGTGTAAGTGAGGAAATCGCTCCATGAGAAAGAAGTAGAGAGGAAGAGGAAGATGAGTAAGTGCTGTTGGAAGATCACGAAGGATCACCTTTATGGTTCAAACAAGACATTTGTGAGGCCAAGAGGTAACCACGATGGCGAAGAAGAATCCAGGTTAGGAAGCAGGTAATTGATGACCAAGCGATGTACATGCCCCAAAGCGTTGAAACACGGACTGGCCAGAAAAGAGCGTTTAAAGCCTTCTCAGGTCAACAAGTCCGAGCTACGCAAGGGCATCAAGGTTGAGATGGAGCACACTTCGGATAGGTGTGTCGCTCAGTGCATCGCGATGGATCATCTTGCTGAGATACCGAATTATTACACGTTACTCGCTAAAATGGAGCGAGATGCTAAGAGAAGGAGTGGATCATGATTGCGAGGTTTAGGGTACTGGGATTGAGGCGCAAGATTCATCACGCTCGATTGAGGCGTATGCTAAACTCTTTGCTTCAAGGGGAAGCGTACACACTCGATGAGAAGGGTATCTACCTCAAGGGCAAGATGATCATCCCCCGTGACAAGGTTGTCCCGTTTCTGCGTAACGAGTTTACGCCAGAAGTGCCGGGTAGCAAGGTCGTAGCCAAGGTTGGCATCATGACAGCTACCACTACCCCCGGTAAAGATGGGAAGTTAGGTACAGAAGATGATGAAACAGTAGTCACCGTGAACAAGCCTGAGTGGGACTATGAACCACTCGATGACGGTACGTTTAAATGTCGTTATTGTGATAAGATACTCAAGACCGAAAAGGGTATCGTGAACCATGTAGACAACGAGGTTTGTAGATGACAACTCGTACAGTAAAACCTACCCTATCGTTGACTGCGACTCAGGTCAAATCGGTAACTAAAATTACTGCTATGAGTCGTGAACAGTTCGCGAAGACTCGAATAGGATCTGATCTTTTGCGGGGCAGTCCCAAGAAATATTCACTGGCGCAAATGTTTGTCTTGTCTGCGCTTGGTGGTGCTGTAGGTGCGGGGGTAGGTAAACTACTCAACAAGTCTGTTCCTATCTCAGCCGGTGTAGGTGCGGCTGCGGGGGGTAGTGGATCTCTTGTCGCGCAGTCTCTCAAGAAGCCGGACTACAACGTGTCGGGTGGCATCGAGGTAGGTAATACCACCGCTGTGTTGTTGTCGCCAACTACTAAGCAGCAGTCCAAAAGCCGAAGTGTGAGTCGGAGCGTAACCGATGGTGCAGTGCGTCCAATACTGGTTTCTGGGTCGCTATCGCCCGATCCAATCGGGTGGTTGGGCGGATTGGCAGCGCACGGGAATCTTGTACAAGCATTGATGATCCGCTACGTTCATGATAGGGACAGGGACGAGGTACACATACACCCTGGTTTGAGGTTTAAAGATCCTGACAATAAGCATGGGGCGGGGCAACCTTGGCCCAATGATATTGGGGTGGCGACAGTCAATGACTACTACAAACACCAAAGGCATACAGGAAGCTCGAAACTTTTCGCTAACAGGTTTTGTGAGTGGCCTAGCCCGGTGTTTCAAGGGTGGTTCACCACGATAGAGATGAACTCTACCTTCATGCCGCAACCTGACTACGCCAACAGTCGGTGGAATAGTAGACCCGGTACGATGGTTCGTGACTTCGTTCTAGGGATGGACGGGTACAGAAGCAAAGAAGTCTGGAAAACCAACAAGGGCAAAAACAAGAATTTTGAAAACTATATTGCGGCGGTGAATCGCTTCCAAACGAAACAGGGTGCGCCTCAATCGGCAGGCGCAATCGCTACAGCGTTTACAGCGCAAAGGGTCAAACCATTTTCGGAGCGCAAACATATCCCCGGTGTGATCTTGTGGGATACCGAAGTCTCTTATCCTTACTGGGTAAAGACGCCTAGTCAGCGCGAGGCTTTCGGCAAGCGTAACTGGAACTATTTTGAAGCGTGTCGTTGGTATGTCTGGGCGGGTGAAATGCTCAGACTTCACTCTCCCGGCACTCGTTTCCTATCACCCAGTCAGGAATGGGTAGATCATTGCCTCTTGTGGGGTATCGGGGTTCCTACTACGTACCAGGCAATATCACGCAAAAACATGGTGGAGTGGTACAAAAAGCAGGGTGTGGATACGGGTATGTCGCGAAATCAAGTCGATGCCATACTCAAGGCACTCATGCGAAATACACCTCCCCCAGGGCATCCTGATTACAACGGAGCCCATATAGCAGTCGCCGGTAGGGGTAGGCTGATGATGGATATCCCCGAGACAGCGGGGACTATCAATCCGCCCGTCTGGACTGAGTGGGATAGCTGGTGGCAAGAACGCCTTTACAAGTGGGGGACACGCCCCAAAATGAAGCGACAAGCAGCGATTCTGTCAATCGCGTTAGCCGCATACAAAGCTATCGCGGGTGTTGTTTCATGTGGTTCGGTTAGCACTGCTTTGGAGGTGGTGAGCTGTATTTCAGATATTGTTCAATTGGGCTACAAGTGGCTCGTCGAACGGGACATTGATCTAGAAGACTTCGGAGACATAGTGGGTATTGCTGGTAAAGCCACTACCTCTTTAAACATCGATCTAGAGTTTGACGGTAACATAACGGCTGGTACTCAGCAGTTACTCGACCAGTTTAACAATGGCGTGACCGCACTTCAGACTATTTATCAGTGGGACTACACCAACGAGGCGTTCGGTGGAATGTTCTCGGATCAAGATCTCGCTGCGTTTCTTGAAGCTCAAGGGATTGTGTGATGAATAGTAAGTTTAAACACATTGCGGTGGGATCTCTCGCGGGGGGTCTATTTGGGTTCTGGGTAGGTGCTCGAAAGAAGTTATCCCGTACCAAATTAGCACTCGTGACAGCGGGTAGCATGGTGGCGGGTGGTGGTGTCGGCTACGGAGTAGATCGCATACGTTCCAGGGTTCCAAGAATGGCGGGAATGTACCCCGATCCCAAACCAGAAACCGTAACTTTGTCGGGGACTGGCGAAAAGAAACCAGCTAAGTGGCAACGTTGCCGAATGCCCGAAATTCCTCAAAAGGGTAAGTTCGATCAATGGTCCATGTTGGTCCGCACCAACGATCCTGAAAATCTGCCCAGGATAACGTGCTCGACCGACATTTTCGAGAAAATCTTGAAATCAATGGGTAGGTTGCCCCAGGAAGAGTTTATCGCGATCTACCTGAACAACGCCAACAAGGTCATAGGGACCACCACAATAGGACGAGGGGGCGTAGCCGGGGTAAATGTAGGTGTTGTGGACATCTATCGACCGGCTATCCTCAGTGGCGCAGCTAGGATAGTTGTGGCACATAATCACCCTTCGGGTGAGATACTGCCCAGTAGTGCGGATAGAGCGGTAACTGACCGTATCACTGAAACAGGTACCTTACTGGGTATCCCGCTTCTCGACCACTTGATCGTAGGAGACAATACGTACTCCTCGATGCGTGATCTGGGATTGATAAGAGGATGATTGATTTAAACACAACTAGAGGTGAGAATACCTCTTACAAACTTCGAAATAGGAGCAAAGACAATGGCTAAGAGCATCTACGTTGAAGAGATTCAGCAATCACTCAATGATCAGTACATGGATCACCCCAACTACCCTCTAGCAGTGGACGGGCTGATTGGTCCCAAGACGTGCGGCGCACTGTACAAGCTCCAAAAGGAGTGGTTGTACGATGATAGCTCCACTATCTCTTTTGATACTATCAAGACCCTCGACACGGGTTTCACAGCTAATCACCTGACGGCTGTTCAGAACAAGTGCAAGCCTTACTTCAAGGGTGGCGGCGAAGCTACGGGTCCGGTTATCGATAACGGATCGGGGACGATAGATTCAGGTGGAGAGACTGGTGCTGTTATCGAGAAGAAGTCGGTTCTGCCTTACATCCTGCTTGGTGGTGCCATTGGTGGTGTCGGGGCTTACGTCGGACATCGCAAAGGTTGGATCAAGATGGGTAACACTCCCGCTATCACTGGCGTAGGTGCTGCGGCTGGCGCACTGACCATGTGGTTCCTGTCCAAACCCAAAACTGCGTAGTGGAGGAGTCTTTGCATACCCTCGTTTACATCGCTTTAGGTGGGCTGGTACTAGGGTTTACCGCCAAGGTGCTTCAGAGGCTCGCTGAGTCGCCTAGAGGTGCGTTGCGGGTAGTTTGCCTTGGGGATAGCATAACGGCGAACGGTGGCTACTGTAGGGAGCTGGCTACCCATCTCCCCAAAGGGTCCAAGGTCAAAGTTTTCGGGTATGCAGGTCAAGGCACTAAACACATTCTGAGTAACATAGACGATGTTCTCGCTTTTTATCCTACAGATGTCGTCATACTGGCGGGTGTAAACGATCTTCCCCGAAAGGGTGGGGATACGGTAGCCGCTACTAACTTACTCAAGATGTACGCAACCTTCAGGCAATTGGGTATCCGTGTTACAGCGGTTCAAATCACACCCTGGCATGGATACCCTACCGCTAAAGGTTTTGAGCAAAACACATACAACCTCAATTCATGGATAGCCCGTGAAGCGGTCGTGGACGCTGTAGTGAATACGTCGGCATTAGGCGACAACAATTACTACCTGCTTCCTGAGTACAGCGCGGACGGGCTACACCTTACGGCTAAAGGCCAAAAGGTGCTAGGTGGGCTGATTGCAACGCAATCTTTTTGAAATTCAAGACGTATATGTCTTGTAGAATAAACTTCCTTATGATACCCTGATGGGTGCGGGGGAGTATATACTACTATTTGGAGTTCTAAAATGAACGAAGCAGGCCGAAAAAAGAAGTGTCGAGTCCTCCAGCGCAAACTTCAATCTCAACTACGTAGATTCAATGAAGTCGGGGTAGAGCTTGAAGATATTGGCCCGTCGTCACCTAAGACTCTGACAGTTGTTCAACGTGCTGGTCGTATCTATCGCAGTATTGGAAAGACACTGCGTAAAGCCAGACGGTACAACTGCTCCTTCGCTCCCAAGGATTGAGAAAGGTAACCACAATGGCTAAAACCAGACAACCCCTATGTTTACGCAACATTTCAAATTGGGCCAAGGCTACTCCCGCTCAAGTAAAAACCTTCAGGGATTTAAACGAGTCAGGTCAGCTTCACATGGCACCTGTTAGTGCCTCGTCCGTGAGCATCCTGAAGCAAACGGCTAGAGCTGATTACGGTGGGGAAGTGATCCCTAGTAGTGATCGGTACTACCTGCTACCAGCGGGGTACATAGTTGCCGTGTGTGCTGTCAATACCCCCGAAGGGGTCAAGCGGGTCTGGTATGTGGACGGGGACAAGGCGGTAGTCGAGGGGGAAGCCAAGAAGAGTAACCTCCCTACCATCCTGGGAGCAGTCGCTATCGCAACCGGTATCATCGGGATAGCCATTTACGGAGCCAAGAGGAGTTAATCATGTTTGTAATGCCGAACTATAGAGATTCGTTGGTGAGTGGGCTGTCCTTCGATGACATCGTGGACAAAGCGAAAGATGCTGCGTCCGATTCAGCTATCGGAGATTCCGCGAAGGAAGCGGTTGTCGATGTAGGTGGAGAAGTCTTGGATACACAAACCAACATAACCAAGACTATCGAGGATGCAGCTACAGCGGCAGCTAAAGCTCACGCTGAAACACTCGTCGAGCAAGGCGGTAGAGAAGTAGATTCTCGATGGAACAAGGCTAAACCTTGGGTCATTGGTGGAGGCATCACTGCCGGTGTCTTGCTAGCTATCATAGCGTTCCGAAAGGTAGCGAGATAACCATCATGGCGAAGAAAGAGTACGTAGCAGTAGGTCATAGAGTATGCGTGGGAAAGTGGCGTGGCCTAAAGACTGAACAGGTGAAACAGCTTCGTTCGTTTGAGATCCAGGCTTCCTCAAGGAAGGCTGCTACGAACAGGGCGAGAAAGCGGTACGGGGTCAGAAAGGGGTGCCGCCTCTTTGTCTTCGTGGAGGAAGTGTAGAATGGCTTCTAAAAAATGTAAATGGCTGAAAGGTCCAGCAGCACCGGGTGGGTACTATAGTCCTGATGCGCGAGTGTTGATCTATAAGTGCAAGGATGCGCGGGGTGCGGGTGATCCTGCGCCGATGACGAAAGTAGTGAGCCGGTCTGGTAAAACTAGGTGGGTTCGTCAATGGTGTGCTCGTCATATGCCGTCGGGTCTTGAAGAACGGTTCACTAAGCTCAAAGAAGCTAAGATGTGGGCCTGTAAGCAGAAATAGGAGCGCATGATGGGGTCGAAGAAGGGTAACGGTTGTAAGGGCATCAAGTGGTACTGTGATAGTACCACGGAATCCTGTTACGCTTCATACGGAAAGGGGCAATTTCCATGGGGTCGTGGGATGCTCCGAGTCGAGTGCTATTCCCCCAATAACTGCCAGATGGAAGTATACTTGGGTAGGCAGTTGTTCGAGCGTGAATACGACGTACCGGGCATGAAGATCGCTAAACAAGAGGCGTGTAAACGCATGAGAAAGACAGTAGGGTAGTATGGCGAAGAAATGTTACAGTCTTGAGAATAAGTGGCGTAGGAAGGTTCGCGAGGAAATGCGCTATACTGCTCGTCGGCGTAAGATTGAAGCGAAACTAGACAAGGGCAAACCTTTGGTGAAAGCGGACAAAGAGAAGCTATCCTACGCTAAATCGAAGGAGAACATCATCGGGCGTGAGTTAATGAGGATGGTGACTCAGGCGAAGCGTGACGGTTGTACTCCCTTTGTCCAAATAGAGCATCCCCCGTCACGCAAGGGTATAGCTCTCAAGGCTCGACGGCAAAATCGTTCGGATTTGACTGCACGGGAGCAGTGCGAGTTTGTTTGTGGAAAACATGCGGGTAAGGCAATAGATCTTTCTGATGAAGGTGCGCCTGATTCCAAGATACAGTTTCACGCTAACCGATATTGGAGCTGTGTTCGAGATTGCTTTGAAACCAAGTTGCCCAGGAAGCAGAAATATCGTTCTCGCGCACAGGCGCAACGAAAGAGAAGGTAGGGTATGTTGATACCGATGCTAGTAGGATTTGGGGTAGCTGTAGCGGGAATCGCTACCGTCAAGGCAGCTTCCCAGGTGCCAAAGGGTCCGTTCTCCAAGGGAGCTAACGTGTCCCCATATTATAATGAACAGGTACAGCGATCACTTCGCAACAGTCACACCTTCGCACACTTCCGACGAAGGCAGCACCTTGTTACGCAAGGTACACCGGAGATGGTAGACACCACGGGTATGACTCTTTCTCAGAAAGAAGCCTGGATACGTTCAGTCGAGCGTATGCGAGCCTGGAAACAAAGTAGATGAAGAAGAAACGTAAACAGTTAGAGGATAAACAACGATCTATCCCAGAAGCATACTTCGATGTAGCAGTAACCGCTGTCGGAGTTGTCGGTGGAGCTTTCATGGCTGCATTACTCTGGAGGGTCGCTAACAAGGCGATAGATCGCCTATCGGAGACTTTACGATGAAAACACAGAATTTGGCATCTTTGGTTGGTCTTGCCCTCGGTTCGGTCGTCGGCGGGACGCTTTCTTATGGCATCTACGGAACCCTGCGTGACAAGCAGTGGAACCCCTGGGCTGCTGGCGCGGTCACTGGTGGAACCAGTGCGGTTCTCGGTGTCGGTCTTGCTATCGTCGCCAACAAGCTGATGGGCGGGTCCGCTACTCCCTCGACGGGTGCGCTTCCCAAGGCGTCCAACCTGCGTGTCCTGTCCAAGGGTCTGGTCACGACTGCTGTCGGCGCACTGACTCCTGGCGTTCCCAAGCTCGGTCCCGTTTCCGTGGGCGCATACGTGTCCAATCCGGTCGGGGCCTACACCGTCAAGCAGGTCGGTTGCGCTAACTGTTAAGGAGTAGAGGTATGATCGTCCGAGAAGCGATACTAGCGGCAATCCAGAAAGGGATACCGATAACCCTGGCGGTTACGGGTGGGGTGCATGGTAACAAGCGTCATGGTAAGCCCCTCGCTACTGCCGGGTATACCGCTGGTGGGTTTGTGCTCGGATGGGTAGCGCAGCGTTTGTTCTTCGATGCACTCGAACATGCGTCGTCGGCTGCGTTGCCTACCAAAGAGGCTACAGGTGCGCTACCGGCTCCTATGCCTCGACCGGCGCAAAAACCCGCGCAACAAGTAGAAGCGGCTACGCCTCAGATCGGTGTAGCTTCGAAAGAAGATTCGTTTAAACCCCCCGTACCGGGGAATGGAACTACCGTGGTATACCACGACACAGAGTAAAAGGAGAGTTTCGCATGGCCAACAAGAAAAGATCCGCACGTAGCTTCAAGTGCATCCCTTCCACATGGGCGGCACCTGAAGTTTGGAGCAAGAGCAACAGGTGTGCTGAGTCCAAGAAGGACTCTAGTGGGCGTTGCCGTCGTCCCGCGAAAGCGAATGACGCCACGGGTGGCGCGGGTTTCCGTTGCTACGACATGAAGAAGAAGCGCATCACCAAGCAGAAGCACTGTTCGGCTAGGTGTGTTCCTTCGGTGGCTACCACCTACGATGCCAAGAAGGGTTACAAGCTGGCTAAGACGTGGAAACGCGCCCCCCGCGCCTAATCACACCAACTGATACACCAACGCTAACGGAGATCTCGGTCCTATCAACATGGGACCGGAGTATACATCTGGCGGGGCCACATCTACGATGTAACGTTCGTTCCTGTCAGTGACTTCCACCCAGTGGTGTACCTGAGTGGCTATCAAGCCACGTTTAAATATGGCTTCCAGGTCCACCTTGGATAGATCATCTGTGATTCCTTCGGCGCATAGCCTATGCCATACTTCCCAGGCCCACCCAGAAGACTCACTGACCGGCTCCTCTTCCATTTGGGATAGGATAGTCATAGCGTTCTTCAAATCGAGCGGTGCGCTATCGTAGAGGATGTCCTTGGCCATGTTGTAGACAACCCTGGCGTATTGGTGAAGTTTTTGACGAGCCTCAATATCCACCTTCCCCTGTTCAATGGTAACGTTACTCATCCCCATCGTCCTCGGTATACTCGGGCGGGAGGGGTTGCCCTGCGATAAGTAGTCCCATGAGCTTGACGTATGTGGCAGCGTCTTCCTGTAAGCCTTCGATACGTCCCGACTCCACACCACCTTTAAACAGTATCAAGCTAGGTAGAGACTCGACGTTCAACGGTCCTAGATCGCCATCGGCATCCATCTTGAAGAACGGAATGTCTACCAGAGCGCAGGAAGCCTGTTGAATAAGCGGACTAGCCTCGGTACAGTGACCACACCAATGCGCGAATACCTGTACCGCAAACGTCTGGTTGGTCCCTATCATGGTAGCTAATTTGGCTCCATCTATCGTGGGTATGGGGGTACAGAACCCGTAGAAGTTGTTCATTTGGTGTATCCTTTCTCCCGAAGCACCCTGGCGACGAGATCATAAAGCTCCTCGATAGCGGCTGAACGAGCATTAGCCTGGATAGTCTCTAGCGAAGACCAATCCACTATCGCGTCCCCTGCGGTGAGTCCCGCTTCGAGAAGGAGTCTCAACGCCTCCCCTTGAGAAGTCAAGTTGTGTGTCTCTTGGAACTGTTTAACCTCTTCATAAAGGTATTCTGGAACGCGCACACCTATTACTTTGGAAGTAGTCATATCACTTCGCTTTCTTAGTGCGATAGTCTTCGAGAATGATTCTCAACTCGTCCAGTTTTTGCTTGGCTATCGACGAAGATCCTTCAGGTAATATCTGGTCAAACCTTTCCCACAAAGAATGGTAACTAGCCTCTGAGGGGTTGAGGATGATTCGGAATATCACTGACAGGTATTGAAGATTGCGTCTGCTCAGATAGCTTGTGAGTTTAAATATCGACATGGCTATTTTTGTCCCTCTTTCATACCTTTGGCGATGAGTGCGCTCAATCCCACAAAGACCGTCGTTAGCCTGTCCATCATGGCCAGAAGTGCCTTCATGCTGAGTGGTGAACCAGACGTGACAGCTCCACCTACATAGGTAGAAGCCATGAAGTAAGCTAATGAATTGATGATATTGTCCAAATTAGGCGCAATTTTACCATCTATCCCCTGTTGAAACCCGATTCCCATCATCTTGGCGGCATTTTCGAGCACGGCTACACCTTCCCGAAGTAACTGCGCTTCGTTCTTGTCCAGACCCCCCGACACTTTACTAGCCTCGACTCCCAGTCTTTGCAGTATCTCTTGAGTCGCTTCGATGGACTCTTCTATCAAAGCCTCTTCTTCGGACATCTCAACATCTGCGAAGGGGTGCTTGGGTTCCGGTTTCTTCGGCATCTTTATGACTTTCTGACTCATAGCTTATCTTTCTTGATGAGGGTCAGGACCATATCAGTGATCCCTTTCCCTAGCATGGTATGACTTTGTTCGGATTTAAGTAGTTCACCAACGAACCACACTTTACCTAGAAGACCCGATACGGACTTACCCAGTACCCGGTGAAACTCCTCTTCGGGTACACCTACTTGCGCCAAGATAGACTCCCATATCTGGTCATAGGTAGCTTCGGCGGGTAGGTCGGGTTCAAGAGGCTCACGTACCAGATCTTCTTCGGTTATGTTGTGCGCCTTCATAACCTCCTGCAATCGCGCCTTCGCGCTCTCACGTTCTCCGTCAGGGGTAGATTCATGGTCAACTAACGCCTTGATTTTTCTTGCTAGTTTTATTGCTTCACTGTGTTCCATGAAGCATGTGTAAACATTATTTAGATATATGTCAACAACTACCCCAGTATGCGTTTCCTTCGCCGGGGGTGCGAGTGACAGATACTACGGACTTGAGTGTTCCAGACACTCTCTCTATCCGGTCCACGGTACGCCTCTTGTGCCCACTTGAGGGTATGTAGATACCCAACCGACCAATCTTTGAGTTGTGCGGCGGTAGCCCAGTCTCCAAGCTCCCGTATCAGTCTAGCTTGAGTGGTGGTCACCAGTAAGGCGTGTAGCGCATCGTACCGCATCAGGCGTGACTCCTGGCGCATCTGCGAAACGATAGGCCCAACTACCTCGACCAGTCGATCCGACATGGTGATTCCCGCGAGGCGGTATGTGTTGTTAGTCGCTATCTTGGTCCTCGGTACGCGAGGCAGTACTACGTGTGCCACTGTTTGCCACTCAATTGATAGATCTAGCAGTGCTTCGAATTGAGGCAATGTCCAGTTTGCAGGGTGTAGCCGTTTTCTCCCAGGTTGTTTAGACGCATTTCTCCCTCTAGGTGCTACCTGTATCCCGATAGTCGGGCTACCTCCCGACTTCCACCGGTTTATCAGGTTCTCGATGTTGTCGGGTGTCAGCATAGACAGTTGTCGAGTAGTCGCGCCAGTCGTAAACGCCGCTTTGAGCAGGTACTTTGCCCACGGATACTGAGGGTGATTTAAACTCTCTTCGATAGCTTCTTCAACAGTGACTATCTCTGATTCGGTCAGGGGCGGGATGACCTTGTTACGCTGAATACGATACTTGCGACGATTTTCGTCGCCTTTCGCCAAGCTGTACAGCTTATCTAACTCGGGTAGGTTTTCTTGTATCCATTCCCGGTTCTCATGCCGCATACCGACCGTTGCCAGGGTCCACCGACACCACAGGCGCATGGCGTTAACCCAGTCGCTTTTCTTCTTAACGTCGAGATCACGAAGCCACTCGATAGGATTGTTGTGTGAGAATACCCAGGCTACCCATACCCTGGTGACGACCGTCTTGGCCTTTGTGTGAGGCATACGATAGTAGTCTTCGAGCCACTGTTTAAACTTACTTAGCTCTGCATGGCCCTGCGCCTTGGTTTCCCGGTAGATCTTTCGCTTGGTGGCCAGTGATAAGTCGCCCCACCCCGGTATCCAACACAACGGCAATCCTATCTGGGTAGTCATAGGTGCACCACTTCAAGTGGTGAGGCTCCGCATACCGGGCAAGCATCATGATAACCGGGTGTCGTGGGAAAATCTTCGACACTTCGGTAGAGTACTTCCCAGGTATTCTCACACCCACACCTCCAAGCTAGTATGATATCGTACTCACTGTGTACAGCGATGTTCACGCCAAAGAATGCTTCGAGCAGAGCGTTTTGAGCAGGACCACGACTCTTGCCGGGTTTGACTGATACACGCAAGGTAGGCAATCCCGCTACACCTTCAGCGCGTAAAGCAATAGACAGGCCGCATTGAGGGTGCCAAGGGTTGTCGCCTTGTGGGGGATTCCCGATAATCGGCAAATCAACGCTCATTAAACACCTCTTGCATGGCAGTACCAATCTCGTCGAGATCGTCTATCTCCAGATAGTCTTGAGTAGTGGACGTATGAGCATGTCCCAAAATACGCCTAACAGCGTCTATGTCGTGGTCGAGCTTTTGGTAGAGCAGGTATGCGCTCGACTTACGTAGCCGATGGGTGTTGACTTCACGGGGATCTAACCCTGCTGCCTTGGCTAGGATTCGAACCACCTTCGCGAGCACCTTGTAAGCAGCTTGATACCGCCAATCGGGAGTTACGTTCGGGGCAACCAAATCTTCTACCCGATCCCACTTTTTGTACGCCAACAAGGTGGACAGTTCTGTCTGAATCCCGCTGGCGGGTAGTTCACGAACCTTATCACCTTTGCCCCATACCTGTATCCGAGTACCCCCTAGCGCAAGTTTGCAAGAGTCCCGCCGAATCCCAGTACACAAGTCGCTCCCGATACGCAAAGCGAGTTTACACGCCATACTGATACACGCCCAGATCCACTGAGGCTCCGTACCACGAAGCAAGATAACTTGCGCCAAGAAGCGACGGTACTCCTCTTCGGGCATCGGTCCTCTGGTCTGTTGTCCTCGTTTACTCGACGCAATGTTGCGTGAAACTCGACGTTCGCCTACTCGACTAGCTAGATCGGCATCTTCGGTAAACTCAGCCCACAGGTTTAAACCGGCCCGAATCATACTCTTGTACCCTTTGGATTTCTCCTTATGCGTCAGCAAGTCTAGCGGGTCTTTGTGTTGAAGTGCGGCCCGAACAGCTCGGACGTAGCCTTGACGGGTCCGTAGCGCATACCCGTGCTCATGGTTCTCTAGCCAATCGGCAAATTCCTGTAGTTTAGCTGTTTCGATGTACACGGTAAAACCCCAACAAGAACAAGTCTTGCGGTGCGACGATTTCTAATTTGCGTAGGACGGTGTAAACCCTGATAAGACCGTGTATTGAACCTTCATATCTCCAAGTACAATCACCTTTGTAGAAAGTAGCTAACCCCCCATCATGTTCAGACCAGCATGCGGATAGCCACCCGTCCGCGACCGGACCCATCACACTGTCTGGGGGTAACATGTCTTCGAGACTAGTTATCATATATACACCTCACGCCTACATAGGGTGTTGTCTCAGGGTAGTGAACTATCTCCCCTGATTCCATGTAGACCAACCACCACTCGTCCATCAAGGTAGCTACGGGGGTTGCGCTCCACAGAAAGTTCACAGCGTTTAAAGCAGGGTCTTGGTACAAACCCCCAATACCGGGACCATTGATAAGTTCACAAGCTCCACAGTCGTCCGCGCACTCAGGAGAAGTACAGTCGGGGCCAACTCCACATGCGCCACCCGGTAGATTCGTTGAACACTCGTCCACCGTGGGCACCCGTAGCAGTGTACGTAGTTCCCAAATATCCGGTATCCGCCCCCCGTTGTCAGTACAGTATGTCACCGCTCCATTGTACCCCCCACTAGCCTCTAGTGACGGGTTAGACCAGCACAATCCTGTATTCGAGTCTAGCCAGCCGATGCACCCGTCGCCAGCGTCTACAGAGGCGTCTACAGAAGCGTCTAGTTCCTCAGTGTCCGTGTCTGTATCAGTGTCGCTGTCAACGTCTGTAGGGGCGTCTGTAGAGGCGTCTGGGGATACTAAACGGAGTGTGTCAGTACATCCTAAGACTAGTACACACAAACAAACGATTGTTAGAGATTTCATTTAAACACCATTCTTTCCGGCTTATTGCCTAAATATAACCATATTTTTCCATCCGTGAAGGTGTAAAGTTAGCTTTACTCCACAGCATGTTTACGATTGTAAACACTCACATTTTCCCCAAATCACCATGCCCCTCATTTTCCGTGAAATACCCCTGTTTTGAGCTATCTGGTCAGTGATCAACGGGAAAACGACGGGAAAAGGAAGGAAAACAACGGGAAATAGGGTTTAAATGGGGTATCTATTCTCCCACTTCCTTTGGGGTAGCTGCGACCACATCCCCCACTAGTGGGCCGTAGTCGCCTGACAGTATTGAAGCGAGGGGGTTGTAAGGAAAGCCCTTTAGTCGCCCGTCCTCGCATACAACGAGCCGATGCCCCGGTCTAGGTGCGATCACTTCGATCCATCCCCCCACTGCCTTTTGCAGGGTTTCGAGTTTAAACACTCCCCCCTCCCGTCCGCTGTGATCTCCATCACTGTACCGTCTGTTTTGTAAAGCGTTGCCATATCTAGTCTCCTTTAACCCCGATTTCCCACTGACCGGGGGTTGTTTCAGCGTCTATCAAGACTGTCCTCGAAGGTTGCGGTTCCGGTGCGGCGCGGCCCCCGCTCGGAGTTGGTCCCATCGTCCACTCTGTACGTTCGATACCCAGTAGTCTCATCTCCCCATATCGTTGACGTAGAAGCGAGCCTGGGACTAGTCTGGCCAGTTCAGGGGTAGCAGCGGTTTTACCGGTCGCGTACATGCCACTATCTCCAATTACCACCAGTCTGTATGTTGTGTTCAGTGTGTCCATTATTCCCATCCCTCCTCAAGATCGTCGGCTATTCCCGCCAACCATGTGTATGTCTTGGTCCTGTCCAACGAATCGATCTTGACTATTGATAGCCCGTCGTTTGTCGTTGGAGTTGTTACCTGTGTAAACGCACCATGCTTGCCTACACGTATTGCGATCTGGAATGACCATACCTCCAATTCTTCATCGAACCCCGCTACAGGTGCACCCTTTAAACGCACCTTGCTACCGGGACGTAATCCTACCAACCTGGGTTTAAATACCTCCAGATCGATAGACTGTTCCTGCTCAACTACCACATCCCACGCACAAGCGGGGCATATGTTTAAATGGGGTATGGCCTTTCGACCGCAACGTTTGGTACAGTGCATCGCTATTACCCCCATGTGGCTACGACTGCTGATTTGACTCGTTCCCACGCATTGTAGCGCGACTCGTCTGAACGCCAGTTGCCCGGTGTAACTTCAGGAAAGGGTGTAACATACATGGATATGATTGCGTCGTAGGCTTCCCCTACCTCGAACGCTATAGCGGGTAGCAGTCCATCTGGCGTGAGAGATCCCATTGTATCGACTGGGCTTGCGTACAGCCCCAGATCGGTGACAACCTCGTCAAAATCTTCTTTGTTCAATTCTCCCACCCACTTGCGGTGTTTGCCCTTTGCCCAACAATCGCCTAGATAGCTGTATTCATAGCAATCATCCCCCTCGGTCAACTGTAGCTTGCGCTTTAAACGCCTCGAAGGTGCCCACTTGTTGATAGGGACATCCCTCGGAACGTCCACTGACAGTATCAAAAAAAATCTCATTGTTTGTGCTCCTATCTGTTGTTTGTATGTCGCTACCTCTAGTGGCTACTAGACGGGGGAAGGAGATAGACTGCTAGATAGGCTAAGTCTAGCAAAAACCGTCCAGTAGCCAATAGAAGTAGCGACTGTTTAAATCTACTTCACTTCGAGAATAGCCACCCGTTTCTTGCTGTGATAGCGGATAGCCACCCTAGTGCACTCTTTTGCAGCTAACAGATCGGATCTGTTAGCTGGTTTGTTGTACCAGGGGGAATCCTGATCTGCTATCAGGAAATCCTTATCTGCCTTCCAAGCGTCAGCAACCTGTTTCACGTTCTGATAGTCCCGCCCGTATGCGGGGACTAGCGGCATTGTTCTATCCACTGTATCCTCCCATTGTAGTAGGCGTCCGTAGCATTTAAAGCACATTCCGTGGCTCACATGATCTGGATCACCCTGTTCCATTACTATGTTGCACCATGCACATACTAGTTTCATGTTTAAACCTCTTTTAGTATGTGCTCAAATCCGGCATCTTCTATCATGCGGCGTAGTAACATCTCATCCGTGGGGGACTGCCTGTCGTAGACCGACTTTAGTATGTCCCCCCCGTCCGCTGCTAGACTGTCCGCTATCAGGTCAGTTAGAGCCTCTATAGGCTCATCTGCCGCGAGTTGCCCGATCCTATCGAGCACTGTCCGCGCCACCTCTAGTAACGTATCGTCTGATACGCTCTCAACAATATCTTCCACCTCGTCTGGCCTAAAGGTGTAATCAAACACCCAGTCCCCATAGAAGTGAGAATGGATATCGCTTAGTAACACGTACTCATCGTCGGATGCAGGATCTTCGTCCTGTAGCTCGTCAATAGTGTACGTATTGACGCCATCACAGATATCGTCATAGATACATTCCCCATCGATCTCTAAGCGTACCTCGTTGTCATTTCTGTATCGTTGCCGTCGCATGATAACCCCTTTGTTTGTTTGTGTCCCTATTCCTACCCCTGATACGTTTAAATCAGGGGTAGAGTAGAAACAGAAACCGGGCAACCCTAAACGTCTATAGTGATGAATCCTTCCATGAGAGCCTCTTCAGCCCCCATCACACGGTTACCACCGCAATCGGGACAATCATACCCTCGGGCGTCCGGTTCGGTGTTACCCCGTGTAAACGCCCCGCAGTTGGGACAGAATCCGGCATAGACATCAGCAAAATCCATGTATTCTTCTTCGTTCAGAATCATTGTTTGTCTCCTTTGTTTGTGTGAATCTGTGATCAAGTATGCACTGACCACTCATTGCTCATCTGGTGATATACCAACCCCCCATACATATAGTGCACGTATGTACCGTCCGGTTTGCGCCGATACCACGTAACCCCATACCCAACGCCCATATCGTAGCCCAATTCGACCCGCTGTGCGTCAGGATCGGTATGACAGCCGTACCCATCGAGATATGTCAACATTTCGTCCAACGACTTACGTGAGCCTGTTAGATCCGCATGAGCAATCATGTTCTGGTGATGCGCCTCATTTTTGATTATCAAAGCCATTTAAACCTTCCTTTCTTACCGAAATACCCTTATTTCGGTAAACAATCCAAACAAACATGCCACTACAATGTCTACCTTGAGATCGTCACTTTTCCGTATCAAGTGGATCTCATAATTGGCCTTTTTACAATAGGACAGTGTGTGCCGACCAACGAATCCGTGCTCTAGTAGTCTGTTTGAGATTGTGCGCCCGTAGCTACCATCGAATTGATGGTAGCCAGTTTTCCCATCTAGTATATCCTGAATTACTGTATCTACATTCATCGTTTAAACCTCCTCGTCACTATCTCCTCTTTTGGAAAAAAATGGTTAGGGTATCTTCGACGCTGCGCAAAGTTTCGGATCTTCGATCCCTAGCTTCGTTAACCTTGCTCCAGTCGCCGGTCGCACCAGCGTCTATTTCGCAGGACGCAACGCGATCACAAGCGTCACCGTACCTGATCACCAGATCCATTATCTCCTCTATCACCCAAGGTTTTATTTCCCACTGGCGATATTCTGCAAGTCGTGCCCTTAACCTCGACACCTCGTTCAATGCCGATTCATAGGCCGACAGTTTTTCGGGAAATGTCATTTCCGAAAACCGTTTCATTGTTTAAACCTCCCCTTTCGCCAGCGCAATAGCCTCTTGACGAGTACATGGCCCAAAGATCCGAATCCCCTGGACACCATAGTTACCATCCGTGGATCGAATCGCTTCTCGGAAACTCTTCCCACCGTAGATTACGGCAACTAGTTCGGACCCGTCCTTAACTGTTACCCAGTACATTTGCCGTTCCTTCCCTTCTGTTCGTATCCCTAGTCCCGCCCCTGATACGTTTAAATCAGGGACGGAGTAGAGACAGGAACTATGATCCTACCAGTCCACAGTCATCTCGCAGTCCTCGCAGTCCGGCGACGGACATTTCGGAATTGCAATATCGAGCCACTTTTGCGTGATTCGCATAGTGTATCCACAACAGTCGCAATACACTTTTAGGAGCCTTGTTTTGGCTTTCTTCCTGCCTGTCATGCCAGTAAAAGCAGGACGGGGGTATACCCCTATCGTTTCGAGGATTCGATCACATGCAATCCTAGCTTCATCTGACCACTCGCTTTGCGTCATTTTACCGGCGAATCCAAGGGCCTTTGCCGTGGCTCGAAACGCCCCCCTATGTTTGCACTGCAACCCTACAGTTGCGTGAATCACCTCATGCACTATTACATGCGCGAGATAATTTGAGTCCGTTATTCGCGGATTGAGAAAGATATGAAACGTATCGTTAGTTGGACTAGCCTTGCTAGTCCAACACTCCCCCGCGACTTTTGTATCGCGGCTACCCGCCCCCGTAAAACCAGGGGAGATCGTGATCGAAGGTATTTCGAGGCCCAATGCTTCGAACTGGGGTCGATACGCCTCGACTACAGCAAGTGCCCACTCTTCTGCTGTATCGTAGACTAGGAACTCTAGTCTATGATCCTGTCCATATCGGTACCTTCTCAGGTACTCAATATCAGTTGGGTTTTTCGCCCGTGAGATTCCTGGCATTGTTCCCTTCCCTTTCGTTTAAACGGTGGAGCCTACCACCGTCAGTTCGCGTCCTTAGTCCCACTCATGATCTAAATCATGAGTGGAGTAAAAACAGGAACTATATATGTCTAGCTCGTCAATACCACTTTTAGCGACGGGCGAAAAAATTCACGGTCGATTTCTATCACAACAGCAATGTGATTAGCTACGATGTAAGAATAATCCTTTACCCCGTAGCTCTTACACCGGGCAACGAGTGGCCATGAATAGAGCACTGCATTTGATCCAGCCCAATGCCAAAGTTCCCCATTAGCATGGGCATGAACAGTAAGCGGCTTTTCAGGATTCAAATAGATCTCATAGTTGTCAAAACTAGACGTTAGATTCGTAAAACCAAGGCGATCTAGCTCCTTACGTACAGTTGTAATATCCGATTCGTTCCTAATAATTATCATTGTCCCCTTCCCTTTGTTATGACTAACAGAGCCTAACCTGCTAGTCTATTTCCTGTCCCCCCGTTTCCGCCGCCCCCCTGCCTCATAGGGTTAGACGCAAGCTATTCACCGGTAATTCTGTCCACCAGTGAAAAAAAATCGTAAGTATGCGAAATTACAGGGAAATAATTTTTTTCACTTTTTTCCCAAAACTGGTATAAAAAAGTCTAAATTGCGGTAATTATTGGGTTTTAGGGAAATTGGGGGAAATTCCAGGGGTAAATAGGCGAAATTATTGGATAATTCTCAGCTTTTGCGCTAGGGATCGTCTATACCTGACTTTTTTTCCCACTTTTCCCGTAGGGTCATACATACAACTACCTGTCAGATAACGTGAGATAATTCTACCTGATTCCCCACATTTTTCCGTGCACTCGGATAGGAGCCATGCTGATTGGGCGACTTGCCCTTGTAGGGATAGGGGGTCGAGCTTCCTGATAGCCAGTTCCTTCTTGGCGTCCTTCAGAGCCTTACCATGTAGCTGCCCTAGCCCGACTTCTCCTTTCGCCTCACCAACCTGATTTAAACGCAGACTCGACTCAGCGAACAAGGTTGCGAGGAGCAGGTACGGATCGATTGCGTAGTATTCCGCCTCGGACTCGATGTGGGTGGCAAGCTCCGGTGCCCTATCCCACCTGGGATCGTTTTTCCTGACACCCCGTAGGAGCCACTGTATCGCTTTCTCTACCCCCTTGTCGGTTTCCTCTACCGCGACTACCGGGGGATCGCTCACAGCGTCCCTGACGAACAACGTAACGGCTGACAGCAGGGTTAATACCAGTAGCATCGTCAACACACCTAGATCACTTAACACGTACTTAGGTTTCCAATGGTGTTTATCCATCGTGGACCTTCCTTTCCGTTATACTTGACTAGTTTTTCTTCTTTTTCTTCGTGGGCGGGTTTTCGGACAGGTACTTAGCGAGTAGTCCTGCCCCGACCGCTAATAGCCCGGTCGCTAGTACAACAAGCCCAGTATTGCTGGTGTTGACGCCTAGCACCGCAACCGTTCCCGGCTGAAAGGCTGTTTTGAGTGGACTAGCGGCGACTTGTTCGGGGTTCAGGTAGTAGTTGCCCTTGGCGTATAGCCGGGTGCCGTGATTTCTGGCTACCTTGTTGTTGGCAAAATCCACCCAAGGACCACCGGCAGGTTCCGGTATCCGTCCCGCCACGAAGTCAGTCAAGATGGGAACTATTTTATCTGGAATCTCCCCTGCGTTTAAAAGATCGGCCATCTTGTCGCGCCACTTGAGCCTCGACGTAGCGCAATCACCTGACTGAGCTTTTCCTTTGCAGAATGACCCTGTGCGCCTCCACTTTGGGTTCACGGGTTGAGAGTGGTTCTTTATCAGGTTGGCCACTGAGGGCCACACCTTTGGACGCCTAGCGTGAAGCATGAAGCGGTTGAGCCACGTCCACATCATAGCCGCACACTCGTCGGGGTCGCAGTTACCGTGCGACTCACCGTAAGCGGCTACACCTAACCAAAGAATATCTTCAGCGGACAGTACGTAGTCAAATTCATCGAAAGTAGTTCGGAACGTCGCTCTATCTATTATATCACTAGGCTTCATGGTTCTCTTGCTCCTTGTCTACCAAGGCAGATTCATCGGCATCGGGGTATACGTCGTCTACATCGTTTAAATCAGCCGCCCCCACCGTCTTGGCGATTAGCTTCTTGTGTAGTTCATCCCGCTCACGTCTAGCCTTGTCTCGCTCGTCGAGGGCGGTTTGCCGCATAGCGGACATCTCTTTCAACTTGGTGTTGCACTGGTCTAACTGGTACATCGCTTCATACAGCTTATTCTCCCAGTCGATAGCCCGTTCGCGCCACACAGCCCTGGACCTTTTCAGGTTCTTGATGGTGTCGCCCTGCTTGGCTTTGATAGCTTCTCCTGCCGCATCTGCGACCGCACCTATGATCAACCCTGCAATGCTCATGGTGGATTCCCCCTTCGATTATTCTATGATTGGTGAATTGAGACTGGCGCGGAGACTGGCCGCTTGAGTGTTGGTCACGGACGAGGTTTGCTTGGCGGTAGCTGCCGCGATTGCCCTGGCTCTACTTGCAGTATAGGGTGACCGGATGGTGGCTGTTCCCGGCCTGACCCCGTAACCAGGGGGTAGAACTTCTTTCTTGAAGGGACACTTCCACAAGAGTAGCCCCAGTGCGCCCAACGCCCCTGCGCCTATGAATACCTTAGTCGATGTTTTCATTCCTTTAGCTCCTAGTTAGTTCTTCTCTACTACTACACTTCTCCCCTGTATGCGTAGCGTACTACTTTCAATGTAGAAAGTAAACAAAGAATCAGCTAGTTTTCTTGTTTCTTTCACACATCAGACCGAGTTCTTCGTAGAAGCGATCCTGGTACTTCTCAGGCATACGGGCTATGTCCGCCTCCAGATGGTCCCTCAAGGTGTCAGGGTCTAGCCCTGCATTGATTATCATCTCTTCAGCGGATATGAATCCCTTTTTTCCGTAATCCGCCCAGAAGAAAAACTCTAGCAAGTCACGCCATTGTGCGTTGTGTATTATCTCATCCTTCTTCAACCCGTTCAGAAAGTCGTCTACCGCTTCTTTCAAGATCATACACAATAGACCCTTGGAGTTTACAGGTTCCCGGTACACTCCTCGCATTACCTTTGCTGCTTCTGCCATAAACTCCCCCTTTAAAGGTACTTGGTTTGTAGGATATGCGCGGCAGCGTCTAACGGGGATGTCACCATCCCTCCTGTTTGTGGGCAATACCCTTGTGGTTCGAAGCGATACCCCCTCCACAAGCTGAACAGCTCGTCCATGGTATACGCCCCTTGCCTCAACGCACGAGTAGCCTCGCGGCACACTACCTCAGTCAACGCACGTATGTTGTGATCGTGAAGTCCCGATACTGTAATAGCAATGAAGTCTAACTTATCTTCGTATTCCGCGATTTGTAGGTAGAAGTCATACATATGATCCGAATGAATAGTAAACTTGAAAATGTTACCCTTCAGACCATGTGTCTGATACATTACTTGCTTCGCGGTAAGCCGTTTAAACCCTGTAGTAGGTTCGACCGGCCACTTCAGTATGGTCATAGTGATAGCCCCATCCCAGTGAACAGTGTCACCGCTTTGTTGTGGTCTTCAGCCCATCCATCTTTTTTCAAAGAACGAGCCTCGCAAAACGCTTTGTAAGGTTCAGCTAACGCTTCGGTCTTAGCTTCTTTGACTGTCCTACCCATAACCGCTTCTGCGGGAAAGCTCATGTTGACTATTTCCCCGGTTACCGGGGATTTGATGTCGAGATCCATCGACAAACAATTTTGCAGTCTTTGTAATTCTTCTTCAACAAAAGGTATCTCCACTTCTGCGAACATAGCATCATGCACCTGTAGGATAGGCCAAACCCCTGCGTTGTATCGTCCCACTTCTTTCAATGAGTCCACCCATCGCAACGTACCCAGGTTCATTATGTCAGCTGCGGTACCTTGAATCGGGTGGTTCGCACAGTCTGTGGGGATAGCGTTTCCAAGTGGCCATTTACGAAGTCGCCCCAGTAGTGCAGTCCGTAAATGTTTCTGCTTGTTAGCGAAATTGTGGTAATGGGAAGCCGCTCGAACGATCTGCAAGTAGTTCCGGTCATAGGCGTCACACAAAATCTGAATCTCACGCTTGAGCTGGTCTTCTGGATCGTCTTTTCGATACGGTCGCACCTGAGCAAAGACGGCATCGTAACCCCCTCGATAGTTCTTGCCAAAGGTAACACCCTTACCGTTGGTTCTCAATTTTTTGAGTAGATCGGTATCCCCCTCTTCGACTGCCTTCTTCCACAAGGCGGGATAGTACATCTCTTCAGCGTGTTTCGCGTGAATGTCTACCCCTTGTCTAAACATCTCGACTAGCTTGGGTTCGGGCGAAAGAGCGGCAATGACTCTTACCTCCAAGGTAGCGTAATCCGCTCCGATTATCAGACATCCTTCATGGGGTATGAACATCTCCAACATATCAGTGGTGAAGTTCTGGACGATGGGACTAGTTCCGTACCTACCAGACGGGGATTGCTGTATTTTCCAGTTAGGGTGCACACACCCGTCATCATACAAATACTGTTTACCTTCCCGTGTAGTCTTGGTTTCAATATCCTTCAGGTAAGCAGAATGAATCTGAGTCAGTGCGTTGTATTCGTCATGCAGGATCAGGTATTCGGTATCTTTGGTCAGCTCGATAAGTGCGTCTTTCGATACAGACTTTTTCAGACTAGGTGTCAGCTTTCGCGCCGACAATTCTAATACCCCGTAGAGGAGCTTTCGAAGTTGATCATCCGAAGACGGGTTAAACCCGAAACCTTTGCGTAACCAATTCTTGTCGGTAACGTCTACCCGCACGTCTTTGTCGGTTATCTCGTTGTCAATGAAACTCTGAGTAGGCTCCTCGACGTAGATATACGATTGATTTAAACTACGTACAAACAGCCCAGGATAGGTAGCAGTTATCTGACTTATGTAGTCAGGTTGATTCTTCTTGGATACTCGAACTTTATATCCACTATACAGGGTTTTGACCCCAAGTATCTCAGGATCATGGACATTCTTCTGTACGAAGGTTTGCATCTCCAGTAGCAATTCGGCTATCCGTTTGGAGTATTGAGCCTCTAGCTTGTTGACCAGATCCACATCTATCAAGATACCGTTGCGATACAGATCAATAGCAAAGTCACCGTTGAGGGTGTCATGCTCGACGAGCTTATCTACCCCTAGCTTGGTAGCCTCTTCGCGAAGTGCGTAATAACAATACTCCGTAGTGATACAGTCTATCGCGTTGTACCGAAGCAACTCATCGAAGGCACTCCCTTGCTCAACCTCAGTCCAGTCTTTGCCCTTGAAATCGGTTTTCCAGGGTTCGAGGACCATGTATTGACTCGCTATCGCCTCCAGATCATGTGGTATCTTGGGGTAGCAGTCGTGGTGCATGAGTATGGTATCGTAACGAACACCGTTAACCGGGACGATAAGCCTTTCGATGATCGGGATATCAAATTGCTTGTTCTGGAACACCTTCGGCACATCTGATAACAACATCCGGCGAAGGGCATCATATATTTCCGCCCAGTCATTGTCGCTGTACTTGCCGTAGAAGTCATTCCAGGGGATAGACCAACCTACCTCGTTGAATGAAAAACCGAATGTCTTGATGTCGCACAGCAGAGCATCTTTGCCGGTAGTCTCAAGATCGATTGCTATCACGCTACCTTCATCGTTATCCGTAGCCTCGTCGAGTACATCTGTCAGAGCTTTTACGTCTTGCCAGTCCCCTATCTTGATCGGGTGGAAGTCGATAGACCCTTTAGCCAGCTTGTAAGCCTTGTTTAAATCATCCCTCAGAACTTCTACCAAGTTTTCTTGAGCACGTAAAATATAAGCAGGATGGAGTGAACAAGTCAGCCCGTAAGAAAAATTTTCTTCGGGTGGAAGGCACACACCCCGCATGTTGGTGATACCCATCGCACCGGTTTGCGCGTCCCACCTACCTAGCCCCATAAAGGACCACATAGGGAGTGAACCCAGACAGATTGCTTGCTTGGTTTCCGCCCACTCCAGATTGTGTAAGACGCTTGCTCGACAACACTCAGCCGCCTGTTTCATGTCCGCTATGCTAGGTTTTGCACCTTTCGGCAGACCGCACCGAATAGCGTTAGTGACGTGGTAGGATTCGTGATTGAGCGATTTACCCAAAGCGTCCATCAATCTACCAGACTCTCCGATAAACACTTGGCTATGATCTACCTCATGTCTACCGGGCATTTCTCCGATGATGGACAACCCACTCCAAAAGGTATCAGGCATACGATCTTCGACTATCTTGCCCGATTTAAACAGAGGACATTCTACACAATTGGGATGATTTTTTGGAGCACAATAGCCAACCATCATATCCTCCTAAACCTAGTTTTGGTTCGATTCCTACGGGTCTGAATAGTCTTACCATTTGACCATTGTGTGTAGTGCTTCATGCAGAGTGGGACACCCTCCACCACTTTAAACACTATACCCCCGCATACCTTCCCCGTTTTCTTGTTAATAGCGACACAACTATTCATCTACAATTCCTCCAAAGCCTTCCATTTTGCTTCATAGCGAAATCCAAAAGATATACTCACTCATAGCTCCTCTTCGCTTCGTCAACATTCTCGGTGGTCGTATCGTCTTGACGACTGATAATGTCATCTATTCGATTCTCTGCAATTTTGAAATACTCTGAGTCTAACTCAATTCCAATGAAGTTTCGATTCAAGTTTTTACAAGCAATTCCTGTTGTGCCTGAACCCATGCAATTATCAAGAACTGTATCACCTTCATTAGTATATGTTTTGATTAAATATTCAAACATAGTTACTGGTTTTTGTGTTGGGTGTAGTTTACCTTTACGATTTGGAACAACCTTAAAATCTAAAACAGAACTTGGTTGGACAAAATTTGCGTCATATTTCTTTTTGATTTTATCTAATTTTATATGATTGGAGTATCCGCAATAATGTTCATAGTTATAACAAGATTTGCCTACACCAACTCTTTCTTTCATAATCGGATTATATGTAGGATGTTCACGATAAAAAACAAGAATCTCCTCATGGTATTTCATTGGTCTATATTTTGCTAATGACATTCCGGTTGGAACATTTTTATTCCAAATTAAATGATATTTGAAATTTTTTCTATTAGATAATATTAAATCTGTTGTAAATGGTTGATTGCCAAATAATACAATTGCTGCATTAGACTTGCATATTCTGTCATATTGCCCCCATAATGGCTCAAAAGGTATTACTACATCCCACTTACAAGACGTTATACCATAAGGCAAATCACAGAGAATCATATCAATATTCCCATCAGGAATATCTTTCATTCTTTCCAAGCAATCACCTTGCATCAATTCAATCTTTGGCATCTTTCAGCTACTTAACTAATTTCTCGTTTTATCCGCCCAGTGAAGCGGTTCTTCACGATGCGGGGGCTCATCGCGGCGGCTCCTCGATATTGGCTTCGTCCTCAATCGCCTTCCGTGCGAGCGCGATCAAATTGATCGGTTCCGCCGCCGCATCCGCCGCTGCTACCGCCGCATCCCTCGCTGCCCTCGCTGCCCACGACGCCGCATCCGCCGCCCTCGCCGCCGCCCACGCCGCCGCCCACGCCGACCTCACCGCCCTCGCATCCCACGCCGCCGCATCTGCCGCCGCATCCCTCGCTGCCCTCGCTGCCCCCGGGCCCCTGTCCTCGCCCGTCAGCCAACGCTCTGCCCACTGCGACCACTTGGGACAACTGTCGCCTACAACTTCCCGGGCGCAGTAGATCGCAAACCTAACCCGCTGCGCCGTCGTCACCTCCGGCAGCGGGATCTCCTTGACCGTCGTCAGGCTGCGATGACACGTCTTCAGTCCGCAATCGTCTAGGCGTTGATCGCTCCCGTCACACTCCCACAATCGCGGATCTACGATGGCTGCGTGAATCGGGTTGAGCAAAACCGCCAGGAGCGGGTCGCTGTATGCGTGTAGCCCGTTGTTGCACAGTCTCAGCTCCCCCTCCGCCGTGTGCGTGATGCCATGCCCCCACTGTGTACCACGCCGAGTCTGACCGGCCTTGTCAGTTAGTTTGTAGACCTTCATTTTTCGTCCTCCGTGGCGGCGAG
>Ga0180432_10002458_pt1 | contig 27693 bp, 29 predicted proteins | sample SS_ome_10_FD_132414 | JGI IMG/M metagenome (GOLD analysis project Ga0180432, IMG submission 132414) | Hypersaline lake sediment archaeal communities from the Salton Sea, California, USA - SS_1_MS_2 metaG | ecosystem: Environmental > Aquatic > Non-marine Saline and Alkaline > Hypersaline >... | reverse complement strand
CCGGTGGTGTTATAGGCGTTTTGAAGAAGAATATCACCCTCCAACCCTCATCTGAGGTCAAATATTCCTATAACCTGACATTCAATGATATCCCGGTACCTGTGAGAGAAAAAGAGCATTTATTTCCCGCAACTGTTCTATTATTAGACAACAGCTCACGGTACTCATCCAACGAACTAAAGATATTCATCTCCGAGCCGACAACCGGCCCATGCAACTATGATTTCGTCTGTGACCCGGGAGAGAACCGCGGAAACTGTTTCCAGGACTGCCCCTCCGGAGGAAAAGATGATTACTGTGACGGCCTAGATGATCTATTATGCGACCCCGACTGTGAAGTGGGGGAGGACGTGGACTGTAAGGATAAATGTGGTGACGGAGTATGCAGTGAGGTGGAAAGCTACCTCTCCTGTAGACTAGACTGTCCAGCAGGGGGAAGGGACGGGTTCTGCGACTACATCGATGACGGCGTCTGCGACCCCGACTGTGCCACGGGAGAAGACCCGGATTGTACAACTGAAAGCTCAACAACCACAGCAACCCCGACAACAGAACCCGCGGGGGGAGAGGATGAAGACTTCGACGGGAACCTGCTAATCTACCTGGCTATAGCTGCTGTCTTGCTGGTGGTCGGGTTTGCTGCCTACAGTAGATACAAGAAAAGAAAACAAATTGAGGAGACGCAGAATAAAAGAGAGAAACTAATTGAGTGGATAGAAAAAGAGTTGAGGAACGGAGAGGATCCAGAGAAACTTAAGCCAGTTGTAAGGTCACAGGGATTCGAGGAGGAGCTGGTGGACTACGTTATAAAAAAACTGACTTAGAGTCAGGAAATAATTAGATTATTCCAACTGAACCGCTGTCCCGCTCACGCTCACCATAAGCATCGTCCCCTTGCCGATGGTCTCATAATCAAGATCCACGCTTAATACAGCATTAGCTCCTACCAGTTTAGCATCTTCTATCATCTCATTAATCGCTATGCTCTTAGCCTCCTTCAATTCACGCTCATAAACACCCGACCTCCCCCCAACAATATCAGTGATACCCGCAAACAAATCCTTAAAAAGATTAGCCCCCATTATCGCCTCACCACTAACAATACCATAATACCTAACTATCTTCCTCCCCTCAATGTTCGGTGTCGTAGACAAAATCATTTTTAACTCCTTTTTATCCCATATACGTACTTCTTTGACATGGAAACAAACCAACTCCAGTGAAGGATTACGTGTGCCACAACAAGAACAGACAAGATAAACCCAGATAAATCATGTGCCATAATCCAGGACTCCTTAGTCACACCCAGAAACTCCTGCAATCTGCCCTGCCTCACACCATAAGGTAGGAAGACAAGGAGAATAAAACCCGAGGCAGCCGTGACAATGAAAGAAACCGCCATCAAAGCATCCGTAACATAATTCAATCCCGCTCTATCCATCATAAACTCAATCAGATAACGACTTCAAAAGCATTATGCGGGCAATCAACGCCTCCAACTGGATGCGCTCGTTCGCGCCCTCCACCAGGGCATAATTAGCCTCCCCGATTAAATCAATCACGCGAATTTTTAGCTCATCAGCCTCATCCAACCTCAAAACCTCCCGGCTCATCTGCACAACAACATCCTCACCAGACATCCCATAATCAACAACCAACCTGTCAACAAGCTTCCTGGCCTCCATAAAATCCCCACCCAAGGAAAGCTCCAAAAGACTTCTGATATCCTCCGGCCTCGCCCTCGAAGAAATAGCGTACACGTTACCCTCATCCACCACACCCAACGCAGCAGCAGACTGCAACAAATTAACGGCCTGACGCATATCACCCTCGGCGAGATAGGTTAACGCATCCAAACCACCTTCATCAAAACCCACACCCTCCTGCTCCAAAATAAACTCCAGCCTCCTCTTTATCGCCTCATCAGACAAACCCCGGAAACGGAAAACAGCACACCGGCTCTGTATCGGGTCAATAATCTTGCTGCTATAGTTGCAGGATAAAATAAAACGACACGTTAAGGCATAATTCTCCATCGTCCTCCTTAGGGCATTCTGGGCATCAGATGTTAAAGCATCCGCCTCATCCAAGAAAATAATCTTAAAGTCCCCCGTAATAGAGCGGGTTCGAGCGAACTCCTTAATCTTTGTGCGGACAACATCAATACCCCTCTCATCACTCGCATTCAACTCCAAGAAATTACCCCTAACATCACCAAACAACTCACGGGTGATGCATAAGGCGGCCGTGGTCTTGCCAGATCCTGCCGGCCCAGCGAACAAGAGATGAGGCATGGACTCGGTCTTAACGTAGGCGCTGAGTCGGTCAACGATGGCCTCCTGGCCCGCCATATCCCCCAGCCGCTGGGGCCTGTATTTCTCAGTCCAAGGTTGCTCCATTATAAATCAAGGGTTAATATTAATGGAAGGAAGATATAAAATAAAAGAAAATGTGGATGCCGTATGCATCCTTAAACCATTCACCTCCCTACTGCTCCCCACGAGTTCCCCTGCTTTCTTCCTCATCAACCCGGCTGAATTTATCAGCTAAGTCTTTGAGTTTGCTCTCAACAACCTCGCCTTTTTCCTTGAATAATTCGCCTATACCCCCAAGGCTCCCAAGTATCCCGGAAGACTCAACAGGTAGGAATATCTTCGTTGACCGACCATCAGCCATCTTGGTCAGGGTCTCAAGATACTTTATGGCAATCAGATCGCCTGTGGGCATACCCTTGTGGATGGCGGAATACACGTTCATTATAGCCTGAGCCTCACCGTCTGCTATAGTGACCTCCTCATACTTGGTTGCGTCCGCAACCTTCTGTATTGCCTGAGCATCACCTTCAGCCTTAAGTATCGCCGACTGCTTCAAACCCTCAGCCTTAAGTATCTGGGACTGCTTGATTCCCTCAGCCTCAAGAATAGCCGCCCTCTTCGTTCTCTCCGCCTTCATCTGCTTGCTCATCGCCTCGGTTATGTCCTTGGGTGGGTCAATTTTTTGTATCTCAACCCTGGTGACCTTAACACCCCACTTGTCTGTGGCATCATCAAGTATCTGCCTGAGCTCTACATTAATCTTCTCCCTTGAGGTAAGGGTCTCATCCAATTCAAGGTCTCCGACCAGGTTCCTGAGATTGGTTTGTGCAAGCTTTAAAGCAGCTATCTGAAATCTTGCTACATTATAGACAACACGAAAGGGGTCGGTTATCTCGTAATATATCACAGCATCAACGGTTACAACAACATTATCCTCTGTAATAACCTCCTGAGGTGGTACGTCAATAACCTGCTCCCTCACATCAACCTTGATCATCTTCTCAAGGAAGGGCAGTATCAAGGTCAAACCTGAATTAGCAGTCCTCTGGAATTTACCAAGCCTCTCAATCAAACCCTTCTCATAAGGTCGTATTATCTTTATAGAACTCGCAGCAAATACTAAGACAAAAAGCCCAACAGCAAAAATCCCTAAATCAAACATCATTCAACACCTTCATTAATTTTTTCAACAACCAGGTGGGTTCCCTCAACCCTCAAAACCCTAACTTTTTCCCCAACATAAATCCTTTCACCCGCCTCAGCCCTCCACTCCTCCTTATTAACCCGGACCCTGCCCTTGTTTTTATCGGAGTCTAAATCCTCAACAACAAGAGCGGTCTTATCTATCAAGGCATCAAACATGGCATCAACAGGGGGCTTCTTCGTAATCCTGTCAGAAATCGGTCTCGAAAGCATGACAAGAAGTAATGATACAGCTATGAAAACAACAGACTGCACCCATAAATCAAATCCTGGGAACAGGAAACTAACCAAACCCGCAGCCAAAGCACCCACCCCAAACCACATCAGATAAAATGAGGGAGTGAATATCTCAAAAGCAAAGAATGCAACAGCAACAGCAACCCAAGCAGCATAGGATTCCATAGAGATAATATTTAATTCCACAACATAAAAATCAGATGAGATTTAATATCAAAGCTCCAATAATAACTGAAGATGAGGTTACGGGTTCTGATTCAGCAAGATGAGGAGGGGATGTATGTTGTTGAATGTCCAACATTCCCCGGTTGCATCTCACAGGGCAAGACACGTAAGGAGGCATTAGATAATATAAACGATGCTATAAGGGGTTATGTAGCCAGTCTAAAAAAACATAAAGAGCCTATTCCCCCAAGCATTGAGGAAGAGATACTAAATGTCCCATTGTGAGCATAATGGCTAAACTGCCCTCATCCATATCTGGAGCAAAGGTAGTGAAGATTCTATCAAAATTGGATTATAAAGTAGATCACCAGACTGGAAGCCATATAATTCTAAGACAGGATAAATGCCCCCACAGAAGACTTACAATACCCAATCATAAAAACATATCCAAGGGTATGTTAAGGGCTATTATACGAGAGACTGGATTAACAAGAAAGGAGTTTATCGATTTAGTCTAATCAGGTGAGATTTAATGCCAGACTCTAATTTATTAGACAATGAGTAAGAGACTTAATCTACCCCGGCTGGAGGAAGAGATACAGGAGCACTGGAGAAAAAACAGCACACAACGCGAGGTATGCGAGTCCAGGAAGGGAGGGGAGAGATACTACTTCTGCCAGGGCCCGCCTTTCACATCCGGAACAGCACACATAGGGCACGCCTGGAACCACGCCATAAAGGACGCGTTCATCAGATACAAGACCATGCAGGGATTCGACGTCTACAGGAGAGCCGGCTGGGACATGCACGGGCTCCCCATCGAAGTCAAGGTCGAGGAAGAGGTTCTGGGCAGCAGAAGCAAGAAAGAAATAGAGGAATACGGGATAGAAAACTTCATAACAGAATGCAAGAAATTCGCCCTCCAAAACATGAACAAAATGAGCTCACAACTCAAAAGGCTTGGGGTGTGGCTCAACTGGGATGACCCATATATGACCATAGACCCAAGATACATGGAAGGCGTCTGGTTTCTCATCAAAAAAGCCCACCAAAAAAAGCTCCTCTACGAGGATCGGCAGGTGATACACTGGTGTCCCAGATGCGAGACCGCGATGGCCGGATACGAGGTGAGAGACGAATACAGGGAGGTTATGGATCACTCGATTTATGTTAAAGCCAAAATCAAAGACAGAGATGAGCAAATAATAATCTGGACCACCACACCCTGGACCCTGCCATCCAACACAGCAATAGCAGTGCACCCAAGATATGAATACGTTAAGGTTGAATACGAAGGAGAAACCCACATAATAGCCAAAGACCGGCTGGATGCCATAGCAGAGGAGATATTTTTAAATGGAGACTGCCGGGTAATAGACGAGTTCACGGGTAAAGAACTTGAGGGAAGCGAATATGAACCGATACTTGACATCAAAATCCAGAAGGGAATAAGTAGAAAAATTATCGTAGACGAGGAACTGGTTAACCTGGAGGAAGGAACCGGATGCGTTCACCTGGCACCAGGACACGGAGAGGAAGACTTCAAGATAGGTAAACGATACAATCTAGAGATGCTCTCCCCGGTAGATGAGGCGGGACGTTTCACCATAGAACCATATTTCGGAGAGTACATAAGGGACGGCAACAACGTTATCATAAAACAGCTTGATGAATCAGGAAACCTCCTATATGCCGGGAAAAAAAGCCACTCATACCCCCACTGCTGGCGTTGCAAGGAGCCGTTGCTTCTGAGAGCCACCAAACAGTGGTTTCTCTCGGTTTCGAAGATAAAAGAAAAACTGCTTGAGAAAAATCAGGAAATAACTTGGGTTCCCGAATGGGTCGGCTCAGGCAGGTTCGAGAACTGGCTAAGCAATGCAAGAGACTGGTGCATATCCAGGCAGAGATACTGGAACACCCCGCTGCCCATATGGCGCTGCAGCTGCGGGAAGATTGAGGTAATCGGAAGCCTTGAGGAGTTAAGAGATAAGGCAACAACAAAGATTGATATTGAAAAAATAGACCTACACCGGCCCCACATAGACGAAATAAAAATAGAATGCAGCTGCGGTAAAGAAATGAGCAGGGTGCAGGATGTACTGGACGTCTGGCTTGATTCGGGATGCGCCTCATGGGCTAACCTCGGATACCCCCACCGGGAGGATAAACTCAAGCAGCTCTTCCCAGCTGATTTCATAACAGAGGGAAGTGACCAGACCCGGGGGTGGTTTTATTCAATGCTGGTCTCCTCCCAAATAGCATTCGATGAGATAGCATACAGGAAGGTTCTATACCACGGCTTCACATTAGACGATGAGGGCAGGAAGATGAGCAAATCCCAGGGGAATGTTATAGACCCATTCGAGGTGACAGACAAATACGGGGCAGACGTTCTGAGATACTATATGCTGTGGACCTCAGTGCCCTGGGAGGATCTGAGGTTCTCATACGACAGCCTGGGCATAATAAACAGATTAATGCACATGCTCTGGAACATATACTCTTTTGCGGAAACATATATGGAACTTGACGGATACAGCGCAGAAAAGGAATACAAACTCGAATTCCAGCTCGAAGACAGATACATCCTCTCAAGATACAATTCGCTTGTGGACGAGCTCACATCAGACTACGAGAAACTCTATCTCTTTGATGGTTGCAGGAGGATACAATCCTTTATACTGGAGCTAAGCAGGTTCTATGTGAAACTGGTCAGGGACCGCGTATGGATTGAGGGAGAAGACCCGAGAAAGATGTCAGTTTATCACACACTACATCACGTACTAACCGGGTTATGTGAGTTGATGGCTCCAATAGCACCACACATCACGGAGAGGATATACATGAACCTAACAGGTGCGCGAAGTCTGCACCTAGCCCACTGGCCTAAGGCAGACAAGTCCAGCATATACGGTAAGCTAGAGCAAGACATGAAAGAAGCGCAGGAGATAATAGAGTCCGTAATATCTGCCAGGCAGGACTCCAAAATCAAGCTGAGATGGCCTATATCCCGGATAATAATCGCACCCAAGGGAGAGTGGAAGCTCAAAGAACTTGAGGAATTAATACTCAAGATGTGCAACGCCAAGGAACTGGAGGTCAGGGATGTTAAAACCGAAACCGTAGCTAAACTAAATTATGCAAGCCTTGGTCCCAAGCTCAAGAACAAAATGGGGAAACTGGAAGAGAAGTTGTTTAAAGAGGATGCGGGGAAAATAAAGAAAGATATGGATAAGACGGGAGTTTATGAACTTGATGGTTACTCTCTTGGGAAGGAAGACCTCATATTCGAGACCCGTATAAGCGATGATATAATAGCCAAGGAATACAGCCAGGGTGTAGCGTACATAGACTCCACGCTCGATGACGCCCTATACTCTGAAGCCATGGCAAGAGAAACCATAAGAAGGATACAGGACATGAGAAAGGAGCTGAGTTTGGAGGAGACAAAAAATATTAAGGCTTCAATAGAATGCGATAAAAACTTCCAAGAGCATCTTCAGAAAAACAAAGGCTTCATCGAGAAAGAAACCAGAAGCACTCTATCATTCGGTGAAGGAGGCGGATTCATCAAGGAATGGGATATCGAGAAAAACAAGGTAACAATATATCTGGAGGAGACAGGAAATGAATGAACTGAAGATTAAAAAGGTCAAACCAAAGGTGTGGAATCTGGAGGTGATTAAGGGAGCAGAGGCCTGGAAGGAGGTTGTTTACTCAGCAAGGATGAGTGGAGTGCCACCCCAGGTGAAAGACGATAACTGCTTTAGGATGATGATAGAAAACGACTACAGCTCATCCCTGGAACACATAATCATCAAGTTTGATTTAAAGATGAGCAAGGGCAACGCCCCAGAGTTCCTGGAACACCGGATGGCAAGCCACAGCGGATATTCCACCAGATACATTGAGGTAAGCAAGGGCATAGAAAAGAAAGAAGAAGCATATGAGGTAATCATTCCAGAGCATCTGCTGGATAACGAAATAAAAAACGAATCAGCTGATTTATTAACAGACAACATAGATGAATCGATTAAGGCATACAGGGATCTTGTGGATAAAAAAGTGCCCCGGGAAATAGCAAGATACGCCCTGCCATTTGCCCAAGCCGTTGGCATATATCATGTCACCATAAACCTCAGATCCCTACTCAACATGCTATCACTACGCCTCTGCGTGCGTTCATCCCCCGAGTTCCGGTGCATAGCCAGCCAGCTCTACAATAAACTGGTTAAAGAGATTCCTCAGATGCAGAATCTAGTCGGATGCCGGGGTTTTATGAGAGGCTGCTGCCCGGAAAGCGGCGTAACAGGCGTCAGGACAGGTGAACAGCACAAGCACTACCCTGTATGCCCATTCAAGTTCCCGGACACAGGAATCTACATACCAACCATAAAGGAGCTGAGAAAGGGTGTGGTGGCTGAGGAATTCGATAAAGAAAAAGCCATTAAGGCCATGGAATCGCTTTACAGTAAATGGATGAGCTGGGAATAGACTATAGCTCATCCCTCAGCTCTTTAGCTGCTTTGCACATGTTTGTGAGTTTCTGAAAAGAAACCTGAGAGCTTAAAAGCTTAAGTCCACAGTCCGGGTCCACATACACCCGTTTTGGCTCTACAATCTCGAAGGCCTTTCTTATGTTATCCTTTATCTCATCAACCGACTCAACCCTCTTCGTGTGCACATCCAAGCAACCGAAACCGATATCTTTTGTGAAATCATGCTCCCTGAATATGCTAATATCCTGGAATCCCTTGTTAGCAAGCTCTAAATCCAGCTGATCCACCGGGAAATCAAGTACCGCAGGATACATCTTCGAGTAATCCCCGTAGCAGATATGCAATCCAGTGTATGCCTCAACCCCATTGGTTGCTATCTCAACAGAGTTTTTTGCTATCTCCAGCTCATCCAGATGAGTTGGTATAGCCGGATCATCTATCTGAATAAATGATGCTCCAGACTTCACAAGAGCCTTCAATTCATGATTGATTACCTCAGCAAGAGCATAAATCGCATCCTCCTTAGTCCTATAGTGCTCGTTGAAGCTCCAGTCCACTATAGTGTAGGGTCCGGTTATGGGAACCTTAATATCATGCTCGGTTAAACCCCTGAGATTTCTGTATTCACTAACAGTCAACTCATCCCTGTAGCTTAATTCATCCACGATAGATGGCTTCCTGTAGTAATTGTTGCCCCACACCCTCGCCTCACCGTAGATGGTAAAACCGTCGATGTGATCTGCGAAATAAGAGGTCATCTCATCCCGCCTCATCTCCCCATCCCAGAGTATGTCAACACCAGCCAGTTCATGCTCCTTTACCACCGCCTTGATGGAATCAGAGTATGCCGACTCCATAACCTCATCCGGGATACTGCCCGCAGAGTGCTCCCTGATCAATTGATTAAGCCACTTCGGCTTCGGGTAGCTTCCAACCACCGTAGTGGGTAATATTTTATCGCTCATCTTCAATCAACAGACGCACTTAAAACCCCCATCTTCTCTGACGCCTTCACATAAGGCAGATACTCCAGTCCGGTGTTTGGAGAGAGAAATAATTTCTCACCGGACACCAGCCCGCTTATTGAATCAATTAATTCCTTAACCTTGGAGGGATTCTCCATCAAGGTAGTTCTCCCATCCACAACACCCGCCTGGATAATTTTTTTAGTCGGATGCTCCTTTATGATATTCAGGTTTACATCCAACCCCTCAACGAAATCCAACCCCAAAACATCAAACGGGTAATCAAGAACCTCAGGGTAGAGGGTTTTTGCATCTCGGAAATAGGTTGCAAGAATAAACGATGAATCAACACCCTTGGTTAAAACCTCAAAAGCCTCTCCCGCCGCCTCAACACCCTCCTTGTCAGCATAGAGAAGCGATGGCTCATCCACTTGAATAATGGAGGCGCCAGCATCAGCAAGAGCTTTTGCCTCCTGGTTCATTACACCTGCCACATCCATCAGAAACTCGCTCTCATCCCCATAAAACTTGTTACGAGATAAATCAACTAGTGAATAGCAGGACAAAACCGGCTTAATTTTTTTCTCCACACTACAGGCGGCAATGTATTCATCTAAAATCAACGATTTCTTTCTCTCAACTTTACCAACAACCTCAGGCATCTGGTAATACATGTTGTTATCGAAGTAACGTATCAAACCAGACAACCTGAAACCCTCCATGTTATCGTAGAGATGGCAGAGCATGTTCCTCCAGAGAAGCTGCCCGTCTGTTAGCAAATCAATTCCTGCATTTCTCTGCTCACCAAGCACCTCCCCAACCGCCTTCATGTAGGATTCATCAACAACGCCCCGGGAATCCTTCTGCAAACCCTCCTGTTTTCTAAGATAATCTCTGAACCATTCAGGCCGTGGATAGCTTCCAATCGTTGATAGAGCATATTCCATTCTATGGTTTAAACTTTTTGGATTCAGCCTTAAAATCTCCCTTTTTTCTGGAACCAAAACCCTTCAACTCAAGAGAGATAGCCTGATTTATCGCCCGCTCCAAAGATATGGTAAAAAGAGGTATTAACAAGGCGGCATAACCGGTGATCTTATCCCTGAAAGAGGCCTCCCTCAAGCTGAATCCCCTGGCCTTCTGAGCCTGCATTATCTGCTCCAGATCACTGTAAATCAAAGCCGTTGACCGGTTCAAGAAAACAATAAAAAACAAAACACTATCAGGGACCCGTAATCCAAGCAAAGTAAACCCGGACACCTGGGAAACCAAATCCAGGGGATTAGTAGATGCAATAAATAGGAGGGAGGATGAGAGCAGACAATAAATCCTTAAACCAACCAGCAAGCCCACAAAAAAACCCTCCGCAGACGGGCTTAGGTTAAAGAAGAACAAAGAAGGATTATCTTCTACAGTGAATGACTGATGGAAAAAAAGCTGGAACAATAAGATAAAAGGGAACATGTAGAGGATAAAGAACCTGGTCTGCTTTCGCAGCCTGTCACCCAAGCCCGAATATAAAGCAGTAAGGGAGATGGATGCGGCAAGAACCATAAGGGGGGTTAGACTGGAATAGAGCACAAAAGCCCAAAGCAATATTAAAAGAATAATCTTTGAAAGCGGATTTATTTTGTAAAGGAAACCCGTTCCCTGCCTGTACTCGAAAAAATCCCTCATTTTTCAATCAACCTCCCATTATCCAAGAGCAGGATCCTGTCCGCAAGAGAATCATAGTATCTTGGTTGATGGGACACCACCACAATAGTCCTCCCCTGTTTTTTCAACTCACTCAAGTAGCTCACAAGCCTTTTCTTCCCATTAAAATCCAGATAGGTCATTGGCTCATCCAAAACCATAACCCGGGGATTCGAAACCAGCGATGAAGCAAGAGCAAGCCTCTGCTTCTCACCTGTGGAAAGAGACTGCGGGCTTCTATCTGAAAAACACCCCAAGTCAAAAAGGCCAAGTATCTTTTGAACCCGCTTACTTCCTTCACCGGAACCCAGTATATCCAGGGTATATCCCACCTCTTTTTCAACCGTGTTTCTGAAAAGCTGATGCTCTGGGTTCTGGAAAAGGAATCCAACGTTTCTGGCGATATCCCTTCTGGAATACTCTCTTAAAGGTTTATCTTCCAACAAGACCCGGCCCCCATCCGGAACCAGCAACCGGTTAAGGTGTTTTAGCAGGGTTGTTTTACCTGAACCATTCCCCCCCAACAAAAGAATGAACTCCCCCTTCTTTATTTCCAGATTAACACCATCAAGGATTTCTCTAAAACACAAGCCCTCAACGGAAATCTTTGAATCCCCCGCAGCCTTCATGGCTTCGCTTCCGATCCAACTGAGGTCTAGAGGCTCTACACCATAGGAAGAAAGCGTTTCATCCTTAAGGAGCGTGGGGTCTATGGAATCCTCAACAACAACCCCCCCGGATAATACAACATAGCGGGAGCCGTATCTAGCTGCCATGGTATCGTGCGTTATTAAAATAATAGTCTTGCCCGCCCTATTAAGCTGCTTTAGGGTTTGTAGGAGACCCTCTCTTTCCAGTGCGTCAAGCTGGGATGTTGGTTCGTCAAGAACCAGTATGGAGGGGTCTATGGAAAGAATCGATGCCAGCAGAGCCTTCTGTTTCTCACCCTCGGATAAATCAAGGAATTTCCGTTTAAGCAGGTGATGGATGCCTAACTCATCTGAAAGCTCCTTTATTCGGTTCCCAGAGAGAAGCCCGTAATTATCCAGGTGGAAACGGATCTCCTCCTCAACTGTGGAAAAGAAAAACTGGGACTCGTAATCCTGCAACAGAAACCCCATATCAGATACGATGTCATGAATGTCGTGTTTAAGCGTGTTTTTTTTATTAACGAACACCTCCCCAATAAAATTTCCCTGTAAAAGGTGGGGTATGATTCCTGCCATAGACAAGGCCAGGGTTGTTTTCCCAGATCCGTTAGCGCCCAGGATAGAGATGAAATCACCCTCCTCTATTTTAAGATTAACCTGGTTAAGTGCTGGGCTTCCAGATCCTGGGAAAGAGAATGAATAGTTACTTATCTCAACACATGCTGTCATTGTGTTCTTACTCTCGGTGGATAAGCCACCTAAGTCTTGGATTAGACTCTAAGGCAAAAAGAAGCGGGAGAGTGATGTATGTGGAGATTAAGGCAGTAATAAGTCTCTCTGCACCAGCGCCTATCGCAAAGGGTATGTAGAGGTCAGCAACCTGTTGGGCGCTCATGGCAAAGATGCTGTAACCGTAGGCACCGAACAAGATATTACCAACCATGCAGTCAATCTCTAAACCGATGAATGAAAGCAGGAGGATAGTCAAAAAAACACCCTTAAGAAAGTATATCGTAGCAGCCAGGTATAACATCAAAAGAATGGATGAATGAATCAACGGAATCTGGGGGATGAACTCTAGCAACCCATTATCTAAACTCAGGGATCTTATCATGAAGGCTGCTACAATCAACCCAACAAGTACTACCGGTGTTATAATCTGCAGCCGGGGAAAACGGTTATCCTCAACTCCCCCGAGCATCTTGCCTGTGAAGAATTTTTTTATAAGATATACTGTTGGAAAAATCAACAACAGCGCAATATACTTATCCCAGAGAGCCCAAAATGGTACGTAAACGTTTCCTGGAACCTGGAAGAACAATACCAATAGCAGTGCTAGTATGAGGGTTGTGGCTGCTGCTTTTCTATACATCAATAACGCAATAGATAAGGCCCCTGCTGCCATTGGAAGGAATCCGAGCTGGAGGAACATCTCACTAGGCCTAAAGAGGTTGTATATTAAAGCACCTGCTGATACACCAATCGCGCCCAATAACCCGGTGGAGGCGCCTACTGCCCCAACAACCTCCATAACCGCTGCTGCGTTCACATAACCTATAGCGGGTAGTGGAGCGATCAACAATACCAGGGTTAATGCCGCTAAAACGCTTGCTATGGTGAGTCTCAGGGTTCCTGGAATTTTATTATTGATCTCCATTTTTTCTGTGTAGTATACTACACTTGAGTGTTATATATTACACTTACCTATATATATTCAACCAAACAAAAAATGAAGCAGATACCGTGCATAATATTCCTGCCAGAAAACCAAAAGAAGAGAATCAACATGCTCCAGAGCATATTCGGCTCGGAGGTAAAGATAGAGATACTCAAGCAGTTTTGCACGCAGACAGGAGTTAAAAAGAAAATCTACCAACAGGACCTGATAGAGGATATGAACTACTCCAACAAGACCATAATAACACACGTCAAGGAGCTTGTAGGTCTTGGAATCCTCATGGAGGGAATGGAAAAGAAAAAAGGGTGGAGGAAACACCTTAAGGTAAAGGAGAATATGGAATGGCTTATCCTACTGCTACATGACCCAGGGAAACTTGAGGAAGAGAAATTAAGGGATAGCATAGAGAAATTTTCCACACTCTACCTTAAACACCTCAAGTCTCTGGTTAAACAATACGGCATCGATGAAAGACGTCTTTTATAGACTGAATCGTATATGTATTCCCCTAAAATGAAAGGCTCTAAAGGCTATCGACGGAAAACAAGGAACCTGAAGGTTAAACCCAGAGACAAGGGAAAACCCAAGATAAGAAACTATCTACAGGAATTTGATGAAGGAGATAGGGTAGTGATAAAGATAAACCCCAGCTACCAGAAGATACCCCACCCCCGGTTCAACTCAAGTATAGGCGCGGTAGCAGGCAAGCAGGGCAGAGCATATTATGTGCAGATACGCGATGGGAATAAAAACAAAAAAGTGCTGGTAACCCCAGAACATCTCATTTCTTTAACCAATAAATAAAATGAAAATCATAGACGAAAGATACATTCCCCTTGTTGAAGTAAGAGACATACTGGACAAGAAAGAAAAGGACTACCTAGATGAGGAAAAGGAGATGCTCTACGAACAGAGAAGAGCCCTAGACCATGCCAGGAGAGCAACCAAACTCGAGCCAAAGGATGTGAAAGAAATGGGGGGAAAGCTAGCTGAATTAGACATGGGTTTATCGCAGGAGCAGCTAATCAAGATATGTAATATACTTCCAGAGACCGTTGACGACATACGCGCTGTTTTTGCTAAAGAACGGTTTAAATACAGTGAAGAAGAAATAAGGAAAATAATAGACATCCTCGACCAGTACCGCTAGTTGTGATATTTTATTGTTCTACAATAATTAAACAACAGGTTAAAATGAAAAAGGACGAACATGTTCGCGTACTAGACTTTCTACCTATGGGTAAATCAGAGGTTCCACCCCATAAGAGGAAACCCATCGCCCAAGTAGTCGGGGAGAAATATTTCTCGCTGCTGGAGCTTGCTCCCAGAAAAAACACGAAACTAGAGGTAGGCGACCGAATTTATATAGGTGAAGGAACCAGAGATGAAGTAGACCACATAGAGAGACGAATCAAGTACGATTGGCTTACACCAACAGCTAAAACAGAACTCAAGATAATCCTGGTGGAAATAATAAAAGTCAGGGAAAAGGAATTCATTGAGTTCTTCAATACGGTAGGTATTATAAGCACCAGACTCCATAAACTGGAGACACTCCCCAGGATAGGTAAAAGACACAGAGAGGATATATTAGCCGAGAGACAGATAGAACACTTCAAAGACTTCAAGGATTTACAGACAAGAGTTAAGAACATGCCCGACCCCTGCAAGATACTGGCTGAGAAGATCATATATGAACTAAAAAACGAGAGCAAATATTATCTCTTTGTGCCCTACATTGAAATGAAAATACCGTGAGTTTTTTAAGCATGTAATAAAAAATTATAGTTGAATTCAAAATGGTGAAAATCGAAATCGACAGGGAAAGATGCATAGGTTGCGGTGCATGCGTAAACGTCTGCCCAGTATCGCTATACGAGCTTGTTGAAGAGAAATCAAAGGTCACAGGAAACGTAGACACCTGTATTCTATGCCGGGCATGTGAAACAAGCTGTCCCGTAGGCTGTATAAAGATAACTGAATAATTTTTTATCTAAAAAAAAATGAGTTTACCGATATGCAGTATATGCGCCAAGACAAAAGTCTTGTGCAGTAAATGCGAGTCAAAACTCCAGAGGGGTGAGATAAGCGAACTGGATGTGGAAATATCTAAGCTGCTATATGAGCTAGGTGAGGGGGAGATAGGATTCGAGAGAGCAATTGATACCCAAAACTTCATAATAATATTAACAAACAAGAAAAACATAGGTAAGATTATAGGAAAAGGAGGGGACAACATAAGGCACCTATCCAACACATTAGGTAAACAGATCAGGGTTATAGGAACCGGGGATCTGGAGGAAATACTTTATGATTTCGTTGCCCCAGCTAAGGTGAAAAGCGTTAACAAGGTATATAAGACAGACGGTTCAGTAACCAAGAGAGTAAAGATAGAAAAGAGAGACAAGAAAAAGCTGAGAATGGACCTCACAGAGATAGAGAAACTGATACGTTCCCTAACAGACGAGGATATAGAGATAGTCTACAGCTGAAAAAAAAGATGAGATCTCATTACTCCAGCCAAGTAAACACTGAACTGGAAGATGAAAATGTTATTCTATGCGGGTGGGTTCACGAGAAAAGAGATCTGGGCAATCTCAAGTTTCTGGTATTAAGAGACCGGGAGGGATTCATCCAGGTTACTGCAAAAAAAGGAGTTACAGGAGATGAGATACTTGAAGACATTAACTCGCTCAGCAAGGAATCTGTTATCCAGGTTAAAGGAAAGGTTAAGTTAAACAACAGAGCACCCAACGGGTTGGAGATTAATCCTTCAGGCCTTAAGGTGATAAACGAATCCGGATCCCCCCTGCCCATGGACGTCACCCAGAAGGTGGATGCAGACATGGACACCCGCCTGAACAACAGATTCATGGACTTAAGGAAACCCAAGGTATCTTCCATATTCAGGCTTAGGAGCGCAATCATCAACAAAAGCAGGGAATTTCTCAGAAAAAAAGATTTCATAGAGATGTGCTCTCCCAAGATTATTGCTTCAGCATCAGAGGGGGGAACAGACCTTTTTCCCATATCCTACTTCGACAGGGAGGCCTTCCTGGCACAGAGCCCCCAGCTCTACAAACAGATGCTGATGGGTTCAGGACTTGATCGGGTTTTTGAAACAACAACCTATTTCAGGGCCGAAGAACATGATACCCGAAGACACCTGAATGAGGTCTCCGCAATAGATTTGGAGATGGCCTTCATAGAAAGCGAAGAGGATGTAATGAATGTTCTTGAGAAGCTGGTTGTGGAGATGATTAAGATAGCGTCCTCCTGCGAAAAGGAGCTTAAAATCCTTGAATGCGAGATAAAGGTTCCAAAGCTTCCACTTAAGAGGGTCACATACGATAAATGCCTTAAAATGCTTGGAAGGGAAGGTAAGCAGATACCATGGGGCGAGGACATAGACACCGAGGGAGAGAGGCTTTTAGGTAAAATACTGCAGGAAAAAAACAACGTTGAGCTATATTTCATAACAAAATATCCAATAGAGAGCAAGCCATTTTATACCATGCCAGACGGCGAGAAATACTCAAGATCCTTTGATTTAGGATTTAAGGGCGTGGAGGTTTCCTCAGGAGGCCAGAGAATCCACATCCACGACCTGCTGCTTAAGAGAATCGAACACCACAACCTTAAGCCGGAAAACTTCGAATACTACCTCAAGTGCTTCCAGTACGGTATGCCCCCACACGGAGGATTCGGGTTGGGCATTGACAGGATGATGATGCAGTTGCTGAAGTTACCAATCAGAGAGGTTGTGATGTTCCCACGAGACAGACACCGTCTTACACCATAGAATCCCGCATCTTGTATAAATTACCTGGCAGCCAATAATTTACCTGAAAGGAAATGAATACAGGATACTCTCGTTTTACACAGCTTATCCCATCCATCTTGCTTGTGTTCTCAACAATCGCTTTAGGGGTTGTAGGATACATGTGGCTTGAGAACCTCTCATTTTTGGATGCAATCTATTTCACCGTAATAACAATAACAAGCGTTGGTTTCGGAGACCTGCACCCGACCACAGAGTCATCAAAGATTTTCACGATAATCCTTGTTTTAATTGGAATGTTTTCCTTATTTTATCTAATAAGCGAGCTTATCAGCTTCTTCCTCGAAAGCAGGATAATAGATGCAGTATTTCTCAGGAGGACAAAGCGAAGCATAAGAAAAATGAGAAACCACATAATACTCTGCGGTTACGGAAACGTCGGCTCACTCATAGCCGATTCCCTTGGAGTTCATAATGTGGTCGTAATAGACAAGGATGAGATGAAACTCGGTGAGGCCAGAGATCGGGGATTCAACACCGTCTACGGAGACTCAATAAACTCAGAGACATTAAAGAACGCCAACATAGATAAAGCTAAAGCAATTATTATCGCATTAAACTCAGATCCCGATGCAGTGTATACGATACTTGCCGCAAAGGAGCTTAACAGGGACCTTAAGGTGTATGCACGATCGAATGAGAAAGGCTCCCTTAACAAGATGAAACGGGCGGGAGCAAACTATGTGATATGTCTTCCGGGCGTCGGAAGCGATGCAATTCTTAAGGCTATGGAGGGGGAATGAGAGAAAAATGATTTTTGAAATAGATTTAAGGGTAATAGACGCCCTGTGGTTTATTCTCCCCGCCTATTTCGCCAACTCCCTACCGGTTAACGTGTCAAAAATAAAGATGCTTAAGTGGTTGGGGAAACCAATAGATGGAAGTAAAGAATTTCTGGGACATAGGATTTTCGGTGACGGGAAGACCTGGCGGGGTTTAATCTTTGGGGTGGGAGGCGGCACAATAGTGGGATTAATCCAGCAAAACATCCACCAGGATGCTGAAGTATTCCTCCGCTCGCTTCTGGGTAAGGGATTTCTCACCCTGCCCCAGATGACAGTGGAGATGGCATTTATACTTGCTTTCGGAGCCCTACTTGGGGATATGGTCGCAAGCTTCATAAAAAGACAGTCAGGCCTGGGGAGGGGAGACCCTGCACCCCTGCTAGACCAGCTGGATTTCGTTTTCGGAGCAGTATTCCTCTCATGGCTGATTATCAGAAGCATAGACTATGAGAGATTCTATGTCCTTGTGATAATAACCCCAGTAATCCATGTATTAGGAAACATCATAGCATGGATGCTGAAACTCAAAAAAAGCCCGTGGTAGAAGATGAAATTTGATTTAGGGATCATGAGGGATGCCCTGCCTCTTGCAATAGAGCTTGTTGCAATCACCCTAGTTTTCATCCTCCTCGGCTACTTCATAGGGGGCATGGTCAATAAGATGTTCAGTGTTGTTTGCATGTTCATTGGAGTAACGGTGGGGTTGGGTTTTTTTGTGTGGAGAATAACAAAACGGTTTCAGTAGATAAGAAGCTTCTTGATTTCATCCTCGGAAAGATTATTGCTTAAGCCTACAGCGATCTTTCGAAGATTATCTATCTCATTCTCCCTTAGCACCAGAAACGACAATAGAGTGCTTATATTAAAGGTTTTTGTCGTGAGCATCATCCGGTTCATACTTATGAAATGCTTTTTCAATGATTTCTCAAAAGCAAAAAGCGAGTTTGTTTCATTGTATTCCTTAAGGCCCAGGTTAAGTGAATCAGCATAGACTGTTGCAGACAGCTTATCAAGGACATCAGACACGTCCCTTGACTTAATGCAGTCATCCAATAGTTCCCAGCCTATGTGGTGGTGATGGGGTAGCAGGTATTTTTTAGCATCCTTCATCCCAAGGGTTCTAAGAGAGGTCATAATGTTTATTAAATCCGCCTCGGCACCCGTTATCTCATAGGCTAACCTGCGTTCTGTGATATCAAAAGATCTCATGGCAGTTAATAGTCTGCTGAAATGGTGCTTGTCAAGGGATATGATTAACGGGAAAGTAAGTCTGTTTTTTCTGTAATCCTCCATTGCGCTGGTTAATGCCTCCCCGTATCGGGTATCCTCCAGAAGGCTTATCAAACGCTCCATATCCTGAGCATCCCTTAATTGATTAAACCTGTTCCTTAACTCGTGGGTTAATGCAACCTCAAAGGATGCTCTGTTCTCGGGTTTAGAATTTATTAACCCCTTGATGGCGGTTATCTCAGGCCTTCTGACCCTCTCGCACATGAAATCCCTGCATCTATCGCAGGATAAACCACATATCACCCTGCGGTTTTCAACAAGATGCGTAAACAGAACCTGCTCCACAAGCCCCTGACTATACTCCTTCAAATCAAATAATTCCAGAAAACCATTATCCTCAAGGAAACCCACAAAGGAGGATAAGTCATCAAGACCGCATCCCCTCTCAAACTCCCGCTTATCCAGAAGCCGGGATTTCATCCCCCGTATTCTGGCATTGGAGTATGCATAGTCCTTAACGTCAACGTCAGCCATCTTAAGTGCGAAATAGATAAAGAGACACATAGATACTATATCTGCACCTATGTGCCCTGTTTTATACCTGGGGTTAAGCTCCGATATTGAACAATATCATGAAAGCCACAAGGAGCCCATAGATAGCAAGGGCTTCACCGAATGCTACGAATATAAGAGCCTTGCCTAAAAGCTCCGGTTTTTCGGTTATTGAACCAATAGCTGCTGCACCAGCTACGCCAACAGCGTGTCCCGCTCCAAGAGCCGATAAACCAATAGCTATGCCTGCCGCGATCTCCTTCATTCCGGGAGGTAGTCCACCAGCCGCTTCTTCATCCTGTGCCGTCGTCAGTCCCATAGATAAAACCAATACTCCAGACAGTATCAATAACTTCTTCCATAACTTCATTTTTTCACCTCATAATAAATAATTAATTTTTTTAGATATATTAATGGTAGCATATTGTTCATTCTTCGATTGAAGTATAGCTCCTTTGTACGTTAAATGGTGAATATTCTGCACCATCCGCATCAAAGAATTTTGTGAACCACTCATAATAGTGAAGCCTGAGCGTGTGCAAAAAGACAATGAAACCCTCAAGCCCCACAATAGAGAGGGTTCCCACGAAAATAATCAACAACCAAAACAAACCATTTACTGAGGCAACAGCAGAAAATGTGAGATGCCCGCTGTCAACCCCGGTGATTATGCCCGAAACATTATATAGTGCGAGAAACATACCAGCATGGACCAGAATCAAAGCGAAAATCCTGCTATAGGAGATAGTATTCGACAGAAACAAGAGTATTGTATCAAAAACCTCAAACCCACCATCGAAGAGAAGCGCAGGAATACTAGCCTTCTTTTTGTGAAATAGATTCTCGATAACCCCCTCCAAAGCGATTACCAGAAGAGGTAGTAGAAACAAAGGAACAGTAAGCAAAAGATTCCCGGACCATTGCGTCACATTCATACCGTAATCAGAGACACAAAAATAACCGAAAGCTATGACACCGTAATAAAACCAGATCTTCGGCACAGGACCCAGGATAGCATGCAAGTACTCTTTTTTTCGTATTAGCTTAAGCACGTCCATAAACAACCCAACACCAATATGAGTCATCCCAACAATAATCGCAAACAGGAGGAATATCTTCGGGCTCTCAACCGGGTTGATCCATATAATCGGGACTATATGATGCAGACCGAAGAAATCACCATACATTAAACCAAAAACCGCAGAAAAAACCCCGCACGATAAAGTAACGAAACCAAGATCCCTGAGCGCATTACTACCTAAAACAAAAAGAATAAAACCTATCAAGGCAATAATCAATCCATGACCCACGTCACCGAACATAAGGCCAAAAATCAAGGGGAAAGTCACAGCAATCAAGGGGGTTGGATCAATCTCGGAATAGCCCGGGAAACCGAAGGTGCGTGTTATAACCTCAAACGGCTTAAATATTCTTGGATTATCTAGGGAGGTTGGAATAACATCATCCTCCCCCGGGTCTTCTATCCTGATGAAAACATTCTCATCAGTTACCTTCCTTATTCTCCTGAGCAGGTCCTGGATTCTTTTCTCCGGAACCCAACCCTCCAGGATATAAACCCTTTTTGTTCTGCCATAAAAGCTTCCCACATCAGCTATATCCTTCTCTATCGACATAAGCTCTCTTATGACAAGAAGGTCGTCTGTATGCTCCAGCCTGTAGCTTTCAAGTTGCTTTTTAAGCTTATTCTTTTCATCAACTAAAACATTAAGCCTCTTATCTAACTCAACAAGCAGATCATTTGGTCTGCCAACATAACCCGATAATGAAATCCTAGAAAAATCAAGCCTGTTAAGTATATCATCTAGAGCCTCTTTTTTTTCAACAGGTATTGATATTGCTATAGGGATTCTTCCATCAACCACAATCTCATCAGCCCTCATTAATATGGATTCAGCGCCCACAATAGACTCTAATTCATCCCTCAATAGGTTCAGATTCCCTGAAGGGAGCACTCCAGCAGGAGTATATAGGAACTTGGACTCTGTCAGGAGTTTAGCATCAACCTCAAGCATGCCCAGTATCTGAAGCTCCCTTCTATCACTTAAAAGCTTCTCCTCCTCTCCGGATAATTCAAGAAGCCGTTCATGGAGTGGTAGAAGCTTTTTTTCAATGCCTGCAAGGGTGTTTTTGACCTCAATAAGCTGCTCGCTGAAGGATTTCTCTTTCACAATGATTTTCTCCTTGAAAGCCTTCAGTTCACCGAATGCATCGTATTCCTCAACCACACCCAGGATGTCTATCACGTGATTAATCCTTCTGAGATAATCAGCACACTGTTCTGAATTGCTTCCATCATGACCGCCTGTTATCTCAGAGGGTATGTTTTCGCTCTTTGTTATATCGAGTATTTGTACAACACCAAGCGTGCTCAGCTCCCGGGATACATCCTCAACGTATCTGTCTAGCACACCCAGACGAACCTTCTTCATGGACACTGGTTTGAACATTTTTGGTTATTTTTAGTTTATGGCGAAGACACCATATTTACATGATTAATCGTTATATTTAATTTATTGTAGAGCAATAAAAATGACGACAAAAAAGAGAGGCATTATCCCATTACTACTAGTATTCACACTACTAAGCACGTATGCAATAGCAGAGGATTCAGGAACGCATAACATCACAGTAACCGGAGGGGTAAAGGATGTAAAAAACCAGCCTGTTGGCGAAGCAGAAATCAAGGCATACATCAACGGGGAAGAATACGAAACAAAAGAGTGCATTATTTCTGCAAAAGAAACAGGACTATATTCTATTGAAATAACAGATGTGACAGAGGATACAAAGATACTGCTTAAGGTATCTAAACCATGCTATAAAACAGAGGAAATAAAGGTAACAGAATATGTTTTGGAGGGGGATGAATACTACGCCTTCAGGGATATTATACTAACCCGGAAGGTGGGTATGGCATTCTATATCTCCGCCCTGGTTCTTATCATAATATATATCCTGATCTCATTCGAGATTGTTCACAGAACCAACGCAGCGCTTTTGGGGGCTGCATCGCTGCTCTTTATCACATACACGATGGGGACATTCGACGGGGACTATTTCATAATATCGTTTGAGGATGCCATTAAGGCGATAGATTTTAACGTGATCTTCCTGCTTATGGGGATGATGATTATTGTCGCAATAATGAAGAGGACGGGAGTGTTCCAGTGGATGGCCTACAAATCCTACCAGATCGCTAAAGGGAATGTATGGCACCTGTGCGTTATATTGATGGTGGTTACCGCGATAACGTCCGCGCTGCTGGATAATGTAACAACCATGATCCTCCTAACACCTGTTGTCGTGGAGATAGCCTTGGTTCTGGGGATGTCCCCCCTGCCGCTTCTGATGCCGCTGGTTCTTGCATCAAATATCGGGGGGACAGCAACCCTAATCGGAGACCCGCCGAACATAATGATAGGCTCATACGCTCAGCTGACCTTCAACGAATTCGTGGTAAACCTTACCCCTGTGGTTGTGTTATCAATGGCGGCTCTCATAATCATGATGCGTTTCCAGTACAAGAAAGAGCATACGGCAGTTAGAGTAGACGACGTTGACGGGCTGCTTGAGAGGCTGAGGAGCGAGTACAGAATAACAGACAACACGCTTCTGGGATACAGTCTCGCTGTTCTCGGCTTTGTCATCCTATTGTTTGTAGTACACGGAATACTACATATGGAACCAAGCATTGCAGCATTAACCGGTGCATCAGTGCTTCTGCTTTTGAGTCGCTCAGACATTGTCGAGATGCTCGAGGAGGTGGAGTGGCCCACACTCATCTTTTTTATGATGCTGTTCATTATCGTGGGGGCAACGGTTGAGACCGGGCTGATCGGGATGCTGGCTGATCTCGTCAGCGAGCTTTCAGGTGGAAGCCTGGTTTGGGCAATAATCCTCATACTCTGGGTCTCTGCAATAGCATCAGCAATAGTTGACAACATACCGTTCACTGCAACAATGCTCCCAATAGTCGCTTACATGACGCAGACCCTGCCCGGTGCCGAAAGCATGGTACTATGGTGGGCGCTGGCTTTAGGAGCCTGTTTCGGTGGGAACGGAACCCTGATAGGGGCGTCCGCGAATGTTGTTACGGCAGGGATATCCGAGAGAGCAGGTCACCCGATACGCTTTGTCGACTTCCTTAAGGTTGGAGCGCCTGTCATGTTCGTAAGCGTTTTTATTGCAACGATTTATCTATTATTAATGTATACTTAAACCAAAATGAGCGGGGAAAACAAAAAAATAGTTTGCGCAACAATCGGATCAGATAGCTGTAAGAGAGCGGAGGATAAGGCAATAGCTCTGGCTCAGAAGAATGGGAAGTTAATCTTTTTGTATGTTGTGGACTCAAGCTTTCTCGGCAGCGCTTCAAGAGAGATACACGGGACCCAAACACTAAGTAAGGGGTTGCACAACATCGGCGAAATCATCTTGGATAATGCTAGAAAGAAGGCTGAGGAAGCGGGCATATTAGCAGAAACCAGAATAGCGGAGGGTATGGCGCGTGAGGAAATAGAGAAGGTCGTGGTTGAAGTTGGTGCTGATTTGCTGGTTATCGGCAGCGAAAAAAGGGGTTGGATTAACGAGCACCTTACTAAGGGTGCTGTCTCTGATTTCATTGAGGGGATGCGCGAGAAAACCGGTGCTGAAGTTGTGGTTGTGGAATAAATAAAAAAGAATCAACACCAGAAGCTTACTATTCTTGTTCCAGTGGTCAGGTAGTTTATGAATGCCAGAGCAAGGAGTATGACGATTAATGCTATTATTACTGAGATAATCGTGTTTCTCGCCCTAACTCTCTCAGCCGGGCTCTCTGATGTGATCCACTTGATGCCCGCCCATACTATCATCAACAACCCTACTGCTGCGACAGTATACATGATTAGTCTGATGAAAAGGCAGCCAATGTAGAGTGCGGTGCAGACCACCTCCTCCAGATCGGTTGTGTCTCCGTAGCAGTCCACCCCCCCGAACGGGTCGCAGTCGGGGTTGATTTGCATGAAGTCGTGGATGCTGACGAAAGCCATCACCAGCTGCAATGCCACAATAGTTATGACAAGCCCTATCAGTACGGATAATATCCTGTTTCTGTGCTTGACCCTCTCCTCAGGTATCTCAGATGTCATCCACCGGTATCCTGTTATGATAACCAGTATTGCGGCGATCATCCCAGCAATACCCTCAAGTATCTTAACTACTATGCAACCCAGCGTGTTAGCTAAGGTAACTACCTCCCCAGTATTCGTATCACTCGCACAGTCCAGGGAGAGAGCTGAATCCAAGCCTTCAACAACAAACGCATTTACCAGCTGCAGCGCGACCATAACAATCAATAACCCGATGATGGCGTGCAGTATCCGGTCCCTGGCCCGGAGCCTGTCCTCATATCTGTCTGAGCTCATCCAGGCTATGCCGGAAAGCAGTATGACAATCGTTGCCAGAATCGCTGCAACACCCTGAAGTATCCTTATGAGTATACAGGCAACAAGCCTAAGCTGCTCGCTGAAGATTATGCCAACAATATCAGCCCACCCAGGGCAATAATCAGTGTATAGTTCATCAACGTGTAAGAAATGCAGCACGTCTTCAAGTAGACTACCAAGTAGGGACCCGACAAAAGGTAATTCTGAAACCATATCAGGTAACAGGGCTATGAAGGACAGGGCATCCACTATGGAGGTGGCGAGGATGACTATAAAAAGACCTACAATCGTGTGCAGTATCCGGTCTCTGGCATAGGTTCTCTGCTCCGGAGAATCTGAGCCAATCCACTTCAATCCTGCTACCGCGATTATTATTGCGGCTGCGGCGATTGCCACAATCTGCATCATCCTGAGAAGGTAGCAGAAGATAAACCATAATTGCAGGAATACAACACCTAAACCAGCGAAACCTTCTAAACCACCCCCTGTACCAAGGTGATAGAAGCAGGTTATTATGTAGGGTTCACCGAATAAGTCTCCCAGGAAACCAAAGAAACCACTGACAGAGCCTAAGCCACTAAAATCCAGGTTTAGAGATACCAAGGCCGAGGATAAGGCCATAACAAGCTGTGAAGCCACCTGTATTAGTATGTACCCAATCAAGGCTTTTATAACAATCCATTTAGCCTCTGTCCTTTCTTTGGGGCTGTCTGAGGTAATCCACTTCAAGCCGGCGTAAACAATAATTAATGCAATGATTATGCCGGAGAGGAAGAAACCCGCAAGCAGTATGACACAAAGTAAGGCCTCAACCATTCCCACAACAGGACCCACCGTATCTTCACTTATGCGGCATTCATCTATCCCACCAAATGGGTTGATAAAGTTGGAAGAGATAACTCCCCCGGAGACGGCGCTTATCAGGGCGTAGACAATATTTGTAGAGATAAATATTACCAGTATCCCTATCACCCCGTAAACCACCGCCCTCTTGGATTGCACCCGGTCCTCGGGGCTGTCTGATATAGCCCACCTGAACCCCGCAGCCATAATAACCAACACGAGGATTATGGCCGCAATCGACTGGAAGATTGTGATAATAACACACAAGACCTTGTTTATTGGGTCTGTTACATCCCCCAGAAGGGTTGCTTCAAGCACATCTCCACAGTTGCTAGTGAATATAGCACCTAGGGTACCCTCAACAGAGGTTATTCCCCCGCCAGTAAACAGGGAACTCACAAGGTTCATGGCAATTAGTATGATAATCAAGCCGACTACGGTTTGTGCGACCAGGATCTTGGCCTTGTTTCTTGAGACCGGGTTGTCGCTGGTGTAAAATGATATGCCAGCCAACACAACAATCAAGGAGGCAAGCACGGCAGCGGTTAAGTTAACAACCTGTATAACTATGCAGGCAGTATAGTGGAGTGTCATCTGGATTGATGTTAGATCAGCTGGGGCGCTGGAGGTTAGAGAGCAGTCAATGGATGTCAGGGGTATGAAGTCGTCTACAACACCGCTTAATGCTATGTTAATCAAGGCTATTGCCGTGAACACAACAAGGAACCCTACTATCGTGTATGCTATCATGTTTCGGGCCTTCGTCCTCTCTTCGGGTCGGTCTGATACGATGAACCGCACCCCGGATAAGGCTATTACTAACACAGCAAGCAATACCGCAGCATACTGGAACAATCTTAAGGCGATGCATGCAACATACTGGAGGGTTGTTGATATGCCCCCTATATCCGGCGTTATATCAACGCAGTCGAAGGTGTACGGTATTCCCGGAGCAATAATGGTCCCCAAAAAGAGTAGGACCAGCACCACCACCAGAAATCCGATTATAGTATACACCATCATGTTCCTGGCCTTTATCCTATCCTCCGGGCTGTCTGAGCCAACCCAGATAATACCTGAGAGGGTTATTACCACAGCAGCCAGGAGTATGGCTCCCACCTCCAGCACCCTGTATAGGACGCATGCAACGGTCTCTATGGGGGCGTAGATGCTTGTATCTATGATTGTCTCGCAGGCAATCTGGTAGATGTTGCCGTCGCTTATGAAGGCATTAATTAGCTGTATCACCAGCATCACCACAACAATACCCAGCAGGGCGAAGACGATGATTTTTTTGGCTGTTGCTCTCTGGCTGCTGCTGTCGCTTGAGATCCACAGTATACCGGCTATGGTTATGGCCAGCACACCCGCTATAACACACAACAGCTGAATCAGCCGCAGTATTATGCACACAGCGTAACGTATCAAATGCATTATCTCGCCCTGCGGACCACCACCCGCCTCCGTTTTACAGTCCGCAAGACAGGAATCCAATTCCCCGGGAGTGAAAGTCCCTGCACCAGGACCGGTTCCGCCACCAGGAGGTGTTCCACCACCAGGACCGGTTCCTCCGCTGCATATGCTTGTT
>Ga0180432_10002456_pt1 | contig 27699 bp, 26 predicted proteins | sample SS_ome_10_FD_132414 | JGI IMG/M metagenome (GOLD analysis project Ga0180432, IMG submission 132414) | Hypersaline lake sediment archaeal communities from the Salton Sea, California, USA - SS_1_MS_2 metaG | ecosystem: Environmental > Aquatic > Non-marine Saline and Alkaline > Hypersaline >... | reverse complement strand
TCATGCGTACCTCCACGCGGCGACTAGGTGGCCTTGACGACGCGACCGGACTTGATGCAGCGAGTGCAAACGCGAATCCGCTTGCGCTTGCCGTCGACGATGGCGTGGACGCGCTGTAGATTGGGCGCCCGAACGCGGCGGGTGTGGCGCGCCGAGTGGCTGACCTCATTCCCGCTGACCGGTCGCTTTCCGCAGATATCACAGACTCTGGACATGGGTCTCTCCTCTTCGATCGTTCTCCGTGCTTCGCCTACGCGAGGACGGCTTCCACGTACAACGGCTCGAGCCCGTAGAGCCGATCGGACGTCCCCTCTTGCGCCCCGATTCGGGCAATCGCGAGAGGAGACGGCCGTAGGGCCCTCTCGTGAGCGAGCAGGATCGCCGGGTGCTTCGAGACCTGCGCGAAGACGCGCGCGGCTCCGCTTCCGGCGAGCACCAGCTCGCGCTCTTCTCCGTTCAGTCGCGCGATCAACTCCGCTTCGCGCAGCAGCTCCGTCGGTCCCTTCGGCTTCGCTCCGGCGAACCATGTCGCGTAGAACAGGTCGCGGCGGCTGTGGAGGACGACGCAGACCCTTCTCGCTTTCGGCGCTTGCGAACGGTACGCGTGCGCCCCGTTCACACCGATCAGGCCTACGTCGAGCGCCTGGCAGAGCCCTTTCGCCGTCGCCATCCCGATCCGAAGTCCGGTGAACGACCCGGGACCACGGTTCACACTCACTCGCTCGATCTCGTCGCGCTCCTTCGAGAACTCGCGAAGCAGCGTCTCAATCGATGGGATCAAGTGCTCGGCATGTTTTAGCGGTTCCGTCATCAGCCGCTCCTCGGCGAGAACGTCGTCTTCGAACAGCGCGACGCCGCCGATCGGTTCGGCCGTATCGATTCCCAGCGTCAACATGCCGAGAAGAGATGGTAGGTGAGGAGAACGGGCCTTTCAACCGCCGACCGGCCCACCGGAGAACGGATGCTGTGCGACGAGATTCCCGGCAGCCTCGACGTCTCGCGCAATCTGGTCCTGAAGCGCGGCGAGCGTCGAGAACGTCCGATCCTCCCGGAGGCGTTCGAGGAGGTGTGCTTGAATCGTCCTTCCGTAGAGGTTCTCCGTGAGATCGGCGAGAAGGTGGAGCTCGCACCGGCGATCGCCTTCGGATTCCGCAAGCGTCGGCCTCCTTCCGACGTAGAGGAGGGCGTGAGCCTGCGGACCGCCCTCCACGAACGCGTGCACAAGATAGATCCCATCGGCGGGAAGGAGGATCCGGGGGTCGAGGTCGAGATTGGCCGTCGGATAGCCGAGCTGTCGGCCGATGCCCTCTCCACGGACGACGCCCCCCTCGAGAATCGGGGGGCGGCCGAGAAGATCGGCCGCGTCGCGAACGCTACCCTCGGCGAGGAGACGGCGGATTCGCGTACTGCTCACCGGCGCGCCGGCTGCGGCTGCCGGGGGCACGGTTTGCGCAGCGAACCCAAGTTCGTCTCCCAGCGAGCGCAGGAGAGCGACGTCCCCGGAACGCCCGCGCCCGAATCGGAACTCGTCTCCGACGACGACCTCCCGCGCGCACAGGCGCCCGACGAGGATCCTCTCGGCGAACGCGCGCGGGGAGAGATCCCCGATCTCGACGAAGCGGGCGACCTCGACCCGGTCAACGAACGTTCGAAGGAGCTTTCGCCGGAGCTCGACCGGGAGAAGGAGGGTCGGGGACGCTCGTCCGACGCGCACGGCCCGCGGCGGGGACTCGAAAACGTAGGCGATTGATTCGCGGGCGGCGTCGCGTGCGCGACGCGCGACCGCCTCGAGGACGGCTCGGTGACCGAGGTGAACGCCGTCGAACGTACCGACAGTGACGACGGAGCCTGCTCTCATCTTGCTCCCTTCTTCAGGCGAGCGTGAATGGTAACACAATCGGGCCGGCTCCGATCCGGGAGCGTGAGAGTTGTCGGGCGAGCTGGAGCGTCGGTACAATGCGGGTTCAGGATGAGGACGGAGCGGATCTCCGGGGTGGAACTCGAAGAGGATGCCTCCCTGACCAACCTGCGGCCCGGTTCCCTGGACGATTTCGTCGGCCAGGAGGAGGTCAAGGAAAAGCTCCGGATCTATATCGCTGCCGCGACGGGACGAAGCGAGCCGCTCGATCACGTCCTCCTGCAAGGTCCCCCGGGACTCGGCAAGACGACGCTCGCTCAGATCATCGCTGCCGAGATGGGGGTGAACGTTCGCGTTAGTTCCGGACCTGCGATCGAGAAGGCCGGCGATCTCGCGGCGATCCTGACGAACCTGCGCCCCCAAGACGTCTTCTTCATCGACGAGATCCACCGCTTGCGCCGAAACGTCGAGGAGATCCTCTACCCGGCGATGGAGGAGTACAAAATCGACATCATTCTCGGGGAAGGACCGAACGCGCAATCGCTTCGCATTGACCTTCCGCCGTTCACGCTCGTCGGAGCGACGACCCGCGCCGGCTTGATCTCCGCTCCGATGCGGGATCGATTTGAGGTCTCTTTCCGGCTCAGCTTCTACGACCTCGACGCGCTCACCCGGATCGTCGTCCGATCGGGCAAGCTGCTCGGCATCGAGGTGACGGGCGAGGGGGCGGCCGAGCTCGCGAGGCGGGCGCGAGGGACGCCGCGGATCGCGAATCGGCTGCTGCGGAGGACCCGCGACTACGCCGAGGTGAAAGGCGAGGGGCGGATCGACGTCGAGATTGCGCGGCAGGCGCTCGCGATGCTCCGGATCGACGACGTGGGCCTCGACGAGCTCGACCGCCTCGTCCTCGAGACGGTGATCGACAAGTTCGGCGGGGGGCCAGTCGGTCTGGAGACGCTTTCCGCAGCCTTGTCCGAAGAGAAAGACACGATTGCCGACGTCGTCGAGCCGTTCCTCCTGCAGTGCGGGTTCATCCAGCGGACGCCGCAGGGGCGCGTGGCGACGGAGCGTGGCTACGCGCACCTGGGAAGACAGGGAGACAGCGGGCTCTTCTAGCGCTTCGCGAGCTTCCTCGTGTTCTCGATGAACTCGAGGACGACGCCCTTGAATCGCCGCCAGTCGAGGATGAGGGCGGCGGCAATCCAGACGATGTACCAGACGAGCGCGTTCGGGGCTTCGAAGTACGCGACGACGAGCGGGAGTGCGACCACGGGCGTCGCGAACGACATGGTCACCATCTTCGAGCGGAAGTAGGCGATGAACGCGGCGGCGACCATCGTGTAGATCACGGCCGGGACGAACGGGATGAATCCGGACAGGACGAGGTAGCAGAGACCGGAGAAGACCATCAGCATGTCGAAGGCGAATTCCTTCTCGCCAATCCAAGTCGGGGTCTTCTTGTACCTACGTGCCAGGCGCCCGTCGAGAATGTCGGTCGTCCACCCGAGCATTGTCAACAGCAGGACGGTGGGCAGGACGCTCTTGCCGATGAATCCGAGCGAGAAGATTGCGGCCGCGATCAGGCCGCGCGACAACGTCAGAAGATCAGGGACCCTCTTCATCACCACTCCCCCCATGCCCGGCTGACATTGTAGGCGAACCGCCTGCCGGGTCCAAGCGCGTCGGCGGGCGCCCCGCTCTCGATCGGAGGGCGGCTATCGCCGGCTGCCGCGGTCCGAGGGGGCCGCGGGAGGCGGCTCGAGGCCGGGAGGGGGGCCGAGGAGGGCTCCCGCGATCAGGGCGACCGCCGGAGCCGTCCGGATGATCTGGCGGATCTCATCGCGAGAGGGCCTTCCCCGAGACGTCACGACTCGCCGCCTTCGACGGACGATGACGGCGCTCCGTCCCCGGCGAGGCTGTCGCGAAGGTTCGTGTCCGCTTGGATGTTCCGCATCTTGTAGTAGTCCATGATCCCGAGGTTCCCCTCGCGGAATGCTTCTGCCATCGCTCGCGGAATCTCGGCCTCAGCCTCGACGACGGCGGCGCGGCGCTCCTGGACGAGGGCCGTCATCTCCTGCTCGCGCGCGACGGCCATCGCGCGACGCTCCTCGGCCTTCGCGCGGGCCACCTTGAGGTCGGCCTCTGCTTGGTCCGTCTGCAGTTGGGCGCCGATGTTCTTCCCGACGTCGACGTCGGCGATGTCGATCGACAAGAGCTCGAACGCGGTCCCCGCGTCGAGCCCCTTCTCGAGGACGAGCTTGGAGATCTTGTCCGGGTTCTCGAGGACTTCCTTGTGAGAGACGGCGGAGCCGATCGCGGAGACGATCCCCTCGCCGACGCGGGCGATCACCGTCTCCTCGGTCGCGCCGCCGACGAGACGGTCGATGTTGGCACGGACCGTCACTTTGGCGATCGCGAAGAGCTGAATCCCGTCGGCCGCGACGGCGCCGACTTTCGGCGTCTCAATCACTCTCGGGTTGACCGACATCGTCACCGCGTCGAGGACGTCCCGTCCGGCCAAGTCGATCGCCGCCGCGCGTTGGAAGTCGAGCGGGATCTCGGCCTTGTCAGCCGAGATCAACGCGCGGGCCACCCGCTCGACGTTCCCGCCGGCGAGAAAATGCGCCTCGAGCTCGGAGATCGACAGCTTCAGGCCTGCCTTCCACGCGGCGATCATCGGGACGATCACTCGATGTGGGTTGACTTTCCGCAGGCGCATTCCGATGAACGTCATTGGGCCGATGCTGACGCCGGCGGCGAGGGCGGACACCCAGAGCCCCACCGGCACGAAGTAGAAGAAGATCCACAACAGAATGAGCGCGGCCGCTGCGATGACCACGTAGACGATCATGCTACCCCTCCCTTTTCGTCCCGACGGACGACCTTACGATATCCCTCATCCTTCACGATCACGAGGGGCGTTCCCTTCGGCAGGTGTCCTTCTTCGCAGATCACGTCGAACCGATCTTCCCCGAACGCGCCCGTGCCCACCGGGTGCAGGTCGGTCGCCGCGACCCCGCGTCGTCCGACGGCACCGCCGGGCGTCGCTCCCTCCTTCTTGTCGAATGCGCGCCCTGTGATCGCCGAGGAGAGGATGACGCCGCCCATACGCAGGCGCGACTTGGGGAGTCGCCCGATCAGGATCGCGGCGACGATGATCGAGAAGACCACGCCTGCGCTGACGATGGCGATCGCACGAAGCCCCGCGTCCCGTCCTGTGAACGGCCCGACCATCGACGTGTAGAACCCGAGGCCGATGAGTACCAGCCCGACGATCCCGGCGAACCCGAAGTCGGCCGCAGTGAAGACGAAGATCTCGCACAAGACGGCGAGGAGACCGCCCAACAGGAATGCGATCGACTCCCAGCCAGCGAGGCCCACGAGGAAGTGCGCCCAGAAGAAAGCCCCCAGGCAGAGCGCGCCGGCCACGCCGAAGATCCCGAATCCGGGGATCATCATCTCGATGATCAGGCCGAGAAGTCCGACGACGAGCAGGATCGCAGCGAGTGCCGGCGACGTCAGGGATTCGACGACTTGGTCGATCATTCTTCGCTCGTAGGCGACCGCGTCGTCCGGCGCGTAGCCTCGATCCGCGAGGAGACCGTCGAGCGTTTCGGCGAGCCCATCGGCGTAAGCCCAGCGTTCGGCTTCGAGCGCCGTCAGTGTCAGAAGTCTCTCCGACTCGACGAGTCCCGGAATGGCGACGCTCGTGTCGACCATCGCCTCTGCGACGGTCGGATCGCGCCCGCGCGCCTCGGCGGTCGCGCGGAAGAGCGTTCGGACCGCCGATTGCGCCTTCTCGGGAGCCTCGACGTACTCGCCGGCTGCGTCGAACGTGAACGCGGTCGCTGCGCCCATCACCCCTCCCGGGGCGAAGACGATCGTCTCGCACGCAAGTGCGATGAGCGCGCCGGCGGAGAGGGCCTCCCGATCGACGAACGCGGCGGTCGGAATGGGCGAATCGAGCAGAAGGTCCCGCGCCGTCGATGCCGCATCGAGGCGCCCTCCCGGGGTCGCGAGCCTGACGACGACGAGCTCCGCCTCTCCGGCTTCTGCGGCGGCGAGGCCGCTTCGAAGGTACGAGACGGTCCCCCGCCCGATCTCACCATCGATGGTGAGAACCCAGACTCGCCCTGCGGCGGAGGCACAGAGGGAGAGTGCGGCCAACATCGTGAACAAGACAACTGCCCGGCGCATCGCGCAGACAGTATAGGTGGAGATGACGGGTTGCGACAAGACCTCGGATACGCAGTTGGCTTGCGAGTGGGTCAGGGCTAGAATGGCGACGAGGGGCAGATCTGGTGGGAGGTGCGACGATGAGAAACGCGATGATCCTCCTCGGCCTGTGGGTCGGGATCATCCTGACGGCGTACGCGATCGTCTTCGTGGACGGCGGAGGGCCGACACCGGCGCAGTTGGCGCTCGCCGAACGTCTCGCGGAGCGGACGGTCGTCGACTCGGAAGGCCGGTTTCAGTTCGAGGCGCCGCCGGGCTGGCGCGTCAACCGTGAGGAGTACGGGGTTCACCTCGTCGATCCGTTGGAGAAGGTCGAAGCGTGGATCGCGGTGGTCGACGACATGGCCGCGCCGAGGGCGATCCGAGTCACGTGTGAGTGGGTCGATCCTTGCGTAAAGGACGCGCCGGAGACGTTCGAGGAACTCGCTCCGCCCGCGTTCGCCGAGCGGAAGGTGCGGCTCACCTACGAGACGGGGGACGATGGCGTGCTCTCTTACGGAATCGGCTTCGTTCTCGTCGGAGAGACGGTGGTCTTCCTCGTCCGCGGTGACGCCGCGACGTGCGAGGCGTGTGCTGACGAGCTAGCGCGGATCGAGGCAACGCTGATCGCACCAGCCCTCCTTCCGCCGCCCGACGCGACGTAGACCAGGCGTCCGGCTTGCGCGGTCCGGGTGGGTGTCCTCACCCGGGGCTGCGCGGCGGTTACGCTCGGAACTGCATAGCAGTTACGCAGTCACCGACACGTCTTCCAGGCGGATGAACGGGAGCGTCTGCGCGTAGATCAGCTCTCGGTTGCTCGATATCCCGGAGATGTTTCTCAAGACCTCGAACGCGTTCCCCGCGATCATCGTGCCCGAGACGGATCTGCCGAGCTTCCCTCCCTGGATCAGGCGGGCCGCTTTCACGGCTCCGGAGAAGTCGCCCGAGATTGGGTCAACGTTTCCGGAGAATCGCTGAACGAGCAGCCCAAACCTCATGTCGGTCACCATCTCGTCGGAGGAGCACTCGCCCGGGAGAACCAGTAGGTTCGTCGGGGCGATCCCGGGAACCGAGTGCGCTCCGCCCGACGCGTGCGCTGTGTTCGCGGTTCCGCTCGCGTGCGCGGAATACGCATTCTGAAGCATTGCGACGACCCGTCCCTCTTCGATCAAAGAGAGCGGACGATGCGGTACTCCTTCCCGATCGAAGGCGGAGGTTGCTACGCCGCCCGGCAGGACACCGTCGTCGACGAGCGTGAAGGAACTCGAGGCGACGGACTTGCCGACTCCGCTTGTCCATCGACTCCGGCCCCGGAGGGAGTTCCGCGCGTTGAGCTGGAACAAGACGGTGCCGACCAGGATGTCCGAGACGGCTGCGGGGGCAAGGAGGACTGCCCCGCGGAAGCTCTCGCCCCGTTCGGCGTCGAGGGACGAGAGCGCATTCTCGCACGCCTTGCGAACGGGTGTCGCGACGTCGATGTCGGCGACGCGTCGCGTGGCGCCGAACTGGATGTCGAAGCTCGACACTCGGTCCCCGTCCCGAGCCGTGGCGACGAGCGAGTACAGGAAGAGGCTCCCTCGCTGGAAGGCAGCCACGCCGGCGGAGCTGGCCACCGCTTCGTCCTCGACCGTCGCGTCGAAGGTGGCGTCGTTGACGATCACGCGCCTGTCTGTCCGCTCCGTCTCCTCGATGAGCTCCGCTGCGTGCCGGACCGCGGACGTTGCCGAGAACTCACTCGCTGCCGGGTCGAACAACCCGTCGATCGATTCGACGTCGGCCGGTTCGGGGAGCACGTTGCTCGGGTCCTCCGGCGAGATGCGAGCCAATGCGACGGCCTCTTTGCAGGCGGCATCCAGTCCGTCGATCCGGTTGGTACTGGCGAAACCGACCCTGCGTCCGACGAACGCTCGCACGCCGATCGCCGTCTCCTTCTGACTCTTGGATATCTGAAGGTCGTGCTTCTCGATCGTCGAGCTGACTGAGTCCACGGCCCGGGCGAACGCCTCGGCCTCGTCCGCACCGAGCGACTTCGCGCGCGCGACGGCCCTCCTGCACAGATCGAGGAGCTCAGCGCTGGCCACGGCCGCCCTCCTGCTCTCCTCCGACGTTCACCGTACACCGAAGATACGGTCCTCCGCCGTCGACCTTCGCCAGTTGTCCCTTGTTTCCGCAGAAGCCGGCCCCGTGTTCCCATTCGAATTCGTCGCCGACGGCGTCGACGGACATGAGGGTATCGAACGCGTTGCCGGAGATCGTCGCGCCACGAACGAGCTCGGTCCTCTTGCCGTTCCGCACGCGCCAGGCCTCACGCACGCCGAACATGAACTCGGCGTTCGAATCCGCCTGCCCGCTCGGTCCGAATCCCTTGAGGAAGTAGCCGTCCTTCATGGTCCCGAGCATCTCCTGAAGCGGCGTTTCGCCCGGCTCGACGTACGTGTTCGTCATCCGAATGACCGGTTCGTCGCGGTAGGTGTACGCGCGGGCATTCCCGCGAGGAACGACGCCGAAGTGCGCCGCCGTCTCCCGATTGTGGAGATAAGCGCGAAGGAATCCGTTCTCGATGATCGCCGTTCGCCGGTTCGGCACGCCCTCGTCGTCGACGGCGAGTTCGCCGACCGCGTGCGGTGCATAGACCGACGTTCCGTTGTCGCACAGCGTGACCAGATCGGACGCCACGCGCTTGTCCAGCTTGTCCGCCGTGACGGCTCCGCCGAGGACGAAGTCCGCCTCCACCGTGTGCCCGATCGCCTCGTGCGCGAGGACGCCGACCAGCTCCGGGTCGAGAATCACCTGGAAGGGTCCGCCGGGTGCCGGGGGCGCGTCCAGCAGGTCGACGGCGAGGCGGACGGCCGCGACCGCCGCGTCCTCGGGGGACTTGACACTCAGGAGGTCGGCCCACCCTCCCGTGACTCCCAGGCTCTCTAGTGCGCGCGTCCGCTTCCCGTCTCGGCCAGCGATGGCGAGGATCCGAATGGCGGGCTTGGAGTCGTGGACCACGACCGACGCGCCGTCCGACGTGACGATGACCTTCTCGTCGATCATCTCGGCGTACGAGACCTCGGAGGAGACCACGAGGGCGCTCGACGATCGGACCAGGTCGTCGATTCGCGTCACGAGTCCCAGCTTCTCCTCCAGCGAGTGAGCGTCAAGCGGGTCGCTCGTCGGCAGAGGGACCTCGCCGCGTGCAAGGTCAACGTCGGCCAGGCGTTCGATGCGCGTTCGCTTGGCCGCCGCCGCCGCCGCGGCCGTCGACCGAGCGATCTCGACGGAACGTTCAATGCCCGCACGCGTCAGGTCGGTCGTGCTGGCAAAGCCGAACGCGCCATCGGCGAACGCGCGGACACCGACACCGACGAGTTCCGCGCTCGACGATTCCTCCACCTGTCCGTTGCGAACGACGAGCTGCTTCGCTCGACGGGCCTGGTATCGCAGTTCGATCCAGCCACCTCCGCGTGCGGCGATCCCCTCGAGCAGCGTTTGCACTTGCCCTCCAGTGCCCGTTCGGCTGCCGACAGGGTACCCGCCGGCCGGCGGGACCTCCATCTCTCCGGTCCCCGAGGCGACGCCGGCGCACCGGTTCGGTACGATGAGGTGAACGATCGCGTCGAACGGGTGGCGTTGCGTTCACTACCCGGAAAGGAGCGACATGATCACGAACTCCGTCATCGAGGCCTTGCTGCGCCGCAAATCGATCCGCAAGTACGCGGACCGGGATCCGTCGGACGAAGTCGTCGAGACGATCGCCCGCTGTGGGCAGCAGGCGCCGTTCGCGGCGCAGCTCGGAAGTCTATTCCTGTCGAGAGATCGGGCGTCGAATCCGTTCGGCGCGCCGCTTCTGTTCACGGTGCTGATTGACGTGCATCGGCTGGAGAGGGTGATGGCGCGAAGAGGGTGGACGCGCGTCACGAGCGATGCGGCGATCCTCGTGTTCGGGGCTCAGGATGCGGCGTACATGGCCGAGAACATGGTGGTCGCGGCGGAGTCACTCGGACTCGGTAGCTGCTTCCTCGGCGGAGCGCCGTTCCGCGCGGGCGCGATCGCCGACGCCTGCGGACTCCCGCCGCACGTCTTCCCTCTGGTCCAACTCGCGATGGGCTATCCGGCCGAGGATCCTCCTCCTCGGCCTCGCTATCCGATTTCGTTCTCGTTGTTCGAGAGAAGGTACCCGGCGATGGACGACGACGCCGTGGATGAAGCGGTGAGGGCGATGGACGAGGGATACCTGGCGCAGGACTACTACCGCGCCGCCGGGTACATGGTCCCGCTCGACGAGGGAAGGAAGGAGACCTTCACTTTCGGCGACTACTCGTGGACGGAGCACATGGGGCGCAAGTGGGGGCAATGGCTGACGGACCCGAGCGAGACTCTCGATCCGCTCGCGCGCTGCGGATTCGATCTGGCTCCAACGGCGGATCGGCCGGCCAAGTGACGGGAGCCCTCGTCGCTGGCCGCCTTGACAGTCGGACAACGCGGAACTTATAGTCCTTTCTGAAGAATCGGGTCCATAGCTCAGGGGCAGAGCCGCCGGCTCATAACCGGTAGGTCCCAGGTTCGAATCCTGGTGGGCCCAGTCGATGGACAAACTCTTCGTCTACTTCGCCGGCGCCGCTCGAGGCGAGCCGGGGGAAGCCGGAATCGGAATCGCCGTCACCGACAAGGACGGGAACGTCGTCGGCGAGATCTCGCGCCTCATCGGACGGGCGACGTCAGAGGTCGCCGACTACCAGGCGCTGATCGAGGCCGCGCGCCACGCGCTTCAGTACGAGCCGGAGTCGGTCATCTTCTTCACCGACAATCAGCGGCTCGCGAACTACGTCAACGGCGTGTTCGAGACACGGGCTCCGAACATCAAGCATCTGATCGAAGTGGCGATCGGCGCTCTGAATCGATTCCCGAGCTGGCGTGTGAACTACGTCGACCGTGCGGCGAACTTCCGTGCACCTCATCTGGTCGAGCAGGCATTCCATCAGACGGTCAAAGCGCAGGTCACTCGGGAGCGCCTTGAGCTCGTCCTGCTCGCGCGTGCCTCAACGCTGAGCGAAGAGGCGCTGCAGCGGTTGGTCGAGTACGCCGAGCGACTGCAGGAAGAAGCCTAGATCGTGCGCATCGTCGCCCAGCGGGTCCGGCGCGCGTCGGTCGACGTCGAGGGTTCGCGAATCGCCGAGATTGGTCCGGGGCTTCTTCTCCTCATCGGGATTGCGCCGGGCGACGAGCGGATCGACCTCGGCAAGGTTGCCAAGAAGGTCGTCGAGCTCCGGATCTTTGCCGACGAGGAGGGAAAGATGAACCTCTCCGTCCTCGAGGCGGGCGGGTCAGTCCTCGCGGTCAGTCAGTTCACACTCTACGCGGACACGAGAAAGGGCCGAAGGCCGAGCTTCGTGGGCGCTGCGCCGCCCGAGGTCGCCGAACCGGTCTTCGACGCGCTGGTAGGAGCGATCGCTTCTCGAGGGATCCGGGTCGAGACCGGCCGCTTCGGCGCGAGGATGGCCGTCGAACTGACGAACGACGGCCCGGTGACCCTCGTGATCGAGGTTGATCCGACGAGCCCCTAAGACTACACTTCACCCCTCAACGACGGGAGAGAATCCGCCGGGAAACGAGGGAGGAGAAGATGGCTGTTCCGAAGTTCAGGACGTCCCGCTCGAAGGGGCGAATGCGCCGCAATCACTGGAGGAAGGCGGCTGCCGTCGCTTGGAGCGAGTGTCCTCATTGCCACGAGACCAAGCTCCCTCACCGCGTCTGCCCGAACTGCGGGTTCTACAACGGGATGGAGATCCTCCCCCCACCCCCCGAGACGAAGGAGTAGCCGCCCTGCGGAGGCGACTGTCTAGTCATCTCCTTCTTCGTGCTGCTTTCCCGACTTCTTGATCCGCTTCAGCTCCGCTTTGGCACGCTTCTTCTCGGTCTTCGCCTCCGCGTCAAGGCGCTCCCGCTCGAGCCGCACTTCGCGCGGCCCCTCGTCGGGTTCCTTCGGCTGTTCAAGCTGCTCGGCACGTTGCGCACGCCTCCGCTGCATCAAGTGGAGGGCGAACGACTTCCCGAACTGTCCGACGAAACCGGCAGCGAGCGCGGCGAGAACCCATTTGAGGACGTTCCACACGCTTTCCCAGCTCACGAGGACAAGGTAATCGAACAGGCACCCTTCGCCAACCCCTTCACCCGCGACCCGCTGGAGGATTGACTTACACCGGGCAGGCGTACAGAATGACGCAAGGAGAAGCATGTCTGACGAACTGGTGAGTGAGGCGCGGGAGGAGGGCTCTCTCAAGGAGACCTGGAAGGCCTTCCGCGGCGGGATCGACGATCGGATTCTTCGCGCCTGTCTGCCGACCGACGTTCAGGCGATCGCGCTGTCCGATCGGACACTGTCGATCTCGGTCGACAGCGAGTTCAAGAAGGAGTACTGCCTGCGGAAGCTGGAGAAGCTCAGCGAGGCAGTCGGCGAGTTCTTCGGTGATCGCGACGTGGTGATCGGCGAGCTTCCCCTCGTGGAGCAGGCGGGGGAAGAGCATCCCGCGCACGGCGCGACGGCGCGAATTCTCGTGATGGGCGTCGGCGACGGGGGGGTCAATGCCGTGGCGCGGATGCGCGAGGAGAACCTCCAAGGGGTCCGCCTCGTAGCCGTTGACACCGATCATCAGGTTCTCAGCGCGTGTGTGGTGAAGGAACAGCTGCAACTCGGGCTCGACATCACCGGAGGGCGAGGGACGGGCGGCGTTCTGGAGAAGGGGCAGAAGGCGGCAGCCGAGTCGCGCTGGGAGATTGCCGAGCTCGTTCAGGGAATGGATCTGGTCTTCGTCACCGCCGGTCTCGGCGGTGGAACCGGGACCGGCGCGGTTCCAGTGATTGCCGAGATTGCGAAGGAAGCTGGCGCGCTGACCGTCGCCGTCGTTACGCGACCGTTCTCGTTCGAGGGGACGGTCCGCCGAGCGCAGGCCGACGGGGGACTTGCCTCACTCCGGCGTGCGGCCGACGTCGTGATCGTCGTGTCGAACGATCGTCTTCTCGAGACGAGTGCCAAGGGGCTCCCGATGACGAAGGCGTTCGAGATGGCGGACGGAATCCTCCATCAGGGCGTGCGAGGCATCTCGGATCTGATCACTGTGCGGGGGCTGATCAATCTTGACTTTGCCGACATCCGGAGTGTCCTCGCCGACGCCGGCGACGCGATGATGGGCATGGGGCAGGCTTCCGGAGACGGACGCGCGGTGGCCGCGGCCAAGCTCGCGTGCACGAATCCGCTCCTCGAAGGGGACTCGATCCGAGGAGCCCGCAAGCTGATCATGAACGTCACCGGAGATCAGAACCTGACGCTCGGCGAGGTGACGACGGCGGCCGACCAGATTCGAAAGGCGGCGGGAACGGAGTGCGACCTCGTCTTCGGGGCCGTCATCCGCGAAGGCCTCGGCCAGGAGGTTCAGATCACGGTCATCGCCGCGGACTTCCGAGGGCCTGAACGGGCCGAGCGCGCGCGCGCCGTGCGGCGAGAGCGGATCCAGACGGACCAGAATCTCGACGTCCCCACGTTCCTCCGGCGGACGCACGACGAGGCGGGCGAAGAGGACGAGTCTGCGCGAGACTGATCGATCGGCCGGCCGGGGGCCTTGCGCCGGCGTCGTGGGGGCGCGCAAGATCAACCAAGACCATGGAACCGATCCGAATCCTCATCTGTGATCGTGACCAGGACACGGTGAAGCACCTGGCGGACGCCCTGCGCGCCGAGGGGCACGACGTTCTCGTGGTCGATCGCGCGTCGCGGGCCCGGATGCTCGTTGCGGAGCGAAAGCCCGATCTGGTCATCCTCGACGTCCAGCTTAGCGGCACCACGACAGAAGGTTGGGCCCTTCTCTCCGACGTGCACAAGTCCCCGACGAATCCGGCCGTCATCGTCGTGACGAAGCTTCATCGCGTCGACGACCGCGTTCGTGCGTTGACCTCCGGGGCGGACGACTGCGTTCTGAAGCCGTTCCACCCGGATGAGCTGAAGGCACGAATCCAAGCGGTCTTCCGGAGGATGAGGCCGAGGGTCGCCGTGCAGGAACTGCGAATCGACGACCTTCGCAAGGAGGTCCGGATCGGGGAACGTTCGGTGACCCTTTCCCCGAAGGAGTACCAGCTGCTCAAGCTGCTCCACTCGGCGCCGGGGCGCGTCTTCTCGAGCGACGAGATCCTGAAGGCACTCTGGCGCCGCTCGTCGTACGCGACGCGGCAGGACGTGCAGAAGTACGTGTATCTGTTGCGGAAGAAGCTGGAAGACGACCACAGAAACCCGAGGCTAATCGTGACCGTACGAGGATTCGGCTACCGTCTCTCGGTCTGACTAGATGTCGCGGATGTCCAGATACAGAGGCGGCTCGGGAAGCCGCGAGGACGAGAGCGGACGGACCAGCGTGTGGTAGTGGAGGCGCTTGTCGGGCAGGAAGTGAGGGGCGGACGCCAACGGATCGTCGCGATAGACGAACAGCGTCAGGATGTCGATTCCGCTCTGGTACGCGTTCCGTCGGATCTGCTGGAGCAGCTGTTTCAGTAGCGCGTGCCCGCGGGGCCCGTGGCAGATCGGGTCGAACAGCTGCATGTACTTGATCTGCTCTCCGACGACGGGGACGCGTGGCACGGGGACGAGTCGAGAGAGCGGATTCAGGAAGCCGCCGAGGAGTCGGAGGCTGATCGGCATGTGGAGGACGCGGCTCGTGTAGATGCTCGTGATGTCCCACGCGCTGACTTGGGCCGACGATCCGCCCGCTTTAAGTCGGAGGATTCCCTTCAGGTACCCGAGTTCCGCGCCGCGCGCGTAGGCGTCGAGGAGGGAGGGCGGACGCATGCACCGCTCGCCGATGGCGTCCTCGATCCGCGCCACCTCCTCCTCGAGGTTCTCGAGATGCGGATCAAGCTCGAACACGCGGCCCCGGAGACTCGGAAGGGAGAGGATGTCGAACGAAGCGGCGACGTACGCGCCCATCTTCGTCGACACGCTCAACGACGCGTAGTTGTCCGCCTTGACGTGCCCGTAGATGAACTCCCCGCCGCCCTCCTCGATCTCGGCGGCGACGGCCTTCCACAGGCGGAACAGGCCCCGCTTCATGCTGCGCCGGTACGAGGCCTCGCCGCGCAGGTCGTAGAAGTAGGCGGCGCGGCCCACCTCCCCTTCGAGGAAGATGTCCTTGATCGCGAACGCCATGACCCCGACGAGTTTCTCCTCTTCCTCGGCGATCATGATCTTGCTTCGATCGTGGAGGCGAGAGCGGTAGAAGTAGTCATCGCGGTCGATGATGAGGGCGATTCCCGTCCCTTGTGGGCTCTCCGCCTCCAGCTGTAGGAGGGCCTCGTTGTCGTCGACGGTCGCTTCACGTATGCGGAACATCTCTAGTTCCTTTCGATCACGGGATGGTCAGGATTCGGGTGAGTCTACCGACTCCGCCGTCTTCGTCGATCACGATCAGCGTGACCGCGTACGTGCCGGCCTCGGCGAAGCGATGGATCGGCGCGGTCCGGTCGCCGCCGCAGCTCGAAGGGTTCTCGGGACAGGCTGTGCCGTCCCCGAAGTCCCATGCGACGTGGACGATCCGACCGTTTTGGCTCGGGTCGCGCGCGGAAGCGGCGCTGAACGCGATTGTCCGCGGTCCGACCTCCGCGAACGTGAACAGCGCGATCGGGAGTGCGTTGGCGACGTCGATCGCGACGGAGAATGGCTCGGAGGCAGCCCCGTCGTCGTCGCGAACGACAAGGCGGATCTCGTAGGTCGTGTCGTGAGCGAACGCGTGCTGCGGCTCCGGGCTCGTGGAGGTTCCCTCCCCGCCGAACGTCCAAACCCAGGCGACGACGTCGCCGTCGGGGTCGCTCGCCTCCGCCTGGAAGACCACCTCGTCGGCGTCGGTCGGTCGCCCCGGCGTCAGGCGAATCCGACGGACGACCGGAGGCCGGTTCCGGACCGTGACCCGGATTGGCTCGGAGACGGCCGTCTCTCCGGAGTCGTCGGTGACGCGGACTGTCACATCGTAGGTTCCGTCCTGGTCATAGGCGTGGGAGAGTGATGGGGCCGTCGTCTCCCGATCGAAGGAGCCGTCCCCGTCAACGTCCCACGCGTAGGAGACGATCGATCCGTTCGGGCTCGGGTCGACCGAGCCGGACGCGTCGAATGCGAAGGCGACGCCCGTTTCCGCGTCGCCGCAGCCGGTCGCGATCGACGCCGTCGGCGGGAGATTGGCGACCGTCAACGTTGCGGTCGCCGCCGCGGACGCGCCTTGGTCGTCGATGACGATGAGGGTCACCGTGTGTGATCCGCTCGTTTGGAAGGCGTGCTCGGGCGAGGTCTGGGTGGAGGTCTCGCCGTCTCCGAAGTCCCAGTGCCACGCGCGGGCCGTGCCGTCGGGGTCGAAGGAGGCATCGACGAACTCGACCTCTTCCGTCTCTCTCGGTGCGAACGTCGAGGCGGCGAACTGCGCGACCGGCGCGGCATTGACCTGAATCATCACGCAGAACGGCGTCGAGCGGTCACCGTCCGCGTCCTCGACGATCAAGGTCGGACTCAGCGTGCCGTGGCGACCGAGAACGCGCTCGATCGAGGGTTCTTCCGTCGTTTCGTCGATCGTCCCATCCCCGTCGAAGTCCCAGAGAAACCTCACGACTTCACCGTCCGGATCGGACGATGATCTCGCGTCGAACGAAACCGGATCGACGTCGTTCGGGCACTCCGTCTCGACGACGAACAGGGCGCTCGGAACGCGACTGGCGATGGCGACGGTCGCCGTCCTTTCGCCGCGGCTGCCTTGCTCGTCGACGACTTCCAGGCGGACGGAGTAGTTCCCGGCCGACGCGTACTCGTGGCTCACCCGCTCGCCCTCCGCCGTCGCCCCGTCGCCGAAGTTCCACACCCTACGGATGATCTCCGCCGGTCCGTGGTGCGTCTCGTCGTGAAAGCTGACGGGGGCTCCCGCGCGCGGAGGCTCCCCGGGAATCGGCGGAATGAGGCTGAAGTCGGCGAGAAGAACGGTTCTGGCGTGGACGCGGAGGGTGCGAGTCGTCGATCCGACGGCGCCCTTCCCGTCGCGGACGGTGAGGACGATCTCGTACTCCCCCTCGTCGAGGTAGGTGTGGCTCGCGGTCTGACCGCTTCCCGTCGTCCCGTCGCCGAAGGTCCAAGAGAAGGCAGCGATTCGATCGTTCTCGTCGACGGACGAAGACGCGTCGAAGAGGATCGGCTCCGCCGGAGCCGGCAAGGGCGGGTCGATTATGATTGACGCCGTAGGCGGAAGGTTGTGGGCCGAGTTTTCTCGCTTCGGCGTCCCACACGGGGCCGCGTCGCACTCTGGATCGGCCGCGCAGCGGCACGTCGTCCAGTTGGCCGGTTCGTCCGGAAGGAAGGGATTGATCCGCTCCATCGAGCAGGGACGCGATTCCCCCGGTCCCCCGGTTCCGCCCGGCCACGACCCGGCCTCGTCCTCCGGAGACGCAGGCGCGTTCGCCGAATCGGCCAGCCGGCCGTCCGGGGCGTACAGGAAGAGGGTCTCTCCAGCGTCGCTCAGCGCGCCTTCGTAGATCCAGTCGGCGCGGAAGGGCGGGACGGAGTCGTCATCGTCCCTCTCGAGGAGGAAATAGCCGGCGCCTGGGTCGGCTTCGCTTCGCGGCGGGAGAACGCCGTCGAGGAGAATGTTCGGCGCACCGTCGGAAGAGACGAGGCGCCATCCGGCGAGGTCAACGGGCCGTTCGGAAGTATTGACCAGCTCGATCCACTCGTCGGTGTACTCCATCGCACGTCCACCCCAAGCGATCTCGTTGATTGCCAGATCGGCCGGTGCCGCGCAGACCGCGCCGGCGGTAATCGCGCCGAGGGCGAGGACGAGTGTGCGCAGGTTCATCCCGATTCGACCGCCTCCTCGCCTTCCGCGCTACGGACGACGGAAGGGACAAGCCACGATACCACACGTGGATCGGTCTCACCAAAGGCCGTCGGCACGGCACGGCCCTCGCCAGGCCGCCGCTACGTCGCTTCCGCCGACGGACGCTGCAGAGCGTTCCGTTCGTAGGCGTCGATGATCCGGGCGACCAGCGGGTGCCGGACGACGTCCGTCTTGTCGAGATTGACGAACGAGATTCCCTCGATCCCGGAGAGGATCTCCTGAACCGTGATCAGTCCAGAGCGGCCTTCCTCGAGGTCGACCTGGGTGACGTCCCCGGTGATGATCGCCTTGGAGTGGAAGCCGAGACGGGTGAGGAACATCTTCATCTGGATCGACGTCGTGTTCTGCGCCTCGTCGAGGATGACGAAGCTGTTGTTCAGCGTCCGCCCGCGCATGAAGGCGAGCGGGGCCATCTCGATCCGGCCGTGGTCGGTCAGCTTCTCGAACTCGCCGACCGGGATCATGTCGAAGATCGCGTCGTAGAGCGGGCGCAGGTAAGGGCTGACCTTCGCTTGGATGTCGCCGGGGAGGAAGCCGAGCTCCTCGCCGGCCTCGACGGCTGGGCGGGTGAGGATGATCCGCTTCACGCGCTCGCGTTTGAGGAAGTCGATCGCCATCGCCACCGCGAGGTACGTCTTCCCAGTGCCCGCCGGGCCGATGGCGAACGTGACGTCGCTCTCTCGGGCGGCCTCGATGTAGCGATGCTGGCCGACCGTCTTCGCCCGGATCTCTTCTCCCCAGTGGGTGATGCGGACGACGTCGGAGAGAACGCCGCTCATGTCTTCCCCGGCTCTCGCCCGCTCGATCAGGTACCGCACGTCGCCGACCGAAGGCGTGTGGTTGTCGCCGACCAGGTCGAGGAGCTTCTCGAACAGGGCGCGGACGCGCTCGACCTCGTCCGGATCTCCCTCGATTCGGATCGTCTCGCCGCGAGCGATGATCCGCGCCGAGAACGCCTTCTCGATCTCCTTGAGGTTCCGGTTGTACTGGCCGAGGAGGGCGATCGCCTCCGCGTCGTCTTCGAGCGTGATCTCAGCCCGAGTCGTCTCGGTCGTCACTGACTCCCTCCAGCCGTCCCTCTCCCGCTCCCGTGATCCGCACCGGACGTTCGACGCCGAGGGAAATCGGGGTCGCGGACTCGAAGGAAGCGTGGATGTAGTCGCGGGTGTATCCCAACCATTGCCCGTTCCGGCACTCTTCGACGAGGACATCTTGTGTCGAGCCGATTCGGTTGTCAAGGAGGCGCCGGAGAGCCCGGCGCCAGCTCGCGTCGAGGCGCTCCGCCCGCGCGCGCTTGGCGCGCTCCGGAACGACGCCCGGAAGGCGAACGGCCTCGGTTCCGGTGCGGGGCGAGTACCGGAAGACGTGAAGGTTGGCGAACCCGACCCGTTCGACGAGTTCGCAAGTTCTGCGAAACGCCGCCTCGTCCTCCCCGGGGAAGCCGACCATCGCGTCGGCGCCGAACGTCGCGTCGGGAAGGCGCTCGCGGGTTCGGGCGATCCTCTCCTCGTATCCGGCGGCTGCGTACCCGCGGCGCATCGCGGCCAGAATCCGGTCGTCCCCGCTCTGCAACGGGACGTGGATGTGCCGGCAGACCCGCCGATCGGCTGAGAACGCGTCGAGGAGCTCGTCGGTCAGGCCAGACACGTTGATCGAAGCGATCCGAAGGCGGCGGAGGGAGGGGATCTCGAGGATCGCGCGGACGAGATCGGGAAGTCGCCCGTCGGGCGGGGCGTACTCGGCGAGGTTGATCCCGGTGAGGGCGATCTCCGGGAAGCCGAGTTCGACGAGACGGCGCGCCTCCGCAGCGGCAGCATCGATCGACTTGCTTCGTGACGGGCCGCGGACCATCGTCGGTCGGCAGTACGTGCACGCGAGAGAGCACCCGTCCTGGACTCGAAGGAGCGCGCGAACGCGCCCGCGCTGTCCGTCCGACTGTTCCTCGTCGAGTGGTGTGGGATCTGTGAGGGGCAGGTGCCCCCGGACGCCGGCGAGGGCGGCCTCGACGACTGTGGCGATCCGCCCCTTCCACGCGTTCCCTGCGGCGAGGTCGGCCGCGTCGAAGCGCGCGAGCCCCTGACGGACCGCGTCGGCCAAGCACCCGATCAAGACGACGCGCGCGACGGGAGACGTCCGCCGGACGCGCCGGGCCGCCTGCCGCGCCTTCCGGTCGGCGAGTCGGGTCACGGTGCACGCGTTCAAGAGGCAGACGTCGGCCGGCCCGTCTTCGACGAGGACGTAGTCCCGGCGGAGCGCACGGACCATCGCGGCGCTCTCGTACTGGTTCGCGCGACAGCCGAAGGTGAGGATCAAGATGCGGGGTCGATTCATGAGGTCCGGATTCCCGCACAGCTTCGCTCGGGCGCGCCGTCTCGCGTCCGGGTTCGAGCATACCCTCTTCGGGAGGCCTGTCAACTCTTCGGTCCACCGTCCGGAGAGCGCGGAAGCGCTGTTGACATTTCCGCTTTCGTGTGATAGCGTCGGTCGATGGGGGACGCATGAGGGGGACCGCAATTCGCAAGCCGATTCTCGGGGCCGTGCTGGTTGGCGCTGTGCTGATCGTTGGGTTTCTCCTGTGGTATCTCGTCGGGCTTCGCCCCGGTCAGGGAATCCTCGTCCCGGGAGAGCGGACGAACGTTCTTCTCATCGGTTGTGCGCAGGGAGAAGAGGATCGACCCGCGAGCGAACTCGCCCTGATGAGCTGGAGTGGCGACGAGGGCGTCGTCTTCCTGATCGTTCCGGACGCGCTGACCGTCAAACGCGAAGACGGAGGCCTCGACGGGCTCGGTGTGATCTACGCGCGAGAGGGAGCGGATGGGGCGCGCAAAGCGGTGAGCGACCTTCTCGGCGTCGAGATCCGAAGCGTCGTCGCCTGGTCGGACGTCGAGTTCATTCATCTGGTCGAAACTCTCGAAGGGCTCCCGATCGAGGTCGGAAGTGACGTGGTCTACGCGCCCGCGTCGGTCGCCGGCTCGGAGGTCGAGATCCGAGCCGGGGAGCAGACGCTCGGCGGACCGGAGGCCCTCGCCTACCTGCGCGGGGAGTCGACCGAATCGCGCGCGGCCCGCCAGCAGGTATTCCTGCGGGCGCTTCTCGCGCGCGGGTTTTTCGAAAGGGACGAAGGATCGATTCGTGCGACGGTCAGGTCGGTCTACCCGAACCTCGAGACCGACCTGTCGCTCGCGTCCCTCTGCGAGATCGGTACGGCACTCGGCGCGGTCGATCCGGACTCGCTGCGGGCCCCCGTCGTCCCGGCGAAGACGGTTTCCGTCGACGGGCTGACGGTGCTGCAGCCCCGCGCCGTCGAGACGGAGCGCTTGGTGGCGACCCTGATCCGCGGTCTCGAGCTTCTCACGCCGAGTGAGGTCCGAGTCGCCGTGTTCAACGGGAACGGCGTTCGTTTGATGGCAAGCCGCGCGGCGGAGTACCTGCGAGCGCGCGGGTTTGAAGTGACGCGGATCGCGAACGCGGAATCGTTCGACTACCCGGCAACCTACGTCGTCGTTCTGACCGACGAGGCGAAGGCGTGGGTCCTCCGGGACGCCTTGCCGGGCGAGGTGAAGATCGTCTACCCCGACGGCTTCGAGGACCACTACGAGGCGCTCGTCGGGCTGGTCCCGTTCGGAACGGATCTTCTTCTGATCGCTGGCGCGGGGATGGAGGTCGAATGATCGACGAGCGCACGCTCGTCCTCCGGGCGGTCGACCTCCTCGGGGAGAAGAAGGCGGAGAACGTGATCGTGATCGACCTGAACGACGTTCCGATTCCGACGAGCTACTTCGTGATCGCCGAGGCGGACAACCCGGCCCACGCCAAGGCACTCGTCAACGTGCTCCGCGAGGGGATGCCGACCAAGCCGAGCCACAGCGAAGGGCTCGCCGAGCGGAAGTGGATCGTCCTCGATTACGGGGACTTCGTCGTTCACGTCTTCGAGAGAGAGGCCCGCGAGTTCTACGACATCGAATCGCTCTGGGCCGATCACATCGTCACGCGTACCGCGGATCTCGGCGGGGATCGACTCGACTAGTCCGACCGCTTCGAAGGGCAGATCCCGGCATACGGGCAGTATCGGCACGCCCGGTAGACAGGCGTGCTGGGAAAGGCGCCGGCGCGGATCCCGGCTGCGGCTTCGGAGATCTCCCTGCGCGCCTTCTCGAGCGTCTTCTCCGTTGGACCGGACCGGCCGACGATCACCTCGGGTGTCAAGAACCGCAGCTCGAGGCGCGTCGGTGGCGTCTGGAACAGGTACTGGTAAGCGAGCGCGTAGAGGGCGAGTTGGCGACTCTCCTTTGCCCTGCGGTCGGCCTGCTCCGGCGTCCGCACCTCGGAGGTCTTGTAGTCGATGATGGTTCCACCCTCGTCGCCGACGTCGACTCGGTCGAAGAACCCGATCAAGCGTACGTCCCCGTCGAGGACCGAGAAGCGACGTTCGACGTGGGTCGGCGTGAGTTCCTCGGCGAGCTCGAACTCGCGGAAGGCCTCGAGAGCCCGAAGCCCTTCCTCGAGGCGGAGTTCCTCGTGCCGACGTGTCAGGAACCCCTCCGCCTGCCAGTGTTTCCGGAAGACGTCGTGCAGGTCCTGAAGCGGCGTGTCGCGGCCGGCCAGCCGATTCAGGTTGAACAGCCGAATCGCCTGGTGGACAGCATTTCCGTAGATCACCGCGTGGTGCTGCCGGATCGGGACGCGGAGGAGGTGGATGTAGCGATACTTGAGAGGACAGGTCAGGTAGTCGTCGATCTGTCGATGGCTGAGCGTCAGCATCTTCTCGCCGAGCGGGAAGAGGCTCGGTTGCGCCTCGTCGCCGTCTGATCCTTCGGAAGATTCGGGCTCCTCCGCGTGGCGGAGGATCGCGGCGAGCGGTGAGCGTCGTTGTGGAACGAGCTGCGAGGGGGCGAGCGCGAGCGTCTCGGAGACGAACAGGCTTGGCTTCCGGGGCCGCTTCCCGCCGTAGTCCTGCGCACTCGTCAGGTAGACGTCCTCCCTCGCCCGCGTCAGCCCGACGTAGAACAGGCGCCGCTCCTCCTGCTGGTGGAAGTCATCGCTGCCGGTCAGATCCTTGACGAGCGGGTCGGGGAGCGGGAGCGGGTCACGGCGGTGCGTCGACGGGAACCGGCCGGAGACGAGGCCGACGAGGAAGACGATCGGGAACTCGAGCCCCTTCGCCTGGTGAATCGTGAGGACGTGGACGGCGTCGGCGTCCCACGTCGCGTCCCCGACCGGTGGGTTGTCTCCGGCTTCAATCAGTGCGTCGAGGTAATTGACGAACCACGGGACCCGATCGTATCGGGCGACCTGGGAGAACCGCTCGACGATCCCGAACAGCTTGGCGAGGTTCTGCGCCCGCTGCGCGTCCCGAGGATCCTGCGAGTTCGAGAGGTGCTCGATCGTCCCGGTGAGCGCCGCCAGGTACTGGTAGAGAACCTCCCCGGTGCGTTCTGTCCTCGCGAGAGGGAAGGCCGCGACGAGGTGCTCGAGGAGGGTCGAGACCCGTTTGCGCGATTCGGGGGAGACCTCGAACGCGCCGGGAGTCCGCTCGATCGCGCGAAAGACGGAGAGCAGGCTCCGGTTCCTTCGCCTCGCGGCGCTCGCCGCCGTCGCGAGGTCCTCTCCGTCGACGCCGTAGATTTCGGAGCTGGCGAGGTGGTAAAGGGAGAGGTCGTCGCGAGGATTGGCGAGCGTTCGCAGGAACGCGATCGCCGTTCGGACTTCTTCCTGATCGTAGAGGCCACGGCTTCCCGAGAACCGCCACGGGATCTTGAGCAGGTTCAGCGCGTGCAGGAAGGCGTCCGCCTGCGCGTTGCTCCGGACGAGAACGGCGAAATCGTCGTACGGTCGATCCTCGTCGCGGCGGCGCGCCGCGATCGTCTCGGCGACGAAGTCGCACTCCTCGGAGATCTCCTCGAAGTGGAACTGGTGGGGCGCCTTCCCTTCGCCGGTTGACGCGCGGAGCCGCTTTCGGATTCCGGCCCGCACTTCGAGCCGGTCCGGGTTGTTGCTTTGGATCAGGCGGTAGGCGGCGTCGAGGATCGCCTGCGTCGAGCGGTAGTTCCGCTCGAGGACGACGAGCTTCGCGTCAGGGTACGCCTCCTGGAACCCGAGGATGTTGCTGATCGCGGCGCCGCGGAACTTGTAAATCGACTGGTCGTCGTCTCCGCAGACGGTCAGGTTCCGTCCTCGCGCGAGGAGCTTGAGGAGCTCGAACTGGGCGAAGTTCGTGTCCTGGAACTCGTCGACGAGGATGTAGCGGAACTGCTCCTGATAGCGGGCGAGGACGTTGGGGTGCTCGCGGAGGAGCCGGAGCGCGAGCGTGATCAGATCGCCGAAATCGACGTAGCCGTGCTCGAGGAGGAGACGCTGATACGTCGCGTAGGCTTCGGCGAGCTCCCGCTGCTCGACGATCGTCTCCGCGTGGAAGGCGCCTTGTTCTTCGTCCGCCGGGGCCTCCGCCTCGAGTTCGGCGACGTATGCTGCGTACTCGCCCGGCGTGACGTCCTCGTCCTTGGCGCGGGAGAAGAGGGTGAGGATCGCGCTCAGGCTCCGAAGCGGGTTCCCGAGAGGGCGGAACCGATCGAGGGGAAGCTCGAAGAGGTGATCCTTCAGGAAGATCGCCTGCTCCGCCTCGGTCAGGATGCGGTAGTCCGGCGTCAGCCCGAGCAGGACCGCGTTCTCGCGGAGAATCCGATCGCAGAACGCGTGGAACGTGCCGATCCGCGCCTCGACGTACCCGTAGGGAACGAGCAGATCGACGCGCGCCTCCATCTCCGCCGCCGCCTTCTCGGTGAACGTCAGAGCGAGGACCTCGGCCGGTCGGGCCCTCTTCTCGGCGATCAGCCACGCGATCCGGCGGGTGATCACCGTCGTCTTCCCCGTCCCGACTCCAGCGACGATCAACAGCGGCCCGTCGCCGAAGGTGACCGCAGCGCGCTGCTCGGGGTTGAGGTCCTTGAGGAGGTCCATCGCGAGGGGAGTATAGGGGGATGTGGAGGTCTGCCCCAGCGGATCGGCGCCGTGAGTGGGCGCTGCGAAAGAGAAAGAGGGGAAGCCTGTGCTTCCCCTCGTGGTCGTCCTGTGATTGGACCTGCGTCGAGCGCTTCGGACGCGCTCCCCGCGGGACTACTTCTTCTTGCTGACGATCTCCTTCAGGTTCTTCCCGGCCTTGAACGCGGGGACGGTCTTCGCGGGCGTCTTGATCCGCTGACCGGTCTGCGGGTTCATCCGCGTCGTCGCCTTTCGCTTGCGCGTTTCGAACTTGCCGAATCCGGTGATGATGACCGGCTGGTTCTTCGCAAGCGCCTTGGTGATGACGTCGACGACCCCGTCCAACGCGGCGCGCGCATCCTTCTTCGTCAGCCCCGTTTCCTTCGCCAGCTTCTCGACGAGCTCCGCCTTGTTCACGTCGTACCCCCTTGGGTAGTGAAGATTCTGGCGCTCAGTATAGCAGTCAAGTTGCCCCGTGCCAAGTCTCTAGGCCAGACGAGTCCTGGGTTTGCTGTCTCCTCGAAACGGAACCGACCGTCCGCACGGCGTTCCCGAAGGGCCGTCTCGACCGCAAGGAACATCGCTTGGGGATTGGTTTCCCTCCCGAACAGGTTCTCCGCGAGGACGCGTCGAACGCGCCGCCGATTCGCCCAGCGACTGTTCAGCGGCTCATCTGTTCGAAGGCTTCCTCGAGGATGTCCATCCCCTCGTCGATCTGTTCGTCGGTGATGACGAGAGGGACGAGAACGCGCAGCACATTCCCGTAGAGCCCGGCGGTCGGGAAGACCGCCCCGTTCCGAATCGCGGCGCTCGCGATTCTTCCCGTCAGCTCCTTGGCCGGCGCCTTGGTCGCGCGATCGGTCACGAGCTCTATTCCGACCATTGCACCGAGCCCGCGGACGTCGCCGACGACGTCGAATCGCTCGGCGAGCGCGCGGAAGCGGGACTGGATCCGCTCCCCGACAGCGATCGCGCGGCCGAGGAGATCCTCCTCTTCGAACGACCGGAGGACCTCGATCGCCGCTCGGCAAGCGAGCGGGTTCCCGGCGTAGGTCCCGCCGATCGCGCTCGCGATCGGGGCGTTCATGATCTGTGCCTTCCCGACCACGCCGGAGAGAGGAAGGCCCGAGCCGAGCGACTTCGCGGTGCAAACGAGGTCCGGCTGGATCCCGAAGTGCTCGAACGCGAAGAACCGTCCGGTTCGTCCGACTCCCGTTTGAACCTCGTCCGCGACGAGGACGAAGCCGTGCTCGTCGGCGAGGCGGCGGAGGGCCGGAAGGAACCAGGGCGGCGGAACGAGGAACCCGCCTTCGCCGATCACCGGTTCGACGACCATCGCTGCGACTTCCGTCGGATCGACCAGCGCGAGGAGGGCGCGCTCGAGATCCTCCTCGGAGAGCGACTTCCTGTACTCGTATGGATATGGGAGGCGGAAGACGTCCGGCGCGAACGGCCCGAAGCCCGTCTTGTACGGCCGCGCCTTGTGGGTCATCGTCATCGCGAGCAGGGTCCGGCCGTGGAAGGCATTCTCGAAGACGAGGACGCCCTTGCGCTTCGTGTAGGCCCGCGCGATCTTCACCGCGTTCTCGACCGCCTCGGCGCCGCTGTTGAAGAAGGCGGCCCGCTTCTCGCCGTCGATCGCCGTCCTCTCGCACAGGAGTTCGGCGAGGTCGACGAGCGGGGCGTACGGGACCGCGGTGAAGTCGGTGTGGAGGAACGCGTCGAGCTGATCCTTCAGCGCGGCGACGACCCGCGCGTTTCGTTGGCCGACGGCGAGGCAGCCCCATCCGCCGGAGAAGTCGAGGAAACGATTCCCGTCGAGATCCTCGATGATCGCCCCCTCGCTCTTCCGGACGACGAACGGGGCGTAGGTCTCCAGGGGGGAGGCCACGTATCGAGCTTTCCGCTCGAAGACGGCGGCCGACTTGGGACCGGGAAGATCGGTCTGGATCCGGGTGAAGCGACGTTCGAGCATGGCGCCTCCTCGCGAGATGTCGGCGGATGGTACCGGATGGCGCGATCCCCGTTCAACGGACAGAAGCGCTATTCCAAAGCAAAGATGCGCCCCGGCGGGACGAGGGTGACCTTGAAGTCGAGGCCGTCGTACGCGCCGCTCGCCGCCTCGATCTCACGGATCTTCGACTTGTAGCGGCTCGAGATGTGGAAGCAGATGAGCTCCTTCTTGACGCCTGCCTCGCGAGCGCAGGCGATCGCCTCGCGTAGCGACGCGTGCTTGTACTCCTTCCGATCCCGCTCGTCGAGGAACGTGGTGTCGTGACAGAGGGTCTCCGTCTCGGCGACGTAGGCGGGCTTGATCGCGACGGAATCCCCGCCGTAGGAGAAAAGCTTCTGATCGTAGTCCTCGCTCACCGACTCTTTCCCGTCGGCACGGACGCGGGCGACGATCTCGTTCTCGGGCGCGCCGGCGAGTTCTGGCTTCAAGCGGTGGCGGGTCTCGACGACGTTGTAGCCGAGCGACGTCTCGTTGTCGACGTGGACCGTCGGGAACGCTTCGATGAACCGCGGCATCTGCCCCGCGAGGAGCTCGACTCGGTCGCCCGCCTCGAGCGGGACCCACTCGAGATCGTAGTTGAGCCGGCGGTTCGTCTTCGCGAGGAACGCCATCATCTCGCTGATGAGGTAGTTCCCCTTCGGATAGTAGACCGTCAGCTCCTTCTCCGTGTCGCCGAGCGCGTTGTTGCGAATGTTGACCAGGCCGACGAGCCCGGCGATGTGGTCGGCGTGCCCGTG
>Ga0180432_10002455_pt1 | contig 27709 bp, 16 predicted proteins | sample SS_ome_10_FD_132414 | JGI IMG/M metagenome (GOLD analysis project Ga0180432, IMG submission 132414) | Hypersaline lake sediment archaeal communities from the Salton Sea, California, USA - SS_1_MS_2 metaG | ecosystem: Environmental > Aquatic > Non-marine Saline and Alkaline > Hypersaline >... | reverse complement strand
GCTTTTACCAACGCCCATGTGGCGGTTACGGTTTGCTGCCCCTCGAGGAATGCATTCATGACAGGTTTGAGAGCCTCCACTTCAGGGCTGTATAACAACGGGCAGTGGTGGAAAGCGGCGCGCCCGGATGCGCAGTGAGTCCTGAGGTGGTGGTGCGCCGGGCGGGCGCTTCTTGTCCCGCCAGGGACATGTGACAATAGCCCTACTCCTTCTTCTCCCGGAGCTTGGCCCGTTCCCTGGCCTTGCTTTGCTCCCAGTCCTCTCGTTCCTTTTCGTACCTGGCCTTGTGCTGGTCGATGAAGGCCTGGGCCTGGGCCAGACGCCGCTTCATATCATCGAGGCGAAGCTCCCGCTTCACCATCGATCGCAGCCGACGGGCCTGGTCCCGTGTGGGCTTTGACTCGTCCCGCGGGAACGTCTCGGGAACCTCTTCCATCTTCCAGTCGTCGCTGCGCTGCGTGGCCAGCGGGATGGCGGTATTGTCGGCACGGGTCAGGTTCGCCATGGGGTTGCGGCCCCAGGCATAACGGAAATGGACGGGCTCGCCCACGTGCGGGCTGGTCAGGACAACAACCCTTCGGTCGTACTGCGGCCGGTTGTGCCGGTCCTTGCCCTTCACGAGCCACTGAGCCTCGGCCGGCTGAAACCGGCGGTCCTTGCCGGCAATGGCGAAACCGACGATCGGGCCGCTGTCGATGGGCTTGACCCACGTGTCCATGGCCAGGACGATCCGCCCGTCTTCGACCTTCATCTCCTTGATCGTGGGAGGCAGCCAGATGACCTCTCTGTCCATGCCGTACTGCGTGGCCAGCGCCCACGCGGCGATCCGCTCCCCGACCGGGACCTTCTTCTGGGGGTGATACCATGACCGGCGCTGGTCGAAGCTGCTGGCAAACCCGACGTTCTTGTCGCCGGCCTTGTGGAAGTCCACGAACGTCCTGTACTGCGCTTCGCGGATGTAGACCCCGTCGTCGACCGTCTTCTCGAGGTAGTTGTCGGCCGTCTGTGGCGACCCGGCGGTGCAGAGCGAAATGATGCCGAACGGCATGGCAGGATCGTTGAAGGCCCCCCGCCAGGCGGCGATCATCTTGCCGAAGATCTGGTAGTACATCGCCGAGCCCGCCGAGCCCGCGCCGAGAGCGTTATTGAATCCCTGGTGGAAGATGGCCCCCTTGACCGCCAGCCCTGCCAGGGGGGCGATCATGCTGCTGTAGCAGTTCCCGGGGCGGTTCTGGTCCATCGCCGGGCCCGGGCGCAGGTCCGTCGGGGCCTTGCGGTCCGGGGGGATCTTGCGGCCCTGCTTTTTCATGTTCTTGACCCAGTTCTCGAAGTTCCTGACCCGGTTGGCCAGATCCTTCTGCGGGTCCCACTCGGCAATCCGCTGGTCCCACTCGGCAAGCTTGGCCTTCACTTCGCGGGTGTTGATCGCCTTGAGGACGTCGATCGGCGCCCACGTTTCCACGGTCGTACCGCCCCGGGACGTGTCGATCACCCCGATGGGGACCTGCGCCGCCATGTGGATACGCCGCGCGAAGACATACCCGATCGCCGAAAGTTCGCGGACCGTCTCGGGCGAGCAGACCTCCCAGTCGCCTTTGCGGAAATGCCGCCCGAACCAGCCGCTCCATTCGTGAAGCCGCGGGAAGCCCTTTTTCGGGTCGGGTCCGTCTTGCGCGGGGACGGTCAGGATCCGGATCTGCGGGAAGTTGGCCGAGACGATCTCGAGCCGGCCGCCCTCGACGTTCTGAATCGGGAACTCCATGTTGCTCTGCCCGCCCAGGACCCAGACGTCGCCGATGAGGATGTTCTCCAGGGCCAGCGCTGCGGTCTTCCCTTTGACGGTCATCGTTCGGCCGGTGCGGTCGGCCTTCATCGCCGGGAACGTGACGGTCCAGGAGCGGTCCCTGGCGGCGGTCGCGGTGCGCTCGTGGCCGGCGAAGGCAACCGTCACCTTCTGGCCGGGGTTCGCCCACCCCCAGATGCGGATGGGCTTATCGCGCTGGAGGACCATGTTCGTCTGGAACAGGTTGTGGACACACAGCCCCTTGCCGACGGCGGGGACGTCGATAACGTCTTCTCGGGGCATTTTCTTCTTTTCCGCAGACGTCGCCGGGGCGACGGCCAGTGCGACGATCACGGCGATGAGGATGTTCTTCATGTGAGGTCTCTCTCCACAGCGTGTTGGGTGGCCTGGGCTTTCGACGATTGTATCGCAGGTGCGGGCGATCACAAACTCTCTGCTCGCTGCGCCGCCGGGGAAGGCGTTGACAATCTCCAGAGACGGGAGGATACTGACGCCCTATGCCCCGGGGACGGCTCCGGGGTGAGAGGCTGCCGGTGACGCCGAGGCGCGCCGAGAGAAAGGAAACTTCCATGAGTCGCATAACCTTCACGCTGATCTCATGTCTGCTGTTGGCCCTGTGTGCTCCGGCGGGCGCGGCCGATGACATCCTCATCGCCGACTTCGAGGGCAAGACGTATCCCGAGGGCTGGACCGTCGAGGGCAAGGCGTTCGGCAAGGCCCCAGCCAAAGGCACACTCGGCGGGCAGATGCGCGTCAGCGGCTTTGAGGGCAAGGGGCTGGTTAACACGTTCCTCGGCGGCGACAAGCCCACCGGCAAGCTCACCTCGATCGAGTTCACCATCGAGCGGGACTACATCACGTTCCTGATCGGCGGCGGCGGGCACAAGGGCCAGACCTGCATGAACCTCCTGATCGACGGCAAGGTCGTCATGTCCGCCACGGGCCCCAACCTCCAGTCGGGCGGCAGCGAGTTCCTCAACTGGGAAAACTGGGACGTCAAGAAGTACAAGGAAAAAAAAGCCGTCCTCCAGATCGTCGACGAGGCCTCCGGCGGCTGGGGGCACATCAACATCGACCAGATCTCGCAGAGCAACACGAAGAAGAAGAAGAAGAAGGCCCCCCCGCCGGCCCGCAGAGGGGGCGGAAATCCCAACATGACCAACGCCCAGGAGATCAAGATCACCGGCAAGTACCTCATCTTCCCGGTCTCGAACGGCCGGAAGCACCGCGGGCGGATGGCCGTCATGGTCGGCGACCAGCTCGTCCACCACCTGGACTGCGATTTCCCCGCAGACAAGGACGCCATCGACTGGTGGACCTACCTGGACATGTCCGAGTACATCGGCAAGACGGCGAAGGTCTCGGCCAAGGCCGCTCCCGAAATCTGCAAAATGTTCGAATCGAGCGACACGATCCGCAACCTCATGCCGCTCTACAACGAGGCGCTGCGCCCGCAGTTCCACATGAGCCAGAAGCGCGGGTGGAACAACGACCCGAACGGCATGTTCCACTACGACGGGCAGTACCACTTCTTCTGGCAGTGCAACCCGGCCGGACGCGGGTGGGCCAACATGTACTGGGGCCACGCCACCAGCCCCGACATGGTCCACTGGACCGAGCACGACCGGGCGCTGCGGTCGTTCGGGGGGAGCGTCAAGAACCGCCACCCGAAGATGGCCGTGCGAAACTGCTTCTCAGGCAGCGGGAACGTGGACGTGCACGACACGGCCGGCTGGCAGAAAGGCAGCGACAAGACGCTGGTCCTGGCCTTCACCGACACCGGGTGCGGGGAGTCGCTGGCCTACTCCACCGACCGAGGCAAGACGTGGACATACTACGAGAAGAACCCCGTCATCCGGCACCGCGGCCGAGACCCGAAGCTGATGTGGTATGCGCCGGGCAAGCACTGGGTCATCGCCGTTTTTGACGAGCGAAAAGGCTTCGGCCGGAATATCGCCCTGTACAAGAGCAAGGACCTCAAGACGTGGGAACATACGGGCAACGTTCCCGGCTACTTCGAGTGTGCCGAAATCTTCCAACTGCCCGTCGATGGCGACAAGACGAAGACCAAGTGGGTCATCTACGCCGCCGACGCCCGCTACGCCATCGGGCACTTCGACGGCAAGAAGTTCACGCCCGAGCACGAGGGCAAGCACCGCGTTCACTGGGGGGCCTACTACGCCTCGCAGTGCTTCAGCAACAGCCCTGACGGGCGCGTCGTCCAGATCGGCTGGGCGCGGATCAACATCCCCGACATGCCGTTCAACCAGACCTTCACCGTGCCGACCAACCTGACCCTGCGGACAACGAAGGACGGCATCCGGATGTTCGCCACGCCGATCAAGGAACTAGCCAAGCTCCGCAAGCCGAGCCCCAAGACGGCAGAGAACAAGGATCTGAAAGCCGGCTCGCCCATCGCGTTCAAGGTCAAGGACCAGCTCTTCGACATCGTGGTGTGCGTGAAGAAGGGCACGGCCAAGAAGGTCATTCTCCAGTTCGGCCAGGGCCGCACGACCTACGACTTCAACGCCCGGAAGCTCGACGAGATGCCCCTGGCGATGACCGACGGGAAGGTCACCTTCCGCGTCCTGGTCGACCGCCCGATCTGCGAAGTGATCGGGGGCGGGGGCGCGTGCTTCAAGACGTCCGGGCGCCGCGATATGGGCAAGCCCCTGGGCACGATCTCGCTGGCGGCCGAGGGCGGGGACTGCACCGTCGAGTCGGTCACGATCCACGAGATGAAGTCAGCCTGGAAAGACAGGTGACCCCGGCCGGGCGGCTCAAGACGGCGTCCGGCATCCTTCAAGGGGGTGTTTTGTGAAGGGACAGACTTGGCCGTACTGACGGACTATCTGGACCTGGCGGACCTGCGCGAGCTGCAGGAGATGTTCCGTGCCGCCGCCGGCGCTGAGCTGGAGATATGCTGCGCCGGCACGGAGCCGGTTCACGCCGGCGACGAAACGCCCACCGGTGCCGAGGCGCCCATCGTCATCGGCGGCGAGGTCGCAGGCTGCGTCAGGATGCCCCGCGAGGACGCCTGCGACGAGCGCGTCGAGGGCTTCGGTCGGCTGATGGCCGACGTGGTGGCCCGGCTGTGCGAGCAGCAGGCCCAGCTCCGCACCCGCGCCGACCAGCTCGCCACGCTGTACCGACTCATCGCCGAGTTCACCGCCCAACGCGACCTCCAGCGCATGCTGGACATGGTGGCGGCCACGGTCGTCGGCGCCCTGGGCGCCAAGGCGTGCTCCATTCGCCTGCTCAGCGAGGACGGCGGTGAGCTGGTGATCAGCGCGGTGGCGAACCTTTCCCCGACCTACCTGAACAAGGGTCCGATCCTGCTGTCTCGCAGCGAGATCGACCGGACGGTCCTCCAGACGGGCAAGCCCGTCTACATTGCCGACGAGCGCGCCGACCCGCGGGTGCTCTATCCCGCCGAGGCCCGCCGCGAGGGCATCGTCAGCGCCTTGTGCGTGCCGATGGTCTACAAGGGCAAGCCCGAGGGCGTCCTGCGGGTCTACACCGCCGAGGTCCACGAGTTCGACTGGTTCGAGCAGTCGCTGATCGAGGCCATTGCCGCCAACGCCGCGGCGGCCATCGTCAACGCCCGGCTGTACCGCCAGGCGCTGCGGGGCGCGAACATGCAGCGTCAGATTCGCCTGGCGGCGGAGGTGCAGCGGCGTATGATTCCCGCCGAGGCGCCCGTGCTGGACGGGTTCGAGATCGCCGCGGTCTACGTCCCGTGCTTCGAGCTGGGCGGGGATTTCTACGACTTCATCCCGCTGGGCGAGGACAACCTGGGCTTGGCCATCTGCGACGTGGTGGGCAAGGGCCTGCGCGCCTCGCTGCTGATGGCCTCGCTGCGGGCGGCCCTGCGGGCACACGCCTCGGCCGTCTACGACATGAGCAGCATCCTGGGACGGCTCAACGTCGACATGTGCGCCGAGACGCTCCCGGGGGACTTCGCCACCATGTTCTACGCCGTCATCGACGTCCGCAGCCGAAGAATCACCTACGCCAACGCCGGGCACATCCCCCCCCTGCTGGTCCGCGACGGGCAGTGCCTACCGCTGGCCACCGGCGGCGGGGTCATCGGAATCGACCCCACCGCCCGGTGGGACCACGACGTGATCGACTGCCGAAGCGGGGACGTGATTCTGGCCTACACCGACGGGCTGTCCGAGGCGCTGAATTTCGAGGACGAGGCCTTCGGGCGCCCCCGCGTCGAGCACGCCCTCCGCGCCGCGGTGGCCGACGGACACGACGCCCACAGCGCCGCCAGGCAGGTCCTGTGGGAAATGCGCCGGTTCGCCGGGCTGCAAAAACGGTTCGACGACTTGACAATCGCTGCAATCAGGGTCTTATAATGCCGCTCATGCTGTTTCGTTCGCCGGCTGATCCGGCGGCCGGGAGACCGGTCGGCCGGGGGGCCTGTGGTCCGTTCTTCGGTCAATCAGCGAAGTACATGATCTGAACATGAGTCACTTTTGCCTCCTACGCGATCCGGATAACTACGTCGCGCACGACTGGGACATGGTTCTCGACGCCGAAGGGCGTCAGTACTGGCTGGGCTTGTTCGCCAGGCACTTTGACGAGACGGCCGAACACGCCGTCCACCGTTACGGGCGCAGCGCCCACAAGCGGATAGCCGCCGCACGCGAGGAGTTCGCCGCGGCCGTCGCGACGCTGCGCGACGAGCCGACCGCCCTGCCGGGTGGAAAGCTCGACATCATGGCGATGTGCCGCCTGCGCGAGCGCGTGCTGCGGACCCACGACATCGCCGCCCCGTTCGACCACATCAAGGACCGCGAGAACGCCTCGGCCATCGAACTGTATCCGGACGTCGTCCGCGAACTGCACACGATGCCGGTCGAGGACAAGTGGCTTCACCTGGTCGAGAGCGTCTTTGCGGGCAACATCTTCGACCTGGGCTCACCGGCGACGATGCACACGGCCCACGAGTCGCCCGATTTCCTGACGGCCATCGAAAACGTCCACCCCAGGCCGTGGGCCGTCGACCACTACGACCGCCTCGCCGAGGACCTGCCGTACGATCCGCCACCCAAGTGGACCCGCGCCGTGGTCTTCGTCGACAACGCCGGGAGCGACTTCATCCTCGGCGTGATGCCGCTGGTGCGCGAACTGGCCCTGGCCGGCGTGCAGATCGTGCTGGCCGCAAACGAGCTGCCGTCGCTGAATGACCTGACGGCCGACGAGACGGCCGACCTCGTCGAGGGTCTGTCGGGGATCGACCACGACCTGGCGGCGTTGATCGACGGGCAGATGTTCGAGGTGGTCTCGACCGGCAACGACATTCCGCTGATGGACCTCTCCGAGGTCACCGACGAGCTGAACGAGGCCGCCGACGACGCCGACCTGGTCATCCTCGAAGGCATGGGCCGGTCCATCGAGAGCAACTTCAACGCCGAGTTCACCGTCGACTGCATCCGCCTGGCGATGCTCAAGGACCCCCGGGTCGCCGCCCACCTCGTCGGCGCCGAACTGTACGACTGCGTCTGCAAGTACACCCCCGTGGACGAGTAGTCCGGCACCCGCACCGAATATTCCTATTGCTCTCCCGTGCAGGCGGGGGTATCTCTTGGGTCGACACGACGTCCAACAAGAAGGGAGCATCCGGATGAAGCTATTGATCCTCGCGTTTCTGCTGGTCGCGGTGGCCGGGTGCGTCTCCACGAAGGAGACGAACAACTCCCGGGCCGGGTGGCGGCTGAAGACCGGCACGGTCAACCTGTTCATCACCGAGAACGGCGGGCACATGGCCCCGGTGGCGTTCTGCACCGACACGGGTTCGCCCGTACAGCCGTACTACATAAGCCCCTGGCAGAATGAAAACCTGACCGACCTGCCGGACCCCGTGCTCGTCCCGCTGCGGGGCGACTTCTTCTGCATGCCGTTCGGGGGCAACGCCGAGGTCGTCGACGGCGAGAAGCACAGCGGCCACGGCGAGGTCTCCTCGTCAACGTGGTCCTTCGTCAGCCAGGAGACCGACCAGGGCGTCACAACGCTCACCCTCGAGCTGGCCACCGAGGTCCGCAAGGGCCGCGTGACCAAGCGGCTCCAGCTCGTGGACGGGCACAACGCGGTGTACCTCTCGCACACGCTCGAGGGCTACACCGGCAGCATGCCCGTCGGGTATCACTGCACGCTGGCCGTGCCGCAAGCCGAAGGGTCCCTTCGCGTCGCGGTCAGCCCGTTCGCCCTGGGCATGACCTGCCCGGTGATCTTCTCCAACCCGGCCAACAGGGAATACCAGTCGCTGGCCATCAACGCCGAGTTCACCGACCTGACGAAGGTGCCGACCTGCTGGAAGGACCCGGCCGAGGCGGACTGCTCTCGCTTCCCCGCCCGGCTGGGGTACACGGACCTGATCCAGGTGTTCCGCAAGCCTTCCGATGAGCCGGCCTGGACGGCCGCTACGTGCCAGAAGGACGGCTACCTGTGGTTCTCGCTGAAGGACGCGTCTGTCCTGCCGGGCACGGTGTTCTGGATCTCGAACAAGGGCCGGCACGGGGTCCCGTGGAACGGGCGGAACCGCTGCCTGGGCCTGGAGGAGACCTGCGCGTTCTTCGCCGAGGGGCTGGGGCCGTCAGTGCGAGAGAACATCATCACGACCAAGGGCTTCCCGACGGCCATCGCGCTGTCGCCCGAGGAGCCCACCGTCGTCAGGATCATCGAGGGCGCGGTGCGGATTCCGCCTGGATTCGAGAACGTCAAGACCGCCCGGTTCGCGCCCGGCACGGTCACGTTCATCTCGACGACCGGCAAAGAGGTCGTCGTCGACGTCGACCACGCGTTCCTCAAGACCGGCACGCTCGACGCGACACGGTGAGTGGCAGCGCCCTGCACGCGGGCCGGGTTACAGCTTGCCCATCTCCTTGAGGATCGCCTTGAGGCCCTTGAGCGACAGCTCGCTGCATTCCAGCGGGGTCTTGCCCTTGATGTAGCGCTCCTGCTCAACGGTGAACCACTCGGTGCCGCCGACCTCGTAGCAGGCGGCGATCAGCGGACGCCACTTGACCGCGTCCTTCCCGATGGTCGGCACCTGGCTGGTGCCCCTGGCCACGTGCGTCTTGAAGTGCAGCACCTTGGACCGCCCGGGATACCGGCGAACGAAGACCTCCGGGTCCTTGCCCGCGTGGGCCGTCCAGCCCACGTCCTGTTGGAGGACGACGTCCTTCGTCGTCCGCTCGGCGAACAGGTCCCACCAGGTCTTGTTGCCCTGGGCCTGCTTCATCTCCCGGCTGTGATTGTGATATCCGCAGAACAGCCCGTGCGGCTTGAGGTTGGCTGCGGCCTTGCTGAATCCCTCGGCAAAGGCCTTGCTCTGTTCCTTGTGCGTGAACCGCCTGTCGCCGGGGCAGCAGAGATACTTGCAGCCGATCGCCTTGTGGAAGTCGATGGCCTTCTGCACGTTCGATCCGCCGAACGTGTTGAACCCCACGTGGGTGGCCGCCGCCTTCAAGCCGAGTGAATCCAGCAGCTTCCGCAGCTCCTTCGGTTTGCTGCCGTACGCGTAATACCCGGCAAACTCGACGCCATCGTAGCCCATCTTCGCTACCTGCTCGACGGTCTTGTCGAAGTTCTTCCGGCAGTCCCCGCGGACGGAGTAGAGCTGCAGGGCGATCCTGATCCTCTTGGGTTTGTCGGGGGCCTTCTGGGCCCGCAGCAGGCTCGAGCCCCCCGCCACAGCGGCCGCACCAGCCGCCGTCATCTTCAACATATCCCGCCGCGACGGGCCCACCGCATCCATCACTGTTCGTTCGTTGTCTTTCACTGTAGTGGCCTCTTCAGAACCGTCGGTTGGATTCCTGCTCCGCCGCAGCGGCAGCAGCAACTGGACGATCTTACCACAATTCACGTTATCGGCCAGGCCTTTCTCCGCCCCCTCGGCCCCATGCGCGAACTTCACACGTTTTGCCCTTGTCACGGAATGCGGGGACGTGTACCATTGAGAATTTCTGCGATGTGGGATTCGCACGGGCCAACGCTCAGAAGGATCGGAGAAACTGGACATGAGCTACAGAACAGCGCTGCGGATGATTGCGGTGACGGTGGTGGCGCTGGGGGGCGCGTGCCCGGCCGAAACGTCTACGGTGGAAGCCATCACCCGCCCCAGTGCGGACGTCATGTTGAAGTTCACCAATCCGGGCCTGATCAGCAAGGTGCTGGTCAAGGACGGCGACCAGGTCAAGCCCGGGCAGGTGCTCGTCCGACTGGACGACGAGGCCGAACGGGCCAAGCTGGCGCAGTTGAGGGCCCAGAGCGATGACGAGACGCGGATCGAGGCGGCCCAGGCCCAGTTGGACCAGAAACGCCTGGACCTCAAGAAATACGAACAGGCCGCCAGGGAGCGCGCCGCGACCAAGATGGACGTCGAGCACGCCAGGCTGGATGCGCTGATCGCCGAGCTGTCCCTGAAGCTGACTCGGTTCCAGCAGGCCCAGGACAAGCTCAAGTACCAAGAGGCCCTGATCCGGGTGGACCGGATGCGTCTAACCAGCCCGATCGCCGGGCAGGTCGAGGGCCTGGTCGTCGAGCAAGGCGAATCGGTTGACGCCCTGGAAGACGTGCTTCGGATCGTGAAGATCGACCCGTTGTGGGTGAACGTCGCGGTGCCGATGGCCCGCGCCCGCCGACTGAAGAAGGGCGACCCGGTCCGTGTGGACTTCCCCGACCCTTCAGGAACCCCCAAGCCGGTCACCGGGAAGATCATTCACATTCCCGCCGAGGCCGACGCCGCCAGCAGGACCATCAAGGTCCGCGTGGAGGTCTCCAACCCGACGGGCCGGCGTGCGGCCGGCGAGCACGTGAAGGTGACGTTCGGCGCCGAGGCCGGCGCCACGGCCAAAAGACAGACCCGCACTCGCACGGTGCGCAGTGGGGGAATTCCGATGCGTCCGCCATTGCACAGACACAGGGAGTAGCTTGATGGCAGAAGAAGTCAATCCCCCGGCCGACGAGCCGGCCAGCGGCCAGGCCCAGCCCGGCCAGCAGCAAATCCGTCTCCGCATGGATCACCGGGAGATGAGCACCTCGTACGCCAACATGGTCATGACCCACAGCATGCCCAACGAGGTCCTGCTGGATTTCGGGCTGAACCTGGTAGCCCCCTCGGCCCAACCGGACAGCCAGCCCGAGATGATCTTCAAGGTCAACGACCGGATCATCATGAACTACTACTCGGCCAAGCAGTTGGCCATCACGCTCAGCCAGGTCATTCGCCGGCACGAGGAGCAGTTCGGGGAGTTGGAGCTTGACGTGTCCCGGCGCCGCAAGGACGCCGGGGGGGCGTAACGCCGCCAGAGGCCCGCGATGGCCGTTGAGAGCACCAACGTTGGCGCAAGCAGCGCCCGGGACGCCGGCGGGACCGCCGCGGCGGACCTGATCGAGGAGTTGACGCGCTTCGACGGCCCGCCCGAGGTGTTCCTGGCGACGCTCCTGGCCGTGCAGTGCCGGCTGGCCCGGGCGGCCGGGGGCGCCATCCTCGGCCCGGGCGCCGGCGGCACGGGGGAGGTTCTCGCCCTGCACCCGCTGCCCGCACAGGACCAGGCCCCCCCGCCTTGGGTCGCCGAGCTGTCTGAGCCGGCCCAGCGGGCCGCCGCCTCCGGGGCCACGGTGGTCAGGCCTCTTCGCGGCCCGCACGACATGTACGGCCAGCCCGCCAACCGGCACGTGATCGTCGTGCCCCTGCGTCGCGGCGGACAGAACGTCCGCGCGGTGGCGGCCTACCTTGTCGAGACCGGCGACCGCGCCCTCCTCGCCGCCGCTCAGGAACGGATCGAGCTGACCGTCAGCCTGTTAAGCCTGTACGAGGCCCGCTTGGCCCTGCAGCGCCGCGGGGCGGACCTGGAGCGGCTGCGCATGGCCACCGAAGTGTTGGCGGCCGTCAACGAGCACGAGAGGTTCGCCGGCGCCGCCATGACCCTCTGCAACGAGGTGACCTCCCGCTGGCAGTGCGACAGGACGTCGCTGGGCTTTCTCAAGGGCAGGTACGTCCAGCTCAAGGCCCTCAGCAACACCGAGAAATTCAGCCGAAAAATGAAGCTCGTCCAGGACATCGAGAGCGCCATGGAGGAGTGCCTCGACCAGGACGTCGAGGTCACCCACCCGGCGCCGGTTTCGGCGACGTTCGTCAGCCGATCCGCCGCCGACCTGGCCGGCCGGCACGGGCCCACCGCGGTGCTGTCCCTGCCGCTCCGCCACGAGGGCAAGCCCGTGGCCGTCCTGACCGCCGAACGCCCCGCCGACAAACCGTTCACGCTGGGCGAGGCCGAGACGCTTCGGCTGACGTGCAACCTGTGCACGGCCCGCGTGCGGGCGCTGCACGCGTCGGACCGCTGGTTCGGCGCGCGAGCGGCCGGCGGGCTCAGGGCTACCCTGGCCATGCTGCTCGGGGCCAGGCACACGTGGATCAAGCTTATCGTCCTGGCGATCGTCGCCGGCGTGCTGTTCGTGACGTTCGGCAAGGGCGACTTCGACGCCGAGGCGCCGTTCAAGCTGCTGGCCCGCCAGAGACAGGTTGTCCCCGCCCAGTTCGACGGGCGAATCGACCGCGTCTACGTCGAGCCGAACGACCCCGTCATCGGCGCCGGGGCGGGCAAGCCCACCTGGCTTCTCAAGCCCAACCACCTGACCGACCCGTCGGCCCTGGTCGAAACGCTCCGCACGGACGCCGCGCAGGACCGCGGGCCCGCCAGGCACATGCTCGATCTGCTCGACCGCGCCGAGGGCGAGGACCTCCGCCACAAGCTCAACGCCCTGCTGGCCCACGAGCGCTTCTGCACGCCGCGCGCCTGGGACGACATCGCAGACGATCTGCCTCAGCGAACGAAGGACTTGCTGTCGGACCTGGATCTCGGCCCGCTGCGTCAGGCGGAACGGATCGAGTTGAACCGCTCGCTTCTGTCGGCGGCGTATCCGAAGCACGTGGCGCCCGGCCCGACCGTGCTGGCCACGCTGAAGACCGACGAGCTGCGGATGGAGCTGGCCACGCGCAAGGGCGAACTGGCGGGGTACGTCAAGCAGCGGGACGCCGCCCTCGACGCCGTCGGAGGCCGGGGCACCCAGGTCGACGTGCAACTCGCCCAGGCCAAGGTCGACGAGGTCACCGCGAAAATCAACCTCCTCAAGCACCGCATCGCCCAGGCCGTCCTGGTCTCGGCGATCGACGGGTATGTCGCCCAGGGCGACCTCAAGCGCCAGCTCGGCGCGCCGGTCGAGACCGGCGACCAGATGTTCCTGGTCGTCTCGGACGACGAGATGCTCGCCGAGCTGTCCGTGCCCGAGGACCTGATCGCCGACGTGCGCCAAGTCGAGGCCCGCGCCGAGCGGGAAGGCTGGACCGTCGGGGGCGAACTGGCCGCAACGGCCAGGCCCGAAACCAAGGTCAAGTTCTCCCTCGAGCGGATCAACCCCGTAGCCGAAGTCGTCGACCAGAAGAACGTCTTTATGGTCCGCGTCAAGGTGATGGACCTGCCCGAGATCCTGCGCCGCCCGGGTGTGGAGGGGGTGGCGAGGATTCACATCGGGCGCCGGTCGATCGGGTACATCTGGACCCGTCGGCTGATCAACTGGTTCCGGATGAAGTTCTGGTTGTGACGGAGGCCGGGTCGCATGCCTGTTGACCGCCCGACATTCAGCGAGTCGTGGTATCGGGTGACGTCGCTTCGCCCGCGGCTGCGTGCGACGGTGCAGGTTCACCGGCAGCACTTCCGGGGGCAGATGTGGCACGTGCTCCAGGACCCGGGGGCCAACCAGTTCTTCCGCCTGAACGAGGCGGCGTACGCTTTCGTGGCCATGCTCGATGGGCGGCGCACCGTGGGCGAGGTCTGGCGGACCTGCAACGAGCAGCTCGGCGACGCCGCCCCCACCCAGGGCGAGGCCATACAACTGCTCGGGCAACTGTACGCCTCGAACCTGCTCAGGGCCGAACTGCCCCCGGACGCCGAGGGGCTGCTCAAGCGATACACCCGCCGACGCGTCCGCGAGGTCCAGGGCTACCTGACCAACCTGCTGTTCGTTCGCATCCCGCTGATCGACCCGGACCGTTTTCTCGACCGGTGGGTGGGCGTGTTCGGGAAGATCTTCTCGGTGTTCGGCTTCATCGTCTGGCTGGGCATCATGGGCGCGGGGTTCTACTTCATTACCGGCAAGTGGGACAAACTGCACAAAGGCTCCGAAGGGATCTTCGACCCGTCCAACCTCCTGCTGCTGTACGCCAGCATGGTCGTCATCAAGGTCTGCCACGAGTTCGGGCACGCCTTTGCGTGCAAGCGGTTCGGCCGCCGGGCAGGCGGCGCCGGCGAAGTCCACGTCATGGGCGTCATGTTCCTCATCTTCACCCCCCTGCCGTACGTCGACGCCTCCAGCGCGTGGGCGCTGCGGAGCAAGTGGCAGCGTGCGATCATCGGCATGGCGGGGATGTTCGTGGAGTTGGCCATCGCGGGGATCGCGGCGATCGTCTGGGCCAGCACGGGCGCCGGCACGCTTCACGCAATCTGCTACAACGTCATGTTCATCGCCAGCATCTCGACGCTGCTGTTCAACGGCAATCCGCTGCTGCGCTACGACGCGTATTACATCCTCTCGGACCTCCTGGAGATCCCCAACCTCTCTCAGCGGAGCAAGGACTACATCTACTACCTCGTCAAGCGCTACGTCTGGGGCGTCAAGCGGGCCAGGAATCCCGCACACAGCGCAGGCGAGAGGGCCTGGTTCGTGTTTTACGGCATCGCCTCGACCGCCTACCGCGTCTTCATCCTGGTCATGATCCTGGCCTTCCTCGGCGACCGGCTACCGGAACAGTTGAAATTCGTGGCGCTGATTCTCGGCGGGATATCGGTGATCATGTGGCTGTTCGTGCCGCTGGGCAAATTCCTGCGGTACCTGGCCACCAGTCCGGAGCTGAGCCGCAACCGCCCTCGGGCGGTGCTGACCACGTTGGTAACCGTGGCGCTGATCGTGGCGGGACTCGGCGTAGTGCCCGCGCCGGAGCACGTCCGCCTCGAGGGCGTTGTCGAGCCCGTCAAGGTCCAGAAGATCCACGCCGACACCGCCGGCTTCATTTATGCCGTCACGCCGTCGGGGCGCCTGGTGACCCCGGACAACGCCGCCCCACTGGTGGCCGCGGCCAGCGCCGACCTCGACGCCGAACGTGCAGAGTTGGCCGCGGCGCACCGCGAACTGGAGGGCCTTCGTGCCAAGGCGCTGGCCGAGGAAGAGACCGCGGCGGTCCACACCAGAGACGAGCAGCTCGTGGTCAGCAGGGGTCGCCTGAAGGACATCGACGAGCGGATCGCCTCCCTGGCGGTTCGCGCCCCGTTCGCCGGGCGGTGGATCTCCCCCCACATCGACCAGGCGCTCGGCACGTACGTGCGCCAGGGCCAGGAACTGGGCCTGGTCGCCAGCGACGAGGTCCGCTGTCGTGCCGAGGCCGAGCAGGAGGTCATCGCCCTGCTCTGGAAGCGGTACGAGCAGGGCCAGATCGGCCCGGGGGACATCAAGATCCGCGTCAAGGCACTGCCGGACATCCAGGTTCTCGGCCGGATCACGAAGCGGGTCAGGGTGGGCACGGAGCACCTGCCGACGGCCGCCCTGGGATACGCCGCAGGGGGCTCCATCAGGACCGACGCGAAGGACCCCAAGGGCATGAAGGCCGCCGAGAACCTCTTCGAGTTCCTCATTGACCCCGTGGACCCCAAGAAGGACTACGTCCAGACCGACTGGAGCAAGCTGCTCAGCGGGCAGCGCGTCATCGTTCGCGTCAGCCTGCCGGCGCGCCCGCTGGCCGTCCAGTGGTATCGCTCGATCCTCCAGTTCATCGAGGGAAGGTTCAAGCGCTGAGGTGTCGCAGATACCGAGCACAACGTGGCGGATGCTGACGCTTCGCGGCAGTTCGCCCGACCTGCCAAGGGGCCTGGACGCCGCCTGGGACACGCTGGCCGGGCTCGGCAAGCGCGTGACCGTGCGCACGGCAATGTACCTGGCCCGTGCCCGGCGCGTGCTGGCCCACGAGAAGCTCTACGCCGAGATGACCGACGCGGCCCTCCGCGAAACCGCCGCCGAGTTCCGCGTGACCTTTCGCCGCGGGAGGGACACACCGGAAGACCTCGAACGGGCCTTTGCGCTGGTCCGCGAGGTCGCCGCCAGGCACATCGGCGAGAAGCCCTTTCTCGTCCAGGTCGCCGGGGCCCTGGCACTCGAAGCCGGGTGCGTCGCCGAAATGGCCACCGGAGAGGGAAAGACCCTCACCGCCACGATGCCCGCCACCATCGCCGGTTGGCGCGGGCGAGGCTGCCATGTCATCACCGTCAACGACTACCTCGCCGGGCGGGACGCCGCCTGGATGGGCAAGATCTACACGTACTGCGGCCTGACCGTCTCGCACGTCGACCACGACAAGGACCCCCCCGCACGCCGGGCCGCATACCAGGCCGACATCACCTACGGCACGAACAAGGAGATCACCGCCGACTTCCTCCGGGACCAGTTGGCCCTCGGTCGGCTGCGCTCGCTGCCCCAGGCGCTGCTGGCCAAGATCGCCGAGGGCACCGGCAGCGGGACCGACCGGCTGGTCCAGCGCGGGCTGGACTACGCCATCGTCGACGAGGCCGACTCGGTCCTCATCGACGAGGCCGTCACCCCCCTGATCATCTCCGGCGACGCGCCGAACCCCGAGCAGGTCGACGCGTTTGCCGAGGCCGCCGACATCGCCCTCCAGCTCGACCCGACGTCCCACTACACCGTCAACGAACGGTACCGCGAGGTGGAGCTGACCGAGGCGGGCAAGGACCGGCTGGCGGAGATGACCGCCGCGCTGGGCAGCGTCTGGCAGGGGCGGCGGCGAGCGGAGGAACTGGTCGTCCAGGCCCTCACCGCGCGCGAAATGTACCTCCGGGACAAGCAGTACGTCGTCCAGGACGGCAAAATCATCATCGTCGACGAGTTCACCGGGCGGCTCATGCACGACCGTGAATGGCGCGACGGGCTGCACCAGGCCGTCGAGGCCAAGGAAGGCATCGAGGTCAATCCCCCCAAGGACACCTACGCGCGGATCAGCTTCCAGCGGTTCTTTCGGCTGTATCGCCGGCTGAGCGGGATGACGGGCACGGCCGCCGAGGCCCGACGCGAGTTCTGGCAAATCTACCACCTCCCGGTCGTCGTCGTGCCCACCAACCGCCCGTGCATCCGCACGCGGCGACGCGACCTGATCTTCGCCCACGACCAGGCCAAGTGGAACGCCGTGGCCGACAGTTGTTTTCGCATGCACCAGGCCGGACGCCCCATCCTGATCGGCACGCGCAGCGTCCGCGCCAGCGAGCACCTCAGCACGCTCCTGAGCCGAAAGGGCCTCGACCACCAGGTCCTCAACGCCGTCCGCCACGCCGAGGAGGCGCAGATCGTCGCCGCCGCCGGGCAGAGACGCAAGATCACCGTCGCCACGAACATGGCCGGGCGGGGCACGGACATCAAGCTGGGCAAGGGCGTCGCCGAGGCCGGGGGACTCCACGTCATTCTCACCGAGCGTCACGAGGCCGGACGCATCGACCGTCAACTCGTGGGCCGATGCGCCCGCCAGGGCGATCCCGGCTCGACGCAGGCGTTCGTCAGTCTCGAGGACGAACTGGCTCGGCGTCACGCGCCGCACATGTCCGCGGCCCTTCGCCGACGATACGGACACCGCGACGAGACGATCGACTCGGCTCTCGCCAGGCGACTGTTCAACCGCGCCCAGCGGCGGGCCGAACGCGCCGCACTCAGGCAGCGAAAAGGCGTGCTCCAGACCGACCGCTGGCTGGACGAATACCTCGGCTTCGCCGGCGCAGAACGCTGAGACGCACCACGAAACCGCTCGCGGTCTCGCGCGCCGTTCTCAATCCCCCCAAGTTGATCCACTGTTATTCCCCGGATATAATGGACATATGGACGCAGCAGGAATGGCGCCCTTGAAACGAACAGAGTCTCCAGCATGAACCAGCGCGTCCAGCACCTGAGACAGCAGAGCATCGAGACCCGCCCGTACATCTCGTCTGAACGTGCGGAGTTGATGACGGCATTCTACAAGAGCGGCCAGGCCGACAACGTCTCGGTTCCCGTGGCCAGGGCGCTGTCCTTCAAGTACCTGCTCGAGCACCGCACGATCGGCATCGCCGACGGGGAGCTGATCGTAGGGGAGCGCGGCCCTGCGCCCAAGGCCACCCCCACCTATCCCGAGTTGTGCTGCCACAGCCTGGATGACCTTCGCGTGCTGAACGTCCGCGAGCGCACGTCGTTCGTCGTCAGCGACGAGGTCCGTGAGGTCTACGAAAACCGGATCATCCCGTTCTGGCGAGGCAAGACGCTCCGCGAGCGGCTGTTCGCGCGCATGACGCCCCAGTGGCACGACGCCTTCGAGGCCGGCGTCTTCACCGAGTTCATGGAGCAGCGCGCCCCCGGGCACGCCATCCTCGACGACAAGATCTACCACGAAGGCTTCAGCGACTTTCGCGCCGGCATCGCCGAGCGGCGGGCGGATATCGACTACCTGGCCGATCCGCGCGCCTACGACAGGGACGAGCAGCTCAAGGCCATGGAAATCTGCGCCGACGCGATTGTCGCCTTCGCGCGGCGCTACTCGGCCCTGGCGGCCGAGCTTGCCGAACGCCAGGACGACCCGCAGCGCCAGGCCGAACTGCGGGAGATAGCCGACATCTGCTCCCACGTGCCCGCCCACACACCCAGAACCTTCCACGAGGCGCTCCAGTGCTACTGGTTCGTCCACCTGGCGGTCATCACCGAACTGAACACGTGGGATTCGTTCAACCCGGGTCGGCTCGACCAGCACCTGTATCCGTTCTACACGAACGAGACCGCCGCTGGCACGCTCACCCGCGACCGGGCCGAGGAACTGCTCCAGTGCTTCTGGGTCAAGTTCAACAATCAGCCGGCCCCGCCGAAGGTCGGCGTCACCGAGGAGCAGTCCGGCACGTATACGGACTTTGCGCTGATCAACATCGGCGGCGTCGGGCCTGAGGGCCAGGACGCCGTCAACGAGGTCTCCTATCTCATGCTCGACGTGGTCGAGCAGATGCAGCTCGTTCAGCCCAGCGCGTGCGTCCAGATCAGCAGCGTCAGCCCGGACAGCTTCGTCCGGCGCGCCTGCGAGGTCATCCGCACCGGGCTCGGGCAGCCGTCCGTGTTCAACACCGACGTGATCGTCCGCGAGATGCTCCATGACGGCAAGACCATCACCGACGCCCGCTCAGGAGGCCCCAGCGGGTGCGTCACGATCAGCGCGTTCGGGAAGGAAAGCTGCACGCTGACCGGGTACTGCAACTGGCCGAAGATCCTCGAGCTGGCCTTGCACGACGGCGTAGACCCGGCCACCGGAAAGCAGATCGGGCCCAGGACGGGCGACCCGCGCAGGTTCGATGCGTTCGAGCAGGTGATGGCCGCCTACACGGCCCAACTGCGGTACTTCATCGACCTGAAGATCGCGGGCAACAACGTGGTCGAGCGCCTCTACGCCACGACCATGCCCGCCCCGTTCATGTCGGTGGTCATGAACGACTGCATCGACAAGGGCCTGGACTACCACAACGGCGGGGCGCGGTACAATCCCACCTACATCCAAGGAGTGGGCATCGGCACGCTGACCGACGCGCTGGCCGCCATCAAGAAACACGTCTTCGACACCGGTACCGTGACGATGGCCGAACTGCTGGACGCCCTGGCCGAGGACTTTGCCGGCCGCGAGCCCCTCCGCCAGCGGCTCATGAAGAACACCCCCGCCTACGGCAACGACGACGACTACGCCGATGAGATCGCCGAGGCCCTCTTCGAGGCGTATTTCGAGGCCGTCGACGGTCGGCCGAACACCAAGGGCGGCCGCTACCGCGTGAACCTACTTCCGACGACGGTGCACGTGTACTTCGGCTCAGTGGTCGGCGCGCTGCCGAACGGCCGAAAGGCCGGCGTCGCGGTGTCCGAAGGCATCTCACCCACCCAGGGCGCCGACACCGACGGGCCGACCGCCGTGTTCAAGTCAGCCTCGCGAATCGACCACGCCCGAACCGGTGGAACGCTTCTGAACGTGAAGTTCACCCCGCAATTGCTCCAAGGCCAGGGGCTCGACCGCCTGTGCGACCTGATCCGCGCGTACTTCCGCCTCGACGGGCACCACGTGCAGTTCAACGTTATCCGGGCCGAAACGCTGCGCCAGGCCCAGCGCGACCCGGAGTCACACCGCGGGCTGATCGTCCGCGTCGCCGGGTACAGCGACTACTTCGTCGACGTCGGGCGCGACCTGCAAAACGAGATCATCTCACGCACCGAGCACGATTCGTTCTGAGCGCGCGAAATGTGTCGTTCCTTCCACGTTTAGCGGAAACTTGTCGTCCCTTCCATGTTTAGCGGTCGGGCAACGCCCGACGCTCGTCGTTCGAGCAACGAACGGTGAGCGTTGCTCACCTGGTAAACGTGGACTGAACGACAAGTTACCATTTGTCCGTGCGGAACGGGACGGCAGGCAGGCCCTCCTTGTTGTACAGGTTGCAGCCCTGGGGGTTCATGCTGTAGGCGTACCGCACGGCCACCGGCGCGGGGATCTTGTCACTCGAGACGACCACGGTCTGGCCGTCGATCTTCGCATCGGCCCAGGCCCACTTCTTGTCCGCGCCGGCAATCGCAAACTGCTTGAGCGTCCCGCCGGGTACTTCCTTCGTCGGCGCCAGGCCTTCCTTCTGGCCCACAATCAGTCCGCCCCCGACGTGATCGAACGTCAGGCGGATCGTCTTGCCCTCACGCTTCATGCCCTTGTACATCGGGCCGCTGTAGACGATGCTCTTGCCGTAATCCTTGGCCAGGGCCCACAGCGCCAGCCTCTTGCCCACATCCTGCTTGTTCTTGGGATGAATATTGCGTGCCATCCCGATATCGATAATGACGGCCATGCCCGTTTTAGGCACGCTCAGCGTGGCGGTCTGGGCATCACGGACGCGCGCCCACCCGTCACCGCCAGCCGGGTTGGTGTTGGGGTTGCGGAAGTTGGCCAACTGGACGAAGTAGAAGGACAGGTCGTAGCCCCAGAGTTCTCGCCACCCGCCGATGAGTGCCTTCTTCTTCTCGAAGTAGCTCATTCCCTCGCCCCCGTTTGATTCGCCCTGGTACCACGTGGCCCCTCGCACGGCGAACGGGATAAGCGGGTGGATCATCGCATTGTACAGCCCCGTCGGCGCGCCGCTGGAGTTCATGCGATGTTTCGGCATCGTCGAGGGCATTCCCGGGATGGGCTCGTTCTCGGCCAGGGCCTTCTTGGCCATCGTTACCCATGCCTCGATCCGCGATATGCTGCCCGCGAGCGCCTTGTTGTACTCGGCGTTGGCCTTGCTGACAGCGTTGGAGATATCCTTGAGCGACTTGACGGCCGCGAACCCGCACGGCGGGGTCCACGGCTCGACCCGGGTGCCGCCCCAGGATGAATGGATCAGCCCGATCGGCACGCCGAGTTCCTTGTGGAGCTTTTGTCCGAAGAAGAACAGCGTGGCCGAGAACCGCCCCGCCGAACGGGGCGAGCACACCTGCCAACTGCCGGAGAAGCTCTCCCTCGGCGTGCCGGACGTGGCCTTTCTGACGGTGATCAGGCGCATCGTGGGATACTTCGCCGCGGCGACGACCTTCCCGGCATCGAGGCACCCGCCCACGCCCATCTCCATGTTCGACTGGCCGGAGCCTATCCAGACCTCACCCACCAGAATGTTCTTCAGCGTGATCGTGTTGGCACCCGCGACGGTCATGTCGGCCGGCTTGGCGCTGGTCTCCAGCGCGTCGAGTTTGACCGTCCACTTCCCGTCAGCGGCGGCGGTTGCGGTCTTCGTCTGTCCGGCGAACTTCACCGTGACCTTTTCGCCCGCGTCGGCCCAGCCCCAGATCGGCACCGGCATCTCGCGCTGAAGCACCATGTTGGAGCCGATGATATTCGCCAGGCGGACCTCCGCCGAGGCCGCCGGCGCCAGGACGCACACCGCCAGAACCGCTGCCCAGAACGTCTTGACTCCACCATTGCTCATTGTCGTTCCTTTCGTTGGCTGAGACACATTCCATACATAACCCCGTTCGGATTCGCCGGTGTCCCCGATGATGCCGAATCGGTTACACTTACACTCTCTGCCACCAAATTCGCAGGAAACTCAACGCGGCGGCAATGAGCCCTGTTGCAGCCGGTTGCGTTGTGGGTGTAGCACGGGCATCTTGCCCGTGAAAACAGAGGCCAGCGACTCGTTTCCACCGCGTTTTGTCCACGGGCAAGATGCCCATGCTACCTTGCAGGCCCACAACGCAACCGACTGGCCCTGTTGACAAGAGCCTTGCGGATAGTCGTAGATCGGCCGATGATGGAGGTATGCGGCAACGATGGTATCGCGTGCGTTCCCTCCGGCCGCGGCGAGGACTTGTCCGACGCAGCCTTGGCGAAGTCGGAAAGGCGAAGTCTCAGAGGCAAGAGCCTTTGCCGAGGCTGGGGCCGCCAAACCGGCAAGCCTGGAGATTCATGAACTCGAATCCATCTGGAAGAAATGAGAACAGTAATGTACAGACTCAATCGTAGAGGTTTCTTGAAGTCAACGACCGCCGGGGCATTTGCTGTTTCCCTGCCGCTGCGGGCGATCGCCAAGGATGCGGCCGCTCGCAAGCCCAATATCATCTTCCTCATGGTTGATGACATGGGCTATCACGACTTGGGCTGTTTCGGCAGCAAGACGATCCTCACTCCCAAGATCGACAATATGTGCGCCGAGGGCATGAAGTTCACCGACTGCTATGGGGGCTGCACGGTATGCGCCCCGTCTCGCAGCGTTCTTATGTCGGGCTACCACAAGGGGCATACGCCGGTCCGGGACAACAGGGGCGGCATACCGCTGTTTCCCGGGGAAGTCACCGTCGCCGAGGTGCTCAAGAAGGCGGGCTATGCGACGGGCGGGTTCGGCAAATGGGGCCTGGGCAACCAGGGAAAGAAGGGAGCTGCCGAGCGACACGGATTCGACGTCTTCTTCGGCTATTACAACCAGTGGCACGCCCACTCGTATTACACGCACCTGTTCAGGAACAGCGTGAAGGTCGAACTCAACGGGCGCTACACGCATTACGCGGTCTACGACGAGACGATCAAGTTCATAAAGGCCAACAAGGACCGCCCGTTTTTCTGCTACGCCCCCTGGACGCTCCCGCACGGGCCGTACGTTATCCCCGAGGACGACCCCGCATGGGCGATCTACAAGGACAAGCCATGGAAAAGGGACGCGAAAGTCGTAGCCGCCATGGACACCATGATCGACACCCAAGTCGGCCAGATATTCGATCTGCTGAAGAAACTCAAGATCGACGACAACACGATCGTCTTCTTCACCTCCGACAACGGCGGTGCCAGGCGGTTTGAAGGCACCCATAACTCAATCGGCCAGATGAAGGGGCACAAGCGCTCGATGCACGAGGGCGGTATTCGCGTGCCGATGATCGTGCGCTGGCCCGGCAGGATCCAGGCCGGCGCGGTGAGCGATCTGGCGTGGTATTTTCCCGATGTCATGGCGACCCTGGCCGAACTGGCGGGCGTCTCAGGCGAAGTGCCCAAGGATACCGATGGCATCTCAATTGTTCCGACGCTGCTCGGCAAGGGCGAGCAGAAACAGCATGAATGCATGTACTGGGACGACACGTGGTATCACAATGAAGGCCTGCGCATGGGCAAGTGGAAAGGCATAAGGCGCAACGGGAAGTTCGAGGTCAATCCAAATACCGCCGAGCACAGGGGCAAGTGGAAAGGCATGAAGCACGAGTCCGGAGAGATTGAGGTGTACGATCTGAGCAAGGATATCGGCGAGAAAGACAATCTCGCCGACGAGTATCCCGATATCGCCAAGAAACTGGGCGAACTGATGGACAAGGCCTGGACCGAACCACGCAGCCAGGAAGACGACGGCGTTTATACCGGAAAACAACGCAAGCCGAAGAAAACGAGCAAGCAATAGCCGCAGGGGCAGCCGCTCGTTCCGCGTCATCGAAATCGGCTGACCGTCCCCGGCCTGATGGTCTTGCGTCAGGCCTCTTCCTGTTCTCGGCAGATGTGGGCGTAGAACCCGGGGGCATGTTTCAATTCATGGTGGGTCCCGCGCTGGGTGATCCGTCCGTTCTCGAAGACGAGGATGCGGTCGCACTGCCGGGCGGTGGCGATGCGCTGGGTGATGATCAGGCTGGTTCGCCCGGCTAGGGCGTGCCGAAGCGACCGCCGGATCCGCGCCTCGGTGGCTGCGTCCAGCGCGCTGGTCGTGTCGTCCAGCAGGAGCACCTCGGGGTCGGTCAGCAGTGCGGTGGCCAGCGCCAGGCGCTGCCTCTGCCCGCCCGAGAGCGTCACGCCGTTCTCACCGACGGGGGTGTCGTAGGCCATCGGCAGCTCGTCGATAAACTCGTGCAGTTCGGCCTGTGCGGCGGCGTGGCGGATCTCCTCGTCGGTCGCGTCGAGCCTGCCGTAACGGATGTTGTCGCTGATGGTTCCGGAGAAGATGGTCGGCTCCTGCTGGACGACGCGAATGTGCCGGCGGACCGAGGCGGGGTCGGCGTCGACCAAGTCCACCCCCCCGACGCGGACGTGTCCGCCTTGCGGGTCGTAGAACCGCAGGAGCAGTTGGAAGACCGTGCTCTTGCCCGAGCCTGACGGGCCCATCAGCGCGACGGTCTGCCCGGGCCTGATGCGGAAGTCCACCCCCTCCAGCGCGGGGGTCTGCTGCTTCGGGTACATGTACGTGACGTGGTCGAACGTGATCTTCCCCGCCATGCCGTCCAGGTTGATCCGCCCGGGGGGCACTTCCTCCGGCTCGTCGAGGACGGCAAAGACGCGGCGCAGGACGACGAGGGCAGCCTGGACGGCGGTGGCCACCGACGTCAGGTGGTTGACCGGTTGATACAGCATGCCCATCATGCTCACGAATGCCAGGAGTTGGCCGATGGTCATGGCCCCGTCTCGGACCATCATGGCCCCGACGTAGACGATCGCGCCCGTCGCCAGGGCCGTGATAACGCCGGCGCCGACGGCCAGGAACTGCCGGTACTGAACCAGCCGCATCGCCACGCGGACCCCATCGTGGATGAGTTGGGCGAATGACCGGACCTCCGCGCGCTCGCGGGCGAAGGCCTTGACCACGCCGATCCCGCCTATCCGCTCCCCGCAGCGGGCGTACATCTTGGCGGTCAGTCGGCGGTTGGCCTTGTTTGTGCGTCTGACCTTCGGCCTGAGCACGGCAAACGCCCATGCGTACATCGGCAGCGACGCCAGGACGATGAGTCCGAGCCGCCACTGGAAATGCATCAGCGTGCCCAGCCCGATGACGATCTGGAGCAGGGAGGTCAGCGCCCTCGGGCCGTGACGCGTGACCCACTTGTGCACGACGTTCACGTCGTCCAGGACCCGCGCCATGATCACGCCGACCGGCGTCTTCTCGAAGTACCCCACGTGCAGGGCCTGGAGCTTCTCGTGCAGGCTCTTGCGCAGCGAGTAGACCATACCCTGCCCCGCGCCCACAATCAGCCGGGTACGCACCCAGTTGCTCACCAGCCGAACCGTCCACAGACCCATGCTTATCGCGAAGAACAGCCAGCACAGTTCCACGTGTCTTTCCACCGCCTCGGGCTGGATCGCCCCGCCCCCGTCGAGTACCTCGTCGACCATGAACCGCTTGGTGTGCATGAAGGCGGCCGGCAGCGAACTGACCACCAGCGTCAGCAGTGCCGCCCACAGCAGCGTGAAGCGGTATGGCCTCAGGTGCTCCCGCCGCAGGCGGGCCAGGTCCGTGCGTGCGCGGCCGGGCCTGTCGGGCTGCTCGGCCAGCAGCCCGTCGATGATGCCGTCCACCCGCCGGGCCCGCTCGGTCATTGCCCGCCCTCCTCATGCAGCCCGAGCAATTCCTCGTAATGCTGCGCGTACAACCCGCCGGGAATCTCCAGCAGTTCGGCGTGCGTGCCGCTCTCCACAATCCGCCCGCGGTCCAGCACGACGATCGCATCGGCGGCGGTGATCGTACTGAGGCGGTGGGCCACCACGAAGCTCGTCCGACCGGCCAGCACGCGAGCCAGGGCCTTCTGAATGAGCGCCTCGGACCGGCTGTCGAGGGAGGAGGTGGCCTCGTCCATGACGAGGATGAGCGGGTCGGTGAGGATGGCCCGCGCGATGCTCACTCGCTGCCGCTGCCCGACGCTCAGCTTCACCCCGTCGGGGCCGATGACGGTGTCGTACCCGTTCGGGAGGGTCAGGGCCGTCTCGTGGATTTCGGCGGCCCGGGCGGCCTCGATGATCTGCCCGCGCCTGGCCTTGGGCCGACCGTAGGCGATGTTTTCGGCCAGCGTGCCGGCGAACACCAGCGGCTCCTGCGGCACGACGCCGAAGAGCCTCCTTAGGCTGCGGAGGTCCACGCGGCGAACGTCGACGCCGTCGATGAGCACTTGCCCGTCGAGGACGTCCCAGTAGCGCATGAGCAGCGAGGTGAGCGTCGTCTTGCCACACCCGGTCGGCCCGACCAGGGCGATGGTCCGCCCGGGGGCGACCTTCAGCGAGAGCCCCTCGAACAGCGCCACGGCCGGATCGTACGAGAACGTCACGTCGCGAAACTCGACGGCGCCGGCCCCGCGAGCTATCGCCGGCGCGCCCGGGGCCGAAGCGATGTCCTGGGGCGTGTGCAGCACCTCGGCGATCCGCTCGACCGAGACCATCGTCTCGGTCAGCGACCCGGCGATCTGCGTCAGCCGAAGCGCCGGCGAGATCGCCAGCCAGACGTACGAGTTCACCGCCACCACCTCGCCCAGCGTCATCCGACCTGTGATCACGAAGTACGCCCCCAACGCGATGATGATCGTCGAGCCGAACCCCGCGATCCCGCTGCAGGTCACCCCCAGGCTGACGGACCCCATGCGACTGGCCAGGGCCATGTCGAGGCTCTGTTGGGTTCGGTTGAGGAACATCTCGTTTTCGCGGTCCTCGCGGTTGTAGATGCGTACTTGCCGCACGCCGGCCACCGTCTCGCTCAGGCGCCCGGCGATCTCGTCGTACTTCTCGCGAAAGGCCAGTGTTGACCGGTGAATCCGCCGGGAAAACACCCGGTAGACCACCACGTACATCCCCACGAACCCCAGAAGCGCCCAGCCCAGCCACACCGACTTGGTGAACACGTACCCCACCGAGAACAGGAAGACGATCGCATCGACCAGGATGCCCACCGTGTCGTCGGTCAGCAGGCGCTGGAGGCGGTTGACGTCCTCCATCAGCCGGCTCACCGTGGCCCCCGTGCTGGCGGCCGTGTGGTACCGCATTTCCAGGAACATGATCTTGCGGTACATCGCCAGCCGGAGGTCCGCCACCACGCGGTGGCCGATGAACATCAGTATCCACGCGTTGCCGAGCCTGACGACGGCGGCCAGGACGGGCACCGCCGCTATCGCCAGGGCCAGCGCCCAGACGAGTTGCCAGCGGCTCTCGCGCAGCACGTGGTCGACGAGATACTCCATGAGCTGGGGCGGCAGGAGGTTAAGGGCGGTGAACGCCACGGTGGCGACCAGCGCGACAACCGCCGGGCGGCGGTACGGCGCGAGGAAGGAGAAGACCGTGCCTACCGCGGTCATGCGGCACCCTCCGTGCCCGGGGCGTCAGTCTCTCCCGGACCCGCAGGACCTTGCCTGCGCTCGAGCGATGGTGCCACACGATGTCGTGACATTGCCTCGTCCCACGCGCTGCGGTTTGCCGGCCGCGCTCCTCCGACCACCAGCTACCGATCACCGACCGCCGGTTACCAACCATTACCCTCAGCCGTACACGCCGAACTCCTCCACCGCATCGAACATGGCCAGGACGTTCTCGACGGGGGTCTCCTCGAG
>Ga0180432_10002451_pt1 | contig 27761 bp, 20 predicted proteins | sample SS_ome_10_FD_132414 | JGI IMG/M metagenome (GOLD analysis project Ga0180432, IMG submission 132414) | Hypersaline lake sediment archaeal communities from the Salton Sea, California, USA - SS_1_MS_2 metaG | ecosystem: Environmental > Aquatic > Non-marine Saline and Alkaline > Hypersaline >... | reverse complement strand
TCACCACGTCGACTTCGTTGCGGCCCGATCAACGTAGAGAACGACGCCTCACGAGCCGCTTCCTTGTCGCCACGGCGATCTTGGCCCGTGACTGACCAAGCTCTTATTTATTGATGGATTTATGGATACGGCCGGGGATTCCTCCCGCACCCGAGGTTTTATCCGGCTCTAGAAAACGGCCAGGAGGATCACGAGCACGGCCAAGAATAAGGTCCAGAAAATAACCGCCGTTCGAGAGGCTTTCCTGGCTTTCTTCGCCTCCCACCACGTCAAGGGACGGATCCCCTGGATCAGGAACGTCAGCACTCCCGCAAGGTTTACGCATATCAAATTGACGGCGAACAAGAAGGCGGCCCCGACAGCCAAGTTCCAATGCCCGGCGCCCGCGAGCATTCCGAACGCGACCAGCGGCGGCAGCAGCGCGACGGCGACCATGACACCGATCAAGGCGCTGTACAATTCCGATGTGAAGGAAATGGCCGCCGCGCTCCCGGCGATCAGTGCAAGGATGACATCTCCCTGACTCACTTCCGTCCTCAATATGAGCTCGGGAATGCCAACATCGACATGGAACAGGATGCCGAACAGGAATGAGGGGACAAGCGCCGACAGCACTCCCCATGCGATCGCTTTCCCCGCTTTTTTCAGAAGCGGGACATCTCCGAGCGTGGTCGCGAAAGACAGAGCCAGGTTGGGACCGAGAAGCGGAGCGATAACCATGGCCCCTATGATAAACACCACATTATTTCTGAAAAGTCCGATGGATGCCACGATCGCGGCAAAGACGATCATCACGAAATAAACCCAGCAAATCCGGACCGTCTTTTCAATATCAGAATACAATTCTTCCCGGCTGATCCGAATAAACCGGGAAACGTTTTTTTTCTCGCGTGTCGTTTTCCCGTTTTCTTTTTTGTCAATTTCCTCTTGTTCCGGTCTCGGGATGGACGCCTCGACGGGAAGCAGGATGATTCTGAAATCACCGGTCCGAGAGAATCTTTTCGCCAAAAAATCGAGGATGGTTTCCGAGTATTCCGTCGGAACCAGTATCCTGAAAAAAACGCGGTCCCCATCGACCGAATCCCGCCAGATATCGATGATCTTGTGATCTTTTAACGAATCGACGAGTTCATCGCCTTTTTCCGCGGAAATGACAATTTCGATCAAGCGTAGAGACATCTTTGGTTCCTCTGCATCATGGAGTGCTCCCATGAATATCCAGCCTCGACTTCAGCACCGACAAAGGGCCGTAAACAACCAGATGATCTCCATCGCGGATCATCTCCGAAGCTTTCGGGGTGGGAATCCAATTTTTCTTCCTTTCAATTCCCAACACCAAAACACCTCTCTCACTCAAATTGGAGTCGAGCAGTGTCTTCCCGATCAAGGTTGAATCTTCCTTCACCATCTTTTTTAGAACACCGTAGCCTTCCAGAAAATGAAGCAGATCTTCCGTGGAAGCGTCCTCAAAAACGGCGGACTTGATGAGCTTTCTTTCGATGAAGCCTTCCCATTTTCGTGTGAAACCTCGGAATTTCGCCAGTTTATAGATCAGCAGAATTCCGATCAAAAGTATAACGACATTGATCGGCAGCTGGTATCCCCGGCTCGTAACCATGGACGAGGTCGCGGCAACGATCACCGTCACGATCCCCGCGTTTCCTCCCATCATCAACCATCGTATGATCTTCCTTCGCTGGGGATGATTGATAACCGATTCCGCCTCCTTGGTCGTAAATCCCGTACCGGAAAACGCGGACAAGGCCTGGAACCGGGCTTTTTTTTTATCCAAGCCCGTCATCATCAGGGCGATCGAGGCGGCCCGCACAAAAAGGAAAGAGATCAAAACGGCCAGCAAAGTGGGAAACAGAAAATAGAAACTGTACATTCTCCCCTCCACCTCCATTCTAAAGGAAGGATTGCCGAAATGGAAAGCAAAATAATGCGTCCCGTTTTTCCATACAATTGGTTTTAAACGATTTGTCATTTTCCTACAACAAGAATTTTTCTCTAAACGCAAATTTTATTGCGATGCTGAAACGGCGGCCGATCAGCCCTCTTTTCCCGTCGATCCGGGCAGCAGGGAATGGGAGATTGAATTAATCCGGGATATTGTCTATGATTTGAAAGAAAATTTTCACCTGAGAGAGACGCGATGACCGATCCGGCCAAAAGAAGACGCTATCTTCCCCTCATTATCAGTCTGCTGATCGTTCTGGTCAGTCTGATCTATTACCTGTCCTACTATAAAAGCTTCAAGATCGATGTCGATGAAGGACTGCTCATCAACGGCGCCATGCGCGTGCTGTCCGGGCAGCTTCCCCTGAAGGATTTCCACCAGTACATGCCGGGCCGCTTCTACCTTCTCGGCCTCTGGTTCCTCATCTTCGGCAAGAGCGTTATGGTCGAGCGCCTGCTGTTCGTTCTGATCCACACCGCCAAGAACCTCCTCATGTACCACACCGCCCGCAAGGTCATCCCCGCTCCCTTCAGCTTCATCCCCGTCGTGCTGACATTGCTGCTCCCGGGATTCTGGGCCAAGGGCTTCGTGGGGCTTTCGCTGCTGCTGTGCGCGTTTTTCCTCCTCCGCTACATGGAGAACCCGGAAAACCGAAGGCTGGTCGTTCTCGGCCTGGTGGTGGGGATCTCGGTGTATTTCCGGGAGGATTACGCGGGCTACGCGGCGATCGCCACCGGCCTGATGCTCCTCTATCTCGGCGTCTCGGCCCGCGACAGGTTCACGCGGATCATTGCGAGAGGCCTCACGTTCAGCGCCGCCATCTTCACGGCCCTCACACCGATGCTTCTGCTCTACGGGATCCGCGGCGGCTTCCCCGCGCTGGTCGACGGCATCCACCAGACCGTCAAACTGGGACACGTCGAGTCCATGGTCTTCCTCTCTCCCAAAGTTTTCCTGAAATGGCCGCCGGATATCCTGTCCCGCGACCTCGGCCTGATCTTCCCCTATCTTACGATGCTGCTCTTTCTCGGAACGGGCCTGATGCTGTTTATCCGCTGGCGGCGCGGCCGGGGCCTTACCGAACTCCGCGACCGTCTGCTTCTGGCCACCCTGGCGCTTGCGGTTCCGGCCTACCTGCACATCTGGCACTGGACGCACGAGTTCCGCACCCCCCAGAGCGGGGCCATGATCCATCTTCTCTGGGCCTACCTGATCTACCTTTCTTTTATCCGATTGAGAGACCGTTCCCGAAATAAATCCGGGCTGCGCGCCGTACGCGCGGTATCCTGGTCGGCGCTGTTTCTGATCTCCCTGGGCATCCAGGTCTTTTTCGCCGTCTACTGCTTCGCCAGCCACCCCATGGTGCGCTACGACGGGGGGAGCATCGTGCTCCGGAAAGGCCCTCACGGCCCCATATCCCACACCGAACGCTCGGGGATCGAACCGCCCCTGCGTCAGGCCGTCGTCTACAGCCGCATCCTCGAATACATCGACGATTTCACGTCCCCTGAGGACACGCTCCTCTGTTTCGGGGAAAGTCCCCTGTATTTCCTCTCGGGACGCCGCAACGCCACCGAATTCGACAACGGCCGCATCCCCTCCTATTTTCCCAAAAAAAGGAAGCGGCTGATCCCTCAGATCCAGGCGAATCCGCCGGAACTGGTCATCATCCGGGACTGGGAGTACGGCTTCTGGTACCCCAAGATGCCCGAAGTCTTCGATGAGATCACCAGCACCTATTTTCACTCCCGAAACATCTACGATTTCTACATCTTCACCCGCGTCTCCCAGCTTAACGACAGCATCCGCCGCGGCAACACCCTGCTCTGGAACGGCAAGATGGCAAAAGCCACATCCCAATACCTCAAGGCCCACCGGCAAGATCCCAAGAATCCCGACGCCCGCATGATCCTCAACCGCCTCTTTTCCAGCGACACGCGGGGTCCCCGGACGCTTCCGGCCCTGGACGGCTATTACCTCCACAAGATGAAGGACCGCTGGCGGCTGAGTTGGGGGAGTCAAGATACGCGCCGGTTCTCGGGCGAGATCCGCCTCGCAGGCGGAGGCGATCTGAGCTCCGTCATCATCTCGGCGCAGACCTGGCCGGAATCGGCGGAAGGCCTCAGGTTTACGAAGGAAAAGAACCATATCCGCTTTGACAGCGAAACCGCTGAGTCGGCGCAGGGGATCGAGCTCGTCTTCGCCGAATCACATGCGCCCCTGCGGCTGATCTTCGACCTCGAGCGCGACGGAGTAGCGGCGGAACGGATCTTCATTTCGGGGAAGGGGATGGAGAGGAAGAGGACGGCGCCCTACACCATCGTCAAAGAAAAACGCTGAGTTTCGCAGTCAGGCTGAGATAAGTGATTTATATTATATGACTTACGATTTTTCTCCCTGATTAGAGATATTCTTAAAACTCATTTTTGGGCTAAAAAAATGCATTTAACGATTTCTTTCTTGGAAGAGGCGCCGCCGGTGGATAGAAAACTTTTTAACTTATTTTCCCGGGCGAAAATTCATTTTAAGCATTTGGCTCCAGGGGGGCGGATATCATAAACAACTTATTTTATTAAAGATAGGTCAGCCTGGCTGCATCCTGCATCATCCGCAGCAATCGCTCGAGCATGAGCAATCGCACGCGCACGGATTGGAACTCTCGATTCCATTCTTGTAATCCAGAAGGCGGGTTTTTCGCAGTGCCGCGAGGTCGTCCCTGTTCAGGACAATCTCCATTCCGTCTTCAGGCGCCGTGGCACAGGCGAATTTCAGTTCTCCGTCTATCTCGATGACGCACGCTTTGCAACACCCCTTTCTCTCTTGAGCACGATAGCAGACCGCCGGGATGCCGATCTTTGCCCGATCGGCGACATCGACGATGTTCTTATCCGATGGATTTACCTGGATGACCTGACCGTCGATTGTGATCTTCATTATTTCATCTCCATTACAATTATTTATATACGGCACATATTTTCATACATATTTCCCTCATTACCGCCGCATAGAAGTGATTTCATCAAACAGTCCAATAAATATACCATATTATCCTAATATCTTAATGTTATACATTCTGAGATGCAACCCTATATGAGATGGATTTGATATCCTCAGGATGCTCTCTGATTGGATTTGATCCGTGCCGGAAGGTTGGGAAACCTTAAAACCTGTTTTCCCGGGCGAAAATTTATTTTAAGCATTTGGCCCCAGGGGAGCGGATATCATAAACAACTTATTTTATTAAAGATAGGTCAGCCTGGCTGCATCCTGTATCAACCATTCATAGGTGTGACAATCATAAGAACAAACGCTGTGAGTTGAGCTGCGGCTTTTTCATTTTGATCTTCTTTAAGTGCCGAGAGGGCGTTTTCAATAAGGCTTTTAGAATAGCGCATCCCTTTTTCCGCCGCTTCTTCAGGGGTGACAAATACATCCAGTTCTTCCGGTTTTTTGAACTTCACACCATTCGTCAGCATCCGGTAGGCAAAGGACATGTACTGTCTTGCCTTATCGTTGAAGATCGAATCATTTTTCAGCAGATCCTGAGCAACGCTCACATGGTATTTGATCTTCTCATAATATTGAGATGATGCTGAAAGCGTAACGACCACATCCAGAAGTTGATTGAGATTGTCCGCAATCTCATCCCGCCCCACGTTGCCTTCAAAAAATGCGCTGGTAAGCTCTAGGATCTTTTTCTCAACATCATCCTCGCCTCCACATGCCGCAAGAGGCGCCACAAAGAAAATTGAAATAAGAAGGCAAGCCGAGAACGTTTTTCTTATCATTGTTTTCGCTCCTTAAAATACCCTCATCATTTAATACGATTCCCGATGGAGTTCGTTCCTTTAAGCATCCACTTGGCTCTCACGGCTCGCCTGAAAGGTAAAAATGGGCCGCGCCAACCTTCCCCGCTAAGGAAAACGCAATATCCATTGACCCCGCACATGCCTGGATCAGCCACGGAGCAAGGCCGACCCGCCCCGCCCTGGTATTTAGGAAAAAACATACTCAGGGCCCTGCACATGCCTGGATCAGCCACGGGCCGAGGTTGCCGTGGCGGTGAGGAAGCGGCTCGTGAGGCGTAGTTCTCTACGTCGATCGGGCCGCAACGAAACCGACGGGGTAAGATCGGCTCGCCTGGAGGGTGAAGAAAACTGATAATAAAAAAACGGTTAATCGGATAACCTCCCATTACCCGAGCTAATCATTATTATTCATAAAACAGCAGACTAGTTCTGTTCCATTGGTATCAGTTTTCTTTATGGCTGATTCAGGCCTTTTTTTTGAGTAAGGCGAAAAGAAACCGCACCGCCGAAAGCGCCATGTTGAGGATCTTTCCCACCCCGAAGAGGTGGATGAAGCGGAAGATCTTTTTCGGCCGCAGGTAGAATCGCAGGTAGGCGCTGCGCCGGATCTTTCCCAGGTCGAAACCGCGCTGGTAGGGATCGACGTCGTAGCGGATGTCTTTCCAGTCGAGATCCAGATCGTCTTTGATGGTCTCGAAGAGGGGGCTTCCGGGAAAGGGGGTCGCGATATAGAATTCGGCGATATCCGGATCCACTTCCCGGGAAAACTTCAGCGTCTGCTGGAGGGTTTCGCGGGTTTCTCCCGGGAAACCGAGCACGAAGTGCCCGATGGAGATGATACCGACTTCACGGGTGATCCGGACGGCTTCGCGGGATTGCTCCAGGGTGATCTTCTTGTGGCACAGGTCGAGGACCTTCTGATTGCCGCTTTCGATCCCGAAGGAGATCATCCAGCAGCCGGCTTTCTTCATGGCTTCCGCCATCTCGCGGTCGAAGGTATCGACCCGGCTGTTGCAGATCCAGTTGAGGTTCAATCCCTCTTGGACCATGCGGTTGCACAATTCAAGCACGTAATCCTTGCGGAAGGTGAACAGATCGGTGTGGAAGAAAACTTCGTCCACCTGCTGGGAGACGACGCGCAGCTCCTCCATCATTTCGTCCACCGGGCGGAAGCGGATCTTCTTGCCGTAATAGGAGGGGACGACGCAGAAGTTGCAGCCAAAGGGGCAGCCCCGGGCCGTAAAGACCAGGACGTAGCTTTTGCCCTTGATGGGGATGCGGTATTTGGTGAGATCGACCAGATCCCAGGCGGGGGGCTTGAAGCTTGAGATCTGAGGGGAAGGAACGGGAGTCCTGATGATCCGATCGCCTTCCAGGGTGACGACGCCGACCCGTTTCGATCGGTCCGTTCCCGCGATGGAGGCCGACGGCTGCTCGGGATCATTGAGAAGCACATAGTCGACCGCGTCTTCTCGGATGATCTCGTCCGCGAAATGGGTGGCGTGGACGCCGAAGACCGCGGTCTTCGCCCGGGAGTTTTGCTTTACTTCCGAAAGCACCCGCAGATCCTCGCCGATCGTCGGGGTGGAAACCGAGGCGATGACGAGCTCGGGATCGAAATCCTTTATCCGTGAGAGAACGTCGGAAAGCTCCCGCTCCTCGCCGACGGCGTCGATGATCCGGACTTCGTGTTCGTCCCTCAGGTGAGCGGCCAGGGTCGCCAGCGACAGGGGCGGATAGACCGAATCCCAGATGGCGGCTTCATGCTGGCAGCGTCCTTCACGGACGACCTTGAAGAAATACGGGGGGTTTAAAAGCAGGATTTTCAATTCAGATCAGGTATTTGATGAAGGTCCACACATATCGGAACCACACCCGCCTCAAGCTGATGACGGATTCTCCGAACTTGCGCTCGTATTCGTGCGTGGGCACTTCGTCGACCCGAAAGCCTTTACGCAGGCATTTCATGGTCATCTCTTGTTCTATGGTGGTGATATTCTCTTTAAGGCCCAGCTGGCGAGCGACATCCTTGCGGATAGCGCGGAATCCGTTCTGACTGTCCGTCAGGTTGACCTTCCATTTCTTATTGATGCCGATCAGGATGATATCGCTTCCGATCATGCGCAGCAGTTTCTGCACGTCCCCGTGCAGCTCGTCGCTCCCGCCCATTCCCCGGGAGCCAACCACGAGATCGGCCTTATCCTCCTGGATCGGCTTGATGAGCTTGGGGATATCATGCGGATCATGGGAACCGTCCGCATCGATGAAAACCAGGATGTCGCCTTTGGCTTCCCGGATCCCGACCCGCAGGCCGTCTCCCTTGCCCTTTCCGTTATCCAGAACGGCGCGGATCCCCAGGCCCTCGGCGATCTCGCGGGTTTTATCCTGCGAATGGCCGTCGACCACCATAACCTCGTCGGCATACGGCCGACACTGTTCGATGATCTCCGCAATGGTTTTTTCCTCATTCCTGGTGGGTATCACTACGGTTGTGGTCAGCATGTCGGGAATGTTAGCACGGCGCTCGGGGTTTGTCAAAGCAGATTCCCCCAATATGCAAGCTCTGATCGACCGCCGGAAAGCCGACCTTGACTCCCCACCCGTTCTGGCCTTATATATAGGTGATGATCCATGAAAAAATGAAAAACAGACAGATCTCGGCCGCGCTGATCTTTGTCCTGGGCCTGGCCGTTCTGACCAGGATCTGGGGGATATCCTTCGGCCTCCCCCACATGTACCACATCGACGAGAACCGCTTCGCCAAAATCAGCCTGAACTACTTCACGGGCGACCTCAATCCCCACTTTTTTCACGTGCCCTCCCTGCACACCTACACGGTGGCCGGGATCTGGGGCGTTTATTACCTGGGGGGCAAGGCCCTGGGGACCTTTGAGGACCGGGAAGACTTCATGCGGGCGTTCGAACGCGATCCGACCGTGTTCATGCTGCTGGGACGGCTGCTTACAGCGCTGCTGAGCATCGGGACCATCCTGGTCGTCTATCTCATCGGCGCGCGGATGTACGATCCGCGGGTCGGTCTGCTGGCCTCTCTGTTCCTGATCTTTTCCCCCGTGCACAACAAGATCTCCCACTACATGGTGCCCGACGTTCCCATGCTTTTTTTCATGATGCTGACATTCCTTTTCATCTGGCAGATATATAAAAAAGGGCTGCCCCGGTACTATGTCCTGGCCGGACTGTTCGCCGGCCTGGCGAGCGCCACCAAATACGGCGGCCAGATGCTCTTTCTGCCGCTTTTTCTGGCCCACCTCTTCCGTCAGCTCGAAGATCGCACGGTTTGGTGGAAAATTGTCTTCAACCTCAAGCTGATTTCCTCCGGCTTGGTCTTTATCGCGGCATTCGTGGTCACAAGCCCCTATATGATCCTGGATTTCCAGAGGTTCTGGAAGGATTTCCAGTGGCAGTCCAAACACCTGTACCAAACCGGCCATTTCGGCTCCTCCACCGCCGAACCGGCCTGGATCTTCTATCTGCGCGAGGGCTTCCGTGAAAACATCGGGCTCATTTCCCAATTCCTCGTTCTCGGCGGATTGGTCCTGGGCTTTATCCGGCATAAACAACGCGAGATCATCCTCTTCTCCTATCCCCTGGTCCTGTTCTTCATGGTGGGCGGCTGGAAGGCGAAAGCGGTTCGCTACCTGATGCCCATGACGCCTTTTTTCATCCTGATCGCCGCCGGTTTCCTGGGATGGCTCTTTGCCCTGTGGTGGAAATCCTCTCCGGCGGGCGCCGCGGCGTCCCGAAAGCAACAGGGGAGGGTTCTGCTTGCGGGCGCCATCATCGTGATCCTCGTGTTCCATCCCGCCAAGAGTATCTTCCGATTCGACCTCCAACTCGGCAAAAAAGACACCCGCACGCTGGCCGCCGAATGGATAAGCGACAGCATCCACGAGGACGCCGTCATCGCCCTGGAGATGTACGGCCCCCCGATCTCACGGGAAGACGAAAAAACCCTTTACCGTCACAATCTGAGCGCGGTCAGCCTGGAATGGCTCCACCAGCGTCAGGTAGATTATGTGATCGTAAGCGATATCATGTACTCGCGTTTTATCCGCTTCCCCGCAGAATTCCCCAAGGAAGCGACATTCTACCGCCGCTTGGAAACGGAAGCGGCGTTGGTCAAGACATTCACTCCGAAGTGGGATGAACCCCTCATCGATCTCCACAATCCTACCCTCAAGGTATACAGGCTCAGCCGGTATCCGGATATGAACTTTCCGGGCAATTTCGAACAGTACTCCCAGCGCATAGAACTCATCCGGAAAAACGACGCCGAATGGAACCTGCATGCCGCGCTTCAGGTCGGCGGAACGATCGAGGGTGATGAGGAGGTTCGGAATCCCTATCTCAGACTGGAAGACGAGTCCGGAGAGAAAATCGGCCGCCTGGTGATCCACGAGGGTTCGCTGACGGCTGAAGGCGGCGCTCTCACCGCCGGTACGGAAGACCCGTGGAAGATAACGGGGCCGACGAAAATCTTCGCGGGGTATGAATACACGTTCCCCTTCAAGGGGATGACGCCGGAAAGGAAGGCGCGCAAGGAACGGATGATCGCGGAGATCGATCCCCGGACCCTGGCGAAACGCGACCGGCTGAGTTATCTTTTCATGTACTCCGTGTCGCCTCAAAAACACGGGGATGAATATTCCCAGATCATCACGCTGGCCAAGGATCGCGCCGTATGGAATCTCAGCACGGAAGTTTACGGAGGCGAACTGCGGTGGGGAGATGATTATGTGCGCGCCCCCTTCATCCGCATCTTCGACGCGGAAGGCCGCCTTTTCCGGGAGATCTCGGTATTCAAGGGAACGCTCGGTTCTTACCAGGCGGACCGCAAGACGCGGACCCGAAAATCGCTGGCGGTTCCACAGCTTCCACTGGAGTTTAAAATCCGGATCGGGTATGCGGCCTATTTCGACAAGCAGACGTCCGCCGACGAGAGCGGACCGGAATCACGGGATATGATCATCCCGCCCGCAATCATCGACTAAGCGGAGCCTGGTTTGGCTTCGGCTATCGTAACGTACGTTTTACGGCTCGATGATGACTTCGTTCGAATCGCTTTCCTTACCGTAAATATCGATGACCTTCACCATATAGCCGTATTCCTCATCGAGGGGGAGATACCTGTCGACATACGTGACGGCGTCGGCGCCCAATTCAGCCAAGATCTCCATCGAGGAGTCGTCGGCGTCGGCGGGTTTGCGGTAGATGATGTGCTTGTCGATCGTGATCACGCCGTTCAGCGGGTTGGAATCCCAACTGATCTGGTTGATCTTTTCCTGGAAGAACATGTAGCGGTTGATGCGCGAGGTCATGTGCATGTTGCGGACCGGCCACATATAGGTTTCGGTGACGGCGTTCGACGTGTTCTCGCTCTCCATATCCCATGACGACAGCGCCTGCATGCGGTACCAGTACCTCTTGTTCAGCGGCAGGCCGGTATCCTGATAGGTGAGCGTCGGGTGCTCGATGGTCGCGATCCGCTCGTACCGGAGATTGGTTTGGCCGGCTTCTTTTCTGTAGAGCGTATAAGAGAACTCATCCTGTTCCTTATTCTTGGCGTTCTCACTCCAGCTCAGGGAATTGGTCTTTGTGGTGCCGTCTTCATCCAGGGCGGTGGCGACCGTGAGCTTGGTGGGCGGATAGACCGGCATGATGCCGGGTTTGTTCCGGTACCACACATCCCAGGAGCCGCTTCTTCGGTCGGTATAAGCCAGATGAACTCCGCCCAAGACATCGACCATAAGGTTCGGCAGCGAGGACGTCGCGGGTGAATCCGACATGTTGACGGGATCTTTCCAGATCCCGTTGCTGAATTCCCGCAGATAGACTTCCCAACCGCTCGCGCTGTTTTCCTGCCAAGCGACATAAACGGTTCCGTCGGTTCGGTGCGCCGCAACCGTGGGCAGCTCGGAGACCGTTCCGGTCTGGGACACGTTCTCCAGCGGCTGCCACTGGCCGTTGATGCGCTTCGCCATATACACTTCCGTGTTGCCGGCACGTCCGTCCTGCCACACGGCATAGACGTTTCCGTTGTCGTCGATGTCGACCTGGGGCTCGGCCCAAGACATCCCGGTCAGGTTCGAAATGTCGATGGCCGTGCTCCATCCGGAATTTTCCTTGGGCGTGGCGTTTTCGGAGAAGAAAACACGGGAGATGTTGCCCAGCTGCCGGTTGGCCCAGACGACGGCGGCCCTGCCGTTGGAGTTCATGGCCGCCTGGTGAGCGTAGGCCCGGGCGCCGGGATCCTTGATGGATCCGCCGCCGACCCAAGTGCCCGCGCCGCCGCTCTTGTAGCGGACATACCCCAACCAGTAGGAAACCTCGTCGCCGGGACGATCGATATCGTCCTGCCAGATGATGTAGTAATCGTTCGAGCGTGGATCGACCAGGATGGAGGAAGAGACCGAGCCTCCGGTATAGGTACGGGAAACATTCTCATTCGCATCCCAGTTGGTGCCGCGCCGGCGGTTGTAAACGATCTCATAATTGCCGTCGGTAACCGCAGTGTAGGAGACGACCGGATTGTTGTTGGTATCCACATTGATATCGGGCCAGGGACCTTCGCCGAAACGCGCGATGGAATCGCCGGGGATGGCTCTCGGACTTTCCCAGTCACCACTTTGATTGGTGTTGAAATTGACCCGCTTGCCTCCGCCTTCCTCAGCCCATATAACATAAGCACGCCCTAGGGCGTCACCGGCAACACGCGCCTTATAGCTGTCGGCCCCGGAACGTGAAATATTCACTGTTTCAGACCACTCTGAATCCGCCAGAGCGATCCTCGGAGTTGTATTCTCCTGCGATTCCGCCGCTTTCTCCTGAGTAAAACCGAAAGTCAGCAAGCCGCAGGCTAAAACCAAACTAAAAATGATGATCTTTTTTTTCATATCATCTCCTTCTCTTAAAAGAATTCATTATACCTACAGGAAAAATAAAGTCAATTTTATCAAAAACAGTTTTTATGTTCCCTCCTCCCCCGGAAATCCGGCTATGGATCACTTCGTTTTTTTCCTCCGACAATTATGCTATAATTCCGGCAGTGGCAAAGAAAAAAAAGCGCGTAAAGCGATCGAAATCCGCACCTTCCCCCAAGAAAAAGCGTTCTCTGCTTACGGAGATCTGCGGGGTCATTCTGGTATTCGCAGCCCTTTTCCTTTTGATCAGCCTGTTCAGTTACGACTCCTCCGACCCCTCATGGGCCTCGGGGACGTATTCCGCGACGAGCGTCGATGCGGAAGCCGCCTCCGGCATCCATAATTACGGAGGGCGCGTGGGCGCCGCCTGCGCCGAGACCCTCCTGCAGTTGATCGGCTTCACCTCCTTTCTCCTGCCCCTGGCGTTCCTGTATCTCGCCATGCAGTCCTTCCGCCCGGTGGAAAAACGGCGTCTTCCCCTGAACGTTCTGGGGGTCGGATTCTCGTTTTTCATCCTTTGTCCGCTCTTCTGGCTGCTGCTGAAGGACATCGCCTGGCGGGAAGCCGCGATCAGGAGCGGAGGGGCGATCGGCCGCATGCTCGGAACTCTGATGGTCGGATATTTCAATCATACCGGCTCGGTATTGATCCTCTTCGGTCTGCTTTTCCTTCTCCTGGCCTTTTCCACCCATTTCTCCCTGAGTAAAGTATTTCAGATGTTCTCCCGCTTCTTCGGATTCGCCTTCAAAGAGGTCCGCATAAAGATCACGCATTACCAGAAAGAAAAAAAGCGGGAGAAGATGCGCCGCAGCGTCATGGAAAAATATTCTCGCACCAAACCCGATGCCCAAAAACCAAAAAAGGAAAAGCCCGAGAAGCCGGAGAAAACAGACAAACCCGAAAAAAAAGTGAAAGCTGAGAAAAAGGCCAAAAAGAGCAAACGTCAGGAGCCCATTATCCATGAACCTCCGGCTCCTGCTCAAAACGAAGAATATCTGTTCCCGGAAATGGCCCAGGAAGGAGATTACCAGTTTCCCCCTCTTAACCTCCTGGACGTCGGCAAGGCCGCGGAAAAGATCGACAAAAACGAGCTGTACGAAAAAAAACACGCCATCGAGGAAAAGCTGAACGAATTCAAAGTGGAGGGGGAAGTCAGGGAATACCACCCCGGTCCGATCCTCACCACCTACGAATACTACCCGCGGCCGGGAATCAAGGTCAGCCAGGTCGCCAATCTTTCCGAAGATCTCTCGCTGGCGCTGGGAGCGGAGTCCGTGCGCATCCAGCGTATCCCCGGGAAATCTTCCCTCGGGATGGAGATCCCCAACAACGTAAGAGAAGTCATTAAGATCCGCGATGTCATCCAATCCGAAAAATTCCGCAAATCCCGCTCCAAGCTGACCATCGCCCTGGGAAAAACCATTCACGGGGAAGATTACGTAACCGACTTATCCAACATGCCGCATATGCTGATCGCCGGAGCCACCGGATCCGGAAAAAGCGTCGCCCTGAACACACTCATCGCCAGCATCCTCTACAAGGCCACCCCGGATGAAGTCAAGCTCATCCTCATCGATCCCAAAAGGCTGGAGTTTTCCTTATATGACGGCGTGCCTCATCTTATCTGCCCCGTCGTTAAGGATCCCCGCAAAGCACAAGCGGTGCTCATGGACGCCATCCGGAAAATGGAAGCCCGCTATCACAAGCTGGGACACCTCAAAGTCAAAAACATCGAACAGTACAACCAGCAGGTGCGCCGCATTATGAAGGAACAGAAAGCTAATCTCTCGGAAGCAGAACAGATTCAGCTGAAACCGCTTCCCTACATCGTCATCATCATCGACGAGCTGGCCGAATTGATGATGGAATCCGCCCGGGAAGTGGAATACTGCATCGCGCGCCTGGCTCAATTGGCCCGCGCCGTCGGCATCCATCTCGTTCTGGCGACACAGCGCCCCTCCACGGACGTCATCACGGGAACAATCAAGAATAATTTTCCCAGCCGCATCGCTTTCCGCGTCCCCTCGCGGATCGACTCCCGCGTCATCATCGACACCATCGGCGCCGAAAAGCTGCTCGGCAAGGGAGACATGCTCTTCATGCCGCCCAATTACCCGCGCATCCTTCGCCTGCACTGTTCATTCATTTCGCTTCCCGAGGTCACCCGCCTGATCAACTTCGTCAAGGAACAGGCGAAGCCCGATTACGATGAAAACATCATCCAGGTTCTCAAGGATCCGGCGGCCGTCGTCCAGGAAAAGGACGATGAAAAAGACGCGCTCTTCGAAAACGCCGCCGAGCTGATCCTGATGACCGGACAGGCTTCCGCATCATACCTGCAGCGCAAGCTCAAGCTGGGATACGCCCGCGCCGCCCGAATCATCGATCAGCTGGAACAGGAAGGGATCGTGGGACCTTCCGAAGGCAGCAAGCCGCGGGAGATTTTGATGGATGAGGCGACATACCGCAAAAAATTCCTTTAGCTTGATGTATTTATGAAGTCAGCCGATACATATGAAAGAAATTTCAACTCGGTAGAGGTAGACTTCAGATAGCAGAAAAGTCGTATTATTTAGCGAATATCCGATTTTTCGATATTTAATCATCGGCTGACTTCACCCTCCGGGCGAGCCAATCTCACAACATCAACTTCGTCGCAGCGCGTTCGACGTAGAGAACTACGCCTCACGCGCCGCTTCCTCGTTGCCGCCGCAACCTTGGCCCGTAAATACATCAATCATTTCTGCTGGTAAAAACCATACTAAGGCCCCAGCATCAGCCTGGGTGAGCCGCGGAGCAAGATTGCCGCGGCGACAAGCCGGCATATGGTGAGGCGTACCAAGGTACGTCGAACCAGATGCGGCGAGGTCGACATGGTGAGATTGGCTCGCCCGAAGGGTGAAGAATGTCGGAAATAAAATTAAAAATCTTTTGAAAAATTCATTTCGACATTCTTCATGGCTAACCCAGGCCCCTTGTCAATAATGGGCTCGATCATTATAATGGGGCTCCAGTGAATAAAAACGCCCCGCAGCTCGATATCACGGAAATCGTTGAACAATACCGCCCCATCATCAGCTACCGCGTCAGGAAATCCATCGGCTCCCACACCCCTGACTGGGAAGATATCGTCAATGAGATCCTGGTCAATGTGATCGAAAAGCTGAAGAAAAACGAATTCCGCGGAGACTCATCCATCGGAACTTTCATCTATACCATCACCCAGCGCCGGATCGTCGACTTCATCCGCAAGAAGAGCCGGGTTCTCAAGCACGCTCCGGAAGCGGCGCCCTTCCCATCTCCGCTGGAAAAGGTCGAAGACAGAGAAAAAGCGGACAAGATCGCCGCCGCCATCGAAATGCTGAAACCCAAATACAAGGAAATATTATATCTCTATTATTATAAGGAACTCTCTCGAGAGGAGGTGGCCCAAAGGCTGGGAATCCCCACCCGTCGTGTCAGCGAACGCGTTAATTATGCTCAGAAACTGTTAAGGAAGATGATAAAAAAAGGATAATTTTTCAGTATTTTTTAATCTGACACGACTAAACTTATAATTCTGAAAGGGATGGTTAACGCGATGAGAAAATGTCATTTTGAAGAGTTGATCGATGATTACATGCTGAATCGCCTCAGCCCGGAAGGCAAGGCACAGTTTGAAGAACATATTTTCTCTTGTCCGTCCTGCTTTGAAAAGCTGGAGGAAAGAGAAGCGGTGTTTTCCGTGGTCAAGGACCGTGGTCGAGAACTTTTTAAAGACACGGCTGTGGCTCAAAGCGATAACCAGATCGCCTCTTTCCGGCAGAGGCTCTTCGCGGCCCTCAGTCTCAAGCAATGGGCTGCGGCCGCCGCCGTCGCCGTCGGGATCGTGGCGCTGAGCGTCCTCCCGAGCATGAAAACATCCTCACCCCAGTTCCTCATTACGGACGGTCAGGTTCGAGGAGGCGGCACGGTGACTCTCATCTCCCCCGTCATCGATATCGGTTCCGCCCCGTCCCAATTCAAATGGAAGCACGCCGGAGAGGAGATCGATTACAAGCTCTATCTGTACCACCATGACCTTCTCTGGTCCGGCGAAACCACGGAGGATTTCATCGAACTTCCGGTGAAGATTCAGAACCGGATGATCATTGGTGAAAGTTATTCCTGGCAGGTTAAAGCATTCTCTCAGGAAGGCACCCTGATCGCCGTTTCCAGTAAGCTCCAGTTCACGATCAGCAACCGGGATTGATCATCCCGCATCCGCCCTCCAGCGAAACACCCGAACTCAGGCGATCCCGCAATGGATTTTATCCGTATCACTCATCGTTGACGGACTCGCCGTCGGAGTACAATCGGCCCCGGCTTTCGTCTTCGAACGCCAGACAGCACATCAAACGGCCGCACAGGCCGGAAATTTTGGTGGGATTGATGACGATCTGCTGTTTTTTAGCCTTCTGAATGGTGACCGGTTCAAAATTCTTCATGAAGCTCGCACAGCAAAGAGGCCGGCCGCAGACACCGAGTCCTCCCACCATTTTTGCTTCATCGCGCACGCCGATCTGCCGCATCTCAATACGCATTTTGAATTCCTTGGCGAGATCCTTGACCAGGAGGCGAAAATCGATGCGCCCGTCGGCCGTATAATAAAAGATTCCTTTCTTTTCATTGAAAAAATACCGTACCCTCACCAATTTCATGGGAAGGTTTCGGGATCGGATCCGCTCCAGGCAGAAATCAAAGGCATCTTTCTCTTTCTTCTCCATCCAATCAAATTTCTTGATATCTTCGGGAGTGGCCCGGCGGATGATTTTAACCGCATCCTTAAGAGCATGAGGAGACCGGCATACAATGCTGGAGACATCGATCACGACCGCAAGATCGCCTCCCAATTCGGAGTCGATGAGGCAGACGTCCCCGGCTTCCAGTCCTTCCACCTTTCCTTTCGCTCTATAGATTCTTCCCACTCGCTCCGCATACACACGAATGATTTCAGACATGACTCTCACCCATTAAGCTTATACAAAGAGAACTGACAAGCAATCCGGTGTTCACATGGTTCTTGAGAACGTGGAGCGCATGATCGATCCTGCTCGGTATCTCGCGCGCGCTTTCCACGGAAAGGCGCGTTCCGGCCTCGACGATTTTTTCAGCATAGTCGGGATTCAGAAGAAAGTGGATATCACCGCCTTCCTTAACCAGCATGAGGTCACGGCAGAAAGCCGCCAGCATTTCCAGAATCTGCTGGAATTCCTCGACAAACTCGCTTCTCCGTCTATAAGCATAAGATTTCATTAAAGATGTTAAATTTTTGCGGGATACCATGGAGAGCAGGAGCATCCATGCTTTTTCCCGAATTTCCCGGACTTCATCCCAATCCATATTCAATGCCCGCTTCAAGTTTCCCCGGGCAATAAGCGCCATGCCCTCCGCCTGCTCTTCCGGATATCCCTTTGCCTTCAGCTCTTCCAGAATATCGTCTTTTCCGATCGGCGCAAATTTCAAGGTCTGGCAGCGGGATTTGACGGTTGGAAGAATGAGAAAGGGATTCGAGGTGACAAGCAGCAGGAACGAAAACGCAGGCGGTTCTTCCAGAACCTTCAAAAGGGTATTGGCCGCTTCAACATTCATCTTTTCTGCTTCCTCTATGATGAACACGCGCTTCCCGCCCGTCATGGGCTTGAGATAAGCCGCTTGTTTCAGATCCCTTATGGGATCGATCTTGATCATGTTCTTATCCTGCCTCAGTATCATGACATCCGGGAAAAGGCCGGCTGCGATGGTACGGCAGGGCTCGCAATTTCCACAGGCGTCATCTTTCATCCTCTGGCAGTTCAAAGCCTTGGCGACTTCCAGGGCCGTTTGCATCTTACCGACGCCTTCAGGACCGATGAACAGAAGTGAATTGGGAAGCGTTTCCCTAAGAAGAGCCGCCTTCAGGATCTTTTTTATGCGGGCATTTCCGGGAATATTCGCAAATGACATCTTCAGTCCTTCCGTCTGTTATAAAACCAACACCGATCCAAGTTCATCGAAAACCATCCTCCCCTTATAATCGCCTCAACCCGGCAGAAGAGCGCGGGCTAAAAACCGGGCGGTATGAGAATCCTGATGCCGCGCCACTTCTTCCGGAGTGCCTTCAACCACGATGCGGCCTCCGGCGGCGCCGCCGCCCGGCCCCAAGTCAATAATATAGTCGGAAACCTTGATGACTTCAAGGTTATGCTCGATCATCATAACGGTATTTCCCATTACCACCAGATCCGAAAGTACGGATAAAAGTTTGAAAACGTCTTCAAAATGCAGCCCGGTCGTGGGTTCATCCAGCAGGTAAAGGGTGCGCCCCGTCTTTTTCCGGCTCAATTCCTTGGTCAGCTTGATTCGCTGCGCTTCTCCTCCGGAGAGCGTTGGCGCGGGCTGGCCCAAACGGAGATATCCCAAACCGACCTGACGGAGAACCATCAGCTTGCGTTTGAGAGCGGGGTGGGATTTAAGGAATTCATAGGCTTCGTCCACCGTCATTTCCAGATAATCCGCGATGTTTCCCCCCTTAAAAGTTACGGCCAGTGTCTCTTTGTTGTATCTCCGTCCTCCGCAGCGATCACAGGTGACATAGACATCGGGCAGAAAATGCATTTCGATCTTCTTGACCCCGGCCCCTTTGCATTCCTCACACCGTCCACCCGGGACATTGAAACTGAAACGACCGGGGGAATAACCGCGGGCCCGCGATTCCCTGGTCATCGCGAACATCGTCCTCAGGGTGGTAAAAAGTCCGGTATAGGTGGCAGGATTGGAGCGCGGCGTTCTTCCGATCGGCTTTTGATCCACGGATACCACTTTGTCTATCTGATCAATCCCCTCCAGGGACTCGTGTTTTCCCTCCCGTTGTTTAGCCCGGTAAAGCCGGTTGATCAAGGCCTTATGCACGATTTCGTATAGCAGCGTGCTCTTCCCGGATCCCGAGACCCCGGTCACAACCCCCATCACGCCGAGAGGCAGGGAAACATCGATATTTTTCAGATTATGTTCCGCGGCGCCTTTCACTTCCAGCCATCCCTTGGGACGGCGACGTTTGGACGGGACGGGAATCTCCTTTTCGCGGCGCAGGTACTGCGATGTCAGAGAATCCGAAGCATCCAGGATCTCTTCCAGGCTTCCTTCGGCGACTTTAAATCCCCCTCCTTCACCCGCGCCCGGTCCCAGATCCAGGATATGGTCGGCGGCCCGGATGGTTTGTTCATCATGCTCGACCACCAGAACCGAATTGCCGCGATCCCTCAGATCCCGCAGCAAACGGATCAAACGGTCGTTATCCTGCTGATGCAGTCCGATGGTAGGCTCATCCAGGACATACAGTACGCCTCTCAGGCTGGCGCCTATCTGGGCCGCGAGCCTGACCCGTCGCGCTTCCCCTCCGGAAAGGGAAGCGGCCGTCCGGGACAGCTGCAAATAACCCATGCCCAACTCGACGACGGTATCCAGCCGGGATAATATCTCGCGCAAGATCCGGCGACCGATCATTTCCTGCACCGGCCCCAGCTTCAAGGCGCGAAGGTCGCCGCATACCTGCTCGATGGGAAGGAGATTCCAATCCCAGATGTTTCGGCCACCCACCCGCACCGCCAGGCTTTGGGGTTTTAATCGATCCCCTCCGCATTGAGGACACGCTTCGTCCGTAAGTTCGTCCTCTCCCTTCGAGTTCCTGACGGATCGAACACCCAAACCATGACAGGCGGGACAGGCTCCGTAGGGATTGTTGAACGAAAAAGATCGAGGCTCCAATACGGGAAGACTGATGTCGCAGTAGGGACAGAGCAGCTTTAGGGAATAGTAGGTTTCCTTGGCATCTCGAGTCACCGCCAGCAGGTTCCCATCAGCCAGTTCCAGAGCCGTTCGGATGGCTTCCTGAAGCCGTCCGGCCGAATCCGGAAGCACGTCCACTTCATCCACCAGAACCTCGATATCATGCTGTTTGGTTTTTTCAAGGATGATGTCGTCTTCCAACTCCCGCATCTCTCCGTCTACACGGGCTCTCAAGTATCCTTTCTTCAGCAAACGCTCGAAGAGCCGCAAAAATTCTCCTTTTCTCCCTTTGACGACGGGGGCATACAATTTAATCAGCTCCCCTTGATACGCGACCTGGATCCGTTGAATTACCTGATCCCGGGTTTGCGTGCTCACGCCCCGCCCGCACTTTGGGCAGTGAGGCGTTCCGATGCGCGCGAACAGCAAACGAAGAAAATCATAGGCTTCGGTAACCGTTCCCACCGTGGAACGCGGATTCGACGAGATCGTCCGCTGGTCTATGGAGATGGAAGGAGAAAGACCTTCGATGGATTCCACCACCGGCTTTTCCATCTGTTCGATATACTGCCGCGCATATGTCGAGAGACATTCGATATACCTTCGCTGTCCCTCGGCAAACAGCGTGTCGAACGCGAGAGAGGACTTGCCCGATCCGCTGGGCCCGGTAATGACGACCAATCGGTTGCGCGGAAGCTCGACGCTCAGGTTTTTAAGATTGTGCTGAGCCGCTTTGACGACCCGGATATAATTCAACATAAGGCGGTATTTTAGCCTTTTTTGGGTTCTTCAACAAGCCGGAAACCGGAGATCCGGGTATGCCGGGCATCGAGCCTCCGCTTGCCGAAAGCCGATGAGGCATATTCCATTGACCCTTTCAGGACAAAAATTATAAACTATCGAAAGAAGTCCTCCGCAAATAGGGAAGTCGACATGAACAAAGAAATACAGCTTTTAAAGTCGCTGGAGACCCTGAAGAGGATAGGATCCAAGAACGATTCCATCCGGGCGATCAAGCACATCCCGGCGCGCGAAGGTCGGTTCCGGGATTATCCGGAAGACGTTCACCCCGCTCTGACCGAGGCCTTGAAAGCCAAGGGATTCAACCGTTTGTACGAACACCAATATCAAGCCTACCGGCATTTGCATGAAAAACGCAATATCGTCGTCGTGACCCCGACCGCATCCGGAAAAACTCTCTGTTATAACCTTCCGGTCCTGGATTCCCTGATGAAGGCCCCCTCTTCACGATCGATTTATCTTTTCCCCACCAAAGCCCTGGCACAGGATCAACGAGCCGAATTGGACGAGACCATCAAACAGCTTCCCCAGGAAATCCGGATCTTCACTTATGACGGGGACACGCCGCAGGATGCACGGAAGGCGATCCGTTCCCGTGGCCACATCATCCTCACCAATCCCGACATGCTTCACACCGGAATCATGCCCCACCACACGAAATGGATCAAGCTATTCGAGAATCTCGAGTATGTGGTGATCGACGAACTGCATAATTACCGCGGGATCTTCGGCAGCCACCTCGCAAACATCCTGCGCCGGTTGAAAAGAATCGCGGAATTTTACGGCTCATCCCCCAGGTTCGTTCTGTGTACGGCCACTATAGCCAATCCGCGGGAGATGGCGGAGCGCATGACGGAAGAACCCGTTTCGCTCGTGGATGAGAACGGAGCTCCACAGGGTGAGAAATATTTCATGTTCTACAATCCGCCGGTCGTCAACCGGTTCCTGGGCATCCGCAAATCGTACGTCAAGGAAGCCCGACGAGTGGCTTCCATTTTCTTGAAGAACCAGCTCCAGACCATCATCTTTGCCCAAAGCCGTCTCATCACTGAAGTCCTTCTTACCTACCTCAAAGGAGATATCGAAAAAGGTCTTCAGGAGGAAGGTTTGATCCGGGGATACCGAGGCGGATACCTGCCGTTGAAACGCCGCAAAATCGAAAAGGACCTCAGGGAAGGCCTGATTCGCGGCGTCGTTTCCACCAATGCCCTTGAACTGGGAATAGACATCGGGAGCCTGGACGTGGCCGTAATGGCCGGATATCCGGGGAGCATCGCCAGCACCTGGCAGAGAGCGGGGCGGGCCGGACGAAAGACAGGGAAATCCGCCGCCGTCCTGGTCGCGAGGAGCTCGCCGATCGACCAGTTCATCGTCAATCATCCCGAATATTTTTTCTCTAAAAGCCCGGAGAAAGCCCTTATCAACCCGGACAATCTATCCATATTGATCAGCCACGTGGAATGCGCGGCGTTCGAACTGCCCTTTCAAGACGGAGACAAATTCGGCGGACTCGAGATAAACGACATCCTTCGCTTCCTTGAGGAGGAGAAACTCGTGCAGCACTCGCGTGACAAATGGTTCTGGACCTCCGACGCCTACCCCGCGGACGGGGTGAGCCTGCGCAGCATCAGCTCGGATAACTTCGTTGTGGTGGATACGACGGATAAAGCCAAAGTCATTGCCGAAGTGGATTTTTCTTCGGCCCTGACCGCCCTCCACCCCAAGGCCATCTATATGTGTGAAGGCGTGCAGTATTTTGTCGAGGAGTTGGATTTTGAGCAGCGCAAAGCCTATGTCAAGAAAACCGATATCGATTACTATACCGACGCCATCGACTACACCAAGATCAAGATTCTCGATGTCTTCGACCGCAAGCCCATACCCCGGTCTTCCATTGCTCATGGAGAAGTTCACGTCGCCACCCAGATCGTGGGATTCAAAAAGATCAAATTCCATACCATGGAAAACGTCGGGGCGGGCGATCTCAGCCTTCCCCAGAATGAAATGCACACCACCTCATACTGGCTGACGATCCCGGCCGACGTCTTTCATTCACTGCCGTATTCGCCCGAAGAACGCATCAACGGACTGTTCGGATTGGCCTACTGCTTCCATCATGTCTCCCCGTTGTTCATGATGTGCGACATTCACGATGTCGGCGTTTCGGTGGGGGACAACACGACCGGAAAATCTCTGCCTCCTCGAAACCTCCCCGCACGCATCACTCATTCTGATGAACCCCTGGATATCATAGATATAGACTTCGAGCCCAATATCTTCATATATGATAATTTCCCCGGCGGGATTGGATTGAGCCCTTCCCTTTTCGAACTGGAACGCATTCTTCTGGAGCACTGCAAACAAACCATCGCCCTCTGCCCCTGCGGGGATGGCTGCCCTTCCTGCGTCGGCCCCGCGAAAGAAAGCGGAAAATTGGCCAAGGAAGTAGCCGCCGGACTGCTCGATGCCATATTGGAATGAGATTCGTGCGGAGGGAGCCTATTTACCGCTATTGATACGCGCCAGCTGTTTGTCCTCTCCCATGATGATGAGAATATCGCTGTCCTTGATCATGAAATCAGCCTTGGGAATGAAGGTTGTCTTTTCCGGGATCAAGCTTTTTATCGCCATCACCTGAATACCGAATTTGTTCCGCAGGTCCAGCTGCTTCAAGGTCTTACCGATGAATTTCTCCGGAGGCGCGATTTCCTGAATCCCGAATCCCGAAATCAGCGGCAGATATTCCAAAACATTCGGATTGCTGAGTCGACGGGCCGTGCGAATCGCCATATCCTTCTCAGGATGAATGACCTCGCTCGCGCCGACCGCGTTTAGGATCTTTCCATGATCTTCCGTCAGAGCCTTGGCGATGATTTGTTCCGTACCCATTTCACTCAGATAAAGGACGGTAAGAATCGATGACTCCATATCCGGACCCAGGCTGACCACCACGATGTCCATCTCCTGTATCCCCAAAGCCTGCAAATTTTCCTTATCGGCGGCATCCATGCTCACCGCGTGGGACACAAAAGATTTAACTTCATCGACCTTCTCTTTATCGCGATCCACCGCCAACACTTCCTGTCCCTTCTCATAGAGCGTTTTCGCGACCTGCCCCCCGAAACTTCCCAAACCTATAACGGCAAACTTCATTTTTATTCTCTCTCCCGATCAATCAACGGCTTCTCCCGATCCCCGATCGCCTGGATATAATCATTCCCATACGGCCGCTCGTTTCACATTCGGTTCGGCAAATTCATCTTAGCCTATCATAACGCTTTCTTCAACATACTCATATTTGCCAATCGACCGTTGTCGACTGAACGCATAAAGAAAAGTCAGCGGTCCGATCCGCCCGATGTACATGGTCAGGATAATGACGAGCTTGCCGATCAGTCCCAATCGCGGCGTAAGACCCAGCGACAGCCCGACCGTGCCGAAAGCCGAGAAAGCTTCGAACAAAATCTCTTCCAGAGCCGCTTCGGGATGCGCCAGCACCAGGCAAAAAGAGGAGACCGTAATCACTACGATCGCCAGGGTAACGACCGTAAAAGCCTTGATCGTGAGTTCCCGCGGCAGTGAACGATAAAACAGGCTGATGGAATCACGCGCCCGCATACTGGAACGCAGAAAAGCCAGGATCACGCCCACGGTGCTGGTTTTCACACCCCCCCCCGTCGATCCGGAGGATGCTCCGATAAACATCAGGACAATCATAAGAAAAACCGAAGCAAGGCCCAAAGCCCCCAGGTCCATGGTGTTGAAACCAGCGGTGCGCGCGGTGACGACCTGAAAAAGAGAGGTTAGGATTTTATCCTTCAACGACAGCGTCCGCAGGGAATTTCCCCACTCGATGGCCATGAAGAGGGCACCCGATCCTCCGATGAGAACGGGGGTTATTACAAGAATCAATTTGCTGTGCAGCGACAGCGCACGTTTCTTCTTTCGCAGCCGACCGCTCAGATTCTTGTTGATCTCATGCAGCACGAGAAAACCCAATCCCCCCAGGATGATCAACAGCATCACAATGACATTCACCCGGATATCGTGATTGAAAGATACGAAGCTGTCGCTGAAAACCGAAAATCCCGCGTTGCAGAACGCGGATATGGAATGAAAAACCGAATTGAATAACGCCCGGCCGTCGGTGAATGTATCTTGCCAGCACAAAAACAACGCCAGCGTTCCACACGCTTCGATCACGACGGCATAGATGAAGATATATTTGATCAAAGACTTGAAATTCTTCGGCGTGGAATGATGAAAATTCTCTTGGACGATGAGGCGCTCCTGGATGGAGATCTTTTTTCCCGCCACCATTAATATGAGAGTGGAGAACGTCATGATCCCCAATCCCCCCAGCTGAAAAAGGATCATGATGATGGTCTGGCCGAGCGGGGTGAAATAGGTCGCCGTGTCCTGGACGATCAGCCCGGTCACACAGACCGCCGATGTCGACGTGAAAAACGCATCGGCGAAAGAAATATGTCCGGATTTCGTACTGAAGGGAAGCCACAGCAGAATGGTTCCGATCAGGATGGCCGCCGCAAAGCTGAAGGCCAGAAACTGGGCCGGGTGGAAGCGAATATCAACTCTTTTCATCAGGATGATTCTCTTAACCGCAAGGCTTTCATTCGGGCAGATTCCAACTGTAATCCTTCCTCCTGATTTTGTCAAACAAGGGGTTGTCGGCAGGCGAATGCAACGAAATCTCTATGCCGCGGTTTAAGTTTTCGGAAACACGCACCGAACCGGGCGGAAGCCCCCGTGTTTATTTGACAAGAATCCGGGCTTATGCTAATTTCAATGTTCGAAAACCATGAATCTATTAAATCTAATCACTCAAGCAAGCTACGTTGTAAAATTCGTTCTCTTGGTACTGCTGTTTTTTTCCGTTTTCTCGTGGGCGATTATCTTCTTCAAACGAAGCGGAATCCGCACCGCCTCCCTACAATCGCGAAGGTTTTTAAAAATCTTCCGCAAAAGCCGAAACCTGATGGAGGTCAACGAGGCCGCAAAAAAATTCAGTTCCAGTCCGCAAGCGGCCCTTTTCCAATCCGGATTCAAAGATCTGGCCTATCTCTCCAAGGGAAATTCTAAGCCGACCTTAAGTCCGGACAATCTGGAGAGCATTAACCGTTCATTGATCAAAGCCTCGAACAAGGAGGTGACCAAGCTGGAAAAAATGATGAATTTTCTGGCTACGACCGGCGGCGTCACTCCCTTCATCGGCCTCTTTGGAACGGTCTGGGGCATCATGGACTCATTTCACCAAATCGGCGCGGAGAAATCCGCCAGCCTTGTCACCGTGGCCCCCGGCATCGCCGAAGCGTTGATCGCGACCGCCCTCGGCTTATTCGCGGCCATCCCCGCCGTTATCGCCTACAACCATTTTCTTCACCGCATCAAGGAGATGGTCTCGGAGATGGAAGACTTTTCCATCGAGTTTCTTAACATCATAGAAAGACTCTATGGCATATAAATTTCGTTCGATCGTCCGCAAAGAAGTGGGGACATCTCTGTCCGAGATAAACGTCACCCCCCTAGTCGACGTTATGCTGGTCATGCTGATCATCTTCATGGTCACGGCCCCCATGATGCAGTCAGGCATCGGCGTCAACCTTCCCCAGGCCGAAACGGAATCGGCTCCCGCGGAAGAAGGTTTGACCCTGACCATCACCGAAGACCGCTACATCCATATCGGCGATACCGCCATCAATCAGTTTCTGCTTGAGCAAAAACTGAAGGAATATTTTTATGGTAAGGATAAAAAGATCGTTTTTATCCGAGCGGATGAACGGCTCTCCTACGGCTTTGTGATCACGGTTCTCGATATCATCAAGAAGGCTGAGGTCGAAGTCGTCGGACTTGTGGCTCAACCGCTGGATAAAAAGCGAAAATAGCGATGGCCGTAATGAGCCGGGACTACCGAGATTTCAAGCGCGGCGTCATCTTTTCCGTATCCGCCCATCTGGTGCTTATCATCCTGTTGATGATCTCGCCTCACTTTCCCAAAAACTCATCCAAAGGCATGGTCCATTATGTCAATGTCATTTCTTTTCCCGGGGGAGGAGGCGGATCCGGAGGCGGTGGAATGGGAGGAGCCCCCGGAGGAGGCGGCGGCGGCGGGGAAAAGGCGGTCGCCACTCCTGTCCCCGCCCGGGAACGGCTCAGCGACCTCACTACGCCGCAAAGACTCATCCAACAGAAACCCGCCAGCATGCGCTTTCCGGTAGAAAGACCGAAGCGCGAGCGCAAACCCCCGGAGGAAAAGAGAACCGTCATCCAGCGGCGGTCAAACACCCCCGCTTCGGGCAAGGGCACGGAAGAAGGCACTGGAGAGGAAGGTGCTGGAGGTGGAGGCGGTGGAGGCGGCCTGCGGATGGGCATCGGCGGCAGTGGAGGCGGCGGAGGATGGGGCGGCGGAGGATCATCGTATTCATCTCAGATAGGTCTCTCCTCTTT
>Ga0180432_10002450_pt1 | contig 27761 bp, 20 predicted proteins | sample SS_ome_10_FD_132414 | JGI IMG/M metagenome (GOLD analysis project Ga0180432, IMG submission 132414) | Hypersaline lake sediment archaeal communities from the Salton Sea, California, USA - SS_1_MS_2 metaG | ecosystem: Environmental > Aquatic > Non-marine Saline and Alkaline > Hypersaline >... | reverse complement strand
CGTGCAGTCATACCTGGAGCTTTTTGCGGGGCTCTGCGGGAACGGTGATGGTGGAAAGGCAAGTCGTTGAGCGATGGAGCTGCAACCGGTAGGGGGGGTAAGGCGGCGCGGGCTCGGGTGGTGTATGTCGGTCCGGGCGAGCGTTGTCGGGGGGGTATTGCGTCGGTCATTGGGGCGTATCGGCAGAGCGGGTTGTGGGGCAGGTATGATTGCCGCTGGCTGGCGACGATGGATGATCGCAACGGTTTGAGGAAGGTGCTGGCGTTTTTGGGGGCTCTGGTACGGTCGGTGCCGATGCTGGCGCGGGCGGATATCGTACATGTGCATACGGCGTCACGGACGAGTTTTTACCGCAAGAGCGTTTTTGTCAGGCTGGCGAAGTTGCTGGGCAAGAGGGTGGTGCTGCAGGTGCACGGGGGCGGTTTTGCGGGTTTTGTGGCAGGGCAGCGTCGGTTGGGGCGGTGGATGACGCGGCGGCTGTTGGGCGTTTGTGACGCAGTACTGGTGCTATCGGAGAGCAAGGGGCGGGAGTTGCGTGAGGTGCTGGGCGGGGTGGAGTCGGAAATTATGCCGAACCCGTCTCCTCCGGTAGTGGCATCGGTAGAGGGGCAGGACAAATCGGGCGGGACGGTGTTTTTTGCGGGTTGGATCGAGGAGCATAAGGGGGTATTTGATCTGCTGGAGGCGTTTGCGGCGGTGACCGAGCGCGTGCCGGAGGCACGGCTGGTGGTGGCGGGCAAGGGGCAGATCAAGGCGGCGGCGGCGCGGGCGGCAGCGCTGGGGATCGGCAAGCATGTGACGTTTCCGGGTTGGCTTGGCGGGGAGGCGTTGGCGCGGGCGTACGCGGAGGCGGCGGTATTCTGTCTGCCAAGTTATGTGGAGGGGCTGCCTATGTCGATACTAGAAGCAATGAGTTATGGTACGGCAGTGGTGGCGAGCAGGGTGGGCGGGATACCCGATGTGATTTCGGACGGGCTTAACGGGCTGTTGGTGGAGCCGGGCCAGGTTGGGGCATTGGCTGATGCGCTGGTGGGAGTGTTGCAGGATGGGCGACGACGGGAAGAATTGGGTTGTGCGGCGAAGCGCACGGTGGCGGCGGACTACAGTCTGGAGGCGGTCAGTGAACAGCTGGGGCGTCTGTATGAGCGGTTGCTGGGGCGTGGGGTAGCCGGGTAAGGTGGTATGAAGGCGGAACGGCTTTACGATAAGTTGCCTGGGGTGCTCCAGACGGCGGCATGCAGTCTGTATGGGTGGAATCTATGGCGGCATCGTTATGGCCGGCATTACAAGGCGATCGAACGTGAGGTTCAGGGGCGGGAATTTATGGATGAGGAGGCGTTGTGGGCGTTTCAGGCGGGGCGGTTGCGGCGGATGGTGGAACACGCGGCGACGACGGTGCCTTATTATCGCGAGCAGTTCAAGCAGCTGGGGATCGATTATCGTGATGTGCGGGGCGCAGAGGATTTGGCGGGGTTGCCCGTACTGGACAAGGAGACGGTGCAGGCACGGCTGGGGGACTTTGTGAGCGAGCGGGTTGGGGAGATGGCGGTGCGGACGACGCACACGAGCGGGACGACGGGTGCAGCGTTGGTGTTTCCGATGACGTGGGACGCCGACCGGGAGCAACAGGCGACGTGGTGGCGTTATCGGCGGCGGTTTGGGGTGGATCGGTCGATGTGGCACGGACATTTCTACGGGCGGCCGGTAGTGTCGCTGGAGCGTGAGCGGCCGCCTTTCTGGCGAGTGAATTACCCGGGGCGACAGATATTTTTTAGCGGTTACCACCTGAGGGATGAATGGCTGGGCTATTACGTGGCTGAGTTGAACCGTCGTCGGCCGTCGTGGATACAGGGCTATCCATCGTTTTTGAGTTTATTAGCGGGGTATATGTTGGCGGAGGGGAACGCGCTGGACTATCAGCCTCGGGTGGTGATGGTGGGGGCAGAAACGCTTCTGGATCAGCAGAAGGAGTTGATTGCGCGGGCGTTTGGGACGGCGCCACGTCAGCATTATGGCATGACCGAGGCGGTGGTGAATTTTTCGGAGTGTCCGGCGGGGAACCTGCATGTGGACGAGGATTTCTCCTGTGTTGAGTTTGTTAGCGAGGGCGGAGCGAACCGGGCGCAAGGCGGCGTGCAGCCACGACAGCTGATCGTGGGTACCGGCTTGGTGAATGAGGCGTTTGTACTGCTTCGCTATGCGGTCGGCGACATGGTGACTGGAGTAGTGGCGAAGGAACGCTGCGTATGCGGCCGTCCGGGCCGAGTCGTTTGTAGGGTGGCGGGCCGTACCGATGACTATGTGATTACGCCGCGGGGTGCTCGTATCAGCTGGTTGGGCGTTCTGTTCAAGGATATGGTTAACATACGTGAGGCGCAAGTTGTCCAGCGTTACATGGGCCAGATAGAATTGCACTTGGTGAGGATGTCTAGTTTTACGGAAAAGGATAAAAAAAGACTGCTTAAAGAGGCGAGGAGACGCCTAGGGTCCGACATGAGCGTTCAAGTAGTCTATAAGGACGAACTGGAGCGGAGCCGATCGGGTAAGCTCAAGCAAGTGGTGTCTTGTTTGCCGCGTGGGCAGATGGATGAAGTGATTAAGGCAGCCAAGGGTTAGGGCGGGTTTTTTCTGCAAGTCAATCGAATACGACTGGTTGTTGGAGTTACAAAAACGATAATATGAATCAGGTAATACAGAATTATAAAACAGGTGAGTTACGTCTAGAAGAGGTTCCATCGCCGCAGTTGCGGACGGGCGGGGTGCTGGTGGAGACGCATTATTCCTTAGTTTCGAGCGGGACGGAGACGACGGCAGTACGGGAGGCGTCTCTGAGTGTTCTGGGCAAGGCGCGGGCCCGGCCGGACCACGTGAAGAAGGTGGTGGACAGCGTGCGTAAGCAGGGGGTAATGGCGACGTATCAGAGCGTGATGAATCGGCTGGATTCGTTGACGCCGCTGGGGTATAGCATGGCAGGGGTGGTGCTGGAGGTTGGGGCGGATGCGGGCGAGTTTGAAGTGGGCCAGCGGGTGGCTTGTGGCGGCGTGGGCTATGCCAATCATGCGGAAGTGAATTATGTGCCGCGTAATCTGACGGTGCCGGTGCCGGCGGGCGTGTCATTGGCGCAGGCGGCCTGTGCTACGGTGGGCAGTGTGGCGATGCAGGGGTTTCGTCAGAGCGGTTTGTCGGTGGGGGATACGGTGGTGGTAATCGGGTTGGGGCTGGTGGGGCAGTTGTATTTGCAGATTGCCCAGGCAGCGGGATGTCGGACCATCGGGGTGGACTTGAACCCGGAGCGTGTGGAGGCGGCGCGGCGTCTTGGGGCTGAAGTGGCGTGTTCGTTCGACAAGGCGGCGGTGATCAGTGCGGTGGAGGCCCTTTCGGGAGGGCTGGGGGCGGACGTGGTGGCGTTAGCGGTGGGGACGGATTCGAATGAGCCATTGGAGTTGGCGGTGGAGGCGGCTCGGGATCGCGGCCGACTGGTGAACATCGGCAAGGCGAAGATCGACGTGCCTTACGAGGGGTTTTTCAAGAAGGATTTGAGCCTGGTGTTTTCGCGGTCGTATGGGCCAGGTCGTTACGACCCTACTTACGAGGAAAAGGGTATAGATTACCCTGCCGGTTACGTCAAGTGGACCGAGCGACGGAACATGGAGGCGTTTTTGCATTTGGTGGGCCAGGGCAAGCTGGATCTGAGTTTTTTGACGGATGAGCCGGTGGTTTTTGAACAGGCGGAAAGCGCGTACCAGCGTTTAGGGGCGGGTCAGGCGGGCCTGGGGGTGTTGTTTAAGTACGCTGGAGCGGACGGTAAGGCGGTAGCGTTGTCGCGGACGGTTCCGGTGCACACGTCAAAGGCGCAGGGGCAACTGGTGCTGGGGTGCATTGGGGCGGGTAATTACGCCAATACGAAGTTGATGCCGGTGCTGGCGAAGCGGCCGGAAGTGTCGTTCAAGACGGTGGTGACATCGCGGGGCACATCGGCCAAGACGGCGGCGACGCGTTTTGGCTTCGCGCAGGCAAGCACCGATAGTGGAGTGGTGCTCTCGGACGAGCAGGTCAATACGGTGTTGATCGCGACGCCGCATGGTTCACACGCGTCGTTGATTGCGTCGGCGTTGTCGGCGGGCAAGGCAGTGTTCTGTGAGAAGCCGCTGGGGATCAACGAGGAGCAGCTGGAGCAGATCTGGCAGGCGGCTGAGACGTCGGGCAACACACGGCTGCAGATCGGATTTAATCGTCGTTTTTCGCCATTGTCCCGGCGTGTGAAAGAACATTTTCAGGACATACAGGGGCCGCTTAATGTGTTGGTGCGTGTGAATGCGGGGCGGCTGGGCGGTACGGGCTGGGTGAGCGACGCGGCGGAGTCGGGCGGGCGGATGATTGGCGAAGGGTGCCACTTTGTGGATCTGGTGTCGTATTTTGTGGGGGGGGATCCCGTTGAGGTGCAATCGTTGCGGGTGGGCACAGACGCGGATGAGATGACGGTGCTGCTGCGTTATGCGGACGGTTCGGCAGGTACGATCATGTACGTGACGTCGGGTGGGGCACGGCTGGCGAAGGAGTATGTGGAGGTGCATGGTGGCGGGCTCACGGCGGTGCTGGACGATTTCAAGCGTGCGGTGCTGTACGGCACGAAAGTGCAGCGACTGGGCGGGCGTGTCCAGGATAAGGGGCAGAAAGGCGAGTTGGACGCGTTCTGTCAGGCGTTACTGACGGGTGGGCCGATGCCCATTTCGTTGAGGTCGTTGTTTGCGACGACGAGTGCGACGCTGGCGGCGGTGCGTAGTCTCGCGAGTGGGGGGAGCGAGCCGGTGGCGGATGCGTGGGGGCAGGGTGCGATGACAGGAAGTTGCAGTGGGCGGAGCGACAGGGAAGGATAGCGGTCGGCAGGTACTATGCCTTCGTTGAGTTGGTATTATGAGCGTCTGAGCGTGATGTCCCCGGCGGAGGTGGGTCTGCGGGCATACCGTCAGGGCCGCCAATGGTTGGGGCGTTTTCGACGCTGGCCTACGGCGGGCTGTTTGGCGGCGGCGGCTGTTTGGCGAGAGCCTTTGACGGCGGAGGCGTTTCGTGATGGGGGGCGTGTCTTCTTCAGCGCGTTGGACACGTTAGGTCCGGCGGAGCTGGCGAGCTGGGCGGGGCACATCGAGGCGGAGGCGGATCTTGCAGCGGCTCACCGTTTTTCTTACTTTGGCGGCGAGGCGCGAGATTTCGGGGAGGCAATCGACTGGAACCGGGACTATGCCAGCGGGCGCGACGTGCCGGTGGATTATGTGGGCAACCTGGATTACCACGACACGGCGCTGGTGGCTAATGTCAAGTATGTCTGGGAGCTCAACCGGCAGCAGCATCTGGTTCGTCTAGGTCAGGCATATCGTGTTACGGGGCAGGAGCGATACGCCCAGGAGGCTCTGGCACAGATGACGGGGTGGATCGTGCAGTGTCCGTACCTGCAGGGGATCAACTGGACGAGTTCGTTGGAGGCAGGTATTCGGCTGATCAGTTGGGTGTGGACGCTGGAGCTGGTGAGGCCCTGGGCGGGGTTGACGGATGAGACGTTGGGCCTGATTGCGGCGTCGGTGCAGCAGCAGTTGCGTTTTATTGACAGTCATTACTCGGGGCACAGCTCGACGGGCAATCACACGATCGGTGAGGCCAGCGGGGCGTACATTGCTGCGACCTATCTGCCGGAGCTGCGATTGGCCGGGCGGTGTCGCGAGCGGGCACGGCGATTGCTGATCAAGCAGTGTATGGAGCAGAACTGGTCCGATGGTGTCAACAAGGAGCAGGCGTTTCAGTATGAGTTGTTTGTGTTTGATTTGTTGCTGCTGCCGGCGCTGTTGTCTGAGCGGACGGGCGAGGGGTTCGGTCAGGAGTACTGGCAGCGTTTGGAGCGTATGGCGGACTTTGTAGCGCATGTGGCGGATAGTCGGGGGCACCTGCCCCGTGTGGGGGACGAGGATGATGGGTATGCGGTGACGTTGGCAGGAGGGGGTGACCGGCGTGTGAGGGCGATGTTGAACAGTGCTGCTATTGCTTTTGAGGACAGCCGATACAAGGAGTGGGCAGGGGGAGTTTTGGATGAACGGACGTTGTGGCTCTTTGGTCATGAAGGAGCCGTCAAGTACGAGGCGTTGCAGGCGAATGTGTCTGGGGCGGCGCGTCATGGGTGTCGGCATTTTGCGCAGGGGGGCTATTGTGTTTTTCGGGAAGGGACGGAACCGGACGACGAGGTGATGGTGGTGTTCGATTGCGGGCCTTTGGGGCTCGAGCCGATGTGCGGGCATGGGCATGCTGATGCGTTGTCGGTCGTGCTGCACCTGGCAGGCAGGGGCTTCTTGGTAGACGCGGGTACGTTTGTGTATCAGGACAAACAGTGGCGTCGCTATTTCAAGGAGACGGCGCGGCACAACACGTTGTCGTTTGTCGGTGAAAGCCAGGGCCGCTATGGTGGGGAGTTTTTGTGGACGAAAAAACCGACGGTGCGTGTTCTGGAGCGGCCTGGTGAGGGGGCACCGGGCGGTCGCCGGGTGCGGGCGGAGGTGACGTGGTGGAACGGCTGGCGACATGAGCGGCAGATCGATTGGGCAGGCAGCAAAGGTGGGGTGGACATCGTCGACCGTTGGCAGGGGCAGGAGACGGTGGAGATTGGGTTTTGCGTTGCGGCGGATTTGCATTACAGTCTGACCGGCGACGTGGCGCGAGTGTGGAACGCGGATGCGGTGCTTGAGATCAGCAGCGATGCGGCGATGGCGTGGGAGTCGGTGTGGATATCGAGCGGGTTCGGGCGTAAGGAGGAATCGGTTCGGCTGTGTTTGAGGCCGACCGAGGGCGCCGAGCGGTGCAGGACGACGCTGAAGTGGGGTTTTGGTGGACAGGAAGCGAGCGGACATGTGTGACGGTGTTGTCACAGCGACGCAGGTGAGCGCAGTGGAGACAGCAAGCAGCATGACGGAGCGGCTGACAAAACTTGATACGGTAGAGGTATTAGGGGTGGAGGTGGCGTCGTTCCAGGGATATGACCAAGCCGTTCAGTGTGTCGCTGACCGGCTGGGGGCGGCTGAGAAGACGTTTTGCGTAGCGATCAATCCGGAGAAGATTTATCGCGCACAGCAGGACGCGTCGTTGAAACAGTTGCTCGATCAGGCGGACATGCGGATTTGCGACGGGGTGGGCGTGGCGTTGGCGTCGCGTGTGCTTAACGGTGAGCGGCTGGAGCGGTGCTGCGGGGTCGATTTGTTTTTGCACCTGGCGGGCCGTGCGGCGACAGCAGGCTGGAAGGTGTTCTTGTTCGGAGCGTCGCCGGAATCGAACGACGGGGCGGCGCGCCGGCTGGCGGAGTTGCACCCGGAGCTGCAGATTGTGGGACGCAGGCACGGCTACGATTATCGTGACGAAGACGTGGTCGAGGCGATCAACGGCAGCGGGGCGCAGTTGGTTTTTGTGGCGATGGGGTCGCCCCGGCAGGAGCAGTGGGTCGTCGCGCACAAGAACAGGCTAAACGCGGCTTTTGTCATGGGGGTAGGCGGCTCATTCGATGTGCTCAGCGGTACGGCACAGCGGGCGCCGCGTCTGTTCCGCCGGACGGGTACGGAGTTCTTGTATCGGCTGATCAAGGAGCCCAAGCGGTGGCGGCGTCAACTGGCGTTGCCTTTGTTCGCGGGGGCGGTGATGCGGCAGTGGTGGCTGCTGCGCAGGCAAGGGAAAGCAGGACGATGAGGCGAGTAAAGGTCAGCGTGGGGCTGCCGGTCTATAACGGCGAGCGTTATTTGCGTGAGGCGATCGACTCGCTTTTGTGCCAGACGTATGGTGATTTCGAGCTGGTAATCTCGGATAACGCCTCGAGTGACGGCACGGAAGCGATTTGTCGCAACTATGCCCGCGCGGACGAGCGAGTGCGGTATTACCGCAGCGAGAAGAATCGGGGGGCGGCTTGGAATTACAACAGGGTGTTCTGGTTGTCTCGGGGAGATTTTTTTCGGTGGGCGGCGCACGACGACGTGTGTGCCGAGCGGTGTCTAGCCGCGTGCATGGAGGCGTTTGCCGCGGACGACGATATCGTGCTGGCGTATCCTCGGACGGCGTTGATAGATGCTTCGGGCGAGCCAATGGCAATGGAGGCGCCGCCGTTACACCTGGACGACGAGGACGTGGCGGTGCGTTTTCGCGACACGCTCAGCGCGATGCCCATGTGTTACAATCCGATTTTCGGGGTGATTCGCAAGGACGTCCTGGCGCGGACGCCGTTGATTACCAAGCACCTGGCGTCGGATCGGTGCCTTGTGGCTGAGTTGAGTCTACACGGGCCTTTTCGTGAGGTGGAAGAGGTGCTGTTTTATCGGCGCAAGCACGAGACAAACATTAAGACGCGGCCGGAGGATCTGGCATTTTTCGATCCGCGCAAGCGTTCGCGGGTAGTGCTGCCGGAGTGGCGGGTGCTTTATCAGCATGTGCTGGCGGTGCAGCGAGGGCCGTTGCGTCTGTCAGCCAAGATACGCTGTGCTGCGGCGGTGGCAGTCTGGGCAATCCGCAAGCGATGGATTCTGGCATATCAGTTGCATAGGGCCCTGCGTACGGCGCAGGAGAACGCCGGCGAGGGGGTGCTACTCTAGCGGACGTGCTGGCATGCGTGTTCGGCAATAACCGGTTCCGGGAGGACAATCATGGCACAACGCATAGTTTTTTTCAAGTTCGGCTCATTTTCTCACATTAACCCGCAAATCGCGCGGTTGCTTCGGGAGCACTTTGCGGATTTTGAGCTGGAGACTGTCGACGTGGTAGCACAGTTGATCAAGCCGCGCAAGTTTGTGCTGTTGATGAATATGTTGCACGTGTTTTGGCATTATGGGCTGGACCTGCTCAGGCGACGTCGACGGCTGCGGGAGTGTTTCTTTCGCACGCCCTATTTGTTTCGTAAGGTCAAGGCACTGTGTGTCCAGTTTTTCGATGGCCGCGACGCAGCGTTTACTTTCCAGACGCAGTCCATCTTTGACACAAGTGTACCGGGTGTGCCGCATTTTCTTTATACCGACCACACCAACCTGGCCAACCGTCAGTACACCTGCGACACGTCCGAGCGTCTTTCATCGCCGTCTTGGCTGGCGTGCGAGAAGGAAGTGTACCGGAACGCGACGATCAACTTTACGATGAGTCGCCATGTGGCCGAGTCGATCCGGTCGGAGTACGGCTGCGACGGTGATCGCGTGGTTTGTGCGCACGTCGGCGCTAATGCTGACATTAACCGAAGCGTCGTGCCACGGCGTGACTATGAGGCCAAGAAGATCTTGTTTGTAGGAGTCAACTGGCAACGTAAGGGTGGGCCGGAACTCGTGGAGGCGTTTAGGCGAGTGCGGGAGAGGGTCCCCGACGCGAAGCTGACCATTGTGGGCTGTTCTCCGGAGATTGATATCGATGGATGTGAGGTAGTCGGCCGGGTGCCGGTCGAGCAGGTAGGGCGTTATTTCGAGCAGGCGTCGTTATTCTGCCTGCCTACACGGCGTGAACCCTTTGGCGTTGTCTGTCTCGAGGCGCATCTGTACGGGCTGGCGGTTGTGGCGACCCCGGTGGGCGCGCTGCCGGAGTACATCCAACAGGGCAAGACGGGCTACCTGGTGCAACCTGGCGACGTGGAGCAGTTGACAGACGCTCTGACATCGCTCTTGTCGGACCCTGCCAAGTGCCGAGCGTTTGGCCGGGCGGGCTTTGAAGCGGTACGGCACCAATATACATGGGAGAACGTGGGGAAGATCGTTGAGCGACATGTACGCCAGGTTCTGCCTGAGGCGTAGTGGCACATGGTTGCCTGGCCGGCGACCAAGGGGGTAAGGATATTGGTACTTCCGATGAGTATGACTCCGAGGCTGACATGCATTTAGAACGCATCAAGTTATTGCGTGACCGATTCCCGACGGACGAAGCCTACCCGTTCAAGTTGCCGACGTTGCGGCAGACGCCGGAGATCGCGCTTGCGCAGCCGGTAACTTTTTTTGTTGGCGAAAACGGCACGGGCAAATCCACGGTGCTCGAGGCCCTGGCCCGCCGCTGCAACATCCATATCTGGCGCGAGGTGGACGGCGCCCGTGTGGCGCACAACAAGTACGAACAGACGCTGCACTATTACCTTGAGCTCACATGGCGCAACGGCGTCGTGCCCGGCTCGTTCTTCGCCTCGCAGATCTTTCGACACTTCAGCCGGGCCCTGGACGAGTGGGCAGCGGCCGATCCGGGCCTGCTGGATTATTTCGGGGGCCAATCGCTCATGACACAATCGCATGGCCAATCGCTGATGTCCTTTTTCAGGAATCGTTTCAACATCAAAGGACTCTACTTGCTCGATGAGCCCGAGACAGCCCTCTCGGCACGAACGCAGGTGGAGCTGCTCAAGTTGCTCAGCAAGATAAGTCAGGCTGGTCATGCCCAGTTCATCGTCGCGACGCACTCGCCGATTCTGCTGGCGTGCCCCGGCGCCACTATCTACAGCTTCGACAGCGCCCCTGTGCATCAACTGGCCTACGAAGACACCGACCACTACCGCATCTACCGTGAATTTCTGAACCACCCCCAAGCGTTTCTCGGCCAAGAGTAGGCTCTTCGGCCATCCGTGAACCGCCCCTTCCCGGCTTGATTGCCTTCCACTAAGTCCCCCTGCTACCTACCGCACCAGGGGTTTGCGCCGTGCTCTTTCAGAGGGTCAGGCTTTGGCCCGGCCTGAGCACTGTCACATCGCAAGGGGCGGTTTCGGCGAACCGTTGGGCGTCCGCCTCGGTGCCGACGATGTCGCCCCAATGGTAGGGCACAGCACAGGCGGGCCGAATCTGTCGACACGCATCTGCGGCTTCGGGGGCGTCCATTGTGTACGTGCCGCCCACCGGCACCAACGCCAGGTCGATCTCGCCCAGCACGCTCATCTCCGGAATCAAGTCCGTATCGCCCGCATAATAGAGCCGCTTGCCGCCCAGCTCGATAACAAAACCGAGCCAGTCATTCTCTTTGGGGTGGAAGTTCTTAGCGGGATTGTAGGCCCTTACGCCGGTCACACACGCTCGATCGAGATCCAGTGTCTGAGCGGGGCTCAGTGCCCACCCCGCTCCCCGCTGGCTGATGACGTCTGGCGGCCCGACCAACTCCGTCCGCGGGTTCAACAGTCTGTCGATATCCTCGGCGCTATAGTGGTCGTAATGACTGTGGCTCACGAGAATCAGCCGCGCGTCATGGACAGCCTCGGCGATCTTCCACGGGTCGATATAGGCAACGACCTTGGCCGCCGTAATGCGAAAGGTCGCGTGTCCGAGCCACTCAATAGTAACGGCCATGGCAGCCTCCCAGGTAAACGCATCGTCACTTGCACCATGATAGCGGTGCCATTATACCTGGTCAGCCCATCATTGCAAGCAGCCGGCTACCGGTTTGCCTCGTCCTGGCGTGTGCCCTGGTATTTGGTCAGCGTGTACTCGAACGTTCGGCCAGACCGCGCCGGCAGTTCAAGCGTGAACTTGACCGTGTCCGCATCCACCTTTTCGTACCGGCCGTGCTCGCCGCTCTTTTTCAGGCTCCAGTAGGGCGTGCCGAAGTTACGCTTGATCTCGACCTTTACCGGCAGGTCGCGTGTGTTTTTGACCTCAATCTTGAACGTCGCGATGTCGTCCCAGCCGATGATGTTACGGTGGTTGTTGAAGACGATGTTTTCCGTCACTACGTTCATCAGCTTGGGTTCGACAATCATGTTGGCCACTGCGCCCAGGTTCAGCTCCACCTCTTCCTCGACGGGGATGTACTTGAAGCTCGATTGGCCCTCGTACGACAAATGCCCCGCCTCGCCTACGCCGCGATACACCTTGAGCATGCCGCCCGGGATCGGCGTCTCACCCAGCTTGTGCTTCTCGTCGTTGGCAAAACTCAAGAACCGCACCACCGATCGGCCGTACATTTCTTCTTCGTACTTGTAGAGGTTCACGACCGGCACCTCGTCAGCAGCGAAACTCGGCAGCCGCTTGGCCCAACCGTTGCGGATCGTCTCGGTGCCCTCAATGCTGTAAAGGAAGTATTCGCTGAGCCCTTCCTTCACGATCTTCTTGGGCGCTCTTGCCCGCGAAAAGAGGGCTTCGGCTTGCGGTACGTTCCCCAGGGCGGGCCGCTTCGGTTGGCCGACAAAACGTGGCACCGGCGCCGGCCTAGGCTCTGGTCCCGGCTTCCCATAAGGTTGCTCCCGCCTCGCCAGATCAGCTATCTGGTCCAGCAGGTGCACTTTGCCGACGATGAGCCGTGTCTGGGCGTTCTCGTAATCCTCGCCGGAGTTGTTCTGCACGCGCACGTAGCCTTGCAGGTGCATGGTCTTTTCGTCCTCGGACAGCGTTCCCATGTAGAACGCTCGCCATGACAGCCCCGACGTAAAATACGTAATTTCCATCGGCACGGGCCCACTGACGCCGCTGTTGATGTGCCAGACGCCCAGCTCCCGCATCCGCGGCGGAAACGTCAAATCGGCAATATCGATATCGCCCGCATGTTTCAACGGCAGCATGTCCAGGCTCGTCGGGTCGATCAATGTGTTCGCCCACGAAAACTGCAGCGTGTTATCTCCTTCGCGTAGCGTCAGATCCCGACTATCCCGCGCCAACGTCAGATCGGCCGAATTGTAAATCGTCAACTGCACCTCGCCGCGCGTCGGTAGCGTCACCAGGTCCACCTTGGCCCACGCCCCGCCAGCCGTTATCGCCGCCAACGTCAAACTTATCATCAATTGCTTCATGACATATACTCCTCATGCCTGGCCGGCGCATTTGCACCACCGCACGCCGATTACCGGTTTGACTCGTCTTGCCGCACTCCCTGGTACTTCCTCAGCGTGTACTCGAACGCTCGGCCAGACCGCGCCGGCAGCTCCAGCGTGAACTTGACCGTATCCGCGTCCACCTGTTCGTACTGGCCGTGCTCGCCGCTCTTTTTCAGGCTCCAGTAGGGCGTGCCGAAGTTACGCTTGATCTCGACCTTGACCGGCAGATCACGCGTGTTCTTGACCTCAATCTTGAACGTCGCGATTTCGTCCCAACCGATGATGTTACGGTGGTCGTTGTAGCGGAAATTCTCCGTCGCGATATTCATCAACTTAGGCTCGACAATCATGTTGGCCACCGCCCCCAGGTTCAGCTCCACCTCTTCCTCGACGGGGATGTACTTGAAGCTCGACTGCCCTTCGTACGACAGATGCGCCGCCTCACCTACGCCGCGATACACCTTGAGCATCCCGCCCGGAATAGGCGTTTCACCCAGTTTGTGCTTTTCATCGTTGCTAAAGCTCAAGAACCGCATCACCGCCCGGCCGTACATTTCCTCTTCGTACTTGTACAGGTTCACCACCGGCACTTCGTCAGCAGCGAAACTCGGCAGCCGCTTGGCCCAGCCGTTGCGGATCGTCTCGGTACCCTCAATGGTGTAAAGGAAGTATTCGCTGAGGCCTTCCTTGATAATCTTCTTGGGTGCGTCTGCGTCCATTTTGATGGCTGCAGATGCCACCACGCCCTCCATGACCCTCGCTGATTTTTCGACAACCCTTACCGCCTTGGGCCCCGGCCTGGGCACCGGTCCCGGCCGACCGTAAGGGTGCTTCCGTCGTGCCAACGCTGCTATTTGGTCGAGCAGGTGTACCTTGCCGACCACCAGCCGCGTCTGGGCGTTCTCGTAGTCCTCGCCGGAGTTGTTCTGCACCCGCACGTAACCCTGCAGCCGCATGGTCTTCTCGTCTTCCGATAGCGTGCCCATGTAGAACGCCCGCCACGACAGGCCTGACGTGAAATACGTAATCTTAACCGGCACCGGCCCGCTCACCCCGCTGTTGATGTGCCAGACACCCAGCTCCCGCATACGCGGCGGAAACGTTAAATCGGCGATGTCGATTTCGCCGGCGTACTTGAGCGGCAACATGTCCAGGCTCGTCGGATCGATCAGCGTATTCGCCCACGAGAATTGCAGCGTGTTATCGCCCTCGCGCAGCGTCAGATCCCGACTGTCGCGCGCCAGCGTCAGGTCCGCCGAGTTATAAATCGTCAACTGCACCTCGCCCCGCGTCGGCAGGGTCACCAGGTCCACCTTGGCCCACGCCCCGCTACCGGCCAACGCCATCACTATTATGCTTATCATTGAGCGCTTCATTGTGCTTACTCCTTATCGTGTCGCGGGCATCTTGCCCGCGCTAAACATTCCGTCGCGCAGCGGCACCTCAATTTTGCATTTTCCTACGGTCGAACATTCAGCCGATGGTAGTGCATTACCAGATTCCGCACCGCCGGCCCCTTCTCGCTTCGACCGTCCAGCTCGATCTCCAGCTTGATCGTAAAGGCGTCCTCACGCTCGTACTCCACTTTCTTGCCGTCCAGCGTGAATTTGACCATCTCCCATTGGCCGGGGATGTGCTCGATCAGCGTCAGCACCGCCGGGCTGTCCTTGAAGTTCTCGATCTTGGCGGTGATTTGTTCGTCCGTGTCGAAGAGCACGATCTTATGCCCCTTGTTTCGCTGCACCTTGATTCGTTCATCCTTCATTTTCCGCTGCGTCACCACGATGTCACGGCTGTCACCGATATAAAGCTCCACCTTTTCGCCCACGGGGGTCAGCCTGGCCACGTCCTCGCCCAGAAAGATGGTCGACTCGTGTCCGTCGTCCTGGAAGATCCGCGTCTTGCCGGACCACAGCGCGAACTCGCCCAGCTTGTGCTCAGCGTCGTTGACAATCCGATAGCTCACCGGAATGCCGATGTTCTTGTCCGGCACCTGTTCCGGGTCCCAGGGCAGTTTGCCCGCGTCCCACGTCCAGACCTTGGTGATGGGCACCTGGTCCTGGCCGAAGAACAGCAGCCGTTTGGTCTCTTGGTGGTCGATGCCGCGTTCGAAGGCCTCGCCGTAATCGAGCAGAATACGTGCCAGGTCGAAATCCTCACCGGAGAAGTTGCGCAGCACGAGGTAACTGTCGAGGTCCACCATTTTCTCGGCCTTGTCGGCGATGGCCTTGTACGCCACCAGCCGGTCGATATTGCCCAACAGATAGCTGATCCGCACCCGCTCCTCCCACGCCTGGGCCGAGCTGATCTCCCAGACCAGCGCCGCCTCCTTGGGCGGATAGCTCACATTGAGCAGCGTCACCTTTTCCGGATGATCCAGCACCGCCAGCCGAATCGAATCGACGTCAATGCTCACCCCCTGCCACGAAAAGTCCACCCGGTTGAGCCCCTGCTGCAGCGTCAGCACCCGTTCTTCCTCGATCAGCGTCGCCTGCGGATTGTCCAGCCGAATCACCGTCGCCGCCCGCTCCGGCAGCGCCACCAGCTTGATCCGCCCCCACGCCTTATCCGCCGCCCCAGCGGCCAGCAACCAACCTGTCAGCCCCAAGGCCATCCATCGCATCGCTTTGGTAGTCATGATTGTCTCCTTAAGAAAGGGTCCTTACGTTATTTGTTCTCTTCCTGTCTTACGCCGTGGTATTTCGTCAGCGTGTACTCGAATATCTGTGTTGAACGCGCGTCTAGTCGCAGCGTGAACCTGACCGTGTCGGCATCCACCTTTTCGTACTTGGCGAAGTCCCCGCCGCGCTGCAGGCTCCAGTACGGCGTGCCGAAGTTGCGCTTGATCTCCACCTTGATGGGCAGATCACGGGTGTTCTTGACCGCCACCTTGAATCTCGCTATCTCATCATAGCCGATGATATTATCGTCCCTGTCGAAGCAGTAGTTGTCCGTGGCGCTGTTCATCAGCGTCGGCTTGACAATCACGTTCTCCACCGCGCCGAGGTTGAGTTCCACATCTTCGTTCACGGGGATGTACTTGAACTCCGATTGCCCTTCATAGGACAGATACCCGGCCTCGTCGACGCTGCGATACACCTTGAGCATGCCGCCTGGTATAGGCGTCTCGCCCAGCTTGTGTTCCTCATCATTGGTAAAGCTCAAGAACCGCACCACGGATTGCCCGTACATCTCCTCCTCGTACTTGTACAGGTTCACGACCTCAACGTCGTCGGCCTTGAGGCTGCCCAGCCGCTTAGCCCAACCGTCCGGAATCGTCTCGGTCCCTTCGATCGTGTACAGGAAGTACTCGCTGAGCCCCTCCTTGACGATCTCCTTAGGTTTGGAACGGAACCATCGTGCATTACACAAGTCCAAATTCATGTCGCCGCCCATGGCACCCATGCCGCCACCCATGCCGCCCATGTCTTTACGCCACCCCCAGTCGCTGCTGAACAACACATTGTCGGGAAACAGGGATACGTCGTGCTTGCTGTCCTCATCTTCTTCAGTCAACCCGGGTGGTCTGCCGTAAGCATATTGCCGCTTGGCCAGTTCCGCGATTCTATCCAGCAGGTGCACCTTGCCTACGACCAGGCGCGTCTGGGCGTCGGCGTAATCCTCGCCCGAGTGATTATCCACCCGCACATAACCCTCTAGCTGCATGGTGCCCTCGTCCGCCGAGAGTGTCCCCATATAGAACGCTCGCCAGGCCACGCCCGACGTAAAGTACGTAATCTCGAACGGAACCGCGCCGGCCACTTCGGATTTGATGAGCCACCGCCCGATCTGTTGCAGGCGCGGCGGATACACTAACTGCTCCACGTGAATCTTGTCCCGCTGCGCCTGTGGCTCCAGGTACAGGCTCGTCGGATCGATCAGGGTATTCTCCCATGCGAACTGCAGCCAGTTCCACCCCCGCTTGAGCGTCAGCTTCCGCCGCTCGCGTACCAGCGTCAGGTCGGCCCCATTGTACACCGTCAGCTGCACCCCTTCGCGCCGCGGCAGCGTCACCAGCTCGATATTACTCGCCGGCGCAAACGGCGGCTGGTCCTCTTGTGGCATGGGCGTCCCGCCCATGATTCTTCCTTCTGCCGTGTCGCGGGCATCTTGCCCACGCTTTGTGGCATGGGCATCTTGCCCATGATCTTCCGTCGCAACCATTTTGCCAGCTCCGGCAGCCCCCAACACTGCTGGGGGACGGTCTGGCCCAATAGTGCGTTTTGGGCCCGCATCCGCCGCCGCCAGCGGCTCACTAGTCACAGTGGTCCTGTGGGATTTGCCGGGCGTGCCCCCGGCGTCCTTCGGCTCGTCTGCCCGTGCCACCAATTCTTCTTCCATCGGGTATTCGTAGCTATCTGCGCCTTCCGGCGTGACACTCTCGGCGGCGTCGTGCCGCGTTACCTGCTGCTTAGCAGGCCTCACCGGTGCCGCCCCATAGAACTGCTCATACGCCGCCCAGCCCGCCAGGGCCGCCAGCAGAGACGCCGCCACCCCCAGCCAGGCCCGACCGCGATACCAGGGCCGTCGCCCCACGCCCGCCTCGCCCAACTGGGCCAAAGTCTGCTCGACCAGGGCCTCCGACGCACCCGGTGCCTCTCGTAAAAGCTCCAGGGAAGCGAACTTACGTTGCAAACCGGCCAGACGTTCCCGGCACTGCTCGCACCCGTCCAGGTGCGCGTGCACCAGTTTGGCCTCGGCCGCGTCGGCCAGCTGAAACTGCTGTCTGATCAGTTGATCCTGCGTTAAATGTTTCATTTTGCCCCTCCCACCGCTTCCAGTCGCGTTGCCAGCGTCCGCAACGCCCGAAACACCTGCGTCTTGACCGTCCCCACCGAACAGCCCAGCGTCCCGGCAATCTGCTTGTAACTAAGCCCCTCATAATACGCCAGCACCAGCGCCGCCCGCTGTCGCAAGGGCAACTCGGCCACCGCCAGCCTTACCTGGGCCGCCTGTTCAGCCCGCACCGCCGCCTCAGGCGGCAATGTGGCCTTGGCGTCCGCCAGGCACCCAGCCAGCGGACAGTCCTCTTCAGAGTTGGTTTGCTGTTGCAGCGATGTCACCACACGCTCCCGCTGACGCTTTCGCAAACTGTCAATCGCCGTCCGCGTCGCAATCGCATAAAGCCACCCGCGAAACGTCCCCCGCCCGTCAAATGTCCCTGCTTTGTGGTACGCACGGCCAAACGTCTCCTGAAACAAATCTTCACCGCAGTGCCGGTCCCCACTGAGGCGCACCAGGTACCCCAACAGAGAGTCCGCGTAACGCCGAACCAATTGTCCGAACGCTGCCGCGTCGCCCTGCCGATGGGCCGTCATCAATGCTTCGTCCGAGGGCTCCATAGGCTCCAAGTGCTCCTGCTAGCTACCTCTTAGACGCTCCAACCGTGAAGCCGGTTGACAAGAAAGGTGAAAACTACCGCCCCCCGCGCATAGAAAAGGACCGCCACTTGCCTGGTAGATCAGAATTCGCGTGCCGAAATGAAAAAGATCCCAAAGACGGCGGTCCTTTTGGAGGCTCTTAACGTGTGCCTCTAGACTACCGCAAACAACATAGGCCCACAATCCGGGCAACTACGGGATTTTTCCGTTTTTCTGCAATTATTTTTCGGCCAACCCTAGCAGCACCTCCAGCCCCCCCAAATGCGGCACCGTGTATTGCGCCAACGTGTCCCCGTTAGCCACACTCGCCGGCCCAGCCGCCTTGCCGTCGTTATAATGCAACTGGCCCGGCCGCAGCAGCCTGATCGTCCGCCAGCCCAGCTGATTGGGGCCTACGAAGTCCTTCGCCACGTTGTCGGCCACATAGACGCACCGCGAGCCCGCGCATCCCAGGCTTTCACTCATCAGCTCGAAGGCCCGCGGTGACGGCTTCCAGAACTCCCGCCCCAACGCTTCTGTGTAGACGATGCAGTCGAACACTTCCGTCAACCCCAACGCCTCCACCTTGTACTGCTGTGCCGGCAAGAAACCGTCAGTGAGCAACCCCAGCTTGTAAAGCCTCCCCACACGCCCCAGCAAATCTCGCATGGCCGGCTCCAACGCCAACGTCGGTCGGTGCTCGCGATAGCACCGCACCAGACGCGAAATCTCGCTGCTTTCATCCTCGCGGCCCAGCTCCCTGAGCACGCTGTTGAATACCCGATCCCGCGGCCCCTGCTCAAACGCCTGCCACAGCAGTCGACCAATATACTCAACACTGCTGTGCGCATCCGCCAGCACCTGGGCCACCGCCCCAAACCGTGCAAATTGATGACATGGCAGTTCTTCAGGTTCAGCAGGTCCGAGCCGATCTTCTGCCCAAAGGCAATCACTACGATGGCCTCCGGCCTCAACTCACGAATATAACCCACTCCCTCAGAGCTGTTTACATCGGCCACTGGCAAGCAGTCCAGCCCCAGCTCTGCAGAGACCTCTGCGATCGGTGTTGCCTGGAGCTTGCGACCACGCCCTGCCTGCCGAGCCGGCTGCGTCACCACCCCCAACACCTCGTGGGCGGAGGTTGTCAGCCACCGCAGTGTCGGCTCCCCGAATGAGCCACTCCCACAAAATACAACACGCATCTGGCCTTCCTTTCGCTGGCTCCAACGTCGCCACTGCCCTCTTCACCGTAGTCGCCCCAACCGGGCTCGTCAATTGGCGCCCCAAAGGAACCGTGGCGCGAAATGCCCCCTGTTACGCGTTGACAGGTAGCCCTTTGGCCGAGGCCCCCCGTGATTGCCTCGTCGCCTTCCCGCCGGCTACTTCATCTGTTCGGTAATCAACCGGCTGATGGTCGCGCTGGGAAGGTTGAGGGCCCCGTAGGCTTCGGCCGCCCCGCGTCGCAACAGAGGATCCTGCTCCGGTGAACTGACGATCTGGTAAATCGCTTCGATATGCTCGGCCACGAGCGAATTGCCATGAAGCTTGGCGGAACGGGCGAGGTTGTCAAAGGCCATCAAGCGTGTCTCCGCGGGTAGTTGACTCTCCAGAGCCAGGGCGGCAATGGCACGCTGCGCCTTGCTTGAGGTCATCTGTGCCAACGCCTCAGTCGCCAACACCTGTATCGTCGCGCGTTGGTCCTGTGTGGCCCCGATCAATGCCGGTTCCGCCACCGTCAAATCCAACGCCTGATTGCCCGTCACTGCCAGGGACCGAAGCACCTCTGCCGCCGCCGTCGCATACGTATCCGCCAGCGTCGCATCGAAGAGACTGGCCTGGTTTCGCTGGAGGATTTCCTGGCTGGCGTCGAGCAACGCGTCCGCAGCCGCCCCTTTCGAGAGGACTGCCACGAAGTCGTAGTCCTGGGCAAGCTTTTCAGCTTCCGCATTGTCCTGCGCGGCGGCGATCACCAGAGTCGGACAGAACGCGAGCCGATAGTCCACCTTCATCAAATCCAGCGCTTCCCGCATGCTCGGCTGCTTCATTCCGTAGGCCAGCACGACCAGATCGAAGCTCTCCAATCCCTTGGCCTGATCCAGCGTCATCCCCAGTGTTTCGCCTGCAACCACTTTGGCAAACGCGCCCGAATCGCGTAAAGCGGACGTGATGGCATTACGGCCGTCCTGGTCCGGGTCTACCGTCAAGGCGTAAAGTTGCCCCTTCTGGCGTAATGCTTCGGCCAGAATCGGCACGACCAGCTCGCTTTGGGTGAACGCACGCTTGGGCAGGGCACCGCCGAGGGTCAAGGCCGCATTGTAACGCACCTGTCGGTCGGGAAAGCTCAATGCCCGCACCAAAGGCTGATCCGCCCCCAGTTGATACAGCAGCGAGGCCTGGCCCGAATTACGCCGCAGCGTCGTGATGGCGGCCAGCGCCACCGGTCGATTCCGATTGTCCAGTGCCCGCGCCAGAGACCGATGGAGGTACTCGGGACCTGCCGTCAACGCATACGTAGCCGCATCGGCGTGCTCCGCGTCGAAATACGACGGCTGAGAATGTCCTTCTGCTTCCAAACGGAAGTAGCCCGAGAGCCAAAGCGAAATTGCGCTCGCCAGTTTAGGCTCGAGCTTCACCGCCTGCTCGCAGCAGCGCATCGACATCAGCTCGTCAAACGCCTCACGTGGCACCGCCACCGCCACCAGCCCCGCTTGTGCATCCCAGAACCACACGTTTCCAAAATCCTGGTTGGCGGGCACTGCCAGCGACGAGACATGGTTATAGTAATCCAACGCTAATTGATTGAATGCCTGCGCCGCCCCAAGGTTTGCCGCCGCCTGGCCCGGATAGATCTTTTCCAGCGCCGCCAAGGCCACCGTCTTCAATTCCGAACTGGCATCGCCGGCCTGAATCGCTTGGAGAAGGTAAGGCACCGCGCTGCCATAGCCAATGTCGCCCAAGGCCTTGGCCGCCGTGACACGCACGGTTGCGTCCTTACTGCGCTGGAGCGCCACTACCAGCGGATTGACCGCGGGCAGGCCGATCTTGGGCAACACCGACCGGATAACGGCGAACTCGTCGGACCGGCTCCCGTCACGGAGCACCTCGACCATGACCGGCACCGCCCACTCGCCCGAGTCTTTGAGACGCATCGTCGCCATCATGCGAGCGCGTGTCGTGCTCGAAAGGCGTTTGACCTCACGGGCGATTCGCTCTCGGTCCGTACGCTGCAAGAACCGCCCCCGCTCGATCAGCTCGCCCACCTGCTTGGCAACATCGCCGACCGGAGTATTCGCCCGCATCTGGTCCAGCTTACGATAGCTCTCCCGGTATCGGCCGCTCTCTGCCAGGTTCAGCACCATGACGGGATCGGGATCCGAAGCGATGAGCTTCTGCCCATAGTCCTTAGCCAGATCCCAACGCGCAATCAGCGCATAGTGCATGAACTCCCGCCAGTACTGGCGCGTCTGAGCGTCCTGGGCCTGTTGCTCGGGCGTTCGCGACGCCAGGTCCGTACGCCCGACCGCGTCGGCCGGCAGCGGCGATTCAGCAAGAGACTGTGGCTCGCCAGATTCCTGGCCTAAAGCCACTGCTGAACCGGCCAGCAACGCCACCGCAATACACCATACCCATAACGCACTTGCTCTTGCGCTCATCTTGAGCCTCCGCACGATTCGCTTGCCCCGTCTGCTTGTTTGATCGTCTCTGGCTGGTGCGACCCTGCCCGCGTCATTCGTAAGCGGGTCGCTCTTTTGGCAGGAAGTTCGCCGCTGCCCGTAAAACCTTAGAAGCCAACCGGTTACACGGCTTGCCCTGGACCCACATTATAAGGTCACGCTCCCGCCTGTCAACCCCAAAAAACGCCATTCCCCCCCGGCTCTCGCTGGGAGCAGGGCCCGTTGCCGCGTGGTAGCCACCGCGTCAACTGGGCTGTTCCTGGGCTCGCCGCTCCAGGACCCCGAGCTTCTCGCGAACCTCTTGTGCCATGCGGCTGCGTGGAAACTCCCGCATAATGTCACGGCCCACCTGCAAGGCCTTGCTCCACTGCTTTTCGGTGACAAACATGGAAAACTGTATCCCCATGTTCTGCAGCTTGCCCTTGAAGACGCCCCGGACCGATTCCCGCAACGCCGCCGCCTCCGTCGGCGTCAGATACTGGTCCAGAAGCTTGAGCACTTCCACCCCCTGCTCGTAATCATGGCTGCTCACCGCCCGGTTCCAACGCTCCAGGAGCTCCTTTTTGTGGTCCAGCCGGCGTTTTTCTGTCTGCCCGCGCAGCTGGCCCACCTTTGCGTTCTGCGGGTACAACTGCAACAAGGCCTCCACCTCTCGCTCGGCATCCTCGTAATGATGTATCATCCACAAAGATTCGATGTGCTCAATCGTGGCGTCGATCTTCTCCTCGATTGTTGCCTTTTTGTACTGTTCCAACTGGACCCGGAGCCGCTCGGCCTCGGCACGTCGACCGAAGCGCTCCGCCAATTCCTTAATCAACGCCACCGCCGAATCCCACCGCTCTCGACGCATATCCTGTCCAATCGCGTCTTGAAGCACATGAAGATCCTTCTCACGAAAGGCAATGGCCTTGATCGCGTCGCAGAGCAGTATGTTCTCACTTACCTGCGTCAGGATGGCCTGGTTTTGAGTCTGGCCCGACAACAGTCGGCGAAGGTCCTGCGTCATCGAGCCGCTCTCTTCTACGACCCGCCGGAGGTAGTGCAGACACCCCAGCAGAAACACCCCCACGCCGACCAGCAACAGCACCGTCCCACCCGCGACAAGCACCCCTGCCAACGGATCTACCGCAGAGGTCTCCTGCCCCCCCAGCCAACACCTGACACACACCACTGCCCCCGCCACCAGACAACCCAACCCTAACACCCACAGCAATCCCACGATCCATAAGGTCCCAGGGGTCGTCAACTTGGTTCTGCTCGCTTGCTGCCGCTTGCCCATTGTGTCACTGCCTCTCTTGTCTGCCAGCCACGATATTGCACGGGATTGGGGCCTTATGTCCACAAATCCCATGTTGGAAGCAACTTATCATCCTTACCAGAGTTGGGGACACTTAACAGACCGTTCTGGCGAGAGTTTCTGGTTGGCTGCCAGACCACAGGCTCCGTCTATCACGGCCATACAGTTGTGTATACACCTATATAGCTACGGAATGAACCACGAACGTCGCAGCCGGCCAAAAAGGCCGCTAGAAAACAAAAAAGACCTAACCTTTACGGGCTAAGGGCCCCATGCCTCTACCCTTATTCTAAGGGCCCGTCCCGAGGCCCGTCAAGAATCACTTTGGCCGGTTCTGCCAGGTGTGACACCGTTTGCCCCGCCAGCTCTTGTATCTTATAGTGTACATGCTTGACACGTACTCACCCATGAGCGTCCTGCTGCTTGCCAACCCCAATGCCAAGGAGTTTCCCATGAAGCTAATCCGTGTATCCGACGAACTTTACGACCAGCTCAAAACCTTCGTCGTGGATCCTTTCGACGATACCCCGGAAATCGTTATCGGTCGTTTGGCCGACATCGTCAACAAAGCCAAAACTCGCTGGTCCCCCCTCGAGCACCAGGATACCAGTGAAAACGTCGAGAGTGCCCAACAGACCGACAGTGAGCCACTTGGCGTCCACCACGAACCTGTCCAGAACTCCGATGAACGGGTTGTCGCCCTGTAGCGACCTGCGCTGACCAGAAACATCCGACAATTCACACTCAAAAGGTCTTTTCTGGCGAGGTTTTCTTGTTGGTGCCGTCCGCTCGCTACCCTGTCTTCCACACGCCTGCAAGTCTGCTTTGGACAAGCAGTGTGAGACACGAACGCAGCCGTAGGCCAGAAAGAACACGCCACACAACGAAAACGTGAGACATCGCCGGGCCAGGCCCTCAGTCCTGCGGATAGATGATCAGGCGATCGTGGACCAAAACGATAAGATCGTTCTTGCCGTCCCCTGTCACGTCCGCAATTCGTGCCGCCCGAGGCTCGCCCCCGCCCTGTGACACTCGAGACATCTCACTCGTACCCCGCGGCTGCTCAAACACCTTAAAACGGGTCGCTTCCACCAACTGGGCCTCTTCGTCAAACGCCAGCACTTGAATATGATGCTTTCCATGCTCGCACAAGGTCACCTCCGCCACTCCGTCCCCGTTGAGATCCCCCACCGCCAACCAACCAAAACGCCCCTTCTTGATGGTGGGCTCAAACACCGTAAGCTGCCGCAAACGGTACGCTCGCTCAATCAGGGCCACCCGGACAAACTGATCCGGGCCACAAATGACCAACCCCGTCCCCGCAGCGCCCCCGAAATTGCCGGCCAGTATCTTACGCGCCCGTAACGCCCCCATGTCCAGCTTGCGTGCTGTTCGATACGTCCCATCCGCCTGAGGTGACAAAATCGCCAGCTTGCCCCGCGCGTTGTCATACGCGGCAATCAGTAAAGCCTCGTCCGAGGTCCTCCGATAGGTCGTCGCCGTTGTCAGACTGCTCTGGGGATGATCCGCCTGGTACTGATCCAAGACCTGCCAGCCACGCTCCGCATCAAAACTCAGCGACCGTGCAAAATTCTTACGCACCACCAGCAACGCAGTCCCTCCGTCCGTTGCCAACGGTGCCAACGACAGATTCTCGCTGCGCACTTGCGCCACCAGCCCCGCGTTAATCTGCTCGCCCGTCTCCTGCTCGAAAACACCCTGGCTCTTTTGACGCACCAGCAGCAATGGCTGGTAAGGCCTTACCACCAGGACGTCGAGCCTGCCGTCGTGATCAAAGTCCCCTGCCAGCATGTCTCCCGGCGGGTCCTTCAGCTCGCTCAGCTCCAGCTCCGGCCCGGCCTCAGCCCCTTCGGCCCCCAGCTTCAAAAGGCTCTGCAGCACGAACGTGTCCTTGCCCCCATCGGCGTGCTTCTTCTTCGCGACGTAGAGCAAGTCGGCCTGGCCATCGCCATCGACGTCGCCCACGTCCATCGCCTGGGGCTCACCCGCTACGGCCACGTTCGCGGGAAACGTCAGCCTACCCTTTTCGAACCGCGAGCACCCAATGAGCTTTTCCTCGCGGCTCAAGACCACAATCGCCTCCGCCTTATCGGACCCCAGCCGTACCGCCGCCAGCTTGGACATGCTCTTAAGGCCCGGAAACGACTCCGCCGTCGTCAAAGACGTCCCCTCTTTCGCACGAAACAACAAGAACTCCGCCCGGAAGGGATCCGACGCCACCACGTCCAACAGGCCATCTCCGTCCACGTCCGCTGCCACGATATCTCGCTGCTCCGAATTTTCCGTCGCCGGCAATGGATACGCAAACACCGGATAGTCGTGCGACTCCGGCTCCGTAGGCAACGACGAAACCACCACCCGGCCGCCCTGTTGCGATACACTCAAAAAGAAACTGCACCCCGCTTTGCCCAGTTTCGCTACCTCTAACATCGCCGGCGCCGGCAGTGCCAAACGCTGCTCGGGCCCCAACTGCCCATTCGCCATCTGCAGCCGCACCCGCACCGGATACTCCTGCCGCCCACTCGCCAGCATAATCACATCGTCTCGCCCATCCCCGTTGACGTCCCCAATCTCCTGGCCCGCAAGATTTCCCGACGCACTGTAATAACGCTGCGGCTCGCCCAGCTTGCCCTGCTCGTCCTGCAGAAAGATATACACGCTCTTCTGTGCCAGAAGCGCCAGATCCATCCGGCCGTCACCGTTCAAATCGCCCGCTCGCAAAGAGCCATCGCGACTCTGCCCCTCCCGCACATCCACCTTGGTCGTCGGCGACCACACCGGCGCCGCCGGCTCGTTCTCGGCCCCGTCTGTCGTTGCCTCCTCGGTAGCCTCCTGCACTACCACGTGAACCCCCTCCTTACTGTAAAACGCCATATCCAGCAGTTCGTCGGCGTTTAAGTGCCCCACCACGAGGCTCTGCGCCTCCACATCCAGAGGAAAACTCACCCGTCGGTAACGCCACGTCCGCTCCCGGCCGAACAGGTCGTTGATGTCCTCCCCCTCCGGCTCGGGCGGCTCCACCGCGTTCGGATCAAAATCAGGCTTCTGCAGCAACAGCTCAATCCGAGCCTTACGATTATTGATCACCAGAAGGTCTGTCAGGCCGTCCCCATTAATGTCGGCTGCCACGGGCGTGTTGAGCCCCCAGTCCAGCTTGATGATCTCCATCGGACCGAACCCGTAGTAAGGCGAAAGTCGCTCACCTGCCCCCTCGGCTGCCACGGCCCTCTGCCCCGACGCCCCCAAGAAGAACAAAAACAACCCCAAAACCGAGACTCTGGCGATATTACTCCACATTTCCATGTTTCTTACCCCGAAAAGGCGTGAAAATTGTCCCTGCACTTAAAGACCCTCCGCCTATGACTGATCATGCCGCCGCCGCGATAAGGCCGGCTATCCAAACCGTCGCAGCATGGCGGCAAACGTCGCTTCCGTCGTCACCGGCCATGCCCGCGTCTCAGATGCCGCCCTTTGATACTCCCGCTGACACTGCCTATATAATAAGCGCTTGCCCTCGCCCACGCAAATATATACTATAACCTATGGAAAGTCGGCACGGTCGCCGGCCCGGCCCGCCCCAGGGGCCGATAGACCGCCCGTAGTTCTAGGGAAAGGTTACATATCATGCACCGCACCCGAAAACTCCTGTTCATGACACTGTCATTGACGCTTGCCATGCCGGCCTTTGCCGCTCAACGCGTCATCCTCAAGGATGGCTACGAAGTCTGCGGTGACGTCCTCAAGTCAGACGAACAGGTCGTCATCGTCGATATCGGCGCCACCGTCCTGCGTCTGCCCCGGGCTCAAGTGGCACGTATCCAACGTGCCGAGCCCAACGACATTGAAGCTCCCCTCGATGTCGCCGACGCAAGCACCTCCGAACACGCCTGGCAAATCTACCGCACCGCCAGCCTCTCACCCACCACCATCGAACGCAACGTCGATCGATTCGGCGAGGCGGTCGTCATGGTCACCAGCCCCGGAGGCCAGGGCTCGGGATTTATCGTCTCTCCCGACGGCTTCCTCATCACCAACTACCACGTCATCGCTCGCGAAACGCGCATCAAGGTCACCGTCTTCGAACGGACCCCCACCGGCTTCGAACAAAAACATTATAAGAAAGTCCGCATCATCGCCCTTAACCCCTTTGTCGACCTGGCCTTGCTCAAAATCGAAGAACCCGGCAAGACCTTTAAATACGCCTACCTCGGCGACATGAAGGTCCTCGAAGCCGGTCAGCAGGTCTTTGCCATCGGCAACCCACTGGGCCTCACCCGCACCGTCAGCCAAGGCATCATCTCCACCACCAACCGCAACATGGACGGACGCCTCTACATCCAGACCACCACCGACATCAACCCCGGCAACTCCGGCGGCCCCCTCTTCAATCTACGCGGCGAGGTCATCGGCGTTACCTCTATGGGCTATCTCTTTCTGGGCGGACTCAACTTTGCCATCCCCGTCGACGTCGTCAAACGCTTTGTCCAAAACCGTGACGCGTTTGCCTACGACGAAGACAACCCCAACATGGGCTTTCGCTACCTCCAACCCGGGCCCCGTACCAAACGCGACGCACCACCGCCCGCTCGCCCGCCGGTCCAGCCCGACGCCTAAACTGACGCTGACATCTCAACCGTAAT
>Ga0180432_10002449_pt1 | contig 27769 bp, 20 predicted proteins | sample SS_ome_10_FD_132414 | JGI IMG/M metagenome (GOLD analysis project Ga0180432, IMG submission 132414) | Hypersaline lake sediment archaeal communities from the Salton Sea, California, USA - SS_1_MS_2 metaG | ecosystem: Environmental > Aquatic > Non-marine Saline and Alkaline > Hypersaline >... | reverse complement strand
CTCGATCGTGGCGAACGGGCAGTTCTCTGGCCATTTGGGCTCCGCGCGAACTCCCGACCCCGTCGGGACTTGTTCCGTTCGCGGCTCGTTACGATGGCGTATTCATGAGACGGCACACTAGGTCGCGCGGAGCACACGAGGACGTTGAGCTTCATTACCGCGTTGGTGAAGGGCGGGGCCGGCGTCAAGGCCGCGCAGGAACTGGCCCGGCACTCCACCCCGACGCTGACCTTGGGCGTTTACTCCAAGCTGGGTGTTCACGACCTGGCGGGCGCCCTCGACGTGTTGCCGACCCTGACGGCGGATCCGCCGGCGCGTGCCGAACTGCGGGCAACAGGGACAGACGACGCGACCGCGGATGTTCGGGATTCGTACGCCCACCTACACCCCCACCATCAGCAGTGCTTTTCACAGCTTTCGGGTGCGAATCGGTGCGACGACGCGGACGCGAAGCCCAGCGACTTCAGGAAGTTTCGCAAGGCGCCGGTGGACGACCGGCAGGCGGCGGCCGGAGGCTGGCAGCGCACAAAAGACCCCGCCAGCGGGCCCAAAAACGCGGTTCTGACGGGGAAATCGGAGAGGGGGGGATTCGAACCCCCGGTACCGGTATGACCCAGTACGACGGTTTAGCAAACCGTTGCTTTAAGCCACTCAGCCACCTCTCCTGGATGCCGGGCTCGGCGGAGCCCGGCGTGTCTGACTGTGCCGTGATTCGGCCCGGCGCCGGGCATCTGCGCCGGGATTCATTCTACCGCCTGGCCGCGCCGGGTCAACGTGATTCCGGGGCGCAGCTCTGCCGGCGGGGGCCGGGCGGGGCCGGCGGCTCCGGGCACGCGGGGTCCGACGGTCCGGCGGGGCGTGGTCGGTCAGGCGTTGGCCAGCGAATCGGCTACGGCGGCCCCACGCGAGGCCGCTCCCTCCGTGCCCCGGGCGGCGCTGTGCCGGAAGATGTCGATCTTCATCCAGGCCCGTGTGTTCCATCGCCACCACAGCAGGATGCCGCAGAGAATCAGCAGTCCGGTGGCGGCAATCCAAGGACCGAGGCTGCCCAGGTGGGGGGCGAAGTGGGCGATGCTCCAGCCGCCCCCGATGAGCACCACCCAGTGGCTGATCACGAACATGACCGAAGGCCACAGCGTATCGCCTGCTCCGCGCAGGGCACTGGTGTAGATGACCCCCATGCCGTCGAAGACCTGGAAGACCGCCGCGCAAACCATGATGCCGGTGCCGATGGCCACGATCTGCGGCGCCTCGTTGAACAGACCGATCAGCTCTCGGCGGAGCAGCAGATAGGCCAGCCCCATCGCCGCCATGTAGGACCCGCTGATGAGCAGCGTGATCCGCGTCTCGCGGATGGCTCGCTGCGGATCGCCCTGGCCGATCGCCTTGCCCACCAGCGAGGTGACGGCCATGCCCACGCCGATCACCGGCAGGAAGCTCATCCGCAGGAACTGCCAGGCGATGCTGGTGGCGATCAGGTGGTCGGTGCCGAACAGCCGGCCCACCAGGACGTTGACGAAGAGCATCCAGACCACCACGTCGCTGAACCACTGGCCGCCCTGCGGAGCGCCGAAGTGGAGGATGCCGGTGATCTTCCGCCTGTCGAGCCGCCAGGTCCGCCGGGCGCTGAAGCGGTGGTGGAATGCGGGGGCGCACATGGTGATCGTCAGCCGCAGCGTGCGGTAGGTCGTGGCCACGACGGTTCCCGCGGCGGCCCCGGCGATACCCATGGCCGGCAGCCCCAGCTTGCCGAAGATCAGGCAGAAGCTGACCAGCAGGTTCACCACGATGCCCTCCAGGGCCGCCCACATGGTGACCCTGGGGTGGTGGACGCCGTTGAAGAAGCTGGACAGCGCCGCCGCGGCGATGGTCGGCCCGATGCTCCAGACGGCCACACTGCAGTACTCCAGCTCCAGCGCCCGGACGGCCGGAGCGTGTCCCACCGCCGACACCAGCAACGGCAGCACCAGCCAGTAGCCGAAGCCCAGCACGCCGAAGGCCAGCGAGACGTACAATCCCTGCCAGGCGTACGCGCTGCACTCCGCGAACCGCTCCCGGCCCAGCGACTGCGAGACGAAGGTGGCCACGATCGAGACCACGCCCATCCCGATGATGATGTAGCACCACATGAAGAGCTGCCCCGGCAGGATGGCCGCCTGGGCCTGGTCGCCCGGCAGCCGGCTGATCATCACGTAGTCGGTGACGTCCATGACCATCCGCGTGCAGGTGGTGATGACCATGGGAATCGCCATGGCGATCACGTTGCGCAGCTCCGCTCGAGTTCGGCTGCGACGCTCCGACGCGTCCAGAGATTCCGAGATTCGATTCATGGTCCACCCGCCGATCGCGGCGCCGCCGGCGCCTCCCCTGCAAGGAGTCGTTTCCTTTCCTCCGGGGCGCCTGACTCCAAAGAAAAACCCCGGAAGCCTTTTCGAGGCTCCCGGGGCCGTTGGGTCCCGAATCGGTCGAAACCAACGATCCTCAAGACGGAGCCTCCGGTGCGCCGGCAACGCGGCCGACGCCCCCGTACGGGCGCGGCAGCCTGTCGGCGAACATGGGCTGCGGCCAAGTTGTGCCGAGGATCGTCTGCATACGGGCACTCCCGCCTCTGCTCAGCGAAGTCCCGCAGTTTACGAATTCGCCGGCCGCGGATCAACGGAAAAACCGGTGCTTTACGCAACCGGAACACTGCCCGCCAACCGCCCGAAACGCTGCCAATGTGGCAGGCGCCTGCGTGCGGAGAGTGGTTCTAACATTCTGTTAAATAGAGACTTATTGGCTTTATCCGGCCCTCGGCATGTCAGATGTAAGGCCCCAGGGGGTGGGCGGTGCCCGCCCGCCGGGAGGCTGACCGATGAACACAGGCAATCTGACCGTTCGAGCCGCCGAAGCCCTTCAGCGGGCCCAGCGTACGGCGTCCGAGGCGGGTCATCCGGCGCTCGGGCCGCTGCACCTGCTGGACGCCCTGCTGAACGAGGAGGCCGGCGGCATCATCCAGTCGCTGCTCCAGAAGATCGGCGTGGCCGTCGACCGGGTCCGCCAGATCACCCAGGGCGAGCTCGGCCGTCTGCCGCGTGCCGCCGGCGGGCAGCTCGGCGCCGACCCCAGGCTGAACCAGGTGATCGAGGCCGCCCGCCGGCAAGCGGACGGGATGAAGGACCAGTATGTGTCCACCGAGCACCTGTTGCTCGCTCTGGCGGACGTGCCCTCCGACGCCAGGGAGATTCTGTCGGTCAACGCCGTGAGCCGTGATGCCGTTCTTTCGGCCCTCAAGGAAGTGCGCGGCGGGCAGTCTGCCTCGACCGAGAACCCCGAGGAGACGTACCAGGCCCTGGAGCGCTACGGCCTGGATCTGGTGGCCCTGGCTCGCCAGGGCAGGATCGACCCGGTGATCGGTCGCGACGAGGAGATCCGCCGCTGCACGCAGGTGCTGGCCCGGCGGACCAAGAACAACCCCGTGCTCATCGGCGAGCCGGGCGTGGGCAAGACCGCCATCGTCGAAGGGCTGGCCCAGCGGCTGGCCGACGGCGACGTGCCCCAGGTGCTCAAGGACAAGCGGCTGGTGGCCCTGGACCTGGGCGGGCTGCTGGCCGGCGCCAAGTACCGCGGCGAGTTCGAGGAGCGGCTCAAGGCCGTCATCCGCGAGGTTACCGAAAGCGACGGGCAGATCATCCTCTTCATCGACGAGCTGCACACCATCGTCGGGGCGGGCAAGGCCGAGGGCGCCGTCGACGCCGGCAACCTGCTCAAGCCGGCCCTGGCCCGCGGCACGCTGCGCTGCATCGGGGCCACCACGCTCGACGAGTACCGCAGGAACATCGAGAAGGACAAGGCCCTGGAGCGCCGCTTCCAGACGCTCCTGGTCAGCGAGCCCAGTGTTGAGGACACCATCGCCATCCTGCGCGGGCTCAAGCCGCGTTACGACGCCCACCACGGCGTGCGCATCCAGGACTCGGCCCTGGTGGCGGCCGCCACCCTCTCGCACCGCTACATCGCCGACCGCTTCCTGCCCGACAAGGCCATCGACCTGATCGACGAGGCGGCCTCGGCCCTGCGCATCGAGAACGACACCCTGCCCGCCGAGCTGGACGAGATCCGCCGCCACCAGATGCAACTCGAGATCGAGCGCGAGGCGCTCAAGCGCGAGAAGGACGCCGGCTCGAAGGACCAGCTCGCCCGCGTCGCGAGGCAGCTCGCCGAGCTGCGGGAGCGGAACGCCGCCCTGACCACCCGATGGGAGAACGAGACCAGCGTGCTGGGCGAGCTCAAGAGCACCAAGGAGCAGATCGACGCCAGGCAGGTGGAGCTGGATTCGGCCGCCCGGGGCGGTGATCTGGAGCGGGCGGCCCGCATCCGCTACGGAGAGATCGTCGAGCTCCAGAACCGCCAGCAGGAGCTGGAGGGCAGGCTGGCCGAGCTTCAGGCCCAGGGCAACGGCCTGGTCCACGAGGAGGTCACGCCGGAGCGGGTGGCCCTGGTGGTCAGCCGCTGGACGGGCATCCCGGTGGCCAGGATGCTGGAATCCGAGAAGCAGAAGCTGCTGCGCATGGAGGGCGTCATCGCCGAGCGGGTGGTGGGGCAGGAGGAGGCCGTCCGGGCGGTCAGCGACGCGGTCCGCCGGTCGCGTGCCGGCCTGGGCGATCCGCGCCGACCCCTGGGCTCCTTCCTCTTCCTCGGGCCCACCGGTGTCGGCAAGACCGAACTCTGCAAGGCCCTGGCGGAGTTCCTCTTCGACACCGAGGACGCGGTGGTCCGCATCGACATGAGCGAGTTCATGGAGCAGCACTCCGTCGCCCGGCTGATCGGGGCGCCGCCGGGCTACGTCGGCTACGAGGAGGGTGGCGTGCTCACCGAGGCCGTCCACCGCCGCCCGTACTCGGTGGTGCTGTTCGACGAGATCGAGAAAGCCCACCGCGATGTCTTCAACGTCCTGCTCCAGGTGCTGGACGACGGCCGCCTGACCGACGGCCACGGCCGCGTCGTGGACTTCAAGAACACCATCATCGTCATGACCAGCAACCTGGGCAGCGACCTCATCGCCGATGTGGCCACCGGCCCTTCAGAATCGCGACCGTCAGGGAGCGGCCCCGATGAGCCGGCCGCTGACGACATCGGTCTGGAGGTCGAGATCGAGCTCAAGATCAAGGACCTGCTCAAGCAGCACTTCCGCCCCGAGTTCCTCAACCGCATCGACGAGACCATCATCTTCCACCGCCTGACCCGCGAGCACCTCAGAGGCATCGCCCGCATCCAGCTCGACCACCTGCGGCAGCGCCTCGCCGACCGCAAGCTGGCCCTTGAGGTCTCCGACGCGGCTCTCGAAAAGGTTGCCTCCGAAGGCTACGACCCGGCTTACGGCGCCCGGCCGCTCAAGCGTCTCATCCAGCAGTACATCGAGAACCCGCTGGCCCGCCGCATCCTCGACGGCCAGTTCAACGAGGGCGACACCATCCGCCTGGACGTGAGCGGGGAGAGGTTTGAGTTCGCCGGGTCAGAACCTGCCGAGACAGCGTAGCGGCTCGAGCCCCGCCGGCCGTCGAGCGCCCCGACCGCCGGCCGGAGGTCGGCCGCCACCGGGCGGTGGCGCACTCACGCCGCACTGTCAAGCGCCCGGACGGCGCGGCAAAACGCCGGCGGCAGGTTCTGGCAGCCTATACACCAAGGATCGTGCACCGGCCGTTCACACCACAGTGCGGAATGACTCTTGACGCTACCATGGAGGCCGGACTCGTCGATCGGCGGCTGGGGGCGATACCAGGGAGGTGGTCACCGTGGGGAGGATTGCCGCGTTCGTACGCATCGACAATCCGTCTGAACCCGACAAGACCATAGAGTGTGACGCTCTGGTGGACACCGGCGCATCGCATCTGGTTCTGCCCGCCGCCTGGAGGACTCGCCTGGGAGACCTCCCGCACCTGGCAGACCTCGACCTGGAGTTGGCCGATCAGACCCCCCTTCGCGGATCCGTCTGCGGTCCGGTGCGGATTCAGATCGAGGGATTCCGTGCCGTGTTCAGCGAGGTGGTCTTCGTGGACATGACCCCCGACGACGGCCGGTACGAACCGCTGATCGGCCACATCGTTCTCGAGCAGTCCCAGGCGGCCGTGGACCTGCTGGGCCACCGGCTGGTCCAGGTGAAGAGGCTGGACCTGAAGTAGCATCCGGGCAACGCAGCGCAGAACAGCCGCGGCGGGCCGAGCCACCAACGAGACGGGCACGGGCTCGGCGATCTGCTCCCGCTGCCAGGGCAGAAGACACCGCGTTGGTGCCTGCGTGGCCCATCGGTCAGAGGCGGTGGGTCGGCTGCCCGGTCGGCCCCGGTGATGGCCGACGCCCGCCACGGCCGGACTGCTGGCTCGGACCGGAGACGGGCCCGGCTGATGCCGGCCCGACAGGAGCCCCCTGACCGCCGCAGGCGGGGGGATTCGTCACCCCCGCTGCTCCGCAGCCCGGGGGACGGAGGGGCGAAGGTGCGGCTGGCGCCGGTTTCTGTCTTGGGCCGGGGCCGGCGGGCCACCGACGCAAAAAAGGCATGCGTAATCTCCCCTTTCGCCCGGCGTGCCCGGGCCTGATTCCGTTTGACAAGCCGCCAAACGTGGGGTCTATTTCTTCCAGGGGAAAACGGGATTCGAGTGTACAGCGCCGGGCCGGGCGCTCCTTCGCGGTGCCACGTCAGTCGAGGCCTGCCGGCGCAGAGAATGTGGTTGTGGACTCCGCGGCGAGCACGCGAGCGTGCGTTGTCGCTGCCGGCCGTGCGTCGCGTGCGGACACCTGGCACCCGGGAGCCCGTCCCATGAAGTTCGAGCAGCTCTTGCAGGAACGCGGAATCGGTTACGAGAAGCACAAGCACCGCCTGACCTACACGGCTCAGCGGCTGGCGGCCGAGGAGCACGTCTCGGGCTACAACGTGGCCAAGCCGGTGGTGGTCAAGGGCGGCGGCGGGTTCGCCATGTGCGTGCTGCCCGCCTGCGCCCATCTGGACCTCGAGCGGGTGGCGGGCCTGCTGCGCTCCGACGAAGTCCGCCTGGCCACCGAGACCGAGATGGCCGATCTCTTCCCCGACTGCGAGCTGGGGGCCGAGCCGCCCGTCGGCAGCCTGTTCGGCATGACCACCATCATGGACGAGCGGCTCCGCGGTGACGAGCACATCACCATGCAGGCCGGCTCCCACACCGAGGCGGTCAAGATGCGGCGCGAAGACTGGGAGCGGCTCTGCGACCCGCTGGTGGCCCCCATCGCCATGTCCGGCGAGTGAGCCGGCTCCGCCCCCCGCGCCGCCGGGCGGGGGGATCCGCCCGGCCGCGCCGCCGCGGGACAGGCGGCGGGTCGCTGAGCGCCCGTCGCCGCGGCGGTATAATGGCGTCGATGCGCTTCCGCGTGCTCACCTACAACATCCACAAGGCCATCGGCGTCGACCGCAGGTTCGCCCCGGAGCGGATCGTCGCCATCCTCGAGCACCACAACGCCGACGTGGCCATGTTGCAGGAGGTCGACGTGGGGGTTCCCCGGTCGCGACACCTGGACCTGGCCGCCCACCTCGCCCGGCGGCTGGAGTACGACTTCCGTGCCGTGGGGCTCAACGTGTTTCTCAAGAAGGGCCGCTACGGAAACGCCACCCTCTCCCGCTTCCCCATCGGGCGGCAGCACAACATCGACCTGACCATCGGGCGCTACAAGCGGCGGGGGGCCCAGCACACCCGCGTGCACATCCCGGTGGGCCGCCGCATCGTGGACGTGGATCTGTTCAACGTGCACCTCGGCCTGACGGCCCAGCTCCGCCGCAGGCAGGTCCGCCGGCTGCTGGCCGCGGCCGATGTGGCCCACCTCGCTCCCCGGGACCCCTGCATCGTGGGGGGGGACATGAACGACTGGCCCGGCGCCCTGAAACGCCGCTTCTTCGAGCCGGCCGGCTTCCACTGCGCCACCAACCGCTATCCCGGCTCACGCCGCTCCATCAAGACCTTCCCCAGCTTCGCCCCCACCAGCGGGCTGGACAAGATCTTCTACCGCGGCGCTCTCGAGCTCGTGCACGTCAACCGCAGCCGGCTCGAACTGGCCCGCGTGGCCAGCGACCACCTTCCGGTCATCGCCCAGTTCGAGATCCACTGAGCGGTGTCGTTCCCGCCGCGCTCCTCACAGGAACGGCGAGAACGTCTTGACCACGCCGTCGCGCAGCCGCCGCCAGGCGGGGCGGGTGTCCATCTGTTCGAGCGTGACCTCTTCGCACCGGCCGGTAAGTTCGTCCAGCCAGGCGCTGAGCTCACCGGCCAGTCGGGCGTCGTAGGCCTCGACGTTGAACTCGAAGTTGAGCCGGAAGCTGCGGCGGTCGAGGTTGGCGGAGCCCAGCAGGATCCACCGTTCGTCGACGATCAGCAGCTTGGTGTGCACGAAGGGCGGCGGCCGGCGGAACACGCGGATGCCCCGCTCGAGAAGCTGCCACAGGTAGGCGTCCGCCGCCCAGCGCATGAAGCGGCGATCCACCAGCGAGGGCAGCAGGAGCCTGATCTCCACGCCGCGCAGGGCGGCCATGGCCATCGCCGAGATCAGGGGGGCCGAGGGGATGAAGTACGGCGTGGCGATCCGCACGCTCCGGGTGGCCGACGCGAAGGCCGCCTGGAGCATCCAGTGGATGATCTCGAAGTCCTCGTCCGGCCCGCTGGAGATGCCGCGGCACAGGGCCGTCCCCGCTGCCGACAGCTCCGGCAGGTATGCCTCCCCGGAGAGGGCTCGACCGGTGGCCATGGTCCAGTCTTCGATGAACGCGTGCTGCATCTCGGCGACCACCGGGCCGGTGATCTGGAAGTGCAAGTCCTCGACGCGGTCCGGCCCGTCACCGCAGGCCAGGTAGCGCTGGGAGATGTTCATTCCCCCGGTGAAGCCGGTGCGGCCGTCCACGACCAGGATCTTGCGGTGATTTCGCAGGTTGAGCCGCAGGCGGCCGAAGGGAAAACGCAAGGGGAAGAACGCCGCCACCTCGGCGCCGGCCCGGATCAGCCGCCGGCCCATCCGCGAGAAGGACCCCAGCGCCCCGATCCCGTCCAGCAGGACGTGCACCCGCACGCCACGGCGGGCGGCCGCCCCGAGGGCCCAGGCGAACTCGTGGCCCACCTGGTCCCAGTCGAAGATGTAACTGGCCAGCGTGACCGACCGCTCGGCTCCGGCGATGGCCCGCAGCATCCGCGGATAGGCCTGCTCGCCGTTGTGCAGCGGCTGGATGCGGTTCCCGGTCAGGATGGGCAGGCGGGTAACGCGATCGGCCACGGTGCGCAGGCTGTTGAGGTGGCCGACCGCCTCGTCCCGCGCCGCCTCGTCGGCCCGGGCTTCCTCCAGGTGCGGTGCGCGAAAGGGCCGATCCCGCCGCCCGAGGTGCCGGACCGCCCGCCGCTCGATCCGATTGATCCCGAACGTCCAGTACAACCAGGGCCCCACCGCCGGCAGCGTGAAGCTGGTGAACACCCAGATGGTGGCGGCCCGCGGGTCCCGCTTGTACATCACCGCATGCCCCGCCGCGACACACCCCAGACCCAGCCAGAGCGCCACCACCGCCGAGAGAATCAGCCAGCCGGGGAAGGTCAACATGGCGCATCCAGCTTCATGGGACTCGCTCGGGCTCGCATCGATGACGGGGCGTGGCGGCCGGCGCCGGCGCCTCCGCCGGTTCCCCTGCTTCGGTCGATCCCCATTCCCCTGCGCCCGGACCGGTCCTGCACCCTCGGAGGAGGTCCCTGGCTGCCACAAGCCGTTGTTTCGCCGCGCCTGCCCTGGGGTCTTGTATCCGCAGCGGCTTGCCCGCCGCAAGCGTTATCCGTTCCGCGGGAGGTCGGGGCCCAGGCCGCGAGGTTCGGCCCGGCGCCGGGTGAGGACCAGCCGAGGCCGGCAGCGCCGGCTCCGCGCCCCGCCGATTCCGTGTTTCCGCGTTCCGATTCTCCCGGCTTTGTGCTATACGTCGGCAACGCGGGGTGTCTGGCGCCGCCCCGCGCGTTTCCGGCCCGTACGGGAAGAACGGCAGATGAATGAAGGGACGAACGGACGCGGTGGCCGCCTGGAGGTCATCAGCGGCTCCATGTTCAGCGGGAAGACCCAGGAGCTGATCGCCCGCCTCCGGGCGGCGCAGACGGCCGGGCAGCGCGTCGGGGCCTTCAAGCACCGCATCGACGACCGCTACGACCCCGATCACCTGATCACCCACGTCAAGGACCGCTTCCCCGCCACGCGGGTCGGGGCAGCCGCCGCCATTGTCGGCCTCAGCGAGGGACTGGATACCGTCGCCATCGACGAGGGCCATTTCTTCGGCCGGCCGTTGATCTCCGCCGTCGCCGAGCTGCTCGAGGCCGGCCGGCGGGTCATCGTCGTCGGCCTGGAGAACGACGCCTGGGGCCGCCCCTTCACGCCCATGCCCCAACTGGCGGATCTGGCCGAGCAGGTCACGCATCTGTACGCCAAGTGCCGGGTCTGCGGGGCCGACGCCCCCTACTCCCAGCGCATGGTGCCCGTGAACTCGCCCACCATGGTCGGTGGGACGGACGAGTACGAGCCACGCTGTCGCGACTGCTTCCGGCCGGTGGACAACTCCCCGCCCCCGATGGACTGATATGGATCTCCTGCGCGGCATCCTGGGCATAGGGACGCTGGTCGTGCTGGCCTGGGTGCTCTCGGAGAATCGTCGCCGCTTCCCGCTGCGGACGGTGGTGGGGGGGATGGCTCTCCAGTGGGCGCTGGCCCTGCTGGTGCTCCGCACCGACCTCGGCCGCGACGTCTTCACCGCCATCGCCAACTGCGTGCGGGTCATCCTGGACTGCACCACCGACGGCGCCCGCTTCGTGCTGGGCAACCTGGTCGACGTCCGGCAGGAGAGCTGGGGCGTGGTCTTCGCGGCCAAGGTCCTGCCGTCGATCATCGTGTTCTCTTCCTTATCGGCCCTGGGCTACCACCTGAGGGTCCTCCAGCTCGTGGTGCGGGCCATGGCCCGGGTGATGACCCGGCTGATGGGGGTCAGCGGTGCCGAGAGCCTCTCGGCCGCCGGCAACGTGTTCCTGGGGCAGACGGAAGCCCCGCTGCTGGTTCGGCCTTTCATCGCCTCGATGACGCAGTCGGAACTGGCGGCGTTGATGGTGGGGGGGTTCGCGACGATCTCGGGCGGGGTGATGGCCAGCTACGTGGCCATCCTGGGCGGTGACGATCCCCAGCGGCAGGTGGAGGTGGCCCGGCACTTTCTGACGGCTTGCCTGATGTCGGCGCCGGCCTCGTTCATGATCGCCAAGATCATGGTGCCCGAAACCGGGGAACCGCAGACGCGCGGCGAGGTTCGGCTGGAGGTGGAGCAGACCCACAGCAACGTGGTGCATGCGGTGGCCAACGGCGCGTCCGACGGGCTGAAACTGGCGCTGAACGTGGCGGCCATGCTGATCGCCTTCATCGCCGTAATCGCCCTGGTGGACAAGATGCTTCAGGCGGTGGGCGATCTGGATGCCGTGCAGCCCCTGCTCGAGCGGTTGGAGCTGGAGGAACTGACCCTGGCCGGCCTCCTCGGCTTCGTGTTCTCTCCGGTAGCCTACCTCATCGGGGCCGAACCCCAGGAGTGCCGGGCCTTCGGGAGCCTGCTGGGCACGGCCATGGCCACCAACGAGTTCGTGGCCTATCTCTCGCTGTCGGACTTGATTGCCGAGGGGGCCGTCAGCGAACGCACCGTGCGGCTGGCCACCTACTCGCTGTGCGGATTCGCCAACCTCAGCTCGGTCGCCATCCAGATCGCCGGCATCGGCGGGATCGCCCCGCAACGCCGCGGGGATCTGGCCCGCCTGGGCCTGCGGGCCATGCTCGGCGGGGCCCTGGCCTGCTGGATGACCGGCTGCATCGCCGGCCTGCTGACCTGAAGCGGGCGCCCCCCCGCGTAGCGGCCGACCTCCGGGTCGGCCGTCCCTCGGTCTGTCTGTCGTTGCCAGCCGCTGGTCACGGCCGGAGTCTCCCCGGCCCTGCGTTGAGCGGCCGCCCGGCGCCTCCGACTCGGCCGGCACCGTCGGACGGCACGTTGACCGGATGCCTCCAGGCCGTAGAATCTCTGCCGGGCCGATGCGAACTCGGCCGATGTGCCCCGGCACATCCACCGGAGCGGTGACCGAGTGGCCGAAGGTGCACGCTTGGAAAGCGTGTGTGCGGGTAACCGTACCGCGGGTTCGAATCCCGCCCGCTCCGTTGTTCCCCTGGTCAGGTCGATCCCGGCGCCGGGCAGTCTCCGCCCGCCGCGGGTTCGCCGCGCCCCGCCGTAGCCGGCCCGCCCGGGAGGCCGCGGCGGACCCGCGACGCAGACCGCGTGAAGGTTTTGTTAACGTTTCTTTGCATGCCCGTTTTGTTAACACCTCTCTCGCGGCGCGCCGTAAGTTAACACGTCTACCCCAGAGACACGTGTTGTCATAGACCGTATACTCTGCGGGTCTCTTGTCCTGTATGCGGCAGTGGATGCCGCGAACTTGACTTGGTGGCCGCCGGCGAGTACACGCTGTCCCTCGGGCCGGGTGCATCGCAACGCACACCGCAGAGGCTGGGGAATCGCGGCTCTGAACGGAACTTCTGACCATGAGCATTCACCTGGGTGTGGACGTGGGAGCCGTCGGCGTCAAGGCGGCTCTGGTGGGCGAGGGCCAGGACGTGGCATTCCTCTCGCCGGGCGGAAACGCCGACCGGGCCACGCTGACCACTCTGCCGGCCCCCGGTGACCCCGGGCGGGTGGTCGCGGTGGTGCCCTACCGCCGCACGCGGGGCCGCCCGCTGGAGGCGGTCCGCGAGGTCCTGGCCGAGATCTTCCGGCAGGTCGACCCGGCCGGCGTCACCTCCCTCACCCTGACCGGCTCGGGCGGCGAACTCGTCGCCGCCGCCCTGGACCTGCCCCGCTGCAACGAGTTCCAGGCCATCGCCCGCTCGATCGATCTGCTGCATCCCCAGGTGCGCACCGTCTTCGAGATCGGCGGCGAGACCAGCAAGTACCTCCGCCTGGAGCCCGATCCCGGCAGCGGCCGACTGGGCATCCTGGACTACAGCACCAACGGCGACTGCGCCGCCGGCACCGGGGCCTTCCTGGATCAGCAGGCCTCGCGTCTGCAGTACTCGGTGGAGCAGATCGGCGAGGTGGTCGACACCGCGGAGCGGGCCGCCCAGATCGCCGGGCGCTGCAGCGTTTTCGCCAAGAGCGACATGATCCACGCCCAGCAGAAGGGCTTCACCCCGCCGGAGGTGCTCCGCGGTCTGTGCAACGCGGTGGCGACCAACTTCAAGTCGGCGGTGGTCCGCGGCCGGGCGCCCGAGCCGCCGGTGGTCCTGCTGGGCGGCGTGTCGGCCAACTCGGCCGTGGTGCGGGCCCTGCGGGAGGTGTTCGAACTCTCCGACGGGGCCCTGCAGGTGCCGGAGGCCGCCGGGTCGCTGGCCGCCGTGGGGGCGGCGGTGCTGGGGCTCGAGAAGTGGCAGCAGGGCGACGCGCCCGCGCCGGGCTTCGCCCGCCGCCTGGGCGTGTCGCAGGACGCCGGCGGCGGGGACGGCTATGCCTTCCCGAGTTCCCCGCCGCTCAGCCTGGACCGGGTCCGCCTGTTGCGCGACCGGGTTCGGCCTTATCGGTTCCCGGCGGACGGCGCGGTGGTCGATGCCTACATGGGCCTGGATATCGGCTCGGTCGGCACCAAGCTGGTGGTCATCGACGAGCAGGGCGAGGTGGTGCACTCCATCTTCACCCGCACCGAGGGCCGGCCCATCGAGGTGATCGCCCGCTGCCTGCGGGAGACGGCCGAGGCGGTCGGCTCCCGCGTGCGCATCCGCGGCGTGGGCAGCACGGGCAGCGGCCGCGAACTCATCGGCGAACTGGTCGGCGCCGACAGCATCAACGACGAGATCACCGCCCACAAGACCGGGGCCGCCTTCGTCGGCGACCGGCTGCTGGGGCGCCGCCCGGACACCATCTTCGAGATCGGCGGGCAGGACAGCAAGTACATCAGTCTCCAGGCCGAGGGCGGTGATTCGCAGGAGACCATCGTCGTCGACTTCACCATGAACGAGGCCTGCGCCGCCGGCACCGGCAGCTTCCTGGAGGAGCGGGCCGAGGAACTCGGCGTCTCCATCAAGGGCGAATTCGCCCAACTGGCCCTCAGCTCCCGGGCGCCGATCAAGCTCGGCGAGCGTTGCACCGTCTTCATGGAACGCGACGTCAACACCTGCATGCACCGCGGAGCCCGCCGCGAGGACGTCATCGCCGGGCTGGCCTACTCGATCGCCTACAACTACATCAACCGGGTGGTTCGGGGGCGGCAGGTGGGCGACTGCGTGTTTTTCCAGGGCGGTACGGCCTACAACGACGCCGTCGCCGCGGCCTTCGCCGCCGTCACCGGCAAGGAGATCATCGTTCCCCCGCACAACGCCATTCTGGGGGCCATCGGGGTGGCGCTGCTCGCCCGGGAGAAGGTCCGGGCCGCCGGCCTGGCCACCCGCTTCCGCGGCTACGACGTGGGGCAGATCAACTACACGCTCCGCGAGTTCACCTGCAACGGCTGCGGGAACCACTGCTCCGTGCAGGAGTTCAACGTCGAGGGCGAGAAGACCTTCTGGGGCGACAAGTGCTCCGACCGCTTCCGCAAGCGGGCCAAGACGGAGCGGCAGCCGGCCATCCCCGACCTGGTGGCCCTGCGGCGGGAGCTGCTCCACGCCGGCGATGCGGGCGACCCGCCGGGGGTGACCCAGCGGATCGGGATCCCCCTGGCCATGTACACGCACGACCTGCTGCCCTTGTGGCGGGAGTTCTTCCGGGGCTGCGGGCTGGGGGTGGTGCTGTCCGAGGAGACCAATCGCCGCAGCGTGCAGATGGGCATGGACTGCGTGGTGGCCGAGCCGTGCTTCCCGATCATCGTGGCCCACGGTCACGTGGCCGACCTGGTGGAGCGCGGCGTCGACCACCTCTGGCTGCCCAACATCCTCTCGGCCGAGACGAAGTTCATGGACAACGAGAGCCACGTCTGCCCCTGGGGCCAGACCCTGCCCTTCGTGGTTCGCCAGGCACCGGCCTTCCGCAACTGGCCGGGGCGGATGCTGTGCCCCACCATCCGGTTGCGCGAGGGGACGGACCACCTGCGGGAGGTGCTCTGCGAGACCGTGGCCGGGCTGGGCGTCCGCCGGGCGGTCGCCGAGCGGGCCTTCGACGACGCCCTGGCCTCTCAGCAGCGCTTCCGCGAAGCCTACCAGCAGGCCGGCCGGGAGGCGCTGGACACCCTGGAGCGGACCGGTGAGGCGGGCATGGTCATCGTCGGCCGGCCGTACAACATCCACGATCCCGGGGTCAGTCTCTCCACCGCCCGCAAGCTGCGCGATCTGTACGGCGTGAACGTCATCCCCATCGATGCCCTGGCCCTGGACGACGTCGACGTGCGCGACGTCAACCACAACATGTACTGGGAGTACGGGCGGAAGATCCTGGCCGCCGCCAAGATCGTGGCTCAACACCCCAACCTGCACATCATCTACATCACCAACTTCAAGTGCGGGCCCGATTCGTTTGTGAAGGGATTCATCCGGCCGGCCTCCGGCAAGCCGTTTCTGACTCTCCAGTTCGACGGCCACTCCAACGACGCCGGCATGATGACACGATGCGAGGCTTATCTCGACAGCAAGGGGATTCTGCGATGGTGGCGAAGCTGCCCCGGCGAACAGGCGACCAGCGAAACTCCGAGTCCGGCGGAATCGACCTCCGGACAAGGATCCTCTACATCCCGCAGATGGCCTACGCCGGTGCCCGGCTGATGGCGGCCGCCTTCCGGTCGGTGGGCATCGAGGCCACCGTGGCCCCCGACTCCAACGCCGACACGCTGGAGCTGGGCGGGCTGCACAGCAGCGGCGAGGAGTGCCTGCCGCACAAGGTCACCCTCGGCGACTTCCTGAGGGTCTGCCGCCAGCCGGGCTTCGAGGCCGCCCGCACGGCGTTCTTCATGCCCACCGCCCACGGGCCCTGCCGTTTCGGGCAGTACGCCCCCTATCTCCAGCACGTGCTCACCGAGATGGGTTACGGGGAGGTGGCCGTCGTGTCCCCCTCCAGCGAGAACGGCTACGACGGCGTCGGCGCGCAGGCGGGCGAGCTGATGCGGACCGCCTGGATGGCCGTGGTGTGCGGTGATCTGGTGCAGAGATTCCTGCTCAAGACCCGGCCTTACGAGACCACCCCCGGAGACGCCGACGCCGCCTTCACCGAGTCGCTGGCCGACTTCGACGCCACCACCGCAAAGCCCGGGCTCTCCACCCGCCAGCGGCTGGCTTCGCTCACCGCGGCGGTGGAGCGGATGGCCGACCGCTTTCGCAGCCTGCCGGCCCGCTACGAGAAGGGCCGCCCGCTCATCGGGCTGGTCGGCGAGATCTTCTGCCGCCTCAACGCCTTCAGCAACGACGACGTCGCTCGCCGCATCGAGCGGCACGGCGGCGAGTGCTGGCTGTCCGACATCGCCGAGTGGGTCTGGTACACCAACTGGGGGCAGGAGTTCACGCTCCGCCGCACGCGGGGCCGTTTCAACGGCGATTACCTCAAGCTCAAGATCAAGACCCACACCCAGCGCCGTTACGAGCACGCTTTACTGGCTCCGGTGGCTGCGGACCTGGTGGGCTACGAGGAGCCCGAGGACATCCGGACCGTGCTGGACGCGGCCCAGCCCTACCTGCCGGCCGAGGGCTGTCTGGGCGAGATGGTCCTGAGCGTCGGCAAGTCCATCTACCTTCACGGCCGTGGTGCCGACGGGATTATCGATATTAGCCCCTTTACCTGCATGAACGGCATCATCTGCGAGGCCGTCTACCCCTCGGTCAGCGCCGAGTACGACGATCTGCCCATCCGGACGCTCTACTTCGACGGCGTGAACACGCACGTCGACCGGGACCTGGAGATTTTCCTTGACCTGGCCCGGGCCTACCAGACCCGCAAACGGCGGCCCCGCACCTACCCGGCCTATTTCGACTAGGGCATCGTCTTGCCGCCAACCCAGGTCTTGTTCCCGGCCCGCCGGCGGGTAATACTACCCCCGGAGGACACGGCGGAGCGTCGGGTCCTGCTCCGCCCTTCAACCCGAGGAAACGGCACCGCCGGGAAGTCGGTCACCGACGGAGTCAGCGAGGGCACCGCCCCGGCGGGCCCGGGCCTGCAGGTGAGGAACGCCACATGAGGATCGCACTGCTTTCGTGGGAGAGTCTCCACTCCGTGGCCGTCGGCGGCGTCGCCCCGCACGTCACCGAACTGGCCGCCGGCCTGGAGCGCCGCGGGCACGAGGTGCATGTCTACGTCCGACTCGGTGAGGGACAGGCCACCTACGACGTGGTCGACGGGGTCCACTACCACCGCTGCCCCATCGAACTGCACGGCGACTTCATCACCGAGATGAACAACATGGGCAACAGCTTCCTGTGGTTCCTGGGGGAGACCGAGGCCTACCAGAACGCCCCCTTCGACGTCGTGCACGGGCACGACTGGCTCTGCGCCAAGGGCGTGGTGCAGGCCAAGAACGATCGCCACCGCCGCGCGGTCCTCACCCTGCACTCCACGGAGTTCGGCCGCTGCGGCAACCTGAGCCACAACGGCACCTCGGAACGCATCCGGGCGGTGGAGGCCGAGGGGGCCTTCTGCGCCGACCGGGTCATCACCGTCTCCGGCGTGCTGGCCGAAGAGGTCAAACAGCAGTACCAGGTGCCCGACTGGAAGCTCCGCACCGTCCACAACGGAATCAACGTGCACCGCTTCGACGGTTTTATCGATCCCGGCATCTGCCGCCGGACCTACGGGCTCGGCCCGCTCGATCCGGTGGTGCTGTTCGTCGGCCGGCTGGCCGTGCAGAAGGGCCCCGACCTGCTGCTCGAGGCGATCCCGCAGGTTCTGCACTACCGCGGAGACAGCAAGTTCGTCTTCGTCGGCGACGGCCACATGCGCGGCGACCTGGAGCGCCGGGCGCACGAGCTGGGCGTGGCCCACGCCGTGCGCTTCGTCGGCAGCATGGGGGCCAACAGCGACCTGATCAACCTCTACAAGAGCGCCGACCTGGTCTGCGTGCCCAGCCGCAACGAACCGTTCGGGATCGTCATTCTCGAGGCCTGGGCGGCGGGCAAGCCCGTGGTGGCCACCCACAACGGCGGTCCCCGCGAGTTCGTCAGCCATGCCCGCGACGGCTACCTGGTCTACGACAACTCCGGCTCCATCGCCTGGGGCATCAAGGAGACCTTCGGCAACTTCGACCACGCCCGCTGGATGGGGTCGCAGGGGCGGGTCAAGGCGGCCTACGGTTTCAGTTGGGATGTCATCGCCGCCCAGACCGAGGGCATCTACTCCGAGCTGCTGTAGTCGACACGCGCCTCGCCGACCTCCCGGCAGGGCCACTCGAGGTGTACGGCCACCCGGCCGGGAGCGGTGCGCCGGTTCCACTTGTGGTAGGAGGTGTCCTGCGGCAGCGGCCCTGCCGGGAGAATCGCCCGGGCTGCGGCGCGCCCCGCGCCCCGCGGGGGCGGGTCCGTCCGGGGGGGGCAACGTTGGTTAAGCATCCCAAACATCCGCTCGGCAGCGCCCGCCACGTCCGAATACGTTAATTCCTTGATTTTCTAACCCGCTTTCGCTACTTGTGGGGTTCTGGGGGAGTGCGTACCAGCCCCGGGGCCGGAACCCACCACACGACGGGGTCGAACACGCGGGGGACTACAGCAGCAAGCAGAACAAGGAAGGTGCCATGAAGAGCATTCCCGTAGGTGGAGCACGCCGGGCGTCACTGGTCTTCGGGCTGGCGTTCTGCGCGGGTCTTGCCGCGTGGGCACCGCCATCGGCCCGGTCGGCCGAGCGCGTGGTGCTGTGCGAGGAGTTCACCAACCTCTGGTGCGGGTCGTGTCAGTTCGCGGGCCCGGCCCTGGCCCAGCTCCTGGAGGTCTATCCCGACTCCTTCGCCTTCATTCAGTACCAGATGTTCGACCTGGACTACTCCACGCCCTGGGGGGACGAGCGCTGGGCCTTCTACGACCTGTTCTACACGCCGGCCACGGTCTTCGACGGCGCCGACATCATGGAGGGAGCCGTTGAGGACTTCGACATGCAGTACGACATCTTCCGGGTGAACCACTTCCTGCCGCGGCGGGCCATCCCCACGGACGTGACCATCGAGTTGACCGCCGAGCAGCTCTCCGGGCCCACCTACCTGGTGTCCGCCAGGGTGGGCATCGAGCCGAGCGGTGAAGGCAAGCCCATGCGGGTGCAGGTGGTCCAGGTGCTCAACCACTATCCCCCGACCAAGGACTACCACCGCAACGGCTTCAGGCAGGCCGCCCCCGCGACGGACCTCACCCTGGCCCCCGGCGAGTTCCAGACCGTCGAGCACCTGCTCACCTTCGACGACGAGAGCTGGGCCGCCCAGGAGGACATCGGCCTGATCGCCTGGGCCCAGGTGCCCTACGAGAGCGGGCCGGCCGAGGTCTACCAGACCGCGGTCCGCTACTGGCCGCTGGTCTCCGGGCCCGACGACTGGGACGGCGACGGCATCCTCGACGCCGCGGACAACTGCCCCACCCTGCACAACCCCGACCAGCTCGACGAGGACGAGGACGGGGCGGGCGACGCCTGCGACAACTGCCTGGGGCTGGCCAACCCCGAGCAGCTCGACTCCGACGAAGACGCCATGGGCGACGCCTGCGACAACTGCCCCCTGACCCACTACTACAAGCAGGACGACACCGACGGCGACGGCCTGGGCGACATCTGCGACGCCTGTCCCGACGTGCCCGCCCCGGGCGGGGTCGACTCGATCGGCCGGCCCCTCGGCGGCATCGACGTGGACTGTGACGTGGACCTTGCTGACTTCGCCCTCCTGGCCGAGTGTCTCAACGGGCCCGCCAAGCCCTACCCGCCCCCCGGCTGCGAATGGGCCGAGTTCGGCAAGTCCGACACCGACGGCGACGGCGATGCCGACCTCGACGACTTCTCCGTGCTGGCCGTCAACTTCACCGGCGAACTGCCCAGCCCGCCCATGTACCTCGGCAAGGAGTCCTGCCTGGCCTGCCACGCCGATGTCCACGGCGAGTGGGAGCAGACCATCCACGCCACCGCCTTCCAGACCCTGGTGGACAGCGGCGACGAGGCCAACTACCTCTGCCTGCCCTGCCACACCGTGGGCTACGGGGTGCCCGGTGGCTACCTGGACGAGGAATCCACCCCGCACCTCAAGAACGTGCAGTGCGAGAGCTGCCACGGGCCCGGCAGCAACCACGCGGACGATCCGGACGCCAACCCGCTGGAGGTCAATGTCGCCTCGGCCCTCTGCGGGTCCTGCCACCAGTCCTGCCACGGGCTGTGCGGCGATGACCACCACCCCCAGCACGAACAGTGGCTGACCTCCAAGCACGCCACCGCCTGGTTCGACATCATGTGGGACCCGGACCTGGACGCGTCCTGCCTGGAGTGCCACTCCACCGAGTACCGCCTGGCCCCCGAGGGGGACAAGCCCGGGCTGGACGAGATCACCCTGAACATCGAGTGCGTGGCCTGCCACGACCAGCACAGCGTCGCCCTCTCCGGCCAGCTCCGGATGGCCCCGCACCTGCTGTGTGCCGATTGCCACACCACGCTGGACGTGGCCCCGCCCGAAGCGCCCGCCCAGCCGCAGACCGAGATGCTCCACGCCACCGGCGGCTACGAGCTGGACGGAGACGCCCTGGAAGGGCCCCACACCGCCCACTGGTGGGGCATCCCGGATGAGTGCGTGACCTGCCACGTGCACGAGGAGTCCTACGGCGGGCCCGATCAGCCGGTGGACAGCGGTCACACCTTCCTGCCCAACATGCGGGCCTGCGAGCCGTGTCACACCGAGGAGGTGGCCATCATGCTGGTGGCCTCGGCCCGGGAGGAGGTGGAGGCCCGCCTGGCCCGGATCGCCCCGTACTTCACGCCCGGCGACCCGCTGTACATCGATCCGGCCACCCTGCCGCCGGCCGAGCTGGAGCCGTACGAGATCGCCCTGTTCAACTACCAGTTCGTGATCGAGGACCGGTCCTTCGGGTCGCACCACGCCGACTACGCTCGCGCCCTGCTGAGCGAGACGGAAACCTACCTGGATCTCCCGCCGTGGCAGGGCGGGATTCCCGGCGGCGTTCCCGGACCGCCGCCCGCCACCCTGCACACGGACGCCTCAGCACTGGAGTATCGCCCATGAACATCAGTCGTCGTGACTTTCTGAAGGCGGCCGCCGCCGCCACGGTGGCCGGCAAGCTGACCACCAGCGCGCTCGCCGGCCTGCGCGACGTCCTCCTGGCCGAGGACGCCCCCAGCGTCATCTGGCTCCAGGGCGCCGGCTGCGACGGATGCGCGATCTCCTTCCTCAACAGCATCCACTACGCCAGCGCCGATGACGTGCTGCTCAACACCATCGACCTGGACTTCCAGAGCAACCTGCAGGCCGCCGCGGGGGACCTGGCCGTCTCCGCCGCCGAGGCCGCCGCGGCCAAGCCCGGCTACATCCTGATCGTCGAGGGGGCCATCCCCACCGGCGCCGGCGGCGAGTACTGCCGCCTCTGGCCCGGCATGACCATGCACCAGGCGGTGCTGCAATACAGCGACAACGCCGCCTACATCGTCGCTCTGGGGGCCTGCGCCTCTTACGGCGGCGTCTCCTCCGGCGCCCCCAACCCCACCGAGGCCAAGGGCGTCGGCGAGGTCCTGGGGGCCGACGCCCGGTTGATCAACCTCCCGGGCTGTCCGGCACACCCGGACTGGCTGGTGGGCACCCTCACCTACCTGCTCACCGCCGGGCACCTGCCGCCGCTCGACGAGCACCGCCGCCCGCTGGAGTTCTACGGCGAGCGGATTCACGACAACTGCTTCAACCGCCGGCTCTACTGCGGCGAGCCCGTCTTCGCCGACCAGCTCGGCGGCGTCGGCTGCCTGGAGTTCCTGGGCTGCAAGGGCAAGCACACCCAGGCCGACTGCCCGCTCCGCAAGTGGAACAGCCGGGGGTCGGGCGAGTACGGGGTGAACTGGTGCATCGGGGCCCGCAGCCCGTGCCTGGGCTGTGTCAATCCCAACTTCCCGGACGGCATGTCGCCGTTCTACGAGTATCTGGCGCCGCCGCCGGCAGCGAACGGCAGCGGCGAGGCGGGCCCGGCCGGCGAGCAGCACCAGCTCCGCGTCCGGCGTGACATGAAGGCGTCCTAACCCTCGAATGGAGGGCTGAATTCATGGCGAAAACGATCACCATCGATCCCGTGACCCGCATCGAGGGGCACCTGGAGATCGAGGTCACCGTCGACACGGTGATGGGCCAGAAGAAGGTCGTGGCGGCCAAGAGCGCGGGCACCATGTTCCGCGGCTTCGAGATCATCCTGGTGGGGCGCGACCCGCGTGACGCCGCCCAGTACACGCAGCGCATCTGCGGCGTCTGCCCGGTCTCGCACGCCATGGCCTCGACGATGAATCTCGACAACGCGTTCGGGATCACGCCGCCCGACAACGGGCGGCTTCTCCGGAACCTGGTGCTGGGGGCCAACTTCATCCAGTCGCACCTCCTGCACTTCTACCACCTGTCGGTGCTGGACTACATCGACACCACCGGCCTGCTGGACCAGTCGCCCTGGACGCCGCGGTATGTGCTGGAGGACATGATCTCCGGCCCGCTGGCCGCCGAGCTGGTCGGCCACTACGTGGCCGCCCTGGAGATGCGCCGCAAGGCCCACCAGGCCGGCGCCATCTTCGGCGGCAAGCTGCCCTGCACCGGCTCGTTCGTCGTCGGCGGCCTGACCGAGGTCCCCACCGCCGGGAAGATCGCCGACTTCCGCAGCCTGCTGAACGAGCTCCGCTCCTTCATCGACAACGTGTACGTGCCCGACGCCCAGGCCCTGGGCGACGCCTTCCCGAGCTACTACTCGCTCGGCGCCGGGCCCGGCAACCTCCTTTCCTTCGGTGTTTTCGACCAGGACGCCGCCGGAAGCACCAAGCTGTTCCCGGCCGGCACCTACACCGACGGCGCCCCGGGCACGCTCGATCCCGCCGAGATCACCGAGTACGTCACCTACTCCTGGTACACCGCGGCCTCCGGCGGCACCAACCCCGCCGACGGCGTGACCGAGCCCGACCCCGACAAGGCGGGGGCCTACACCTGGCTCAAGGCCCCGCGCTACCTGCACAAGCCCCACGAACTCGGGCCCCTGGCCCGCATGTGGATCAGCGGCGAGTACACCCACGGCATCTCGGCGATGGACCGCATCGTCGCCCGGGCCCTGGAGACCAAGAAGCTCGCGGACGCCATGGACGGCTGGCTCGACCAGCTCGTGCCCGACGCCACGGCGTATCAGCCCAGCTCCATCCCCGTCTCGGGTACCGGCGTGGGCCTGACCGAGGCCCCCCGCGGGGCCCTGGGGCACTGGATGGACATCCAGGACTCCAAGATCAGCCGCTACCAGGTGGTGACGCCGACCGCGTGGAACGCCTCGCCGAAGGACGACCTCGATCAGATGGGTCCTGTGGAGGAGGCCCTGCTGGACGTGCCGGTCGAGGACTGGGATCAGCCGGTGGAGGTGCTGCGGGTGGTGCACTCGTTCGACCCCTGCCTGGCGTGCGCCGTGCACATGGTCCGGCCCGGCGACCGCACGGGGGGCTCGCGGGTGCTGATCCGTCCGGGGATTGCCTAGCGGAGCAGACAGGGAGGCGGCCGCCGGGTGGCGGCCGGCTGATGGTGCAGACACAGGTGCAGACCAGGTCCGACAGCCGCACCGACCGCTGCCCCACGCTGGTGCTGGGGGTGGGCAACATCCTGCTGCGCGACGAGGGCATCGGGGTGCGGGTCGTGGAGGCCATGGCCCGCGAGGGTGCCCCCGACGGGGTGGAGCTGTTCGACGGAGCCACCGCCGGGCTGGACCTGCTGGATGCCCTGGCCGGCCGGCGCAAGGTGATCGTCATCGACGCTTTGGACGCCGACTGCGAGCCGGGCACCGTGCTGCGCCTGGAGCCGGAGGAGCTCGCGCCGCACCCGGCCCAGAGCGTGTCCGTGCACGACATCGGCCTGATGGAGACCCTGGTGGTGGCCCGTCAGCTCGGTATTGCCCCGGAGAGCGTGGTGATTCTGGGCGTCAGGCCGGCGGAGGTGGACTGCGGTCTGGAGCTGTCTCCGCAGATCGCCGCCCTTGTTCCGCGGATCGTCGAGCTGGTCCGCGCCGAGCTGGAGAGCGACTAGAAGGACTCCCGTGCCCCGGCACGAGCAACAGAAGAGAACACCGACTATGAAACGCTTCCTTTATCCTGCGGCGGTGCTGGTTCTGGCGTTGTCGACGGTCCATCCGGCCGCGGCCGAGCCGGTCTGGGGCGGCAACTGCCTGAGCTGTCACGGCGACCTGCTGAGCGAGACCATCTTCGTGATCGGCGAGGACACCACCGCCGATCCGGACGAGAGCGGCACGGGGGCTCCCGACCGCGGCACGCTGAAGGTGTTTCAGGCGGGCCCGGGCCAGGGCAGGACCCTCTTCGCGACGGTGGCCGGGCTGGATCCCGGCGACACCTACGCCGTCGAGCTGCGCCGCCTGGGCTTCAAGGGCGTCGAGGCCGGCGGCACCCTGAGCTACGAGCCCGACTGCGACTGGGCCCAGTGGGGCCAGGGCGCCGGCCACTACACCGACCCCTTCGTCGCCTACCGCTGGGGCACCGGTCCTGCGGACTTCGCCTTCGATATCGATGTCAACCCCGAGACCCCGCATGACTACTACGACCTGATCCTCGCCGTGGCCGGTAGGTTCAAGGACGGTGGGGGGCTCTTCTACGCCGAGGAGCATTTCTACCTCCAGGTGACCGACGTGGCCGCTCCCGGCGATCTGGACGAAGACGGCGACGTGGACCTGACCGACTTCGCGTCCTTCGGCTCCTGCCTCTCCGGCCCCGGCGTCACCGAGCCGCCCGGCGGCTGCGCTCCGGCGACCTTCCAGGACGCCGACATCGACAACGACGACGACGTGGACCTCGAGGACTTCAGCTACTTCGCCGAGGCCTTCACCGGCTGATCTGATCAGGCCCGGCTACCCACTGCCGTTGCCCCAAGCCCGCCCGCAACCGTAGCCCGGTGCGGGCGGTTCGTCATCCCCGCGGCTCCCTCCGGGGGGCGATGAGTGTTTTTTCACCCCGGTTTCACTCGGCTTTCAGTGCGCGCGCTCATGGTCTTCCAGGGACCCTGCGCCCGGCACCCGCCCGCCGCCGGCCCGAGACGCTCACCGGAGAACGGCAACGACCATGGCCAGCGAACGCAACTCGTCGAACACGAACGCCGTCACCGGCGACCCGGGTCCGCCGATCGACGGCCTGCTCGACGGGGCCACGCCCGTTCTGATCGATCTGCCCGGCGAGCTGTCGGCCCAGCGCCGGGTCGCCTCCGACGCCGACCGGCCCGTCGAGGAACGGCTGGAGGCGTTCGAGGACATCTTCGAGTCCGAGGTGGGCGACACCGTTCTGACCCGGGCCCGCAACATCGAGCGGGCCGTCGGGCTCCGCCAGCTCTTCCTCAAGTTCGAGGGTGGCAACCCCACCGGCACCCAGAAGGACCGCATTGCCTTCGCCCAGGCCATGGACGCCCTGCGCCGCGGGTTCGACGCCATCACCCTGGCTACCTGCGGCAACTACGGCGCCGCCGTCGCCATGGCCGCCTCCTTCGCCGGCCTGCGGTGCTTCATCTACATCCCCGCGCAATACCGGACCAGACGCATCGCCGAGATCACCCTGCCCGGGGTGGAGATTGTCCGCGTCGCCGGCGACTACGAGCGGGCCGTGCTGGCTTCCCGTGACCGGGCCGACGCAGACGAGATCTACGACGCCAACCCCGGAGGCTCCAACACCGCCCTCCAGTTGCGGGCCTACGGCGAGATCGCCTACGAGATCTACGACGAGCTGCGCGACGCCCCAGCCGTCGTGGCCGCGCCGGTCTCCAACGGCACGACACTGGCCGGCATCCACAAGGGGTTCGTCAGCCTGTTCCGCCGCGGCAAGACCTCACGCATCCCGCGGATCCTGGCCGGCTCCGCTTACCGCAAGAACCCCATCATCAACGCCTGGCTCAAGAACCGGCCCGTGTGCGAGGACCTGGCGCCCGAGCGCGTCCGCGAAAGCAGCGTCAACGAGCCGCTGATCAACTGGCACGCCATCGACGGCGACCTGGCCCTGAGCGCCGTCCGCGACAGCGGCGGCCTGGCCGGCTACGCCAGCGACCGGGCCATGCTCGAGTACTCCAAGACCCTCCGCGAGCAGGAGGGGCTCAGCGTCCTGCCCGCCTCCACGGCAGGCCTCGTGGTGCTCCTCGAGGAGCACCGCAGGCGACCTTCGCCCAACGACCGCTACGTGGTCGTGCTGACGGGGAAGAAGACATGAGCGACTGGCCCGAAGGAAACGCCATCGTCTACTGCCAGGGCGCGTTCAACACCACCAACGGCAAGACCGCCCACGGGCTGGTCCGCCGCACGCACCGCTACCACGTCCTGTGCGTCGTGGACGCCCGCTACGACGCCCGCGACGCCGGCGAGGTCCTGGACGCACGGCCCAACGGCATTCGAATCCACGCCGGGGTGGCCGCCGCCTTCGAGGCCGAGTGCGCCCGGGGCACGCGCCCCACGCATCTGGTGATCGGCCTGGCCCCCGACGGCGGGCGCCTGTCGCCCAGCGCCCGGCAGGACCTCCTGGCGGCGGTCCGGCTGGGGATGAACGTCGACTCCGGTCTGCACGACTTCATCGGTGACCAACCCGTGATCGCCCGCCTGGCCGCGGAACGCAACGTGCGCCTGCGGGACATCCGCAAGCCTCCGCCGCGGGACCGGCTGCACTTCTTCAGCGGCAGGATCGAGCAGGTGAGCTGCCTCAAGATCGCCGTGCTGGGGACGGACTCGGCGGTGGGCAAGCGCACCACCGCCTGGGAGATCATCGCCGGCTTCGAGCGCGCCGGCCGCCGGGCCGAACTCGTCGGCACCGGGCAGACCGCCTGGATGCAGGGGGCCCGGTACTGCCTCATCCTGGACTCGCTGGTTAACGACTTCGTCAGCGGTGAAATCGAGCACGCCGTGTGGAGCGCCTGGTTCGAGCAGAATCCGGACGCCATCGTCATCGAGGGGCAGGGAAGCCTCATGAACCCCGCCTATCCCGGTGGCTTCGAGATCCTGGCCGCCGGTCGCCCGGACGTCGTCGTTCTCCAGCACGCCCCCGCCCGCCGGGAATACGACGGCTTCCCCGGTTACCCCATCCACCCGCTGAGCCGGCAGATCCAGGCCGTGGAGTTGCTCTCCGGCAAGCCGGTCGTGGCCGTCACCGTGAATCACGAGGGACTCGAACCCTACGCCGTGCCGCGGGCGTGCGAACAGATCACCGCCGAGACCGGCCTGCCCGCCTTTGACGTCCTGCTGGGCGGGGCCGATGAACTCTGCACCCTGCTCGCCGCGCACCTGCCGGAGAGGCCGGCCGCTCCGAACCCCCGACACGCCCCCACCACGACCTGACCACGGGAGGAGGTGTTCCCGTCATGCCCGCCCCCGACGATCCTCTGGCACCGCTGACCGTCATCGACCGGCTGGAGGTCGGGCCGGTCCGCCTCGAGCCCCGGCGCCTCTCCGCCCCGTACCGCGTTGTCCGCCAGGGACGCACCGATGCCATCGAGCTGCAGTACTCCTATGAGCAGGATGTCTTCGACCCGGCCGATCCCGCGGCCCGCAACCTCGCCGCGGTGACGGCGGCACAGGTGGCCCTGAACTACGGGCTGTTTTGCCGGCGGATCGTCCTCCATGG